>WBZT01000137.1_pt1 | contig 62015 bp, 60 predicted proteins | sample 5204241 | NCBI WGS metagenome assembly WBZT01 (sample SAMN12344358, study PRJNA552823) | activated sludge metagenome | biome: Activated sludge suspended growth; feature: Nitrification reactor; material: Wastewater; isolation source: activated sludge from nitrification reactor of wastewater... | reverse complement strand
ACTGGCGACTCCGCGTTATGCCGACATAAGAAGCCCGATCACCCAAAAACACAAAGGCTCGCGCGCCGAGATCGGCATAACGCGAACATCGGCATAATCATGGTTATGCCGACATCGGCATAAGCACGACCTGAGGCACACCGCAGGCACGCTGGCCACCCAACACGGAGCGACGATGAAGGAGGTCATGTCGCGGCTGGGTCACTCGACGACTGCCGCCGCGATTCGATACCAACGAGCGGCGGATTCGCGGGATCAGGACGTCGCAGATCGACTCGATGAGGCGTTCGGAAACCCCACTTCAGAACCTGTCGCGGGATATTCGCGGGATGAACCGGATGAGGGTGGTGAGCCCGACTCCTGAAAGTCCCGAGTTTTCGGGGCTTTGGAGGTGTACCCCCAACGGGATTCGAACCCGTGCCGCCACCTTGAGAGGGATTCCAGACGTGGCCGCAGCGAACGTCAGCGCACGGAACGGGCGAGATTCTGGGGGTTCTCCAGACATGGCGAACGTAACCGGGAGCGGCGATTCAGGTCGGCCGCGGGATTTTCGCGGTATCGGATCGGCGTGGCGGAGGTGATTCGGTCGAGTCGCTGCAACTTTGCATTTGCATGGGCGGAGCGGGCATGGTCGCGCTGTGAGCATCGACGCTAGCGAGTGGGTGGCGCACTCGACGATCAACCCGGCCGTCCTCGAGCGATGGCCCGGCTATCGGGCAATCCTGATTGCTTCCGATGACGTCGACGTCGACGCGCTCACGCAGGTCGGGGAGTCCTTGTTCGACCAGGCACTTGAGGCGGCCGGCACAACCCACCTACCTGCGGTGGCCGGGCACATCCGGCTGTGGCACGGCGCCTACAGCGATTTCGGCATCAAGCCGAGAGTTGCTCGCGTCAGCGTCGACGCGCTCCTGCGTCGTGCCGCCTCCGACAATGGGCTGCCCCATATCAACGCGCTGGTCGACGTGTACAACGCCGTCTCGATGCTCAACGGCGTTCCGATCGGTGGTGAAGACCTCGACCAGTACGCCGGGCCGGCCCGCCTGAGCCTCGCCGTCGGCGACGAACCGTTCCTGACTCGGGCTGGGGGCGAGAGCGTCGTGGACCATCCCGAACCCGGCGAGCCCATCTGGAGCGACGACAAGGGTGTGACCTGCCGTCGCTGGAACTGGCGCCAGACGACACGCACAGCGATCGGCGATCACACTCGGCGAGTCGGATTCATTGTCGACTCCCTCGACGACCCCGATCACCCCGGCGCCGAGCACGCCGCCGCGCAACTCGCCGGGTTCCTTGGCAACGCAGTCACACGTACTCTGGCCGCACGGTCGTAGCGACACGACCACCTGTTGATCCGACACCACGACGATCTGTCGACCCCGAAACACGAATGGCTAGGCCTTCTCCTCGACCTCGGGTCGGCACTCCCATCGCACCGGGGTGCAATCGCCTCCTGCCGGTCGTCGTCCCGACCCGAGTCCACTTCGACGGGGACAACGCTGCCCTGTTGCATCTCGCCGACCCGCTCGCCACCATCCAACCGATGAACCATCCGGCGATCCGCGCTGGTCGGAGGCTACCCAACGGCACGCGAACCCGAATGCACCGGATCAGCGTCGGACGCGCGCACGCCGGCACGCCCGTCATCCCCCTCATCGCCGACCTCGACCTCAGAGTCGTCGCCACCGCCACGGGCGAACTCCTCCGCCACCTCCCCTCAATCCCAACATCGGCTACCAGCCCCGCCAAAAATGACGAAGGACCGTACCCGATGCAGGTTCGGTCCTTGCCGATGTCTCGCGACATCACACTGTGCGCCCGGAGGGACTTGAACCCCCAACCTCCTGATCCGTAGTCAGGTGCTCTATCCAATTGAGCCACAGGCGCAAAAAGTTGTGCTCCCGGCGGGATTCGAACCCACGCTTTCGCCTCCGGAGGGCGATGCTCTATCCATCTGAGCTACGGGAGCGTACTGATAGCTCGACTTAGGAGTCAACCCGCCACGGGCCTTGCGTGTCCAACGCACGGGGCACTTAGGCGCCGCCAGGAGCCGCCGCAAGCGACGCGCTCGACCTAAACTCGTCGGGTGGACGAACCCGAACACCTTGAGCGAAGCGGCCATCTCGACGTCACCGATGGACACGCGATCTGGTGGGCAGAGTTCGTTGCGGACGGCCCTGCGCTGAGAGGCGGCGCTGATATTCCAGTGCTCTGCCTTCATGGTGGCCCGGGCGGCGCCACGTCGGTGGGCGACCTCCGGACCGCCTTCGCGGGAACCGGTCGACGACTAATCGTGTTCGATCAGCGCGGCTGCGGCCGTAGTCGGCCAAACCCTTCACAAGATTCTTTCGACAGGTGCCTGGCCGGCAACACAACCAACGACCTGGTGGATGACGCCGCCCGGGTCCTCGCGTCGCTCGGCGTGAACAGGGTCGACCTCTATGGGCGGTCCTGGGGCTCGACGCTGGCCGTGCTCGTCGCAGCCAGATTTCCCGACCTCATCCGGAGAGCGATCTTCGCCAGCATCTTTCTCGGCAGCTGGGACATCGACTGGGTCGACCGTGGCAAATTCGCAACGATGCGCCCACACGTCTGGGAGTACTGGCAATCGGTCGTACCCGCCGACCATCGTTCCGATCCGGTCGCCCACCTTCACGCTACCGTCCTCGACGAATCCGCCGAAGAGAGCCGGCGGCTCGAAGCCCTCCAGGCACTGGTCGCCGGTGAGTCCGCTATCGGAGCCGCGTCAATCGGTCCGATCGAGACCGAGATGGTCGACATCGCCGGCCACCTCGTCTACTCGCACTACATGATGGAGCGGTGCTTCGAGCCTGGCATCGTCGAGGCGGCCGCGACGCTTTCCGTGCCGGCGTCCATCCTGCACGGCGCCCACGACTGTCTCTGTCCTCCCTCAGCCGCCGTCGAGTTGGCCAACGCCATCCCGACCGACCTGTTGTCGCTCTACTGGTATGAGGGCTCCCACGCCCTCAGCGTCGACGGCGCACGTTGGCTACGTCACCTCGTCTCGAACGTCTGACTGTCGTGCCCTTTGACTGTTCAGCGATCGATCACAGACTCACTTGGGCCGTATCCGACCGATTTGAACACCCTGGGGTGCGACCCTTGAGGCGAGAAATCTGAGTTCCTCGAGTCGGTGATGGACATCGTGGAGTCAAGCACCTGGGAGCCCTCGGCCGATATCGCTCCAGCGCGCGTCGTACCGACCTTCAACATCGGGTGGATAGCCACACAACAACACAGCGTTCACCTCCGAAGTCGAGTTGATCCTCGAAGTGAACTCGATGGGGGGCCGCCGTGGCCTCGCCCCGAGCGATCAGATTGAGAACCGCATCATCGAGTCCACGATCCAGGAGACGCGGGGTCGCCGGCGTGCCCTAGGTCGAGTACGAGCGCCTCGTCCCAACGACCCACATCCAGGTCCTTGCGGCGGGCCGGGAGCGGGGACACTCAACGCCGACACCGAGAGCGAGGCGCTCGGTCCCACGTCCCAAACAGATTCGACACCCGGTCCGGGCGATTAACCTCGGGAGCCATGGCTGACCCCGCGCTCCTCCTCACTTCTCTGCTCAGCGACGCTTTCGATGGGGCCGATCCGTCGGTGCGTCGGTCTGAACACGCCGACTATCAGGCCAACGGAGCCTTGGCCGTCGCCAAGCGGGCCCGGCGCGACGCAGTCCAGACGGCGAGCGAGATCGCCGAGCGGGCGCGTCCGGCGCTTGTCGGCGTCGCGACAATCGAAGTCGCCGACCGTGGGTTCCTCAACATCTACATGGACTCGTCGTGGCTCGCCGATAATGTGCGCAAGCTCACGGACGATCCGCTGCTGGGCGTTCGCGGCACACCTACACCCGAAACGGTCGTCGTCGACTACTCCGCTCCGAATGTGGCGAAGGAGATGCACATCGGCCACCTGCGTTCGACGATCATCGGCGATGCGCTGGTCCGTCTGCTCACGTTCGTGGGCCACCGGGTCATTCGTGAGAACCACATCGGTGACTGGGGCTTGGCCTTCGGGATGCTGATCGAACACCTTCTCGACATCGGCGAGGCCCGCGCCAGTGAGGAACTCAGCGTCGGCGATCTCACGGCGTTCTATCAGCAGGCACGGGTCAAGTTCGACAGCGACGAGGACTTCGCAGCGAGGTCGCGTCAGCGAGTGGTGCTCCTGCAGTCGGGCGACGAGGTCACCATGCGGCTCTGGAAGATCCTCGTCGACGAGTCGGCGTCGTACTTCAAGGCGGTGTACGACGAACTCGGGGTGCTTCTCGAGCCAGACGACATCGTCGGCGAGAGCTTCTACAACGACATGCTCGTGCCCGTCGTCGACGACCTCCGGGCGAGTGGGTTGCTCGTCGAGAGCGACGGCGCCCAGTGTGTCTTCCCACCGGGCTACTCCGGGCGTGACGGTACGCCGTTGCCGTTGATCGTTCAGAACAGTGTCGGAGGCTTCGGTTACGCCGCAACCGACCTCGCGACTGTGCGCGACCGCGTGGATCGTCTCGGCGCGTCCTGGATGCTGTACGTCGTCGGAGCTCCGCAGGCCACTCACCTCTCGATGGTGTGGGACGTCAGCACCATGGCTGGTTGGCTCGAACCGCCGGCGCGCTGCGTCCATGTCGGTTTCGGTTCGGTCCTCGGCGACGACCGTCGTATGTATCGGACCCGGTCGGGAGAAACCGTGCGTCTGCTCGATCTGCTCCGCGAGGCCGTTGATCGCGCCGAGGCAGTAATAATCGAGAAGAATCCGGCGATCGCGGGTGCCGAGCGCGCCGAGGTAGCCGCCGCTGTCGGGATCGGTGCCGTCAAGTACGCCGACCTTTCCAACGACCGCATCAAGGACTACGTGTTCTCCTTCGATCGGATGCTGGCCTTCGAGGGCAACACCGGGCCCTACCTGCAGTACGCGCACGCCCGGGCGAGAGCCATCCTCCGCAAGGCAACCTCAGCGCAGATCAGCGACGATCCCAAGCTGATTATCGCTGAGCCTACCGAGCGAGCTCTCGCGCTCGCCCTGTTGTCGTTCGACGCTGCGGTCTGGGACACGATCAACGACCTGCGCCCGCACCGACTCTGCTCGTACTTGTTCAAGACCGCGCAGACGTTCACCGCGTTCTACGACGCCTGCCCGGTGTTGCGGTCGGACGTCGCGATCGAGGTCCAGCAGAGCCGACTCGAGCTGTGCCGGCTCACGGCCGAGGTGCTGCACCTCGGCCTGTCCCTCCTCGGCATCACCGCCACCGAGCGAATGTGACCAACACCCTGGCTTGGTCTACGGGCCCAGCCAGGTCCCGATGCCGGCGTCCGTGAAGATCTCCACGAGGACCGGATGGGACTGGCCGCGTGTCGGGACGATGTGGGCTTCGTCGATGCCGGCATCGACCGCATCGATGGCGTTCCCCAAGATGGTGGAGCCGTGCTCCAACGACGCCATGTGGGGCCGAAGTGCGTCGGACGTGGGCCGGCCAGTCCCCGGACCCCCAACGGGGAGGAGGGCAGGGTCCCAGTCGAGGTCGAGGTACATGAGCTTGGCTGCCGAACAGTCGATCGCCAGGGTACGGGCGGCCGCCAGACTCTCGGCCGCAGCGGTGCGGATGATCATGACGACCGCGCTCTTCTCGCCGATGTCCTGCCAGCGGCTCCGGCGGCGTCCCCGGTCGGCGTCCCCGGTGAACGTCTCGTCCCAGTGGAGGACGACCGCACTCAGCTCGTCTCGGTTGAGCGCACGCCGCAGATCGACGCCGAGTGTGCTCTCCGACGCGAGGTAATCGGCTTCGGCGATCACGACCGCAACGTAGATGCCCAGCGATCGCAGCATCTGGAGATCGCTGGAGAAGGTCTCGGGATCGATGTCGGCCGAACTCGCGTGGATGACGAACCAACTTCCCTTGAATCGACGGGAGTAGACGATCGCCTCCTGGATGATGTGCGCCCGCTCCAGCACTTCCTGCGAGTCGGTTGGGGTCGGATCGGGGTCAGACATTCAGCGTCCCTCCGTGAGTCGCTCGAGGAGTAGTGGCACGAACCGCTGCTCAACCTGCTCTGGGTCGTGTCGAAACAGCACGAGTACGGTGTCATGGCCAGCGATCGTTCCGACGACCCAAGGTAGTCTCATCGCGTCGATGAGGGCGCAAACGACCTGCGCCGCGCTCTCGGACGTCTTGATGACGAGCGTCGGCCAGATGAGCTCGTAGGACTCGACGAACGACGCAGCGGCGCTGTAGCGCTTCGCGTCGTACGGCGCGGATCCCTCGCCATTGATCTGCACCAGTCGGCCGGCACGCGACCGCTCGTAGCCGAGCGCCTTGAGACGCCGCGTCACCGTCGATTGCGACGTGCCGAGGATCGTCGCGAGCTGGTCGTGTGTGGCGCTGGGGTTTTTCTTGACTGCGGCCTTGATCGCCGCGTCGGTGATCGACTTCTTCGTCATGTGGCACCGGCGACAAGGTCGACGAGGCCCGCGAGGGACGCTGCCGTCGCGTGCGGATTGACGACACAGATCCGACCGTGGGGTACGTCGTCCCACTTGTCGGTCGACACGAAGTATCCCGCTTCGAACGCGGGCCGTACCCACTGCTTGTCCCAGTCCGGGTAGGTGCTCCAGGCCGGATTGGCGAGCATGATCGTCGACAACTGGGGCTCGGTGGGCACGCTGACACCTTTCGATCTGGCGTAGGAAGCGAGGCCCTTCGCTGAGTCGATCGAGTTGGCGACCCGCTCCCCCAGGTAGTCCGACCCGAGAGCACCGAGCATCGCCCACAGCACCACTCCCCGCGGCCGCCGGGAGAGTTGCAGTGCGAGATCGCCCATCTCGGCCGGCATCTGATTGAGGCCGTCGGTCGTGATCGTGTGGCGAAATCCGAAGTCGAGATATTCCGCATCCTTCTCGTCTGATTGAGTGAACACCTGCAACTTCCGGTGCACCTCATTGGCATCGCGGTACACGAGGAGGGAGGAGTCGTAGGGGCAGAAGACCCACTTGTGTGGGTCGACCACGAAGCTGTCCGCCGCATCGAGGCCGGCGAGGACCTCGCGGTACTTGGCCGAAAGGACCACCGCCCCGCCATAGGCGCCATCGACGTGGAACCAGGCATCGGCGCCGGCGGCGATCCGGCCCATCGCGGCGAGGTCATCGACCGAACCGATGCGGGTCGTGCCGGCGTTGCCCACGATGGCGGCCACGGAACCACGGTTCTGGGCGACCTTGGCTTCGAGCATCTCAAGGTCGATTCGACCCTCGGAGTCGAAGTCGACGGGCAGGAACTTCATGTCCAGGAGCCGCGACGCAAGCTTGTTCGACGAGTGTGTGAGTCGGGAGCCGATCACGACCGGAGAGCCACCTGAGCGCGACCGCGACCGTCGGCGCCATCGCTCGCGCGCCACAGTCAGTGCGCAGAAGTTGGCAAGGGTGCCGCCCTGAACGAAGGTTCCGCCCCGGGTCTCGGCAGGGAATCCGGCGAGCTCAGCGATGCGGTCGGCCGCAGCCGTCTCGGCCATCACGAACGCCTCGCCGTCGACGCGAGCAGCAGCCACGGCGTTGACGATCGACAGCCACGCGTCGACCGATCGAGCGAACGGCGACGCTGCGTTCGGCACGTATCCGACATAGCTGGGCGAGCCCGGATCACACGCGTTGGCGGGGAGCCGAGCCAGGAGTTCGAGCGTGGCGTCGGGCTTCGGGCCCGCATCGACCACCTCACGGAGGCGGGCCCAGAGTTCGTCGAACTCGGTCGGCACAGGAGTCGGCTGCGTCTCACCCAGCGCCGAGGCCAGTCCACCGAGAACCGTCGTCGCGAGTCGCATCTCGTGCTCGAAATTCATCGACCTCTCCTCCGGACAGGGCCCTTCCACCGGGAGATGCTAGCGCCGGCCCCTCTCACCCGCGCCCGGAAGATTCCTGGCCTAACATCGCCCGATGGCCAGCCCGATCACCTCAATCGTCGTTCCCGACCACTTCGCCAAGATCGGAATCCGCATCGTCACCGATGACGCCGAATTGGCGATGCTCGCCGACCACGATCGCGAGAACTTCGGCCCATATCAGTGCGCCGATTTCGACGAGTACCGGCGGATAGCCGACAACGGATTCGTGGTGTCACGATATGACACCGATGGCACCCTGATCGGCGCGGCGCAGCTCCTCACGTCGAAGATCGACGGCTACCCGTTGCTCGCGAACGAGGCGTATTGCTACGGATCATTCGTCACCAAGGCCTATCGGTCGCCGCTCGGCCGGGGTTTCTCCCTCGCCCTCCACCGAGCGCAAGAGGCCCTCGCCCGCCTCCATGGGCTCACCCTCATGACACTCACGGTGCGCGCCGACAACACGGCCAGTGTGTGCGCACGGCTTCGCCAGGGGTATCGGATCGTCGGTTACGTCGCAGCTCGGTACGACGACCTCGATCGCGGTGGAGCTCGGCTCGTGATGCAACGTCGTCTCGATGTCGACGGCGTCGCGATCGACGACGACGCCGCACTGGCCCTGTGGAACGCCGGCCACATCCAGACGGTCGACACCGCGACCGACTGGTCGCCCGATCGTCCGCTCCCCGCGCAGATCTCGGTGCGCGCGGCGGCGATTCCGGAGATCGAAGAGGACCCACCGCCCGATCTCGAACTCACCCGCCTCGTCCACACGGTCATCGACGCCGGCTACGAGGGCATCGGGCAGTTCGAGCCGCCCGACTCCGGCGGTCGCCGCCACATCGTCTTCCAGCAGACCCACCCCGTCCCCCTCGCCGTGCCGCCGGCGTCGCCGTCGGTCCACGACGAGTTCTCCCGTCTCACCGACGTCATCGTCAATCACGGCAGCTGGGTCAGCCAGATCACGGAGGAGGACGCGATCAACGACACCGCCGAGTCGAACGTCGGCAAGATCGACGAGCTCGCGGCGGTCGATGAGCACCGCGGGTTCGTCGACGCACTCGTCGCGGCGGGTGTCTCGATTCACCGAACCGGGGCACAGGGTCGCAACGGTCGGTTCGCCATCTTCTCCCGCGACCCGTCGTTCGTCATCGGGAACACTGCGATCGTCGGCAGCCTCAAGAACCACAAGCGGCGACCGGAGAGCCCACCGATCAGCCACCTCCTGCGGGCGACCGATCGGCGGGATGCGCGCGAACGCTTCGGTGCATTCATCGAAGGCGGCGACGTGGTCCTGCTTGGCGACGGCCACGTCGCAGTCGGCGTCGGCCAGCGCACTTCGGACGCCGGCGCTGACTGGCTGGTCGAGCAATTTCCCGACCTCGATGTGATCAAGGTCGTGCACGAGAAGCTCCACCTCGACGTGATCTTCACCGTCGTGGGACGACATCTGGCGCTTGCCCACCGGCCGAGCCTCTCGCCGGAGTTCTTGTCGGTCCTGGGGTCGTTGGGATTCGATGTAATCGACTGCGACGACGCCGAGGCGGAGACGCTCGGGTGCAACGTGCTTGCCATCGACGATCGGCGAGTCATCGCGTCCGATGAAAATGTCCGCACGAACACAGCGCTCGCGGCGCACGGTGTCGACGTCATCGCCCTGCCGATGCGCAATCTGACGATGCGAGGCGGCGGTCCGCGATGTATGACCTGTCCGGTCAGCCGCGACGGCGACTGAACCGCCGCGTTTCCGGGCTGGAGTTCCAGTGGAACTCCGCTTGATCGTTGCCACCGAGGACGAACGCGCGTGCCACATTGACCAGCGGTCGCTAGCACCGTTTCTGACGATCTCGGCACTGACCCGGCGGGCGACATCCGGCACACCGAGATCTGATGTCGAGCGGTCATCCGTTGAATGTCCCACGACCTCCGTTAGCGAGCCTCGTAGAGGTCCACCCTGATCGCGGAGGCGGGGTGCGGCAGGGGGTTGATCGTCGGCCGTACGAGGTTGTGGAACAGCCGCAGCAGACGAGCGTGTCCCGTAGCCCTCAACATCGGCATGAACGGACACTTTCGGACATACAGGTCGCGCGCGTCGAGAAGGTTGGGCAGGGACTGCGACCCGGCCATTACAGTGGCCGCCAGGATCGGGAGGATCCAACATTGCTGGGGTCCTGAGCGAGCCGGGTTCGACGCGGCTCGGTGGACAGGCGTTCGGAGGTGCCATCAACGTGAACCTCGCCCGGTTAATCGAGGTACTCGAACCGGTGCCGTCGGCGGCAGATCACCTGGAGCGGCATCGCGCCGAGCTGATCGACGTGCTGACGCGCCACGAGAGCAGGGAGGCTGCCGACGACGAGATCGAACGGTCCATCGGTGCTCTCCGAAACATCCATCGCGAACTGCCGGCGCTCCGCCAGGCGCAGGCGGGCAATGTGGCGGTGTACCTGCCCATCAACCTTCCGTTGTACTCCTTCGTGCTGTTCGCGGCGATTCCGTCGCTCGTCGCATCGTCGGTCACGGTTCGGGCACCGGCCAACACCGTTGCGTGGCATCGCGAGGTGCTCGCTTCCAGCGGACTGCAACAGCGCTTCCCCCGAGTCCGACTGGTCGACGCCACCCGACGACAGTTCCTGTCCGACTACGTGCAGCGCGCCGACACGGTCATCTTCACCGGCCGCTACGAGAACGGGGAAGCCGTTCGCCTGGAATGTCCCGACGCACTATTCATCTTCGAGGGCAGCGGTCCGAACCCCATCGTCATCGGACCCCGGGCGGATCTCGGCGAGTCGTTTGACCGACTAGTCGCGCCCCGCCTCTTCAACAGCGGTCAGGACTGCGCCGGGCCCGACGCTTACCTGGTGCACACCGGCTGCGCGGACGACTTCGTGCAGCGTCTCCGCACAATGCTCGACGGCCTGGCGACGGGGCACTACGCCGATCCGAATGTCCGAGTCGGACCGATCCTGAACCGCGGCACCCTGAAGTTCCTGGCCGCACGCCTGCACGAGGTTCGTGACGACATCGTCTACGGCGGTCGGGTCGATCTCGACACCGCGCACGTCCAGCCGACAATCATTGATCGACCAATTGAACGCCACGACCGCATGTTCGAGTTCTTTGCTCCCGTCTTTAACGTGATGCGCTACTCGTCGACCGACGAGCTCGACCGATACTTCGACCGTCCCGACTACACGAAGCGGGCAATGTACGTCTCGGTCTTCGGCGAGACCGTTACGCCTAGCCTGTACCGCACGTCTACGGTGCTCGTCGATCAGACGATCCTCGAGGTCGAGCGAGGGAACGATCCGTACGGTGGCTACGGCCCCCAGGCGAACTACGTAGCGAGGGGCGGGCACCTGCTCGAAGCGAAGCCGATCCTGTTGAGCGCCGCAATCGCCGAGCACGGTTCGTCCGTCGTGCGGGGGCGCAATGCCTGAGCCCGTCATCGTCCGCGCCACCGCCCGCTCGTCGACCGTGTCTGCACCGGCGGCCCGCGCGGTCCGGGCCCGGGCGGAGCTCCTTGCCGCCCTCCCCCGCCCCACAGAGCCCGGCCCGGCGACCGCGACGACCTGCTACGTGTGGCCGACCGATTATTGCGACGTCGGGTGCGCTCACTGCAATTTCGCATCGCCGCGGCCGCCGCACGTGCGCCACCGCTTCGAGGTCGCCGACAATCTCGACCGGGTCCTTCGACTGGTCAACGGCATGGGCCTTTGGAAGGCGGTGCTGTCCGGCGGGGGCGAACCCATGATGAAACCAGCCTTCTGTCAGGGGTTCATCCGTCAGGTCGACTCCCCTAACCTGGCCGAGGTCGAGCTCATCACGAGTGGTTCGTTCGCCGTGTCGATCACTCGGACGCGCCAGGAGATCGCTGCGCTGGCAGCAGCCTGGCGCGCCCGAGGCGCCCACCGCGCCGACGTGACGTTCACCATCCGCGTCAGCTTGGACTGGTTCCACGCACGCCGGATCGGCATCGAACCCGCAGCGAACATCCTCAGGGTCCTAGGCGAGCCCGCCTTCGAGGACATCGGGGTGTACCTGCGCTCGGTGCTACTGGACGACGACCGCACGGTGTCCGATCTCGCCTGCATCCTCGACGCCACCTTGTCGCCGGTTCACGACTACCAACAGAGCCTGTCGCTGCCAGATGGGCGCGACATAGTTGTCTACTACAAGAACCTCATCCTCGACGGCCGGATGACCCGGGGCCGCCTCGACTCGCTCCCGGTGCGCCTGCCCGAGGCATCACGAGCCGCCGTCTTCGGTGATCGTTTCAAGAACGACGCCGGTCGGCACGTGCCGGCCCGGGTGTACAACGGCCCGACAGTCGTACACCTCGATGGGCTCGCCACGATCGTCGAGGCCTCTGGCGGCATCAAGATCCTCGAAGGCAACCACCCCGACCGGTACCCGCGGCTTCCAGAGACGTCGGACTGGGCAGACGCCGTTTCGCTGCTCTATGCCGACCCCATCACGGTGGCCCTGGTCCACGGGGGGCCGGATCTTCTCGTGCAATTGATCGCCAACGAGTACCCCCAGATGGCCGACGTCACTTCAGCGACTAACCAGCTGTATTACCTCGCCGAGAAGATCCTCGCCGACCCCGTCGTCAGCCTGTTCGCCACCGTGCGATCTGTCGAGTTCGCCGTCGATGCCGGCATCCTTCCCGCGTCCGCGCTCGACGCTGCGCTGTCGGCACGCCACGAGTGGGAGAGCGTCCGATGATCGGGGCGGCGCCGACACGAGCGGCCGTGATCATCCTCGGACCTCCGGCGTCGGGGAAGTCGACAGCACTCGCTGCCCTGCTCCGACCCGACGATACGATCGTTCATTTCAAGGTACGCACCCACCTCGGCCGGATGGTCGACGAACAGGATCGCCTTGCGGTCGAACACCACCGGGCTCTGCTCGGGCGCGAAGTACTCCCCGACACCGTTGTACGCCACGCGTTCGCCGACTTCGTAGCCCGCTCCAACTCTGCCCGGGTCATGATCGTGGAGGGCTACCCAAAGTCGGCCGCGCAGCTCGCCGACCTCGATGACGTCCTGGCAAAGCACCGGTGCAGGCTCGCCGGGGTCGTGGTGGTCGATGCGCCGGACACGGTCCTGCGAGCACGCGCCCGGCAGCGGCTCACGTGTCGGGCGTGCGACAACAGCGCCGTGGCGGGCACTGACGGCGGCTGCGCGCAGTGCGGATCGGACCTGATCCGTCGGGCCGACGACGAAACCCACCGGCTCGAGGCCCGAATCCACCACTTCCGGACGGACCGATCCGTGCTCGATGCCGCCGGGGCCGGTGCGATCCCGATCACCATGGTCGACGGCAACGTTGCCCAGCCCGCGCTGGCGCGACGCTTGCGTTCCGCCATTGATCGACTCGCCGGGACGAGTGACGGAGTCAGGGAGTCGACCAGATCTTGACTACGATCTTCCTTGGCCTGAAGGATGCGGAATCGGCCAGCCGGCGACCCCTCGGCGATGTCGGTCTCGACGTGCGCATCGACCTGCGCGACTACGGTCCCTGGGCCGACCTCGTTGTAATCGCGCCCGATGCACCGGCACGGTTGTGCGGAGACGACGCGCCCACTGTCGACGTCCCCGGCACATTCGCGACGTGCATCAGCGCGATCGTCGACCTCGTGACGACGGCCCTCGGTCCGGACACGACCATCGACGTAATCGGCGCCGTACGAGCGACGGGCGCGAACGTTCCCACGACCTTCGTCGGGGTCGAGCGCGACCAGGACCAGCTGCTCTCGCGCTCCTACCGACAGCCCAGGTCCTGGGAACGCGACCTCGATCACAATACGTGGTCGCGCTGGTTGCTGGACTGCGAACCACACGGATTCATCGAAGCCGACATCAACGAACGCACCGAGGAAGACCTCGACATCATCGAACGGGAAATCAAGCTCGACGCAGACGTCGACCCGCGCGCCGCCGCGTGGGGGCTCCAGTTCGGCGATGGCGACGATGTGGTCTCCGGGACATCCATCCCCGATCTCCACTTCCACCGTGTCCACGACGTTGGCGAGTCAGGGTTGTTCGACATGACGTCCGACCCGAATTCCGGTTCGCAGCTCCTGAAGTACAAGCACGAGATTGGGGCGTTCGACGAGGAGGTATACCGTCGGTTCGAAATCGTCGAGCCGGCGACCGCCGCCAACTTCCGCCGGATCATTGGCGAACTCGATCCCGAGGTCGACCCCGATCAGGTCGTTTGCACCCCGTACTTTGAACGGAACCGGGTGAAGTTGAACGTCTACGTCGCCGCGTCACGCAGCGTATTTGAGATCTTCGCCGATCACTCGACCTTCCTGGAGGGCAATTACCGGCCGTTCAATCAGGTCGAGGTCGAGTACGTCGGCGTCATCGATCGGCTGGGATCGCCTCTCAATTGGGGTCGCGATGGCACACCTAGCCTCGACGCTGACTTCCGAACAGTGGTCGACGCGGTGGCGCGAAGCTTCGCCGATGCTGGCATCTCACTCACGCCGTCTCGTCGACGCAAGTACGACTGGGCCGTCGACGAGGTGTTCCGCCCGACGGATCGGCCTCCCGTCGCACCCGAAGCCACTGCTTCCTCGAGCTCACGCTGGGGCGATGAGCCGATCACGAACCGGTGACAGGTCGACGATGGTGTCGCCGGAGTACTCCGGGAGGTACGGGAACCGACTTTCCAGGTCCGATGGGCTGACTACCGCAGCCCCTACGCCGACGTACCACTCGAGCCCAGACATGAACAGCGGGAGGCTCGCTCTGTTGGCGTATGCGACGATCGCCAGGGCAGCGGCTGCTCGCGGCAATTCCAGCGCTGCCACCGTCGCGGCAAGGCCGAGCCCACGACGACGCGACCACGGCGACCGGATCAACCCACCGAGTTCGTAGACGCTGCCCGATTCACCATCGACGAAGTGGTAGGTGAGGGCGCTAAATCCGGCCGGGAGCCACGCGGCATCCGTCCTGAGCCCAGGATCCGGCGATGACGCTTGTTCAAGGAGCGCGACGGCGCGCCCGGTCCCTAGGAATGCCGAGATGTCGCGAGCCGACAGAGGCTTCATCGTCTCCGGTCGCCCCTCACTGAACTCGCGTTCATTGACGGCATGTATCCAACTGCTGACCGCGTCGCAGTAGTGATCGACCGACATCCTGATCGAAAGTTCGCCGAGGTCGGTCACGACCGCGAGACCAGGTTCGGATTCGCGCACTGCCCGTGTCGTCCGCACCATCGCCGCTACAGAACTTTCAAGAGCTCTACCGCCGGACCCACAATCAATCAAAGCGCGCCGCGTTGCCACCAGACCAGGGGGACGCCGTTAAAGTCGCAGCCCTGATTCTTAGCATACGCGATCGACCGGCTAACCCTGCATCCAGGTGCTAACACCACTATTCGTGAAAACCTCCAGGAGAAGCGCGTCAGGATCGGTAGCAGGAAGCAAATGACATTCATCGACGCCAGACTCCGCCGCGTCGATACACGACCGAACCGCCGAGCGCATCCCCTCAGGGATCTGATCGAGGAACGCAGCGATTTCACCGGCCCGGGGCGGCACGGACTCCCCCGGACCGCCGATGGGCAGAATTGTGTGATCCCACCGTGGAAGCAGCACCAAAAGCTTGGCCGCCGAGAGCGCGACCGCCAAGTCACGCGCCTGGCCCCACAGCGCTTCACCGGCACTGCAGATGATCGGCGTGATGTCCGCTCCGTTCAACCGATCGATCGTGTCGGCAGCGCCGCCGACTCCTTCCGGCCCATGCCGGCCCTCAGACGGGCCCTCTAGTTCGTTCGCGTAGACGATGACCGCTCGGAGCCCGTTCAGGTTGGATTGCTCGCGAAGCTTGGTCGCCGTCGTGGTAGCGACGCCCGATTCCCGTACGTCGATCAAGACTACGACCCTGATCCCGACCGTCCGGAGCAAGAGGAGGTCGGCTGCGAGAACCGCTGGTTGTATCCAGTCGCTCGGCGCAACGACCACGATCGTGCGGCCCGCGAAGCGTTGAGCGAACCGCAGAGCCTCACGTATCGCCCCAATACTCGTCTGGGAGTCGTTCATTCAGCGATTCCTCCACGGGTACGCCATCGAGTCGTGACCGCTCCGGCGACCGAAGCAGTCAGAACTATATGCAACTCGGTGTTTGCCGGCACGCAATGCCTCAGGCGCGGCGTAGACGAACGACCTCCTTCGGGTCATCGACGCGGCGCCTACGCCGGACCAGCGTGCGGCCCGGTGCCACGCGGAGCGTGCGACCCGTCGGCTGGCTCTGGACAGAACGGCGTTCGTTGCGGCGGTAGGCCGGGGCCGGTACACATCGCTCAATTGTTTAGCGGCCCGGTTTCGACAGCGCGCCCGCAAGATCGCGAGCATCACGCGCTGCTCGACGGCTGATCCGCTGCCGAGTGTCGAGCTGAATGTTCGCTGCTATCTTGGCTGGGCGCCGCTCGCACGGGTAGGTGCGGATCCGCTCCCACATCGCAGCGACGACTGCTGCGGCGGACTCCTCGGCATCAGCATGCGCCCAGAGGTAGCCGCAGGTCAGGTTCTTCGCGCCCGGCATCATGCACGCCAGCACGGTCCGAGCCGCGAGGTCGTCCGTGATCGCTCGGCACACCAGGCGATACAGGATCCGGTCCGCTTCGCAGGCACGATCTCGACGATGGACGAACTTCACGAGATCAGCAAGATCGTCGAAATCCCGCAGCTCGCCGTCGACCTCCGCCCACCGATGGAGAGCCCGAGTTCCCCTCCTTGATCGGCTCAGCCATTCCCACTCGCCGTCCAGTCGGTCGATCAACTTCGAACCCATCCGCGTTCTCCTCACGTAGTCGGAGACCGGAGCGTCCGGACAACGGAGGACGGTGAAGCGAACCCGAAGGCGACTGCGACCGACGTCCTAAGACGCTCTAGCTTCGTCACCGCCGCGAGTGGGAGACGGCGGACATGGCGGACGACAGGAGAATCTGCCCAGAACAACTTTCGTGACCTTTTGAATTTTTTCGTTACCGTCATCGGATCGGGAGTTCGCTCCTCGAACTGACACCAGTGGGGAGCGCCGAGTGACCGACATCCGAATCGCCGACGCGGCATCCGCCAGGGCGACGCCCACTACGAGTTCCGTGCCAGCGTTCGACTTCGCCCTGCTACACCGGCTCGGCGGGCTCTTCACCCACCGGTACTGCGTGAGGGTGCTTGCACTCTGTACTGCTCAGCCGCACTCCCGCCAGGCTCTTCGTGTATTCGGCCGAGCGTCGAACGCCGGACTCGACGGCGCGATCAAGGAGCTTCGTGCCCTCGGCCTCATCCGGAAGGTGATCGGCGACGACGACAACCCTGTGTTCGAAGTCACGGAGACGGGTCGCCGCGCTGTCCACGTTCTCAACAGCTTGTCCACAGACCTCCAAGAGGTCTGGCCCGACGCGCCACGCCGGCCCTGACCGCCCGCCGCAGGTCTGCTGGTCCCCTCAACCACCCGGGCGTGGCGCTCAGTACCGGCTCCGTCGAAAGCGACGAGTAGCCTGACGGGAAAGGCGACCAACCTTCGAAAGTCGCGAGATTTCACCGTCGTCGCCTTCGCAGTCGTGTTGGCTGTCGCCTTCCAAGTGGTTCAGTCCCGGCTGTGCCGACTCGAGTCCTACCAACCGGAACGCGTACCTCTCGTGAGGACTCGGTCCCCGCCGCCGAACACGTTCCCGGTTCCGCTCACCGAGGGCACCGCCTATCGATGAACCTTGGCGTTCAATCGTCGGGCCGGTCGCGGTCTCGACATCGAACACCTCCGGAGCCTTCATGAATCGCCGTCGACTCGCCGCCCTCACCCTTCTCACTGCCGCGGTGGTCGCGCCCGCCTGCGGCAGCAACGACGGGCGGACCTCGAACGCAGACTCCCCCACGACCAAGGCTGAGAACCTGACCACCCCGTCGGCCGAGGAGGTCCCCACGACAACAATCCCGACAGTGACAACGGTCGTCGACCCCGCAAGCGCGCACCCCGCGATCGCTGCCGCTCTCGGGTTCTGGACCCGCTACATCGAGATGACCGGGCGTCCTGGCCCGTTCGACCCGACGTCGATCCGAGCCGAACTCGACCAGTTCACCACCGGCGCCGAGACGTCGAAGCTCTTCGAGTTCATCCAGGGCAACATGCTGACCGGACGCGTCCTTCGAGGAACAGTCGAGCACTCACCTCGCCTCGACGCCGTCACGGATGAGACGGCGACGGTCATCGACTGTCTCGTCGACGGTACGGGCATCTACTCGGCCGACGGCTCGCGTGCCGACAGCGAGGACCTGCGTCCGCACCCGGCGACCCTGGGTCTGCGATGGGTGGATGGCGTCTGGAAGGTTGAGACGGTCTCGATCGGGTCCGAGATATGCGAGCCATGACCGCCGCTCGCGCAGGCCTTGTCGCCCTGGCAGTCCTGTTCTCCATCGCGTGGACTCCAGGCATCGCCGGCGCTGGAGGTCTCGGCGGTGCCGCAACCGACGGTGAGGGCATCGACTACGGCGCGATCTCAGGAGGCAACTCACCCGGGAGCACGGGGACCGGAGCGTCGTCCGGTGGCGGCGGCAGCAGCCCTACGAACTGCACCTACAACCTCGTCTCTGTCGAGGCGGGGTCGCCAATGTTCGACGTGGATGGCAACTTGATCAACACCAGCGGCGCAGGCAAGTGGTACGAGAAGCAGTGCGGCACCGTCTACTACGGCCTCATCTTCGTGGCGGCGGGAACGGCCGGCCCGTTCGTGTCGCCTCGCGACGTTGCCGACGGCGTGCTCGACCGGATGAACCTTCCGCTCCCCCTGCCGCGGATCTCGCCCGCTGGCGACCAGCTGGTCAACCTTCCGATGTGGGCCTGGCTCGAGGGGTGGACCGTTCGCCAGGAAACCGCGACCGTCCCCGGCGTCGCGGTCACGGTCACGGCGACACCGACGAAGGCCGTGTGGACCTTCGGCGACGGCACGACGATGACCTGCAACGGTCCTGGCACCGCTTGGAGCCCTTCGTTACCTCAGGACCCACCGTGCGGCCACACCTTCACGCGCTCATCAGCATCGACCGGCGACCGCTCGTTCCACGTGAAGGTCGCGGTCACGTGGACCGCAAGCTACGTGGTCGCCGGCGGCGCCGGCGGAGGTGCGCTTCCGGCGGTCGTCCGCACGACGGAGTTTGCCGTCCGCGTCGCCGAAGTGCAGGCAGTCAACACGCAAACCGGAGGCCGCAACCGATGACATCAACGCTCACGCGCGAACACTCACCGAAGGCATCGGTGCCGGATGGGGATCCACGAGCTCTCGCCAGTGCAGGCCTCGGCATCGCCTCGCGTCCATCCGGCAGTGGACCGATGAACCGCAACACGACTCGCATCGCCGTCGGCGTGACGGTGCTCGTCGTGTCGGTCCTCGCAACGCTCACGCTGTACTCGAGCGCCGGTGATCGACAGACCGTGATCGCGGTCCGACGAGACGTTGGAGCGGGGCAGACGATCGTCGCCGACGACCTCAAGGAAGTGTCGATTTCCGTTGACACCTCCGTGTCAACGATCAGCGCCGCTGCGGCAGATCGTGCCGTCGGCAAGGTCGCCATGGTGCCGCTCACCAAGGGGTCGCTGTTGGCAACCGGACAGGTCGGCGACGCTCCAGAGCTCGCCGTGGGCGAGGCGCTTGTCGGGGCAATCTTGAAGGCGGGCCAGTACCCGACCGGCCTCCAGAGTGGCTCGACTGTTCGGATCATCGAGGTGCCCGCTGCTGACGCATCCGGGCTATCCGAGCCGGTGAGCCATGGGAGTGGCCGGGTGGCCGACATCCAAGAGTCGTCGAACGACGGAACGACCGTGGTCGTCTCGCTCGTCGTGGCGGACAACACGGCGGAGGCCGTCGCTTCGGCCGGGGCTGGCGGACGCCTCTCGCTCGTCGTGCAGGCGGCGCCATGACTTCGGTGGCGATCTGCTCCGCCAAGCACTCCCCCGGAGCCACCACACTGGCACTCGCGCTTGCGGCACGGTCCGGCGCGATGTTGATCGAGGCCGATCCGTCAGGCGGCGACCTTGCCGCCCGATGGGGCCTTTCATTGGACCCAGGATTGCTGACGCTCGCCGCCGCCTCGCGGCGGGGCCTCGATTCGGACCTCATCGAGCGTCATACCCAGATCACCGAGGCCGGTTACCGCTTGCTGGCAGCGCCGCCATCCGCCGAGCAATGCCGATCTGCCCTCCTGTCCCTCGGGGCCGCGTTCGCATCGACCGTGCGAACTCGGGTGAGCGAGACTGCGTCCGAAGGTCTCGACTCTGTTGCCGATTGCGGTCGCTGGGATCCCAACGGACCTTCCGTGGACCTCGTCCGTGAGGCCGACGTCGCGCTGCTCGTCCTCCGCCCATCCATCGAGACCGTGGCGCACGCGAGATCGCGACTCGCGTCACTGGTTCCGCTCGCCCGGATGACGGTGGTCGTGTGCATCGGCAACCGCCCGTATGACCCCGCTGAGGTCTCAGCGGCTCTCGGGGATGCGCCGACCCTCGCGATCGCCGACGACCGCTCGGGCGCCGATCACCTAGCCGGCGGTCGAGGGATTGACCGCGTCCTGCGGCGTACATCACTCTTCCGCTCGCTCGACCCGCTGCTCGCCATGCTCACCGAGCCGGGGACGACCGCAGCGACCGCAGCGACCGCAGCGACCAAGCGGATGGTGCCGGCATGAGCATGGTCGTCGTCGACGAGGAAGTGGTTGGTGACCTTCGGGCGATCGTTGCCCAGGAGTTGTCGCGCCAGGTGCGTCGCGCCACCGAGGAGGGCCGACAGCTACAGCGAACCGACGAGGAACTGCTTGCGCGACGAATCCTCAATCATGAGTTCGAGCGCATGGCGACAGCATCGCTTGCCGCGGGCCGTCGCGTTTTGGACGACTCCGAGGAGGACGATCTGACCCGGGCGGTCTTTGACCGCCTCTTCCAGATGGGTCGCCTGCAGCCACTCCTCGACGACGATCGCATCCAGAACATCACCGCCAACGGGTTCGATCGGGTCTTCATCGAATACTCGGACGGTTCCAAGGTCGAGGGACCGGCCATCGCAGCATCTGACGACGAGCTGATCGACCAGATCCGTGAGATCGGGCGACGCTGGGGCCTCTCGGAGCGGGAGTTCAACCCCGGCCGCCCCCAGCTGAATCTCCAGCTCCCTGATGGCTCACGCCTCTTCGCGGTCGCGTGGGTGTGCGACCGTCCGGCGCTCGCAATCCGCCGCCACCGCTTCTTGAAGGTCACCCTCGAAGACATGGTCGGCCTCGGCGCAGTTGATCGGGGCGCAGCCTCGTTCCTCGCTGCCGCCGTCCGCGCTCGCAAGCAGATCATCGTCTGCGGCGCGACGGGCGCCGGCAAGACGACGATGCTCCGGGCGCTGGCGTCCGAGATCCCGTCAGGCGAGCGGATCGTGACGATCGAAACGGAACTCGAACTGGGGCTCGACCGTTTCGTCGACCTCCACCCCGACTGCGTCGCGCTCGAAGCCCGCGAGGCGAACGTCGAGGGCGTCGGCGAGGTCACAGCGGCCGACCTGGTGCGCATGAGCCTCCGGATGAACCCCGATCGGGTCATCGTCGGCGAGGTGCGCGGCGACGAGGTCATCCCGATGCTGAACGCGATGTCCCAAGGCAACGACGGCTCGATGTGCACGGTCCACTCGGACTCGTCGGCAACGGTGTTCAACAAGATGGCGCTGTACGCGATGCAGGCGCCGGAACGCCTGCCGATCGACGCGACCTGCCAACTTGCGACTGCGGCGATCGACCTCGTCGTCTTCATCGCCAAGACGCGAAACGGTCGGTACGTATCCTCGATTCGCCAGGTCGTCGGTGCCGATGGCGCGCAGGTCGTGACCAACGAGATCTTCCGGCCGGACGCTGACGGACGAGCCGTGCCCGGCATTGCCCCACCACATGACTTCGCCGACGACCTCGTGGCTCACGGCTGGGATCGACGACTCTTCGACCGCGCTGACGGGTGGTGGCAGTGAACGCCGTCGTCGCCCTGTGCGGCGTAGGCATCGCTGCCGGCCTACTGCTGGTCATGGACGGCTCTCGCCCGACCGGACACGGGTCCGGCCAGCGGCGCAGCCGACTCGCGTCATGGATTCGGTCGCCGGAACGGTGGAGCCGCGCCATCGGTGGCGGCCTCATCCTGCTGGTGCTGACCAGGTGGCCCGTCGCCGGCATCGCCGGAGCGATCCTCGGCTGGGCCTCTCCCGACCTCTACGGCGGGACCAAGCAACGGCAGGCCGGGATCAGCCGTACCGAGGCGATTGCCACGTGGACCGAGATGTTGAGAGACACCATCGGCGCCGCTCACGGCCTCGAGTCGGCCATCACCGCTACGGCGGCAACCACTCCGGAACCGATCAGGGCTGAGGTACAGGCCATGTCCGCCGACCTCCAGCGCGAGCCCATAACCATCGCGCTCCAACGATTCGCGACGCGACTTGCTCACCCGATTTCGGACCTCGTTGTGGCTGCGCTCGCGACTGCCGCGAACGGCTCCGTGAGGGACCTCACCGAGCTGCTCGGAACACTGGCAGGGTCGGCCCGCGACGAGGCGTCGATGCAACTTCGTGTCGAGGCCGGCCGGGCACGGATGCGTACCGCAGTTCGTGTCATCACGGCGGTCACGGTGCTGACGGTGGTTGGGCTCACGCTGTTGAACCCTCGCTATGTCCGGGGATATGGGACGCCGGTTGGTCAGGTCGTGCTCGCTCTTATCGCGATGGTGTGGGGCGGTTCGCTCTGGTGGCTCCAGACGATGGCCCGATTCCGCTCTCCGGAACGGTTCCTCCTCAGCACGGCGACCGGCGAGGTCGGATCGTGACGCTCGCCATCCTCTCCGGACTCGGTATCGCCTGCGGCCTGCTCACCTTGCTGGCGGGGATCGCACCGAGGCCCATCCCACTCGCATCAGCGCTCGCCCGGCTCGATGCTCCAAGAGCGACGGCGGCGGCAGACGTACCCACCTCTTGGTTGGTGCGGCTCGTCGGCCGTCCGCTCGCTCGCACAGCCCTGAGCACGACCCTCACGAAGCGACTGACGCAAGACCTTCGCATCCTCGGAGAGACCCGCGAGGAACACCTGGCCAAATGCGCGCTCGCCGGTCTCGTCGGCCTTCTGTGGGCACCGGTCACGGCGGCCCTGATGAGCGCTGGCGGCGTACAGGTCAGCCTCGTGTTTCCCCTTTGGATGTCCGTGGTGCTGGCCTTCGCCGGCCTCGCCACGCCGGGACTCGGCGCCCGCAGCGAGGCGGCTACCAAACGCCGGGCGTTCCGGCACGCACTCGGCTGCTACCTCGACCTGGTCGCCGTTCGACTCGCAGGGGGCGCTGGAATCGAGTCCGCTCTCACCAGCGCTGCGGAGGCAGGCGACGGATGGGCGTTCAGCGAACTCCGAAGCGCTCTCACGGACTCACGTCTGCTCGGCGAACCGCTCTGGACCGGCCTCGCTCGACTCGGAACCGATATTGGAGTTGCCGAGCTGAGCGAGCTCGCTGCGTCCACGGGGCTCGCCGGCGACGAAGGCGCTCGAGTCCGCTCGTCGATCGTGGCCAAAGCCCGCGCACTGCGTTTCCGAGGCCTGACCGATGCCGAGGCGATTGCCCAGTCGGCGTCGGAGCGGATGTCGCTCCCCGTCGTGGGACTCATGCTCGGTTTCATCGTGTTCCTCGCCTGGCCCGCCGTCCTCGAAGTCACGCACGGCCTCTAACTCACCAACCACGGCCGAGCCGGCCATCCCAACAAGGAGCAACCGTCATGCAGGAGATCCAAGCAGTGCTTGCCTGGGCACAACTTCGAATCGCCCAGGCGAGACGCGACGAGCGGGGCGAGGTCACCGAGAAGGTGATCATCATCGCCGTGTTCGCGGCATTGGCCATCACCGTCGGAGCGATCATCGTCGCAAAGGTGACCGACAAGACGAACGCCATCGACCTCGGTCGCTGAATCCACGCTTCACATGTCGAACCAGGAGACAGGAGTCGAGCCGCGGGGCCGGCGGATACGTCGATCCCGAGGCGATCGCGGCGACGCCACGATCGAGACCGTCATCGTGGTACCCGTGCTCGTCTTCCTCATCATGGGCATCGTCCAGTTCGGGATGTGGATGCACGCGAGCCACATCGCCGATGCCGCCGCACGGGACGGCGTGTCAGCCGCGCGGCTCGAAGGGGCGGGCCCCGGAGCAACGGGGGATGCCGCTCGCAAAACACTCGATCGGCTCGCCAATGGGCTGATCACGAGTCCCTCGGTGGAAGCGCAACAGTCGGCTGAACGTGTCACCGTGCGAGTGTCCGGAACAGTGCGACCGATCATTCCGGGAGTCGCCTTCACCGTCACGGGATTCGCTGACGGGCCTGTCGAACGGTTCCGAAGCGATGCGTGAGCGCCGCTACCTCCGGAGCGGAGAGCGCGGGTCGGCCTCGGTCGAGCTCGTCCTGCTGACACCAGTGCTGGCGTCCCTCCTCCTACTCACTGTTGCTCTCGGTCGTCTCGCGTCGGTGAATGGCACCGTCTCCGACGCCGCTCGTGACGCAGCACGATCCGCGGCGAATGCCCGCACCGCCGTCGAGGCGCGCAACACCGCCACATTGCTGGCACGCTCGTTGCTGAATGAGAACTACGCCGGGTGCGACTCGCCGTCAGTGATCGTCGACACCAGCGATTGGCGAGCCGGTGGCTCCGTCACCGTCACCGTACGATGCCCAGTCCCACTCACCGATGTCGCCGGATTCGGAATCGGTGGAACCCGCACCATCGAAGCGCGCTTCGTCGAACCCCTGGACCGATGGAAAGGCCTGCGATGAGCCAGCGATCGGAACGAGGCTCCGTCACCGTCGTCACCGTGACCCTCACAGTCGCGCTCATGGTCCTCGCGGGGCTCGTGCATGACGGTGGGCGAATCATCACTGCCCAACAGCAGGCGGACGCGACGGCAGAAGCTGCCGCACGAGCCGCGGCCCAAGAACTCGACGAGTCCAGCCTTCGGAACACCGGCACGATCGCAATCGACGCTGATCGGGGTCGGCAGCGCGCGCTCGCGTACCTGGCCGACGCCGGATACAGCGGGAGCGTCGAGATCGTCGGTGCGGACGCGCAGGTGACCGTCCAGCGCGAGCGACCTACCGACCTGCTGTCGCTGATCGGGATCGAGTCAGTGACCATTCACGGCGAAGGCGCGTCACGCGCCGTGCGTGGCGTAGTGACCGGGGGAGACTGACATGTCGATCATCACCCGCCTTCGACGGGGCCTGTCCGCTCTCGGCGCACTCGCGGCGATCGCGACTCTGCTCGCCGGCGTACCAGTCTTCCTCTGGAAGACCGTCGGCCGACCGTTGCCGACGCGTTTGCCGTCGTGGGGCGAGTTCAGCTCCGCGCTGACTCATACCGAGATCCCGGTGAGTGCCCTCACCAAGACACTCGCCTGTTTCGGATGGATCGCCTGGGCCTTGATCGCCGTCTCGATCGGCGTGGAGGTCACCGCCTGGCTCGCAGGCACGACCGCTCGGCGACTCCGGTTCGCTGGGCCGTTTCAACCTCTCGCCCGATCGCTCGTCACTTCGGCGGCGGTGCTGATCACGCTGAACCCCTTGTCGTCGTCCTCGTTCGCTGCTGCCACGTCAATGCCCGGGAGCCTGGCACTAGTGCCGGCTACGGCGACCGTGAGCGCCGCTCCGCACCGGGTCCTCGAGCCACTGAAGGGCGATCAGGTTCGCTTTGTCATCGCCGACCGGACTGCCATCATCAAGGCCACAGAGGATCCACCTGCGTCGGCGAAGCAGCAGGTCGTACAGCGGCACGACACCTTGTGGGATCTTGCAGAGCGTCACCTCGGTGACCCGTACCGTTGGAACGAGATCTGGGACCTGAACTGCGGGAAGACACAGGTAGATGGAAGCGTCTTCACCGACGCTCATTGGATCCGGCCCGGGTGGGTCCTCGTCATGCCGGCCGACGCAACCGGGGTTACGGAGTTCGCTCCAGTGGCACAGTCCGTCCCGAGTCCTCCGCCCTCCGCTGAGGAAGCTGCCGTCCCATCCACGCCTTCGACAACTCAGCCCGAGGTGGTTGATCCGCCCGCTACAACCACGACGCCGACAACGACCCGCTCGACAGATCATCCGCTGGATCCGCCGCCGCCGGCATCGGCCGGTACACGCTCGGACCAGGCCTCCGTCCGAGCCGATTCCGACACGAGGGCCCGGTTTCCCACTCGCGTTCCGTGGATTGCCGGAGGTCTATGCGCAGCTGGGCTCGTGGTCCTGCTCGATCGCCTTCGCCGTGCACAGCGCCGAAGCCGCGAGCCGGGCGATCCATTGCACAACCCACCGACGGAACTCGCGCCGCTTGAGACCGGACTGCGTCGGTCCGCCGCCGCGAGCGAGGACCGGTGCCAACTGCTCGACGCCGCACTCCGGGCCTTCGCCGCCGGGGCATTCGGCGACCCGGCGATGCGAACGCCTCGATTGCTCGCTGTCCGAAGCTATCCAGACTCAGTCGAGCTGTTGCTCGACGAGCCGCTCGAGGGATCGGTCCTTGGATTCACCGCGCAGTCGGACAACCGACTCTGGGTAACCGAACCCCGGCTGACCGTCGAACTCCTCCAACGCCTCGCCGACGAGGTCGGTGCCCCATACCCCGCACTCGTCACACTCGGCGAGGTCGACGGGGGTGATCTGCTCGTCGACGTCGAGACTGCGGGGATGCTGAGCGTGCACGCCGACGACGGCGCTGCACGCGATCTGTTCCGCCGGGTGGCAATCGAGCTCGCGACCAGCCGATGGGGCGAATACTTCGAGGTGATCACTGTTGGCGACGTTCCCGACTTCGCGGGGTTCGAACGAAATCGTCGTCTCCCAACCGTCAGCGATGCACTCGACGCGCTCGCCGCCTCTGCACGTGAGATCGACGAGTCACTCCTGGCGCTCGGAGCGAGGGCGACGGTGGCGCCGCGTGTCTCTTTCGCGTTGGGTGACGGATGGGTACCGAGCATCTTTGTCACAGATCAGCCGCTGGCGGTAAGAGACATCGAACGGCTGCGCTCGATCGTCGCCGAAGGCGGCCGTGGCGTGGGAGCGCTCGTTCTCGCCAGTCGTCCCCAGGGGAACTGGAACCTCAGCTGTGTCGACGGCATCGCCCACCTCACGCCGCTCGACATCCACCTGAATCCACTCTCGGTTCCAATGGAGCACGCCGAGGCGATCGAGGAACTGCTCCACGACGCAGCCGTCGGCCATCTCGATGCGGATCCCATGCCGCCCGCCGAGGACTTCGAGGTCCCAGCGGTGACGCCCGGCTCCGGACGTGAGGTGCTGGCCAATGAGCCGGAACCGCCTGTGACCGGACACGCTGAGCGCGACGAGCTCGTCAGTCGGTCTGCCGATCTCGGTGACGGCCACGTCGCCGCAAGCCCGACGATCGACCCTGTCGTTCCGATGGTCAGGGTCTTGGGAGCGGTCGGCATCGACAACATCGACCATGAGGGACGCCGGAAGGTCATCGAGTTGATCGTCTACCTGGCACTTCATCCGGACGGCGTCGGTGCCGATCGGCTGACCGAGGCGCTCTGGCCGGATACGGCTCCAGAGCCGAGGACCCTAACGCGGAACGTCTGCTACGCCCGCAAGGCACTCGGCCTCGACGCCGACGGCAACAACCATCTCCCTCGGATCAACACCGAGGGCCGCTACCGCCTCGGCCCACACGTTCGGTGCGACCTGCTCGAGTTGATACAGCTCGCGAAGAACGCCCGGGAGACCGAGGACACCGACGAACGGCTCCGGCTGCTCAGTGAGGCGCTGGACTTCGTCCGGGACAAACCGTTCGACAGCGTCATCGACTACGAGTGGGCGTGGACCGAGAACTGGGTCGCCGTCGCGGAATCCGAGGCGGCCGACGCCGCCGTTCTGCTGGCCGAAGCACAGCTCGCCAACGGCTGCGACGAGGAGACCGTGCGAGCAGCCCTCGTCGGACTCCGGGCCGCACCTGACGATGCTCGCCTCCTGCGACTCAGAACCCGCCGCATCCGGCCTTAGTCGGCGCTCGCCAGACGTTGGACGGGTTACGGCCGAAATGACACGGTCGCGATTCACGCACTCGCTGATCGCGCCGAATCGCCACTGTTCCCGGACGGCCCAACGGGAGACGTGGCGACCCTCCGGGCGGCAAACTAGGAAGGCAGCCGGCAGCGTGGCGCACGCACTGAGCCGACTGAGGGCAACTAACGACATCGAGGGACATCGCATGGGTGAGAAGAGCTGGAACGCCGAGCGGCAAATCTGGGAAGTCGATGGCGTCCCATGTAAATACCGTGTCACCTGGAAGAGTGTCGACGGCGGCGAGGAGCACACGAGGGAGTTCACGGACGTCGATCAGGGCTACGACTTCTATCTGGGTCTGCAGAAGTCTGCGCACTCCTACGGCGCTACGTGGGAGCACCTTCCGTTCTGAACGAGCGCAATCCACCGCTCGACGGGAACCGCGCCCACGTGCCTTCTAGAAGGTCCTCCGTGCGGAAGGTACGGTCACCAGACACGATTCCGGGGAGCGAAGGTTGAAGGATCCGCTGGAGATCCAGGTGCTTGGCGAGCGCTGGCAGAAACATGAGTTCCACGACAGTTTCTCGGCCTTTACCGACGACGAGACTCCCAAATCACCGGGCGACGGATGTTTCTCAATCCAATCAACCGGACCAAACGACGCCTACTGGGCTCAGACTGTCCCGGTCCAACCGCACACCCTGTACGAGTTGTCGGGCTGGATTCGCACGGAGGGAGTTGACGTTTCGGCCGAGGAGCATGACGGAGGCGCGAACCTCTGTGTGATCGACACGTGGTGGCACACAGTCCCCGTGCTGGGATCATCCGGGTGGGTGTTTCGGACCCTTCGATTCGACTCTGGCGCGCGCACCGAAGTAACCATCGGCGCACGGCTCGGATTCTGGAAGGGCGTCACGCGCGGTCGGGCCTGGTTCTCCGGGGTTCGCCTCTCGAAAGCCGACGAGGTCGGCGAGCTTCCGCGGCGGTGGACGATTCAAGCTCTCGTGTACCAGCAGACGAACGCACTAGTAACGAATGAATCGGGTTCCACCGCGCGCGCCGTCTGCGCTCTCGATGACCACCGCCTCGAGGAGATCGTGCGGCGACTAGAACGGTTCGTCGAGGAGGAACTGCCAGCGTTGACGGATGGCGCCCTCTCACCCGAACTCCGCGTTGACGTGGTGCGGTCGGATCTTTCCACGCTCAGCTCGAGCTCCCACGGCGGTTGGTGGCCAGCGCTCAAGGACACCGTTGAGGCTCGCTCGGATGAGGTCGACAGCGTGATCGTCGTGTGGCCTGCTCGACCGCCAGACTTTGTACTGGGCGAGCTGGCCCCGACGTGGGGCCTCACACAACCGACAGCCAATCGCCAGACGTATGCAACGGTCACTGCCGAGCGCCTTCTCGAAACGCCGTTCAACGACGTTTTGATTCACGAGTTCGGACACTCGGTGCTCTATTACTTCGATGCGCTCGGCCGAACCGGAGGTCTCGGCACGAACGACCTCCAGATCGCTGATTACTTCGACATGGAGTCAGGAATGAGATTCGACGAGAAGCCGACCTGGCACTCGGACATGGACCCTGATCCAACGTACGAGCTGGACCATGGGTTCACCCACGCGTACATGTCCGGCTCGCTCGCTCTCAGCTCCAATCCGACGCAGCGGCTGGGAATCTCCTCCGCATGCTGGCGACTCGGGGGACCGGTTACCTACCGGCAGGACTGACGACCGCGGCAGCGCCAGATCCGAATTGGCTCCGTCCGCCCCGCCAGTTCAGATGAACCTGCGCATTGCAGTTCGGGGCACTATCGTCACGACCGCTCGCCGCTCGCAGAGAGCGGCCTCCACACCAAGGATCTTCGGAGGTCCTGATGGAGCTGTTGAGCGAGTTCCGCTCGGGCTACGGACACTCGGTGAAGTACTACCGCCGTCCCGAAAGTGAGTGGGTGTACTGGGAACGCTGGGAGTGGCGCACGCCACCACCGGCGGATCGACGACTCCTCGTCGCTGGATGGTTCACGCCGATCGGCCTAGTCGTGGGCCTCGTGACCTTGCTCGTCGCGTTGGTGGGTTCACGGAGCCGACCCGAGCCACCGAGATGGGTCCACGTCGAGGCAGGGTGGTGCGATCCCTACGCGTTCGAGCAGATCCTGGCGATGAGCTCGTAAGGGTCGCTGGCGGGTCCGCCTCCGGGGTGGACCTCGAAGTGAACGTGCGGTGCGGTGGTTCGGGCATTGCCCGTCTTGCCGAGGTGTGCGATCACTTCGCCAGCGACCACTCGCTGCCCGACCCGCGCAACGTTCCGAAGGTTGTGCGCGTAGTAGTAACGCGTCCCCGAATCACCGCGAACCCAGATGGTGATCCCGCCGAGCCCGACGTCGGTATCGCTCGCCTTATCGATGATCCCGGACTCGATGGCGACGAGCGGAGTCCCGAGCGCGCCCATCAGATCGTTGCCCTGGTGTTCCCGACCGCCCGACCTCGACGCGTGCCAATCTCGGGAGTGGCTCATCGGGCCGCCGACCGGACACGCCATGCCATCCACGACAATCGCCGGCTGCGTCCTTAGGCCCATCCCATACTCCGCTGCCTTCGCGAGAACCTGATCGACGTAGCGGTCGGAGTGGTTGTAGCGAAGGATTGCGTCTCGAACGTCGCCGATCGCCCCGGACGCTCCGCAAAGGTAGGCGGCGGCCGTAGCCGCAGCATCGAAGATGTTGTCGATCGAGGGACTCGCCCCAGCGGGCCGGCCTGGTCCCAAGTGAGCGACGCCTCGCCACGTCGTCGTGAGGAACTGCATCGGCCCGCGAGCGTGAGCCCATCCATCACTTGAGCCGCTGTCTGGGATCCGGGCGAACCCCGCCCGCCCGTCGATCGCTGGGCCGACGATCGGCGGAAGTACGTCGCCTTCTGGACCGACGGTGCGGCCTCGGCCATGCCCCGACTCCACCCACCCGATTCCAGCAAGGACTCGCCAGTCGAGCCCACCGCAGCTCGTCGACGCTTGTTGATACGCGCTGAGGAACGGCGACGGGATCTCGGAGGCTGCGGCGGTATTCACCGCGTCGTTCGCCATAGGCGCGGCGTCGTCGCCCGACCCGACGACCGCAACCATCACCACGAGAACGATCGGGATGATGACCGCTCCGAGCACGAGCTTGACCATGTTGCCGGGACCTCCGTACGAGCCCGGCGACCTGCCCGCTCGAGTCCGCTAAGCGCGCTTCTCAGAAAGCTTGTCGTGGCGGTGATCTCGATGCGCTTAGCGCTCCTGAGCGATCCGAATCCCCCAAGTGGGTCGCTCACACATCCACCCCACATGCCATTTCGGGCGGACCGACTTGCGGCCTCCCCCACTGCAGAAGTCGGTCCGCCCGAAAGGAGGAACCTTGTCATCGCTCATCCCGCACCTCCTCGCCCAAGTTGACGTCTCGCCATCCGCCGACGGTCTCCCCGGAGCCGGGCTCATCCAGAAGATGCTGGGCTGGCTCAGCCAGCTCGCGCTCTGGGGCTCGCTGGCGAGCATCCTCGCCGGGGCCGCCGTCTACGGCATTGCGCAGAACACCGGGAACTACGCCGGCGGGTACCTCGGCAAGCGCCTCGCTCTCGCCGGTGCGATCGGCGCGTGTCTCGCCGGGATCGCTCCGACTGCCATCAACCTCCTCTTCAACGCGGCCAAGTGAACGCCCGCCAGATCCCGTTCACCTGGGCGGCCGGAGCAGTGATGACCGCCCTCATCGTCGGGGCAGCGCTACGTGGTGCCCCGGCGGACCCGCCGAGGCGGGATCCGACTTCGCCGACGGACGGCTCTCCGAGCGTCGGAGTAGTCAGAACCTCATCGCCAGGCCCGAAGCGTTGGCTCGACGGAGTGCCATCGGGCTTCTCGCATGACGAAGACGGAGCACAGGCGGCAGCCGTCACCTTCTCCTCGTTTGCCGGCTCGCTCGTCAACGCGAACCCGGCATCGGTCGACCCCATTGTCAGCGCCATCAGCACGAGGGCCTCCGCGGCGCAGCGCGTGGCCGCCACCGTCGCAGCTCTCGATGCCCTCCGGTCGCGACTCGCTGGAGGTACAGGACCCATCGTCCTCGTGCAGGCGCCGGTATTGATACGGACCGACGGTTACTCGGACGCGAAGGCATCGATCACGCTGTGGACGACGACGGTCGTCGCCCGGCGAGGCGTCGCCGACCCGCAATCAACCTGGTCGACGATCACGCTCGAACTCCTGTGGGAGCGAGGCGACTGGCGGCTCGACCAGGAGACAACCGTCAGCGGGCCAACGCCTGATCAGTCCGCCGACGCTGCTCCACCTTCGTTCGACGCGTTTGAGGCCGCGCTCCATGGCAGTCGGCCTGTCGGGAGCGCGAGGTGATCCCGCTCGGCATCCCCAATCCGGTCGACATCATCACGAACGCTGCGGGCGGTTGGGCATGGGACAAGGTCACGGCCGGAATCGCGCAATGGATCCTGGACGCCGTCGCGACCGTGCTCGGCGGCATCGCCGGATTCTTCGGATCAGCGGCACGGGCGGACGTCACCGATGCGTGGTTCTCCGGCGCCGGCTCGCCCTACGCAACGGTGCGCAATCTCGCTGGGGTGCTCATGGTCGGACTCCTACTGGCCGGGATCGTCCAGGGACTTGCCGCTAACGACGTCTCGGGCATGATCCGGCGCGTCGCCGTTGACGCGCCAGCAGCCGTACTCGGCATGGCCGCCACCACCGTGATCGTCGACACGATGCTCGACCTGACCGACTCGCTCTCGAGCACGATCATCGGCGGGTCGAGCGGCCAAACAATGCGCTTCCTCGGCGGCTTCGGAGCGGCAGCGAACACAGCGACCTCGGGGTTCGCAGGAGCCGTTGTCGGCATCGTGATCGTGGTTGCCGGCGGATTGATCTGGATCGAGTTGCTGGTGAGATCCTCACTCACCTACCTGCTCGTGGCGCTGTCGCCCTTGGCGTTCGCAACAATTGTCTGGCCAGCCCTCCGTGGGACGTTGAAGCGACTCCTCGAACTCCTGGTCGCAGTCATTCTCTCGAAGCTCGTGATCGCCATCGCCCTTGCCGTCGGAGTGAGCGCGCTGGGCGGCGCTGGCACTGCTGCCGCTCCAGGGGCCGGTCTCGGCGAACAAGGCGGAGAAGGCCTGGGCACGCTGATGATCGGCGCCGGGATCATCGCGCTCGCGGCCTGCTCGCCGTTTGTGCTCCTTCGCCTCTTCCCGCTCGCCGAAGGGGCCATGGCCGCACAGGGCATTTCGAGATCACCACTGCGCGGTGCCAATTCGACCATGGGCACCGTGTACTACGCGTCATCGCTCAAACGGCTCGGCGGTGGCGGATCGGGCGGAGGAGCCGGTGGTCCAACGCCCGAAGGTCCGCCGCCATCGGGCGGCCCGAGCCCGACTGATGCCGCAACCTCGACCGCGGGGTCGGCCGGCGCTGGTGCCGGCGCCACCGGTGGGTCGGCCGCGGCGGCCGGCGCCGCGACCGGCCCCGCAGCGCCGGTCGCGACTCCCGTGCTCGCCGGCGCTTCGGCCGCGAAGTCGGCGGCGTCGACGGCGAAGGACACCGCCACATCGGCGGCAGGCTCGGCGAGCAGTCTCGGTGGCGCGTCCTCCGATCCTGGTCCGAGCGGCGGTCGCACAAACAACGAGCCGCCTCAGCGCGACCCAACCGAACCGTTCCCTGGAGGTGCGACATGACAACGACCGAAGATGGCCGGCTCTACCGCTTCGGCATCGACGACCGAGCCGGGTGGCTGCTCGGGCTGCAGGGCCCCCAATGCGTGGCGATCGCCGTCGGCCTGTTCGTCGCAGGCGTTGCCCTGAACCTCGGCGCACCGCCCCTCGCAACGCTGGTCCCGCCAGCCCTCTCCCTCGCCGTCGCCTTCACGCCCGCTGCCGGGAGGCCGGTCTGGGCATGGCTGCCGATCGTGACGTCGTGGCAGATACGTCGGTCTGAACGTTCGTGGCGATCCCCGCTCCCCCGCTTCGGTCCGGACGGAACACGAACCGCTTCGCCGGCACTCCCGAGGACCCTCGACGGAGTCGCGATCGTCCAGCATCAGATCGGATGGTCCCCACGGGGACGGTCTGGCGGGACCGTCGGCGTCGTTCGTGACGACAACGACGGTGCTCTCACGATGACGATCCGCGTGACCGGCCAGGGATTCGCCCTGCTGGAGCGGCGGGACCAAGACCGGCTCCTCGGCGGATGGGGCGACGCTCTAGCTGGCTGCTGCCGCGAACGCTCCCCGGTCCGTTCAGTCCGTTGGGTCGAATGGGCCGCCCCGGCGGGGGTCGCCGAGCAACTCGACTACCTCGAACGCCATCGTGCTCCCGGCGCGAGCGAGGCTGCCGTCGCGTCGTACCGCGAACTACTGGCTCGCTCAGGGCCGGTGGCAACCAGGCATGAGACGCTCGTCTGCGTCACGGTTGATCCCCGCAAGGTTCGTACCGGTCGACGCCGCCGAGCTGAAAGTCCGGCGGCGGCCGGGCCGGAACGACATCGGCGGGATCGTGATGGCGGTGCGTTCGACGCTCTCGCCGAAGAGGTCCGGCTCCTGATCGCGAGGTTGGAAGCGGCGGGTCTCGTCGTCGAAGGGCCCCTCGGGCCAGGCGAGCTCGCTGCGGTGACCCGGTCGCGACTGGATCCCTTCGGCGCGCAGGGCAGGACGGCCGCCCGGCCCTCCCTCTCGCAGCGCGTCGGCGAGAAGGCAGATTCGACGGTCCGGCCGATCGACGGGCCAATGGCCACGGAGACGCTCTGGGATCACGTCCGTGTCGACCGCGCATTCCACACCTCACTGGCGATCACCGAATGGCCGCGCCTCGACGTGCCGGCAAATTGGATCGAGCCGCTACTCCTGGGAGGCGCCGCGATCCGGTCGGTCACCGTGGTTCTCGAACCGATCCCACCGTCTCGCGCACAGCGCCGAGTCGACAGGGACTCAACTCGGCTCACCGCCGATGCCGAGCAGCGGGACCGGTCGGGATTCAGGATCGGAGCGCGGCACCGACGGGCCGTCGCTGAGGTCGCCGAACGGGAGGCCGAACTCGTTGCCGGCTATGCGGAGTTCGAGTTCTCGGGCGTCATCACCGTCACGGCACCTGATCTCGCAACGCTCGATCGCCACGCGGCCGAATCGGAACAGCTCGCCGCACAGGCGGGGCTGAACGTTCGCCGTCTCGATGGACAGCACGACGTCGCGCTCCCCCTCTGCCTGCCACTCAGCCGAGGAACTGCGAGACGGCGGATGACCTGGTGACGGCCCAACTTCGCTTGGCGCGCAGTCGGGCCACCACGGCGCACCTGTGCTCCGCATACCCATTCCTCGCCGAAGAGGGTCTCGGACCCAACGGTGTGTGGATGGGCACCAATCTGCTGACGGGAGGCGGCGGCTTCGCCTTCGACCCATTCACTGCGTACACGGCAGGAGTGCTGACCAATCCGAACATGCTGTTCGCAGGGGAACCAGGGGTCGGCAAATCCGCCACCGCCAAGGTGTTCATCGCCCGATCCGTTGGCGTGTTCGGTCGGTGGGTCGCGATCGCCGACCCGAAGGGTGAGTACGGACCACTGGCCGAGGCCCTCGGTCTGTCCGTGATCCGACTGCGACCGGGCGGCGCAACACGCATCAACCCGCTCGATCCTGGTCCGGCAGGCGCCAACGAGGCGCCCGATGAGATCGTGCGACGACAGACCGAGATGGTCGCTGCGCTGGTCGGCACGGTGTTGGGCCGGGACCTCACACCGGTCGAGGACGCAGTCATCGGATGGGCGATCGCCGAGCTACACCCCGACGACCGCAACGAACCGACGCTCGGCGACGTAGCTGCCCGCATGGCCGACCCCTCCGAGACGATGTGCGAGCTCGCGCGAACCGACGCCGTCGACCTCCGCCGATCGGTCGAAGCAGCGATCTACGCCATCGGCAAGATGTTGGACCGGTCATTGCGTGGCATGTTCGACGGTCCCACCAACGTCGCCGTCGACTGGGACGGCCCGGGAATCGTCATCGACCTGTCGGCCGTTCATCACGACACCGAAGCGCTCACCCTCGTGATGGTCGCGACGACCGCCTGGCTCCAGACGTTGATGGCCCGCCCCGACGGACCCCGGCGCATTCAAGTCCTCGACGAAGCATGGGCGCTGCTCGGGAGCGAGCGAACGTCCCGCTACCTCCAGGCCTGTTGGAAGCTGTCCCGTTCGTACGGGGTCGCCAACATCGCGATCGTCCACCGACTCTCCGACCTGCGCTCACAGTCTGACGACGGGACGACCGCCTCCAAGGTCTCGATGGGCCTGCTCGCAGATACCCAGACCCGAGTGTTGTTCCGGCAGGCGACTGATCAGATCCCCGAGGCCCGATCGCTGCTCGGCCTCACCAACACCGAGGCGGCGTTGCTTCCTCGGCTCGCCAAGGGGCGAGCGCTGTGGAAGATCGGTGGGCGAACGGCGGTTGTTGCGCACACCATCGGACCGGACGAGCTCGGGTTCTGCGACACCGACTCCGCAATGACCGACCGACCTCGCGTCGAGCAACGATGAGACCGGCCGGTGGTCACGGAGGTGGCGCCCCTGCGCCCGGCGGCGCGCTCACCCTCGAGGACATGCTCGGTTGGGTGCTCGCTGTCGCCGCTTGCATCGCTCTCGCTGTCGGTGCAGCCGTATGGATCGGGGCCTTCGCCGCGGCCCAGCTCTTCGGCGCCGGTCGCTTCGAAGGTGGAATCATCGATGCCGTGCATGCCGTCGGCGGGCTCACCTCCCGGCCGGGCGATCCGGCAGCGGCCTGGGGCCCCAGCGGAGCCGGTCTCCCTGGTCCGATCGCGTACTGGTCCACGACGATCATCGCGTGGCTGGCGTCGGCCGGAGCGCTCGGCTTCACCGCTCGGCGCATGCGGGCGCGTCGCAACCTCGGGCCGCTCGGGATCCGACGCGACAGCGGACTCGCCAGGCCGACGGATCTCGCCGGCCTGGTGGTGTGCGAACCAACAGAGGGACGCCTGACGCTCGGCACCGTGGGCCGTCGGATGATCGCCGCCGAGCCTCAGACCTCACTCGCCGTGGTCGGGCCAACCGGCTGCGGAAAGACGATCGGGTTCGCGATCCCGAACCTGTTGGAGTGGGACGGACCGGTCATCGCAACCTCGGTGAAGGGCGACCTTCTCGACGCCACCATCGCCGCACGAGCAAAGCGCGGGAAGGTGTGGATCTACGACCCGACAGCCATCACCGGCCACCCGGTCGATGGCTGGTCACCCCTCGCTGTCTGCCGCCAGTGGTCAGGAGCGATGCGTGTGGCCGCATGGCTCTGCGAGGCAGCTCAGCCGCGCGTCGACAGCGTCAACGACGGCGACTACTGGTACACCCAAGCACGCAAGGCTCTCGCCCCCCACCTCCACGCCGCGGCAATCGGCAACAGGACGATCGCCGACGTCGTTCGATGGATCGACACGCAAGAGCGGGAGCAGGTGCGCGAACTGCTCGAACGGGGTGCCGGTGTCGAGGACACGATCGAGTCGATGCTCGCCGGTCCCGACGCGGACGGCTGGCGAGCGCAACTCCGGGACGAGGTCGAGGAAGCCGAGATCGCCTCCTACGCCGAGTCCTTCAACGCGTCGAGATCCCGTGCCAGGGATCAGCTGCCGGACAAAGCGTCTGACTGGCCGATCGAGCACGTTGAGCGCCTCCAAGATCGGGTTGATGCTGCGCTGGACGCGCTCATCGGCGCCCAGCTTCGCGAGACCATCGTCCGAGATGCACGAGCTTCAGGACGCCTCGATCCGCTGATCGCGGTCGAAGCTCTTTGGGGTAAGGAATCGAAGCTCCGGTCCAGCGTCTACGCGACCGTCGAGAACGTGCTCGCGGGGTATGCCGATCCCGGTGTTGGCTCCAACGCCGTCAACAACGACATCGACCTCGACGAGTGGCTCAGCGGACCGAACACGATCTACGTGTGCGCGTCCAGTCACGAACAGGCACGGCTGCGACCAGTGCTCACCGTGCTGATCCAGCAGGCGATCCGTACCGCGTATGACACCGCCAACAAGCGAGGCGGGTCACTCGCGCATCCGTGTCTCGTGCTCCTCGACGAGGCCGGCAACATCGCGCCATTGAAGGATCTACCGGGCTACGCCTCCACGGCGCGTAGCCACGGCATCACCTTCGTGACGATCTGGCAGGACCTCGCCCAGATCAAGTCGATCTACGGCGACCGAGCCCACACCGTGCTGAACAACCACCTCGCCAAGCTGTTCGGCGCCGGGATAGCGGACGACGCGACGCTCGAGTACGTCAGCCGCCTCGTGGGCGAAGCGCCGACCACCAACGTGAACCTCTCGGGTGACCTACACGGTGCCCGTCGCAGCGTCTCGGAGCACACGACGTACCGCCGGGTGGCCCCAGTCGATGAGCTTCGGAGGCTTCCGAAGGGATCCGGCCTCCTCATATACGGAAGCCACGCACCCGCACGGCTTACATTTCGGTCGCCGCCAGCGTCGAGGTGACCGCTTGTCAACAGGGCCGCTGACCGCCTCCGCACCTCGGGCCGCTGTCACACCGTCGCTCTACGATGCGTCCCGTGACGACGCCACCCGACAGTGCAAAGGTTCATCCTCTGGGCGGGTATGTCGCAAAGCAATGTCCAGTGCGGGCCCAGTTGGACCTCGATGCGAACGTCGACCGGTCGCTCCGGGTCGAGACAACAGCGGCCGAACGTGCCCGAATCGATGCCGGCATCGAGTTCGAGAAGCGAATCTTCGCAGTTCTTTCCACCGTCGAAGGTGCCGAGATCATCAGGGCCGCCACCCGAGCCGAGGCCCAAGAGATGACCGTTGCCGCGATCGAGCGAGGGGTGGCGGTCGTCGCTGGGGCCGACTTGCCCGACGACCTCGAGAACCATCGGACCGGAAAGCCCGACATCCTCGTCCGAGTCGGCGGATCCAGCGAGCCCGACGGCTGGCTACCTGTCGAAGTGAAGCATCATCGCCTCACCGAACCCGCCGATGGGTGGTCGCTCCGGTGGAGTGATCTGCTGCAAGGCGTCCTCGACCCGAACTCCGCTACCTATGTCGATGGCATTCGGTTCCGACGCGGGAAGCTCCGCGACGACGCTCTACAACTCGCCCACTACTGGCGAACGCTCGAAGCCGACGGACTCACACCAAGTACTGGCCCGGCGTTGGCCGGAGTGATCGACCGCGACGAGAAGCTGTGGTGGGTCGACCTATCTGAACCTCGTTGGCGGCTGTGGTGGTCGGACGAGCTGGTCTCGACCTTGGACTGGTACGACCACGAGTTCGCGTTCCGAGTCGACGTGGTCACCAACACACTCAAGCGCAACCTCGACCCCTCCCTCCCGAAGACCGTCGTGCCCGTCTGGACGGCGGAGTGCCGCACCTGCCCCTGGCGGAACCTCTGTCGAACCGAGCTCGAGGCCAGCGACCACGTCTCGCTGCTGCCAGGCAGCACCTACGACAGATTCGTTCGACATCGCCGACTCGGTAGCCTCACTCGAGCCGACGTTGCCCGGCTCGATCCGAACACTGCGTGGGTCATGCACGGCGACCGTTCGTCGTCCACGAAGGTCGATCTCGCCGCCCTCGTCGAGGAAGCTGCGGCCTTCCCGATCGACGCACCCGTCACAGCGATTCTTGGTAAGAAGCGAACGGCGATCGATCGCCTCGCGATCGTGGGAATCTCGACCGTCGCGGACCTCGCCCGCCTCGACGCCGGAACGCTCGCCTATCACGGGGCCAGAATTGGCCACCTTCCGACCATCATCGATCACGCCCGAGCAGCCGTCTCGGGCCAGCCGTGGCGCGCCCGAGGCATCGACGCTATCGAGGTGACTCGCGCGGACGTAGAGGTCGACGTCGACATGGAATCGTCCGAGGACGGGGTTTACCTGTGGGGGGCCGCCGTTACCGACGAGGGCAAGACCCGATACATCCCGTTCGTGACCTGGGAGCCTCTGACTCCAGAACTCGAAGCCGAGGTGTTCGCCCAGTTCTGGGGTTGGCTGACGGACCTCCGTGGCTCGGCGCTCGCCGAAGGTCGGACCTTCGCCGAGTACCACTACAGCTCGGCAGAGAACACCGAGATGCGACGCATCGTTCGCAAAGCGAGCGGCGAGGTCCCCTCAGTAGCGGCGGTGGAGGATCTCATTGCTTCGGACGAATGGGTTGACCTCCGCCCTGTCGCTGGGGACCAGATCGTCACGGGCCATGGGCTCGGCCTGAAGCACCTCGCCCCGCTCGCCGGCTTCGCATGGCGGGACGACGACCCCGGCGGCGATCTGTCGACCGCCTGGTATCGCGATGCCGTGACGAATCCCGACGCATCGGTTCGCTACAACAACCGAGCACGGCTACTCCGATACAACGAAGACGACGTGCTCGCCACCCTCGCAGTCAGAACCTGGTTGTCGACCGCCGACCTGCCATCGATCGAGAATTGGCCGTCGGCCGATGTTCAGAAGCCGGCGCGACACCGAGCACCGCGCAAGCGAAAGGCCGCCACGCCAATGACGAAGCCGAAGAGACCGCCGCTGCCATCCCACGCAACTGGGCGCAACGTTGAGCAAATCGTCGCAGACCTCCGATCGTTCCGAGACGCGTGGTGGACGTTCGATGGAACCGAGCGCGCGGCCAGTCAGACGTTTCTCAACCAGCTCGTCCAGTGCTACAGCGGCCTCCCCGACGTCATGGCGGCCGGCGCGGCATTCGAGCAGTTCGGCAGCCGAGACAAGGGGTCCGGCTACATGGACCTTCACTGGCCCGAGGTATGCATCGTCGAGATGAAGGCACCGGCGGTCGGCCGGTCTGATTCGCGCTGGGACAAGGCTGTCGCCCAGGCGCTTGAGTACTGGCGCAACTCAGCCGACATCAGACGTGGCATCCCCGCGCCCCGGTTCCTGGTGATCTGCTCGTTCCACCGGTTCGAAGTGTGGGAACCCGGGCGGTTTCCGAACGCTCCGATCGACGAGTTCTCGATCGAGGAGTTGCCGGACCACTACGGAAGCCTCAACTTCTTCGCATCTCGTGAACCCGATGTGGGCGGGCCAGGCCAGCAACTCTCAGCCGAAGCCGCGCAATGCCTGGCCGACGTGTACTTCATGCTGCTCGACCGCGAGGCGGCGGACCCCGACACCCTTCGCCGTTTCATTCTTCAGGCCACGTGGTGCCTGTTCGCGGAAGACCTTGGAATGCTTCCCGGTAAGCCCGTCGAACGGCTACTGCGGGCGCTGGCCAAGGACCCGACGCGATCGTCCGCCACCGAGATCGGCGGCTTCTTCTACGCCCTCAACGTTCACGATCAACGCGACCGGGACAGCACTGGGTTCGACGGCCTGCCGTACGTCAACGGCGGCCTCTTCGCTAATGCGACCAGAGTCAGGCTCAACCCGGAAGAGCTCGTGAAGATGATAGAAGCGGCCGGCTACGACTGGCGAGCAGTCAACCCGACCATCTTCGGAGGCCTCATGGAGGCGTGCCTAGGGCACGACCGCCGCTGGGAACTTGGGGCCCACTACACGTTTGAGCAGGACATCATGTCGATCGTCGAACCCACGATCGTCCGACCTTGGCGCCAACGCATCGACACGGCTGCAACGCCAGCTGAAGCGGACGCCGTTCTCGCTGACCTGACCAAGTTTCGCGTACTCGATCCCGCCTGCGGATGCGGGAACTTCATAGCGATCGCCTACCGGGAACTCCGCCACCTGGCGGCCCAGGCTCTGGATCGCCGCGACCGGATCTACCAAGCAGCAGGGGCCTCTGCGCCGCCCCAGCGCCCGTTCTACCCGCTTTCAGGAGTTCACGGCATCGAGATCGAGCCCTTCGCCGTGCAGATCGCGCGTGTCACACTATGGATGACCCACAAGCTCGTGGCAGACCAGTACGGACTCGCAGAGCCAGTTCTTCCGCTTGTCGACCTCTCGAACATCGTCTGCGCCGACGCGTTGAAGACTGACTGGCCGGAGGTCGAGGCGATTATCGGCAACCCGCCCTTTCACGGAGACCGATTTCTCCGTCGTGTGCTCGGTGACGAGTACGTGGAGTGGTTAAAGCGCGAGTTCGGGTGCGGGGTGAAAGACTATTGCGTCTACTGGTTCCGAAAAGCTCAAGCCCAGCTGCGCGACGGTGCCCGCGCAGGTCTCGTAGGAACCAACTCGGTCTCGCAGAACCGAGCGCGATCAGCGTCTCTGGACTTTATCGTGTCAACCGGGGGAGTCATCACCGACGCAATCTCGACCAAGGACTGGCCAGGTGAGGCCGCTGTAGATGTATCGATTGTCAACTGGATTAAACGCCCAACGACGCCGCCAGCAGCCTTCACGCTCGATGGAGTCCCAGCGGCTGGCATAAGCACCTCTCTGCGGGAGGTGAAGCAAGGCGGCGAACAGAGAGCCGTAGCCCTCGATGCCAATATCGGCGTGTGCTTCTACGGTCCGGTGCCGATCGGAAAGGGCTTCGTCATCTCGACCGCTGAGGCAGCCGACCTACTGGGAGATACGTCAGCGCCATACGCAGACGTGGTCCGCCGCTACCTAATTGGTGATGACATAGCGAAGAACCCAGCGCTGCAGCCGCGACGGTGGATCATCGACTTCGGGCTCCGTTCTCTCGAAGAGGCGATGCGGTACCCCAGAGCGCTGGCGATTGTTCGCGAACGGGTCAAGCCGGAGCGAGACTCCAACAAACGTCGCACGTACCGAGAGAGATGGTGGCTGTTTGGAGAGCCGATCCCAGGAATGCGCTCGGCCCTAGCACCGCTTCGTCGATACGCTGCGACCAACATGCAAGGCAAACGATTGCTACCCGTTTGGTGCGAACCGTCCTGGTGTCCGAGCAACCTCACGGCAGTCTTCGCGTTCGATGACGACTACCGATTCGGCATCGTCGCATCGTCGATTCATGAGGTGTGGGCGCGGTTCCAGTCATCGACTCTGGAGGACCGGCTAAGATACACGTCCTCCACTGCCTTTGCGACCTTCCCATTTCCGCCCGAGCCGGCTGCCGCAATTAACGCAGTTGCGAACGCCTCCACCGACCTAGTTGAAGTGAGAGCGACATGTACGGCGACGCTCGACAAGGGTTTGACCGCGGTCTACAACGCCATGGATGAGGGCGCATTCACCAACCTGGCGGCCGCGCACCGAAACCTCGACCTTGCCGTTTGCGACGCGTATGGGTGGGACCGTTCGACGCTCGACTCCAAAGAGAGGATCGTAACTGCGCTCTCGGACCTAAACGAACAGATCTCTTCAGGCGCGCGGCCCTACGCGCCATTCGAATAGCCTGCGGCGACTGTCACATCAACTTGCGACTAGCGAGTCCATCTGCGACTCGCTTGCGAAGGACCTGAGCGAGGAACTCCCTCAGAGCTCAGGATCGGGGGGGTGCGCTCAGGAGCAGCCGGGGACCAACTAGGGCAGATGCGCTTAGCGCACACATGGAAGGTAATCTGGCAGCGGTAGGTGCTGAAGGCTCCCGTCTCGTCGCAGCGCTGGAAAGCGCGTGGCAGGCGATCCAAGCGACGAATCAGGGTGTTCCCGATGCCGTGATCGTGCTCGGCACCGGAGTCGAGCGCGGGCGTCTGAGCAAGCTCGGCCACTGGTGGGGCGGTCAGTGGGTAGCCGACGGAACGCCACGAGGCGAGGTTCTCCTTGCCGGCGAGGCGCTCCACCTCAAACCGACAGATGTGTTCGAAGTGTTGCTCCACGAGGCCGCCCATGGGCTGAACGCGGCCCGCGGCGTCAAGGACGTCTCGAGAGGCGGCCGGTATCACAACGCCAGGTTCAAGGCGACGGCCATCGAGGTCGGTCTCCGGGTTGGCTCGATGCCTCCCTATGGTTGGGCGAAGACAGCCCTCGCTCCCGCAACCATCGAGCGCTACTCGGCCGAGATCACTCGAATCGGCGAGGAGATGCGTATCGCACGCCGCCTTGAGCGCGGCGCGACCGTCGAAGGCACCCCCGCCGAGGGCGGATCGACCGCCGGAACGGACGCCGAGGCGACCGGCGATGCCAAGACGGCGAAGAAGAACAGGCCTGCCGAGTGTGGGTGCGGGCGGAAGATGCGGATGGCACCGTCAGTGTTGGCAAAGGGTCCGGTCGTATGCGGGGTCTGCAACACCAGCTTCGAAGTCGACCGCGTCGTCACTACCGAGGTGGACTCCCGGACTGGCCCCAGTCGTTCAGGAGAAGTCGACCGCGGGGAGGTCATCGACTCGTTCCTGGATCGGCGTTCCCAACAGCTCGAAGGTTCAAACGGTGGTGGATCGCCGTCTGATCGTCCGACCTCGGCGCGCTCACCAGCGGCGCTCGATCAGGCCGAGATGGTCGACCAGCTTCGGCAGCGACTTAGGACTCCAGCTGATGCGGAGCGTCTGGTCAGGGTCGCTCAATGGCGCGGTCCCGTTGGCACCGAGCCCGAGTCACCGATGGTTGCAAAGGACTGGTCCGACCACTCGCGCCTGACCCAACTCGCTCGCACGGTCATGGAGCTCGACGGATCTCTCACGAAGCCCGAGGGCGCTTCGCCCCAGCCACTCCTCGTCGGCGAGCGAGTCAAGACGGCAGGCCGGATCGGCACGCACCTTCGCGACGCGTTGCCCGAGCCCGACACACCAGGTCGCGTGCTCGAGATCGATCCCCGTAGCGGCACCCTGACCCTCGACTTCGCGGCCTGGGGACGAACCGAGATCTCGATCGATGACGCTTACGAGGCGCTCCGATGGGACTACGCGTCTGTGGCCCCACCTCTCGCGGAGCCCCACGAGCTGGCGACCGAGATCGGCGTCGAACTCTGAGCCGAAACGGCGCTGTGGCGATGGGGTACGCCCGGCGGAATTGGGCTGTTCTTCCGATTCACCAGCCGACCCGAAGCGGCTGCTCCTGCAGCGAGGACGGGTGCAGCTCTCCGGCGAAGCACCCGAAGATCGCTGGCGGCCTGTCGAACGCATCGACGGATCAGCGGGTGATCGGGCGGTGGTGGAAGCAGTGGCCCGCGGCGAACGTGGGAATCCGGACTGGTCGCGAGTCTGGGCTTGTGGTGATCGATGTCGACCCGGCGCACGGGGGTGGTGATTCTCTCGCCGATCTGGAGTCGACTCACGGTGCCCTTGGCGGATGGCAGGTCCGCACCGGTTCGGGCGGTGAACACCGATGGTTCTCCCACCCAGGCGCCCAGGTCCGGAACTCAGCCGGACGACTCGCCGATGGCATCGACGTCCGGGGCGACGGTGGGTACATCATCGCTCCTCCGTCCCGGCACATCAGCGGAGGCGACTACAGCTGGGTCGCGGCGCGGGGCCCGCTGCCACAGCTCCCCGATTGGCTCGTTGAGCGGCTGGTCGCGCCGCCGAGGATCGCTCGTCCCACTCGCCCGATCCATCAGACACACGACGGCAGCGCGTGGGCGCGGACCGCCCAAGTCTTGGAAACCGACCAGGTTCGTCGAGCACCCGAAGGCCAGCGGAACGCGACACTCAACCGATCCGCGTTCTGTCTCGGCCAGATCGCCGGCGCTGGCCTGCTCGACGAGCATTCCGTGGCTGCGGACCTCGTCGAGGCTGGTCTCCAAGTAGGGCTCGGCGAGTTGGAAGCGCGACGCACCGTGGCGTCGGGCATGCGAGCCGGCATGGCTCACCCGAGGGCGCCCACCGGCGCCGGCGATGTCACCGCGACGATCGCGGAGCGCCAGCACGAGGCAATTGAGGTCGAGATATGAGCCAGACCTCGACCGATCCGTCTGAGGATTCGTCTCCGACGACGGTCCAGCAGCAAAGATGTCGCATGGATGACTCCGGGCCAACGGGACCGACGGCCGTTCTCGCAACCATCGGCTACGAGGGTCGTTCGGTCGACGAGTTCATTGCGCTGCTCCTCGACGCTGAGATCGAGATCCTCGTCGACGTCCGCGAGACACCGCTGTCGCGCAAGCCCGGCTTCTCGAAGCGCCGCCTGGCCGAAGCTCTCGACGCAGTCGGGATCGAGTACCGCCACGAGCGGCTCCTCGGGAATCCAAAGGACAATCGCGATGCCTTTCGGGCCGGTGCTCCGGAAGCGCGATCACGCTTCCTGGCGCACCTCAACAACGGCTCGCGCACGTCCTACGACGAGGTGATTGCGCTCACCTCCGCTCACCGACTGGCGCTCCTGTGCTTCGAACGCGCCCATGATCAGTGCCACAGGTCGTGCATCGCCGAGCAGGCGGCGGCCGAGAACTCGGGGCTTCAGATCAGCGCTCTCTGAGCCGACTTGCGAACTCGGTGATCAACGGCGAGGAGGCCAGAACACGCTGAGCAGCAGGAACTGGTCTTGGAACCGGTGCATGTTGCCGACGAAGAACAGCGGATCCCGACCGGGCGCAAGCAGCTCACTCATCCACTTGTCGCGAATCCGTTGCTCTGGGTCCGGATACTCGAGGCGCCACTTCCTCCATGCCTGGTTGATCTCCCAGTCGATGATCTTGAGCCGGCGCGGTTCGCTCTCGTCGGCATACCGCGTCACGTAGTGGAAGTTGAACGGGATCGGCTCCAACGGCTCGTGCCGGTCACCGAGTGAGAAGAGGTCACCTTGCTGAACTGCCTGTTCCGCCTTCGAGCGTTGCTCGTCCAGCTCCTTCGCCGGGCGTGACGTGATCTCGAGGTCGAGGACGTCACCGGTGCGAACTGCCGCCAACGAAGTCGCGTCGCTCGCCTGGCGGTGCTCGACCTCCGCCATCGTGACGTCGAGCGGGAGGGGATCCACGACCGCTCGTCGCTCGGACCACGAGCGACCGGTCCCGAGATGCCGGACTACGCGAATGCTGTCAAGGTTCGGCGTGAACGATTCCGGGCGGTGATCTCCCGAGGCCTTCATGACCTCGACCTCGATCTCGTCCCACTTGTGGATACGCGCCGTGCTCGGCATGTCACGAACCTTGAACGGGAAGAGTCGGATCCGCGAGCTCGTCATCAGCTGGTCAGTGCGGATCCCCGCGACGCAGACCGTCTCACCGTGCTTCGTGCTGATCGCCGGATAGGCCATCACCGTCACCACCATCGTGATCGTTTCGCGCACTCTTCCCTCCTTGCGTCGACAACCTATCCTTCAGGTCTTCCCTGACGGGTAACATTGAGCCCATGCCACGGACGTCGCATCGTCGTTCATCCGCTGCGGCGGAGATCAGCCCGGAACTGCTCGAACAAGCTGCCGGAGCTCTCAAGCGCATTGCTCGACAGAACGGACTGTCTGGGAAGGCCGAGCCTGGTGTCCGCGACCTCGACCTTGGGAGGTTGGCGTCTGAACTCTCCGACGCTTTCCATCGCCTCGCCTCCGAGCACGTCCAGGCAGCGAACGCGGCCGGGACCTCCTGGGCTCGCATCGGCGAGGCCTTCGACGTGACGGCGCAGTCCGCACACGAACGGTTCCGACCCAAGTAGGCGCGATCACTCAGAGGTCGACGCCGACTGCTTGGTCCACGCCCACCGAAAGCTGGTCGAGAGCCTCGATGACCTCTTGACGCTCGATTCGCGCGACTGGATCGTCGGGCAGGCCACCAAGGATCTCGGCGACCTCATCCTCGCCGGCCCCGAGGCCCGGTTCCCACCGAGCGAGGTAGAGGGCCACCCGAATCTTCGCCGTCTCGATCCGGTGGCGATCCGGCTGATAGTCGGTTGCATGGTCGAGCCGAGCCCGAGCCGACGCGGGTAGGTGGCGGTCCGGATCGGAGCGGATCGCAGCGACGAGCTCGCGTTCCTCGGCCCGCACGTCGCCGTAGCGTTCGATCACATCGGCATGTTCAGTCGTCCATGTCACGCGGCGTTCCTGCTGACCGATCAGTGCATCCAGGCGTCGCTGCATGCGAGTCGAACGGCTGCTCAACGAGGCGAGTTCGACTGCAGCCCGATCTCGTGCGCGTTGGTCGCCGTATGTGGACGCGTCCCGCCATGCCCGCTCCTTCACGCCGAGCGCCTCGATTCCCGATCGCGCTTGCTCGATCATCACGCTGACGTCGGGCGGGCATGCGGCCATCGAACGCTCCAGCTTTCGGAGTTCAAGCGTGACGGTCGACAACGACCGTTGATGGCGGGACGGTCGAGCGTGCTGCGTGGCAATCGTCTGCGCCCGACGCCGCTGAAGGCTTGGGGTCAGCGTTTCGATACTCCGCTGTGTTCGCTCCACCGGTCCGTGAGCATCCTCGCCACCCTCGGCCGCCTCGGTGCCATCGATGATGAACACCTTCGTGCCGTCAGTACCACGAGTCAGTGCGACGTACCCCTCCTCGAACCCGGACAGGTCGGTGGGCAGGTAGCGGGCTTGACGATGGGTCTGCCCTTGCACCCCATACGTCGTGCGCGCGTAGCCGTAGTCGACGTGGCCGGACTCCAAGTACTTCGCTGGCAGCTCGATCGTTCCCTCGTTGTCGAACGCCACCGTCATCGACCTCTGAGCGTGGTCGATCGACTCGATGGTCCCGACCGAACCGTTCTTCACGAAGTCGCCCTGTTGGCCCGTGAGCTGGCGCGCATTGCGGCGGCAGACGATCTGCTCGCCGACCTGGAAGGCGCGTCCCTTCACCACGAGCGGAACCCCCGTCAGATCACCGGCGGCAGCCAGGAGAACCCGAGCGCGCTCATTGAGCGCCCGCCGCGTCGAGTTGGGGCCGGCGATCATCGGATCGGCACCGCCGGAAAGGCGAGCGGCGTACCAGTCGGCGGCCATCGCATCGAATGCTTCGCCCGCCGAGGCGCATCGCACGACCTTGCGACCCTCGTCGAGACGGGCCAACGCGTCGGCTATGCGCCCCTCTCGGTACTCCTCGACCGCCAGACGGTCACCGTGATCGGCTTGCCGACGGTTCTCCATCAATTGGATGGTCGGATGGCTCTCGTCGGCGCAGAGCCGAGCGAAGATGCCGCCCGCCTCGACAGCACCGTGCTGATCAGGATCACCGATCAGGATCGTGCGACCCCCAACGGACTCGGCATGACGGGCCAGTCGATGCAGGTCCCTGGTCGATGCCATCGACGCCTCGTCGACGACGATGACGCTTCGATCAGCGAGGCCGTGCCGATCGAGGTCGATCAGCATCCGTGCGATCGTCGTCGCCGGCATCATCGATCGTTCAAAGCAGGCCTGGTTCTCGAGTTCGGCCGCAGCGGCGGCGGAGACGGCACAACCGAGGATCGGAACCCCGGCGGCAACATGGGCGGCGACCACAGCCTCCGTCGCATACGTCTTACCCGCGCCGGGGCGACCCTCGACCGCTTGCAGAACCCGAGCGGTCTCACACAGGCCCGTGATCATCACGACCTGTTCCGCAGACAACTCGGTCCGCGCCGCAAGCACGTCGGCCACCGTCTCCGGGTCGACGTAGGCCTCGCCTGCGTTCGCGGATGCGAGGTGGAGCAGTCTCACCTCGGCATCCCGGATCTCCGGCGTGGTGAAACGCTGCTGAACTCCGGGACGGCTGCCGCGAACCCGTTCAGCAACGACGGCGCGCGTCGTCTCGCCCAAGAACCGCCCCGCCATTCGGTCGACCTCGACAGCAGTCAGCGACGCTCCTGCCGCCGAGGCGATCGCTGCGGTCACGTCAGAGCGAGTGAAGGTGGCCGCCATTGCAGTCAGGCCGTGCGGTCCGGCCATGATGGCGAACAGGCGATCCCAGGCCGCATCGTCGATGGCCGTAGGTCCGTCCACCCGACCGACGACGCCGTCGAGGTGTTCAGGCGTGAATCCGATCGTTGCTGCCTCCGAACGCCACCGCTCGACCAGGGTCTCCGGATCGACGCCGTACTGCTTCGCCTTGCGAGTCTCCAACGTGGCGATCTGCGCCGACCGCGCCGACCCCGTTCCCGACTCGGCGAGGACTTCTTCGATCTCCTGGCGTCGCTTCGAGAACAGGCGGATCACATCCTCGGGAATCCCGTCGACCTCAGCAGTCCCATTCGTCACTGGGGTGAACTCCAAGCCGAGGCGAGTCTGGAGCTCGTGGCGCAGATGCGCCTGGTAGACGCAGCCACCGGCCTTGGCATGTTCGAACAGCCCCGGGCTGTAAAGCGTCCGCCATGACCCGTCGGTCACCTTGGTCATGTTGGCCGTCACCACGTGAGTGTGGAGAAGCGGGTCACCGGCTCGACTCGTCCGATGGTCGAACGCCGCGGCGACCACTCCGTCGGTGACCTTGATCCCCTTCTCCCGTGCTCGGATGGCGTGGCTCTCGAGATACGACACCGTCGCGTCCACCGCGGCGGTGTGAGCTGAGCGAACCTCAGCGCGAATCTGCTCGTCGCCCAGCGCCCAGAGAACGGACACCGATTTCGGCGGCCGCAGGGTCACGTCGTACGCGGCCCGATGCTGCTTGTCCTTGTGAGACGAGAGGTACCGATCGACTTCGCCACGCGGTACCGACCACCGCACAGTCCCCTTCTCGGTGACGGAGGTGCTGCCGGCCAGGTACGACTTCGGCGGTTCGGCCGTCGGGTCGGTCGCGACCCGCTCGGCATATCGCGACCCTTCGTCCAACAACATCCGCACGTACCGAGTCGACCGATCGATCGCAGCGGCGGCCTGGACGACATCGAGGACATCTCCGGCTTCGCTGGGATCCTGTGGTCCACGGCGCGCCGCCGCCAACGACGCCGACCCAGCAGCTGAGACAAGCACCTCGCCGCTGTGGGGATCGCGACCTTCCAACAATCGCCGGAACTCGGCCGCATCGACCTCTCCGGACAGGTCGAGCTGCTTGGCGAGCGAGCCAACCCAGCGGCCTGCCGCCTCGCCTCGGCCCGTGTAATAGTCCTCGGCCGACGTCGCGACCTCACCGACGTAGTACTCACCTCCACCGGATGCGAGCATCCCGATGTTCAACACGAAGTCGATCTCCTCGTGGGCGTGGTACGCCCTCGAGATCGCTAAGCGCTCATCGTCAGCTCAGCCGCCCGGTCTTCTGCGCCCACCCGACGACATCCTCTCGGAGCCACACCTGACACCGTCCGCCTCGCGATCGCCAGACGGGCTCGGGGAAATCGTCGTAGCGAGCTCGATACATCGGCAGGCCATTGGGATTCGTCAGCCCGATGAGCTCGGCGACGTCATGAGCATCGAGCAGATCGTCCAGGTCGACGAGGCGAGCCACGACGACAAGGTAGTTGCGATCAGCCAACACCCTTCCGATGTTGTGATATAACAACGCCTGACGTGACAGCTTGGGATCTACCCCAGGGTGCGCGGCTCGGCCTGCCTCGCTCGCCCACCGAAGGCAACCAAGCAAAGGACCTCAGGCATGGGCGTCCCCTCTGACCCTGTCCCGGCGTTCGCCGCAAACCCAGTGCTCGGAGTCGTGATCGGCACCGAGTTCGCTGGCTCGCTCATCGAAACCTTGAGGCTGGCGTCCGCGGTCCTCACCGAGAGCGTCGATGAGCAGATGTTGCTCGTCTACGACCAAGCATGGCTCACGCGGCTCGCCGAGACACTCGACGGATTCGCCGCAAGTCTCGTCCTGTCATCGTTGCGCAGCTAGTGCGGAATGCGCCCAACCTCGGCCACGATTGGACGTCATCTCGTCGGGTGGATCCGGCGAAAGCACCCCTCACCCTCGAACGATCTCCGACGCGGCTCGAGCAATAACTATCGCCTGATCCACGTGGTTCGTGTGGTTGAGGATCCACAACGCGTAGGCCAGCGTCGCTACAGCGTGCGCCTGTGGGTCATGCCCGTCAGCCGTAGCCCAACGTCGACAAGCGCGGAGTATCGGTCCCATCCCCTCGAACTCTTCTGCCTCAGGTGTCAGCCACGCCGCGCACTGTCGTGGCGTCAGCCGACCGAGGAAGGGCGACTCGGGGTGAAACAGCAGCCCAAGCTCAAGACTCACGTGGTCGACCGGACCATGTTGCGGTGAAGTCAGGGCGAAGTCGATGAGGAACGGCTCATTCCCAGTGGCAACGAAGAGGTTCGACCCATGGAGGTCTCCGTGCTGGCAATACTCGAGGAGTTCAAGCTCCACCTCCAGAAGGTCGCTCAAACCGATCGAGCTGAGCTCGTCAGCGTGCTTTGTCGCGACTTCGTCTGACAGCACTCCGGCGATCAGCGTCCGTAGAGCGACTTGACGCAGCTGAGCCTGATCGCGCCACGCTTGGAGCACGTGCGGGAGCTTGTCGACATACTCCGCCGCCTCATCGGGGCTGGACGCGGCCAGGTCAAAGAAGGAGGTTCCACTCGGAGCTTTGGTGAAAACAATGGCTTGAGCCTTTCCCGTGCCGACGCGAAGTTCTCTAGCGAGGGTCGGGAAGGCGGTCGACGGCAGCTGAAACTCGGCGAGCCGATAGCCCGCGAGCTCCTTACTGATGGCCTCGGGATCGCCCCACTTACAAAACGCGTTCCCTACCGACTGGCCAGCGCTGTTCTGGCATTCGACTAGTGCCGTCACGGCGCCCGAAAGCCCGATCCGTCGCAGCACGCGGCCGCCCGCTCCGCCGGTCGCCCTAACCGTGATGGCCAATGCGCGTCGAGCGTCAGTCGGTAAGTCGTCAGCGCCCTCGAGCGCCATTCGGTCGAGCGCATCAAGCCGCTCAGAATGGACGACCAACCGATCAGTACAGCGGTCGAGCGCTGCGATCCCGTCCTTCCTGACGTAGTCGACGACGCTGAACTCTTCTCCGCTCGCGAAAAAGTCTCCGACCTTCCCAAGTCGGAGCTGATCCACGACAACCTCCGCCTCCGACGCCGTTACAAACAGCCGCAGGACACCCGGCTGCGAAGAGGCAAGCTCTGCTTCAACGGCCATCCCGTTCTCGATCGTTGCATCGCCCGCACCAGCCTCACTAGGCAACCGAAGATCAATGACGGCGGCATCGAACACGCCGGCTTCGATCGCGTCAACGCCGTCCCGAAGGGAATACGCAATGGAAAAAGTTGCATCTGGAAGCCTCGCGGCAACTCGCTGAGCCAAGGCATCCGCGAGAACCTCGTCGTCTTCGACAATAAGTAGTCTCACGTCGGTCCCTGCGGCCACCGGATCTCGCAAACGGTGCCCCGAGGCTGACGAGGGCTGAGCGACACTGTGCCACCCATCGCACCCAGCGCATTTTGAGCGATCGTCAACCCGAGGCCAGCGTGTCCGGAACCACCTTTGGTCGTGTGGTGCGGCTCGAACAGTAGCTCGATGTTCGTATCGAGTCCGATGCCATCGTCGTGGATCGCGATCCACGCGTCACGGTCGGTTCGCCCCCATGTGACTATCACAGGGCTGGCACGGTGGAAGGCTGAGTCAGAAGCGTCGATGGCGTTCCGCATGCAATTGGAGAGCGCGAGTCGCAACAACCCTGGATCAACCTGGGCGACAACGTCGGGAGGGCCTGCGAGATCCGGCGGCCACAGAGTCTGCTGCAGCTCAGCCGTAGCATCGACTACCAACTCGGCCAGCGATACCTCCACCATTCGGGCGCCCTTGGACGCGTCGGCGAGTTGACTGAGGGATTCGGCGATTGTGCGGAATTCGTCCAGCGTTCGCTGCGTAGCACTTGAGGCGAAGTTGTCGATCTCCGTCTCAGCGGCGAGTTCAATGTGAGTAACCGAATGGCGGAGTTCATGAACAATGAGCTCCGCTATCTCCGCCCGCGCCTGTTCGCGGATCTCTCGCGCAGTTTCAGGGTCGACCGGCGTGTCAAGGTCCGCACCGAGTTCAAGAGGTCCAGTAGTGGCGACGACCGTTAAACGGCGGTCCATTCCCTTTCGCACCCATGCGTCAGGTTCTGAGGCGCGAAGGATCTGAAGCTCGCGTCGCTGGCCGGGGTTGAGGCTACCGAGACTCTTGATGGCAGCCCGTCGCTCGCTGGCCTTCGGCGACCTGAGCGCCTCAGGTAGATCGTCAGAAGGCGGCGTCATCGCCATGCCGTTCGTAGAATTCGGCTCGGCGCCGGAAGGCCTCGGCTCCCCCCTCCATGACGTCGCTAACGGCCTTGACCGTTTGAGGGTCATCGAGAGCACCCGCGTGAACGATGAACCCGCGCCGACCATCCGAGTCCATGTGGATGACTCGATCCGCCTCCCCCAGAACCGGAACGTTCGCGTTGTGTGACGCGAGGATGACCTGGTCTCCGGCGGGTCGGCTGCGAAGGGACCCGACGAGGGTGCTGGTTACAAACGCGTTGTCGAGGTGATCCTCTGGCTGGTCAATCACCAGGACGTCGCCGTGCCGCTGAAGTAGCAGGGGGAGCACTGCCGTACATCGCTGGCCGATCGACAGTTCGCCAGACGGCTTCAGAGTTGCGCCGTCGAGCAGGAACAGGTCGACAGCATCGTCGATACTCGCAGCAGCGAGTCCACTAGGTGAGGAGTTCCGCAATCGAGCCAGTGCTGCCTGTACCCGGGCGAGCGCGAGGCCGGTCATGGCCGCGACTTCCGCCGCTCCGTCGACCTCGATCAGGCGCACCAGTTCCAGCGGTGAGAGATTCGCAACGAGCTCTGGCGCGAGCGTCTTCGAGTGCAGGCCACTTCCGCGAAGTCGAGCGATGATCTCGTTGCGGTAGTCGTCCATCTCAGCGGACTGAACGATCTCCACTTTGATCGTTGGCTCGAGATCCCGGTTGAGTCGCTCGACCACCTGTGCTCGACCCTGGAAGCGACGTTCCCGAAGATCGTCAAGTTCGAGGCACAGCGCATCCCTCTTAGCAACAGCAGTCTGGAGGTGGACGGTCCGGTCAGTCGCAAGCTCATCCAACGCCCTGAGGCTTCCGATTCGTTCATTCAGTTCGGCTATCTGGTTCGAAAGACTCGAGACCTCGGCATCGACGGCACCCAAACGCCGGCGAAGCTCCCGAGCCTCATCTTCCGCACGAGCCCGAACGGCCGTCTCAGCCGTCGACGCCCCGCTGAGGACCGCCACCGCCTCAGCGAGCACCGACTCAGCACCCGCCACCAGATCGACAGCGCGGGCAAATGCGTCCCGCGCCGCGATGGCTGGGTCAGGCCCAGCCTCTAGCGGCCACGATGGCATCGAAGCGATCTCGGAGGCGCCCGTGAGGCGCCTCCGGAGCGCTTCGATTGCCTGTTCGGTCTGGCCGAGCAGCTGCTGACGGAGCGAGGCCTCCTGGAGGTCGGACTGGAGTTCTGCTAGGCGCGCCCGGTCGGCCTCTGAGGCTGACGCCCGTTCGAACGCCTCCTCCTGAGACGCCTGAAGACCCAGAATCGCTTGCTCGAGACCCGGAAGCTCAGCGACGCGGTCTCGAAGCGAGGCGATCTCCGCGTGCATCGTGTCCACCTGCTTGCCGATCGCTGCGATCCCTGCCTCCAGCCCGGCGAGGTCGATCGCATAGTCATCAGGCAAGAAGCGATCGACGAGATGAAGGCGTCCCGATGCCGACGCTCCCACTGCCTCGATCTCGTTCTGCGCCAGAACGGTGGCCGAGACAGTCGCTGTGGCCGGCGTGCCCACGGTTCGGCTCACCGAGTACCTCTGCCCGTCGTCGTCCTCGATCGTGATTGTCACTCGACCGCGTCCGAGCACGGCCCTTACTTGCGCCGCTCCCAGTGCAGCTGCTTGGTCCGTGAACGCGGGAGATCCGAGAGCAAACCGGATGAGTTCGAGGAGCGACGTCTTTCCTGTGCCCCGAGCGCCGATGATGACGTTGAGTCCAGGCGAGAACTCGAGGTCAAGGCCGTCGAGAAACCCATCCTCAATTTCAGCTCGCTGGATCCATGCCACGTTCTCCACTCCCGGGACGGCCTGCCGAGCGATCAACCTATCAGCGGCGGGTCAAGGTTTCGGTTGCCAAGTCGCTTGGTGGCCATGGCCTCCGCCTTGCCGCTCCCGGAGATGGGCAGCATGCTGGAGGTCGCCCGCCAGAGACGCACGTCCTCGCTGGACCTACCAAGCGGTAACGCGCCAGCGAGCAGCGACGGCACCTTCCGCCCCGGCGGAAGGTGCCAGTCTGTGCAACTCTTTTCGACGGGTTCTGGCCGAAAGGCGACGGCGCCGGGAGCAAGACGATCGGGACCGCACGAGGGACCTGATGCGAGGCTCGTGAGCCAACGTCGAACCTCGGCGAACTCACGCATCCTTGCGAGGCGAGTTGCGGCGAGTCCGGCATCGAGCGTGCGGGCCACCGCCGGGGTCACATCAGCCGTCGCCAAGACCGGGAGGCCCGCAATGTCCTCGACGTCGCGGCGATCCAGCGCACGTCCCGCCTCCAGGCACAGAACCAGCCCCGCCAGCGAGGCCGTGTCGGTCCCCACAAGCGTCCGGAGCGCCACGTAGCACGGTCCTCGCAGAACACCGATGCGGAGATCACCCACGGCTCGCTCGGACACTTCTGGCGCCGATCGCATGAGACCCAAGTCGGAGACGACGGCCCAGCACCCATCGGCTACCCACGCGCCCCACCGAGCGAGCTCCACGGTGCTGGTCAACCGGGTGGGTACAACCACGGAAGGCGCTCCCAGCAGCGCCGCTGCGCCCTCGAGATCGTGGGATTCGAGCCGCACCCGACCGTGGATCTCGCCGAGCAGGAGAGCAGTTGCGGCGGCGACGGTGCTGGTTCCCTGGCCACCACGAATGCCGACGAAGTCGATGCGAGCCGGTTGGTCGCCTCTGCCGTCGTGTTCCCCGTCGCCACCGCTGTCGTTGAGATCCGCCTGCCGTCGAACATCCGTGGCGCTCATGACACCGCAGCTGCGTCGAGGGCACCGAGCACCTGGTCGTGACGGCTTGCCAAGCCGACCGGGAACCGCTCGGTGAGCCGTGCGGGCACGACGGGCACGACACGTCGGACGGCGAAGTGATCGTCCTCGCGGCGGGCGAAGCCGAAGTCGACGAGCCTGACCAGCGTTCGGATGAGCGACGAGTTCCTCGACGTTGCCTTGCCGAGGCCGAGGGTAGCGGCGAGGTTCTCCCGGGTCACCCGGAACCCGTTGGGCGACTCGTCGGTCCACCGGCAGAGTCGGCGCAACGCCAGCGTGGCGGTCGGGCCGATGATCGGGAGCCAGAACATCTCGGTGTACTCACCGAGGGCGTCGAAGCCGGACGTGTCGACCTTCGGGTCGAGCCACAAGACGACGGTCAGTGGATCGCAGGAGACCAGCCAATCGACGGTCTCGTTGTGGCGCAGCGTGGCTGGCGAGATCATGCTTCTCCGTTTATCAGGGATTTCCTGATGTTTGCTGCCGGCGACGCTATCGTCAATCGCCACGTCAGGATTTCCTTGACACGTCAGTGTCAAAGGATCGGAATCAAGCAGCATCACTCGACCGCCCGACCTCGTCGCCGGCTGGCCGTTCAGGGTCGCCCGCCGTCGGCTCGTATCCGAACGTGGCGAGGAACTCGACGTAGCCATGCCCCAGCGGGGACGGGCAGCCGGAACGTGCCGCCTCCTCTCCCTTGGCGAGGCAGACCGCCAGCACCACCCGGTCACGATTTCCCACCGACGACGCTGCGTGGTCGACGAGCGGGGTTCGGTAGTCGGGCCCGAAGGTGCCCGGCATTGACTCCACCGCCAGCATCCGGCACGCCAGTCGGGCTTGAGCCGCCGACATCGTCTCGATGATGGTCGCCGCCACATGGGCCGACACGTCTCCCTTCGGAAGCCGTCGCTGGACCAGCCCGACGACGAACTCTCCACGCGCCGTCCTCGCCTCGGACAACGACTTCCGACGTGCGGCTTCCGCCTCTGATCGCTCTCTCGCCCGCCGCTGCCATTCCGACTCCGCAGCCTCCGCCTCGCCGTCGTCGCCGTCCCGCCCGACCTGGAGGTCCTCCTCGGGATCCCCCACATCCGACTCGTCGTGGCCAAGTTGCTCCGCCCTCTGCGCGCTTCGAGCCTGGTGACGTAGTACCGCTCGTTCGACATCGGCAGGGTCACCAGCGGCGATCTCCTCGATCACCTGTGGCTCGTCCACCAGCTCGAGCAATGCCGCCGCCGCCCCGAGGCCCAACCGCCCCGCGTGGACCTGCCCGCGTACGGTGCGAGGCAGCTCCAGCAACGCGAGTCGTGACGCCACGTGCTTCGCCGAACGACCCACCTTCTTCGCCAGCTCCTTCTGCGTGACCCCCATGTCGATCAACCGGAAATACCCCTCGGCCGACTCGATCGGAGAGAGGTCCGAGCGCTGCTCGTTCTCGACGACCATCGCGATCACCCGCTCCACCTCACTCATCTCGCGAACCACGCACGGCACGACGTCCAGACCCGCCTTGCGAGCTGCTGCGAGGCGACGGTGGCCCGCTACGACTGCGAACCCTTCAGCAGCCGGTGTGACCAACAGCGGTTCCAGCACGCCGATCGATCGGATTGATGCCGCCAGCTCGGTCACGTTGCCGACGTTGCGGCGCAGGTTGTCCGCCGCACCAACAAGCCGGTCGATCTCCACCAACTCGAACATCACGTTCCTCCATCAGATGATCCGGCCAACTCGCGATCTGCGAGCAGCCGTTGAACACGAACGGGCCACATCGCCGACCCGCAAGGCGTCACCACCACACCGACGTCGTCGCATCGCAGCGCTGCGACTGTTCCGTCAGACCCGACGATCTCCACTCGACGCCCGTCCATTGCGGCCGCAGAGGCGTTGCCGACCACGAGTCCCAGGCAGCCCGACACCGGGCCGTCGTGGCCGTCGACTCGAACTCGCCACCGAGGCGAGTCGTCACCGACCTCGAACAGACGGGGGTGTCCCCACACCCGGCCGGTCACTGCCGCTCCGCAAGGAGCGGCCTGTCTGTGTCATCGGTGCATTGTCGGGGGCCGGCGGTATGATCGCTGCAGCCGGAAGGCCTCGCAGCGGAAGCTGCCCACTCCTTGAACCGGGGAGGCTCGACATGTTTCGAGCAGGTCTTCATCCGCTTTTGGTCGTTGTTCATCGCTCCGATGCGCTTAGCCGCTACATGAGCATCACCAACGACACCCACGAGCCACTTCTGATCACGGTGCCCGAGGCAGCGCGCCGGCTGGCGATCGGACGCACCCTCACCTACGAACTCATCGCCGCAAACGAGCTGCCTGCGGTCCGCATCGGTCGCGCCATTCGGGTGCCGGCTGACGCGATCGATGCGTTCGTCGACCGCCGCCTCAGCGAGGAACGATCGGCGGTCGGAAGCTGATGGCCTCGATCAAGCGGCGTAAGACTCCTGCGGGCCACCCCAGCTACAACGTCAGATGGAGGCCGACTCCGGACTCACCGGAGCAGAGCAAGTCCTTCCCCACCCTCGAGGCCGCCAAGGCATTCAAGGCGAACGTCGAGGCAGACCAGACCCGCGGCCTCACCTTCGACTCGCGAGCTGGCAAGAAGAAGTTCCAGGCGTACTCGGAGGAGTGGCTCGAAGGTCGACGCCTGGGCCTCATGACGAGGGAGACCTACGAGGACACGCTCCAGCGCCACGTTTACCCCACGTTCGGCCACCTCGCCCTCAACCGAATCACGCCTGAGCTGGTGCGCAAGTGGAACCGCCCGCTCGCGGACCGGGTTCCTTCGACTGCAGCGAAGGCTTATCGGATCTTGAAGGCCATTCTCGCTACCGCCGTCGAGGACCAGATCATCCCGCGCAACCCGTGCGCGATCCGAGGCGCTGGCCAGGATCCCATCACCGATCGCCAGTTCGTACCCGCTGAAGTGGTCTTCACGCTCGCTGGCGCCGCAGACGAACGACTGCAGGCCATGATCCTCGTCGCCGGATTCGGAGGACTCCGGTATGGAGAGCTTCGAGCACTTCGACTCCGGCACTACAACCGACTCCAAGGCACCCTGACGGTCGAGGAGGCGATCGACAAGCGCGGCCGACGCAAGGACCCCAAGACCGCGGCGTCGCGAAGGGTGGTCACGCTCCCTCGATTCGTCCTCGACGCTCTCGATGAACACATCGGGCTGTTCGCCGGCGGCGACCCGAACGGGCCGCTGTTCCCTGGCGTCGAGGGCGGCGTGATGAGCGAAGGTTGGTTCAAGAAGAACTGGGCCAAAACCCGCTCTGAGGTCGGCGTCAAGACAGTGCGGTTCCACGACCTTCGCCACACCGCCGGCACCCTCGCGACGCAGAACGGAGCGACGCTCAAGGAAGTCATGTCCCGACTCGGGCACTCCACCACGGCAGCCGCGATTCGATACCAACGCGCTGCCGACGACCGCGACAGAGAGGTCGCCGACCGACTCGACGAAGTGTTCGGTCGCCAGGCGTCCGGCTCCCCGGCTTCAAGGCGCGGCGGGTCGGCGTGAATTCAACCGGCTTTGCCCCGGACGAGTGATCGCCATCGCCCGTGAAGTTGTTGCCATCGTGGGGAGCGTTGGCCGGGATGGACGAGCGCTATCCACCGCGCAGTCATGTCGCCGACGCGGAGTGCGCCGGCTTCCCCGTAGTCATCCGGACACTCCGCGAACCGCTTGCCATCGAGCGGGCGAGTTGGACCGCCTTCAACCTCGTCCGCCACAGCTGCGAGGACTCGCCGCGCCTCCTCGCCCAGGGTGACCACCAACGGCGATCGCGAGCTCACCAGCTCCTTTCGGAGCCGCTCGCGGTGCTCAGAAGCTGCCAGGTCGACAAGGTCGGCGACGGTAGGGCGCAACGGGAGCGAGGCTGACGGCAGTCCGGTCGCTCGAGCGAACGGCTCGTAGTCCTCTGCGATGGCGTTTGCCTGCTGCCGCTGTCGTCCACCGCCCGCCCGCTTGATGAAGAAGCGGTCGACGGCGTCGGAGAACCACGTGGACTCCGCTTCGATGCCGAGAGGACCGAGTACACCTTCGACAACCGAGCGGCCCGATGTTCCATTGCCCGCCGGCCGAACCCATCCCCAGCGGCCCTCTTCATCCCCTTCGAGGAAGCCGACGTCGTCGCTCCACTCTGATACACGATCATCCGCATCTGCGCCGTCCCAGAACACACTCGGCTCGTCGTCGATGGCGAGCGCCGCAACGGTGCTGATCCCGAGGTCTCGACGCGCCCACGCCGGTGGTTCCCATCGAACGTGGAGCGCACTCGGATAGACCCCGAGAATGAACAAGCCTGCATGACCGTTGGGAACTCGCGGAGCCCGCGGGATGGACGGACGCCCAAACGGGAATCGCGGCGCGATCTCAGCCGGGCCTGCCGCCTGCGCCTTGTCACCCACCCTCCGACGCCTCATCGTCAAGGGCAGCATCAGAGCCCGGAGTCGGCGGCTTCGGAGCCGCCACTTGCTTCGGTGCTGTGAGCCCGGCCGCTTTCAGAAGCTGGGCCAGTCGTCCGATCTCGCTCACAGCTGGCGTCGTGGTGAGTTCGGCCAACATGGTCGACCACATGTCCTCGAGAGTGAGGAATCCGACGGGACAGCCCGGCAGGTTGGCCCGGATCGTCGGATCGGTCGACCACGGGTCGGGATCGCCCTTCAATCGAGTGACAGCGACTCGATACGTGAACCGTTCAGCTCCAGTCAGATCTTTCACTGTCGAGCGGAATGCCTCGCTCCACTTCGGAATCCACAACTCGCGGAAATGCTTCTCAGTGGCCCGCTTCGGGTTCTTCTTCTCGCCACGCAACTCCGCCAGCTTCGCTGTGGCGTCGAATCCGACCTGCCAGGCCTTGCAACTGACGACGAGCACCCGGTCCGTCCCGCGCTTCTTCGGGTGGACGGCGACCACGTCGACGTCTGAGTAGACCGAGTCCTGCCGACGGTCGAACAACGGATGTTCGGCCGACGGACGAAAGCGGACGTTGTGAGCCGTGAAGTACCCCTTGAACTGGAGATAGTCCTCGACGATCTGTTCGAGTACGTCCTCTTTCACAACGCGACCCCCGCCCCTGACGACGGTGTGATCCTGCCAGGATCTGCGGGCACGCGATGCGTCGCGAGAGCCGGTTGAGAGTCGACTGAACCCGGTGCCGGCCAACCCCTTCTGCGGCTGCCGCGGGATTTTCGCGGGATTTTGAGGAGGGCGATCAGGGCAACCCTGATCCCGGAACGACGAAACCCGCCACATTTGGCGGGTTTCAAGCAGTACCCCCAACGGGATTCGAACCCGTGCCGCCACCTTGAGAGGGTGGTGTCCTGGGCCACTAGACGATGGGGGCCAGGTGCAGGTGCGCATGATACCGCCTCCGCGCGCGCCCTTCGAAT
>WBZT01000136.1_pt1 | contig 62075 bp, 60 predicted proteins | sample 5204241 | NCBI WGS metagenome assembly WBZT01 (sample SAMN12344358, study PRJNA552823) | activated sludge metagenome | biome: Activated sludge suspended growth; feature: Nitrification reactor; material: Wastewater; isolation source: activated sludge from nitrification reactor of wastewater... | reverse complement strand
CAGTTACCGGTGCTTCGAGTCCTGGAAGGCGCTGATGGATTTCATGCTGAACAGCTTCGAGTCTCCGCCTCCAGAGCCAAAATCCGGGTGATGGGGGCATAATGAGTATTGCTGGTGGTCCTTAGCCCGGCCCCGAGAACGACAGCTGTCAGCGCCGCAACATGACCGTCTCAATGACCAGCAGCACGACCGAGATGATATTGGCAATCATGGCACCACCACTTAATGAGACGATGCTGGCGATCACCCCGGGCACCAGACCCGATTGCGCGATATGGGCCGCCGCGGTCCAGACGACCGCGGCGGCGATCAGTTGGAGTATGGCCGCCAGGCTGGTGGCCAGGAGAACGGCCCCCATCTGACTGCGATCGCCAAACTTGAGTACGGTAGCGATGGCATTCACTACCAAAGTGGCGAAGAGTTGCCAGGCATCGTGATGCGCAGGATTGTCCACCTCGCCGATAAAGAAGCCGAAGTTGAGGGTCAGGGAAAGGATGATAAAGAAGGCAAAAACCACCTTCTCCGAATTCATGAACGTCACTTAAAGAAATGAAAAAGTGACATCAAAGAGTCGCTCAACGGCCTTGATCTGGCGTTTGTCTGCCAGAAACAGGACAACCCGGTCCTCCGACTCGATGTGACTGTCGTGATGGGGGAAGATGAGTTGGCCCTGGCGAGCAATAACGCCGATGCTGACCCCCGGGGGCAACGCTAGTTTAGCGATGGGACGTCCGATAACCCGCGATGAGCGCTTATCGCCATGGACGGTAAGTTCGATAGCTTCGGCGGCGCCACGGCGGAGAGAGTACACCGCCTCCACATCGCCACGGCGAATATGGGTGAGGAGAGCGCCAATGGTGACCTGGGCCGGCGAGACGGCAATATCAATGGTGGTATCCTGTACCAAGTCCACATAGCTGGGGCTGTTGACGATGGCGATGGTCTTGCGCACCCCAAGTCGCTTCGCCAGGGTCGCGGACAGAATATTGGCCTCCTCATCGTTAGTCAGGGCGCAGAACACGTCGGTGTTGGCGATATCATGTCGCTGCAGCAAATCGGCATCGCCGGCGTCACCGCGCAGGATAACGGTGCCGTCTTTCAGGGTCTCGGCCAGATCATGGTAGCGGCCGGCATCGCGCTCAATGACAGTGACCCGGTGATTCGCGGCGAGGCGCTCCGCCAATTGGGTGCCGACATTACCGCCACCGGCGATCATGACCTGGCGATAAGGCGCCTGGGATTGGTGGAAGGCGCCGACGAAGCGCGGAATGTCGAGACTGGCGGCCAGGAAGAAGATCTCGTCATTGACCCCGATGAGGGTCTCACCCTCCGGCATAATGACCTGGCCACGCCGGAAAATTGCCACCAGACGGCATTCCGTGTTCGGGACCAGGCTCGGCAGAAGGTGCAGCGGCTGACCGACCATGGGGCTGCCCACTTGCGCCCGCACCGCCACCAATTGCGCCCGGCCATCAAGAAAGTCAAGAATTTGCAAACAACCTGGCTGCTTGATCAGGTGAAAAATAAAAGTAGTGACAAGCCGTTCGGGGCTAACAATATAGTCGATAGGGATGGCCTTGACCGAGAAGAGCTCGGGGTGGACGAGATAATTGGGATCCCGTACACGGGCCAGCCGCGTGGGGGTGTGAAATAGGGTATAGGCGAGTTGGCAGGCGATCATGTTGGTCTCGTCGCTGTTGGTGACGGCCAAAATGAGATCGGCGTTCTGGATACCGGCCTCGATCAGCACCTCCGGATAGGCGGCATGACCCGTAACCGTACGCAAGTCAAGACGTTCCTGGAGGAGCTGTAACAGTTGGGGATCGCGGTCGACAACCGTAATGTCGTTATCCTCGCTGGCGAGGCTATGGGCAACCGTGCGGCCAACCTGACCCGCACCGAGGATGACGATTTTCATGATCTTTTAGCCCGACTCCGCGGCATAGCGGGTATCAATGCCGCCAATAAGCCGGCAGGAAGAGGATCAGGAGGGTAAAAATCTCAAGCCGGCCCAGCAACATGGCGAATGACCCCAGCCATTTGACCGTGTCATTGACCTCGGCGTAGGTGACGGCAACCTTGCCCAGACCGGGCCCGCAAAGGTTGATGGTGGCCTGGACTGCGCCGAAGGCGGAGACAAAATCCAGGCCGGCCCCCATCATAGCGATCGTCAACAGCAAAGTGCTGGAAATGTAGAGGACATAGAAACCCCACACCGAGAACATAATCTGATCCGAGACCGGCCGCCGACCCAGCTTGATGTGCGTTACGGCCTGGGGATGGGCGAGCAGAAAGAGTTGTCGCAGGCCGAGCTTGCCCAGCAACTGGATCCGCACGACCTTGATCCCACCCGCCGTCGAGCCGGCACTGCCGCCAATAAAGGAGAGGGTCACCAACACCAGGGGTAGATAGAGGGGCCAGTCGGCGAACACCGCGGTAGTAAAGCCCGTGCTGGTCAAGATAGAGGCGACCTGAAAGGCCCCATGGCGCAGGGCCTGCCAGCCATTGTCGTAGGTCCCGGTCAGAGCCAGGGTGGCAGCGACGAAGAGAGTCGAAAACAGGAAAATGAGCCCGAAGGCCCGCACCTCCGAATCCCGGATCAGGGGCCAGAGCGACCGACGTTGCCAGGCTAGGAAATGGACTGCGAAATTGGCACCCCCGGCGAGCATGAAGAAGATAGCGATAGCCTCCATCAGAGGGCTGTTCCAATAACCAAAACTGGCATCATGGGTCGAGAAACCACCGGTCCCGACCGCAGCGTAGGAATGGCCGATGGCGTCGAAAAGGCTCATACCCGCGGCCCAAAAGGCCAGGGCGCAACCGAGGGTGAGGACAAAATAAACCAGCCAGAGGGAGCGGGCCGTTTCGGCGATTCGGGGCGTCAACTTTTCGTTCTTGGTGACCCCCGAGGATTCGGCCCGGTAGAGCTGCATGCCGCCGACACCCAGTAAGGGCAGCACCGCGACAGCTAGGACCACGATGCCCATGCCCCCGAGGAAGTTGAGTTGCTGACGGTGATATAGGATGGAGGGTGGCAGTTGGTCGATACCACTGGCGATGACGCTGGCGCCCGTGGTGGTGAAACCGGAGATGGACTCAAAGACCGCGTCCGTCAGGCTCCAATGCAGTCCGAAAATAAAGGGCAGGGCCCCAACCACCCCGAGCAGAATCCAGAAGAGGGTGACCACCAGAAAGCCATCGCGCACAGAGAGCTCTTGGTGCGCATGCCAATTGGGTAGCCAGAGGAGCCCTCCCGCCGCCAGGGTCAGGAGAAACGCGCTATAAAAAACCCCTTCCTGGCCATCGCCATAGTAATAAGCAATGCCGATCGAGGGCAGGAAGTTGAGGCTATAGAGCACCAGCAAGATGCCGAACAGCCGGGTAATGGCGCGCCAATGCATAAGGGTCGAAGATCGAGGAGGGTTTGTTCCAGGGGTGCGCACCCGCCTTCGCGGCGGTAGCCAGGACCGGCCCAAGCCCTATTTCGGGTCCCCTAGCTCAAGAATGATGGCAAGATTATCGATTCCCTCCTCAGGGAGGTCATATAAAAGTTCTGTAAATATTTAATGAAATTTTTACACCCGGTGCTTGGCAACTAGGCCAGTATATATAAACAATATATAAAAATTATCTCCTCAAGTCATGCTGGTGCGCTATTGGCCTCATCCGTCCTTTCATCTCCGGACATCCCATTCTTCGAGCTCCAGCCCCAGGCCCGGGCGCCCCTGATGCCCTATCTCTTCGCCGTGGTGGTCGTAGCGGTTACGGTTGCCCTCGCATTTCTCCTTCCCGGGCTTTTCTCCCACGCCAGCCGCTCACTCCTCTTTCTGACTGGGGTCCTCGTCGTCTCCGCCCGCGCCAGTCTAGGACCCTCGTTGCTTGCCAGTTTCCTGAGCTTCCTCGCCTTTAATTTCTTCTTTACCGAGCCCTATCACACCTTCAAGGTGGCGGACGATGGGGATGTTACGACCCTGGCCTTCTTCCTTTTGGTGTCAGCCATTTCCGGCAACCTGGCCTCCCGCATGCGCCAGGAGATGGCCGAGCGCCGCGCCTCCCTGGCGCGCATCTCGAACCTCTATGCTTTCAGCCGCCGTCTCGCCTCCGCCATGAGCACGGAGGAGGTGCTCGATGCCCTGGCCGATCAGCTTGCCTTGGCCCGACCGGGGACGGCGGGGGCTATCCGCATCCTGATCGCCGAGGGCAAGGACCCGCCAAGGGAGCGCCGCAGACGAGGTGATGACCGGCTACTGGACCCGGAGGAATTGATCGCCGTTTGGAATCAGCTGGGACGAAAGCCCTTGGTGAGGGGCGACTGGGTCTTCCACCACCTGGCGACGGACAGGGGTCCCATCGGTCTGGTGGCCATTACGGGGCAGGCCGATCCAGACCAGATCGAGTCGCTGCGCAGCCTGTGCGATCAGGCGGCCATGGCCCTGGACCGTATTCGGCTGGCGGCGGATCTGGAACAGGCCAAGCTGATCTCCGAGACCGAGCAGTTGCGCTCGGCCCTGCTGTCTTCCGTCTCCCATGATCTGCGTACGCCCCTGGCTTCCATCATCGGCTCCGCCACCAGCCTGCTGGAATACGGCGAAGCCTTTAGTCCCGGGGATCGCCGGGAGTTGTTGGCCACGGTTGCCGCCGAGGCCCAACGCCTGGATCGCCATATCCAAAACCTACTGGACATGACCCGCCTGGGGCAGGGCAAGCTGAGCCTGCACCGGGATTGGGTGGACCTGCACGACATCATTGCCAGCGCCATCGCCCGGCTCACGGACGTCCTCGAGGGTTTGCAGGTAAAGGTCCAGATCCCCGATGACCTGCCCCTGCTCTGGGTCCATGGTTCCCTGATCGAACAGGCCCTGATCAATCTGGTGGATAACGCCGCGCGATTTTCCCCCGAACAGGGACAGATTGGTATCCAGGCCGAGCGGGCCGGGGACGAGGTCTGGATCGAGGTGCGTGATCAAGGTCCTGGCATCCCTGAGGGCGAACGAGAAGCGGTATTTGACATGTTTTACTCGGTGCGGCGCGGCGATCGTGACAACCGCGTCGGCAGTGGCCTGGGCCTGGCCATCTGCCGGGGCATGATCGGCGCCCATGGCGGCCAGGTCCGGGCTCTGCCAGGCGGGGCGGGTTGGGGCACCCGGATGCGGCTCAGCCTGCCCCTGGCCAGTCCGGAGGCCAAGCCATGACCGCCCTGGATGGGGGAGCCGAGACCCTGCTGATCGTCGAGGACGAGGCACAGATCCGCAAATTCGTGCGCATCAGCCTGGAGGCGCAGGGCTACCGGGTGTGGGAGGCACGACTTGGCGAGGAAGGCCTCAACCTCTGCGCGGCCACGCCGCCCCAACTGGTAATCCTGGACCTGGGCCTGCCGGACCTCGATGGCCTGGATTTCATCCGTCGCCTGCGGGCCTGGTCGGCCATTCCCATCCTGGTCCTGTCGGTGCGGGCCTCGGAGACCGAGAAGATCCAGGCCCTGGACGCTGGCGCCAACGACTATGTCACCAAGCCCTTTGGCATCGGCGAACTCATGGCGCGGGTCCGGGTCCTGCTGCGCAAGGAGGAGCGCCAGGCGGCGGCCTCGGCCCTCTTCGAGTCACCCGGGTTGCGGGTGGATCTGGGGCGGCGCGAGGTCATGGTCGATGGCGCCCCGGTGCCCCTGTCGCGGAAGGAATTCGCCCTCCTCGCCCTCCTCGTGGCCAGCCAGGGCCAGGTCCTGACCCATGAGCAGATCCTCCGCGAGGTCTGGGGCAGTGGTCACCAGGAGGATACCCATTACCTGCGCGTGCTCGTTGGTCATCTGCGACAAAAATTGGGGGACGACCCCATGCATCCGCGCTTCATCCTGACGGTTCAGGGCATTGGCTACCGGTTGGCGGTCTGATGATCCTCAGCCGTGTTCACCGCGCCTCCGCGCCCGCCTCCAGGCACCCACCCTCAGAAACAAGGCCCTGATCCACCCATGGCAATGAAAATCCAGCGCTCGACCCAACGGTTGCTTCTCTTTGTCGCCGCCCTACCGGCCACGCTCGTGATCATGGCCATTATTTATATGACGGGCATGGCGCATTTCGAAGAATCGCCGCGCACCTTTATGGAAAGCCTGCAATGGGCAACGGAAACCCTGACCACCACCGGTTATGGCAATGACAGCCATTGGCAACATCCCGGCTTCGCGCTTTTCGTCATCCTTGGCCAAATCATGGGCCAGTTCCTGGTCTTCCTGATTTTCCCCATTTTTCTGCTTCCCTACCTCGAAGAGCGGTTCCAGACGCGCCTGCCACGCCAGTTACCGGCCATGGCAGGCAAGGTCCTCTTTTATCGCCATGGCCCCGCGATCGAATCCCTGCTCGAGGAATTCCAGCGCTCCGGAAAGCCCTTCGTCATCTACGAGGAAGACATGCAATTGGCGCAAACCCTACGGGATCGCAAATATACGGTGGTTTTCGGCAAACTGGGCCAGGACCCATCGGTCATGGCCAATATCAAGGATGCCCGGGCAGTCGTGACCCTCGGTAACGATCACGCTAACGCCACTTGCACGATTCTCGCGCGCGAAGCGGGTTTTAGCGGGCAAATCTTCGCACTGGCCCGAGAACCCCTGTATCGTGCGCCCATGCTGCGGATCGGCGCCACCGACGTCTTCACGCCCGCCCATGTCCTCGGCGGCGCCCTCGCCTCGCGGGCGAGTCTGCGCATAAGCCCGCCCGCCGAGGGCATGCATCTCCTCGGTACCAAAATCGGGCTGACCGAATTTCGCATTCGCCCCGATAGTCCTCTTGCCGACAAGAGGCTCGGGGATCTGAATCTCCGCCACCAACACGGCGTATCCGTTATCGGACAATGGCATGGTGGCGAATTTACCGCGACGCAAGGCCCCGATACCCTGCTCAGGGCCGGAGCCATTCTTATCGTCGTTGGCCTCCTCGCCAATCTGGAGAAGGTCGAACGGATGGCCATGCCGATACGGCGTTCCGGGCCCATCGTGGTCGCCGGTTACGGCGCCGTCGGCTTCAAGGTCGCGCAGATGCTGCAAGATGTGGGGGAAACCTGCACCGTCATCGACATCCGGCGAACCGCCGGCGTTGATGTCATAGGCAACGTACTCGAATTCGCAACCCTCAAGAAGGCCCGGGTGCGCGAGGCCAGCGCCATCATCCTGGCCCTGAGCGATGACAGCGAGGCCATCTTCGCCACCGCCGCGGTGCGCGACTATGCCCCGGAAGTGCCCTTGATTGTCCGCGTCAGTCGCACCCACAATACCGAACGGATGTACCGTTCCGGAGCCGACTTCGCCATCTCGGAAGGGGAGGTAGCGGGAAAGATTCTGGCCTATCACCTGCTCGACAAGCAATTGGTGCCCGTTGAGAACGGTATCAGAATTACCCGGTTGGGCGTCGGGACCCTGGAAGGGGAGCATCCCTGGCACGCCCAGGTGCGTGAACGATCGGGCGCCAACATCATCGCCATTGAACGTAGCGGGGAAGCACTGGTGGAATTTTCCAGGGCCTTCCAGATTCGTCCCGATGACGTCCTGCTCGTCTGTGGTACCGTCCTGGATCTGGAGCGCTTTAAGCGCGAATTTGAAACCGCTCCCATCACGGTCCCCCACCCCTAGGCCCGACCGGTCCCAACACTCAGTTGGTATCCCGACATGGATATCCGCTATTGGGTCCGCCTGCTCGACCGCTTCGATATGACCCGGGCCCCCGTGGTGAGGACCGGGGCCCTCGTGCCTCTGGGCCTGATCATGCAATCCTGAATCATCGGGGGGTCGGCTGGCTGAGGGGGGTGTCAGTTGCCGCATCCCTGGGGCTGTGGGTATCGGGTTTATCCTGCCACAGGAAGGCAATGACGGCGATCAGCAGGACCACCAAACCCACGCCGGAAATCCACAGCAGTACCCTGGAACCCTTGTCAGTGCCCAGGGACGCCTGTTCCGGGATCAGAACCGGCGGGGACGATTTAGGAAATGTGGGTCGGTGTGACATCGGCTTAACGGCGGTCAATTTTAAGGCACCAGATCCCGGTAGGCATGCCAGGTGGCATGGCCTACGAGAGGCATGGTCACCAGCAGACCGATATAGAAGGTCATAATCCCGATCCCCACGAACATCACGATCAGGCAGGCCCATAGGGTCATAGCCTGCCAATTGACGCGTACCGTCTCGATACTGGTGCGCATGGCCGTTAGGAGGTTGACCTCGCGATCCATGAGCATGGGGACCGTGACAGCGCTTATCGCAAAGGTAAATCCCGCGATGATTCCGCCGACAAGGATACCGGATAACACGAAGACCGGACTGTCACCGGACAGAAATACCACCGGGATGAAGTTCTCCAAGGTTGGCACGGGCAGGTCGTAGAGCAAGGCAAACACCAGAAGGCCAGCCAAGATCCACAACAACAGGACCATGACGAGTACCAAGGCCATGGCACTGAGTTGCACCTCGTTGCGCTTCCAGGCCTCGATAGCCTGGCAAAATTTCAATTCGCTACCCTTTTCCAGATTCTCGCTGATCTGGTAAAGGCCGATACCCAGCAGAGGCGCAACCAGAAAAAAACCGGCAGCCAGGGGCGGGATGATAAAGAACATCTTCTCGGCCATCAGGCCGAGGGTCAGCAGGTAGCTGACCAGGACAAAAAAGGCACCGTAGAGAAGACTGAAGCGCGGGGCGCGGATCAAGTCGTTCCAACCTTTGGCAAGCCATTCCCAGGGGTTGTCAAAGGTGATGGTATTGATCCGGGGACGAATCCCCGACGGGGTATCCTGATTAAGGGTGGCGACAGACGACATGCGGTTATCCTCCATTATTTTCTTTAAGTTTAGGTCTGGGGTTCAGCCGTGTGGACGAGGGTCATGAAGTCTTGGACCATCAGGGCCGGGTCGTGAGGCGCACTGAAGATTGCGGCCAGCTGGCCCTGGGGGTTAATGAGGTAAATAGAAGCGGAATGGTCCATGGTATAACCGTCGGTGCTTTTCGGGTCATTGACCCGCACATACAGGCCGCCGAGATCGCGGGTCACGGCCCGCATGGCATCATCGGATCCAGTCGCCCCAAGGAAGCTGGGGTGGTATTGACGGACGAACTGGGCAAGCTTCTCTGGGGTGTCGCGCCCGGGGTCCGCGGAGAACAACAGGAATTGAGGCGTCTGTCCCCCCGCCACCGCGCCTATCTGCCGCTGGAGTGCGGCGAAGGTTGCCATGGTTATGGGGCAGATATCATGACAAGTAGTGAAGCCAATGGCCGTGAAGGTCCATTTACCAAGCAGACTAGCCTCGGTCATCTCATGGCCATCCTGATCGGTCATGACGAAATGGGCCAATGGCTTAGGCCGAGGCAGAGCGGTTCCAGCCTGGAGTTGAGCAATCACCGGGTCCGGCCCGAAGCTGCGATGATCATACCAATTGGCGCCGAACCAAAGACCCGCCATTACCGCCAAGAGGACGACTACCACAACCAACGGCATGGCAACACCAGACTGGGATGAGCAGGTGTTGCCATTGACCCAGAGACAGGTGCCTGGTCGGGTGTCCTGATTGGCGTTGGCGGCAGCGGCCATGAGGCTATCCTCCATTGTTTTCTTGTCGGTTAGGTTTAGGGTCCGGACGTATGCACGCCGATAATAATGTCCTTGATCATCTGATTGGGGTCGGACGGACTTGGAGGCACTCGGGCTCATGAGGCGCCCCTAGCCCGGGTGCGCCTATCCAGATCAGCGCGGGGTCCGGTCTCACCCGGCGGGTTCAAGGCATGCACCAAGGTCAGCACGGTGAGTAAAAGCAAGGCAGCGCCGCCGTTGTGGGCAACCGCCAGATCCAATGGCAACTTTGCGACTATGTTTGCGATTCCAAGACCCACCTGAAGCATTAGCGCGAAGATCATGGCCTGGGCCAAGCGGCGATGTACTCGGTTTCGGGCCCGACTCAACACCAAGTAGGCGAGGCTACCGAGGTACAACAGCACGATCAGGGCCCCGGTACGGTGCATCAGGTGGATCGCCGTCCGCGCTGGGCCATCCAGGACCCCGCCCTCGTAGTCCACGCCGACGGGGCTCAAGAAACTGAAACCCGCCGCGAAGTCGGCCCCTGGCCACCATTCGCCGCCATGGCAGGTAGGAAAATCCGGGCAAGCCAGGGCTGCGTAGTGGGTACTCGTCCAGCCGCCAAGCAAGATCTGAACACAAACCAGCCCCAACCCCAACCAGATCCAGAGCCTCAAGGCCACCAATTCCGGCGGAACGACCGCCTCGAACAATCGTCCTTGGCGCAGGGTCAACCACCAGAGCAAGGCAAGGGTCGCCAGCCCTCCCGCCAGGTGCAGGGTCACGATACTCGGGTTGACGAGCAGGGTGACGGTCCACATCCCCAGTAAGCCCTGGAATACGACCAAGGCCACCAATAGGGTCGGCAGACCGATAGGGAGACCCGAACGCCGCCCCGCCCAGGCGACCCCCCCCAGGATCACAATGACCAGACCCAGACTGCTAGCCAAATAGCGGTGGGCCATCTCCTTCCAGGCCTTGGCGGTGTGAACCGGGCGTTCAGGGAAGGCTGCATTGGCCTCGGCCAGCGCCTCGGGATGGCTGGGCGCGGCCAGACGGCCATAACAGCCGGGCCAGTCTGGGCAACCAAGCCCGGCGTGGGATAGGCGTACATAGGCTCCCAGCATGATCACGGCTAAGGCTAATACTGCCGCCAAGGCGGCAAGGGCGGCAAATCTGCTTCGCTTCACGTGGGGCCATCTCCTAAAATGAATCATTCGACAACAGCAGGGTGGTAAATGCCATGGCGGATCTGAAAACGGCATTGGACGCGAATACCGAGGCTATGGGGTGGCATGCTGCCCTCCCCTTGGCGCGAGGCTGGCTGGGGCTCGGGGTCCTAGCGCTGGCGCTGGCCGGGATCTTTGCTATCCTGCTGGTCCTGGCGCGCTCCCCTGGGCTGGCGTGGCTCTTTCCTACCCAGGATTTCTTCCGCACCGCCTTGGTGGTGCACGTCGACCAGTCTATATTGATCTGGTTCCTCGCCTTCGGCGGGGTGATCTGGGGCCTTGCCCCCGGCATCCGTCTCGAACTGTCGCGGCTCGGCTTGGCGGGAGCAACCTTGGGCTGCCTTCTGGTCGCGGCCTCCCCTTTTCTGGGGGCCAGCGCACGCGAGCTCAACAACTATGTCCCCGTCCTAGATGCCCCCGTCTTCTTCTGGGGCCTCGGCCTCTTTGCCCTTGGCAGCCTACTGCAGATCTCCGCCTATCTCCTGGGGTCCCTGTCAAGGATCAGACTCACCAACCCCATTGCCATCGGCAGCGCAACCGCTGCCTTCGCGACCCTGATTGCCGCAATTTCCCTGATCTGGTCCTGGATCGACCTAGCCCAAACGGGCACTGGGATCTCTTACGAACTCATGTTCTGGGGATCCGGTCATGTCCTTCAATTCGTCTACACCCAGATCATGCTGGTGGCCTGGATCTGGCTCGCCCGCGACCTGGGATACCCCCCGGCCCTACCCGACCACTGGCTCTCGGGTGTCCTGATCTTGGGTGCCCTGCCCCTCTTGGCCGTACCCCTGATTCACAGCCTCTATCCCACCGGCACTGGGGAAGCCCGGAACGCATTCACCCACTTGATGCAGTTTGGCAATGGTCTGGCCGTTATCCCCATCGGCCTGCTGCTGGTGATCGCCCTGATTCGCCGCCATGGCTTACCGCGAGAGGAATCCCTACTCCCGGAGTCCCGGGCACTTGCCGCCTCCTTGACCCTGTTCGCCGCTGGCGGTGTGCTGGCGGTGGCCATCTCCGGCGTCAATACCATCATCCCAGCTCATTATCACGGATCCATCGTCGGCGTAACCCTGGCCCTGATGGGTCTGACCTATCACCTGCTCCCCACCCTCGGCCTGGCTCGCCCCGACGGCTGGATGGCGAGGATGCAACCCTGGATCTATGGCAGTGGTCAGTTGCTGCACATCGGCGGGCTAGCCGTATCCGGGGCCATGGGCATCCAGCGCAAAACCGCCGGCGCCGCCCAAGGCCTTGACACCTGGTCGGCCAAGGCCGCCATGGGGATCATGGGGATCGGAGGCCTGCTGGCAATCGTCGGTGGCATGCTCTTTGTCCTGGTGGTCATTAAGGCCTTTATTGTCCGGCCCCGGGCCCCTAATCCCAAGAACCTAGATTAGCGCCATCACATAATGATCCACCAGCAGTGCCCCGAAGAGCCACATCAGGTACCGGATGGAATAGAGGAAGGTGGGCATAGCCATGCCATCGCCTTCGCTGATCCAGAGACGCAGGGCAAAATAGACGAAGCGCGTGCCCAGAACCAGGGCCCCACCCAAGTATATGACCCCCGCCATATGCCCTAGAAATGGCATGAGCGAGACGATCAAAAGCATCAAGGTGTAGATCAGGATTTGCTGCTTGGTGAATTCCACACCGTGGGTCACGGGGAGCATAGGGATCCCCGCCTTGGCATACTCGGCGCGGCGTTTGATGGCCAATGCCCAGAAATGCGGGGGGGTCCAGAGGAAGATGATCATGACGAGCAGTAAACCGAAGCCGCTGACCTCGCCGGTGACGGCTGTCCAGCCGAGCAGGGGCGGGGCCGCACCCGCGATGCCGCCCCAGACGATATTCTGGGGCGTGGCCCGCTTGAGATAACTCGTGTAGATCACGGCGTAACCGATGAAGGCCGCAAAGGTCATGCCGGCAGTTAGGGCATTGACCAGGGTCGTCAGGATCAGCATGGATAAAGCAACCAACGCCAGGGCAAAGCCCAGGGCGTGGGGGGTATCGAGGTCGCCGCTGGGCAGTGGCCGGTTGCGGGTACGTTCCATGATACCGTCGATGCGCTGATCAACCACATGGTTCAGGGCCGCCCCGGCGGCTGAGGCCAGCCCAATTCCGAGCAGCCCGAAGACCAAAGGCTGAACGGGGACCATACCGGGGGTCGACAGTAACATCCCCACCAAGGCAGTGAACAGAATAAGCGCCACCACCTTGGGTTTGGTCAGGTCGTAGTAACGCCTCCAGGGCAGTTCCTCGGATTCGGTCAGGGTAATTTCACTTATGGCCATAGCCTGCACCTTTTATCCAGTTCTTGGAGGCCTTGATCAGGCTCCCGATGTCTTTGAGGGTATCTTTTGCCGGGGCATTGGGCGCGTAGCGCATCATGAGGTTGCCCATCGGATCGAGGATATAGAGCCGGCCGATGGCCAGGTCGCCCTCCCCCAGGAGCCCCAACAACCGCTCCCCACCTTCCGCATCTGTCCCGGCCACCTGCATGCCGCGAAATTCTCCCTCAAGTTCGGTGCCCACCAGCGGACTGACCGGTTCGGTCATGAGCAGCAGCCGCTCCGTACTCAGGCTCCCCTCGCCCAAGGCCAGGCGAATCTGCCGCATATCCCCTAACCGCGCCCGGCAGGGGTCAGCGCAATCTCCCCTGGTCAAGAAGACCAGGGTCCACTTGCCGGCCAGGGCCTCGCGATCGAGCGGCGACCCTCCGGGGGTGACCAGGGCCAGGTCGGCCGGGAGCGCAACTACGGGGTTAATAAGCTCCCCCAGGTTGCTGCGCCCGCTCGGCAGATATTCTGGGTTGTAGTACAGAAACCAAGCCGCCAGCACGGGGGCGGCGAAGATGGCGAACATGACCAGCAAGGGCCTGATGCTCGGTTTGGCCCTCCCGCCATTGCCGGCAGCCAGGGGCGCAACACCTTGCCAAGGGCTCATGCCTTCACCCCCTGTCCGCTCTTACGAACGGACATACGCAACCAAATGAGCAGGGCTATGGCTCCAAAAGAAAACCATTGCACCGCATAGCCCAGGTGCATCCCCTCCTTGGGCATCTCCCGCGGCCAATCGCGCGCGAAACCGGCGGCTTCCGCCGGGTCCATCAGGATCACCACCGGCTGGATCGGATGGTCAAACCGGGTCTGATAAAGCTCCAGGGTGAGATAGGGCCATCGCTCACCCCATAGGGCCGTATCCGCCTCTCCGGCCAGGGCTATGGCCGGCGCACGTGGAATGTAGGCCTCCCCAGTCAGGGTACGGGGACCCTCGGGAACTGGCGCCGGAGTGGGCTGACCCTGAGTGTCAGCCGGGATCCAGCCGCGGTTGACCAGTACCCGCACCCCATCCGGATCAATCCGCAGCGGGGTGATGACGTGATACCCGGTCTTGCCGCCATAATGACGATTCTCAATCAATATCTGCCCTTCCACCTCGAAGGTGCCGGTGGCGCTCAGGCGGCGATAGCGCAGGGGCTCCACGGAGGCTTCCAAGGGACCAAGCCAATAAGGGGGCAAGAGCGACTGCCCCGCCAACTCGACGGCCTGCAGGCGTTTTTCCTCTGCCCGGCCGAGTTGCCAAATCCCCAGCGCGACGAACAACCCCACGATCAACACCATCGCCACCGTATGCAACCAACGGAACTGAATGTCATAGTGGCCAAATTGCATAGGGATGCTATAGTCTTTAACGCCTAGCATTAACATTAAAAGAGCCACCCGAGTGTCCCATTTCCATCAATCCAACGGGGGTAAACCATGGAACTCATGTTCAAGATTCCAGTACTGGCATTGCTGGCTTTCATCGTTTTTTCCCTGGGCCAGGGCATGTATTACATGGCCAAAGACGACGGGGACGAGGACAAGACCCGCGTCGTCAGGGCACTGACCGTGCGTATCGTCCTGTCCCTTACTCTCTTCGGACTCCTCATGCTGGGGCACATGCTCGGCATCCTAGAGCCCCACAGCGTCTGACTCCCGCCGGCGGGGTTTTGCTTAATCCCGCCACTCACCCTGCACCCAAAACCGCGCCCACACGGGTCTAACTCGCCGCTTTGTGGCGATTACCTAGGCCTCGCCGCGCACCCTGACTGATGGGGCACAACCAGGGACGCTAAGAGGCGGCAGCCCCCTAAAGCCAGTAAACGAATATAAACAATCCCAACCAGACCACGTCCACAAAGTGCCAGTACCAGGCTACGGCTTCAAAGGCAAAGTGGTTGTGCGGTGTAAAGTGGCCCCTCCTGGCCCGGACCAGGATTACGGTGAGCATCACTGCCCCCATGGTCACGTGGAAGCCATGAAAGCCAGTGAGCATGTAAAAGGTCGAACCATAGGCTCCGGAGCCCAGGGTCAGATTCAGTTCATGGTAAGCATGGTAATATTCGAAGGCCTGGAGAATGACGAAGAGGAAGCCGAGGGCAATCGTCAAGGCCAGGCCCCGCGTCAAGGCGTTGTTGTTGTGGGCTTTCAGGCCCCAGTGAGCCCAGGTCACGGTTGCACCCGAAGTCAACAGGATCAGGGTGTTGATGGCCGGGATACCCCAGGCACTCATGGGGGTAAACTCGCCGCCGAGTTCCTTGGGTCCGGCGGAGGGCCACACGGCGTCAAACTGGCTCCACAACATATTGTGGGTCTCGGCAAGATAGCCGCCGCCGCCCAGCCAAAGCATGGCCACATTGCGGATGTACCACAACGCACCGAAAAAGCTCAGAAAGAAAAATACCTCAGATGAGATAAACCATAACATCCCCTGGCGAAAGGACCGGTCCACTTGGGCATTGTAGCGGTCCGCCATGCTTTCTTGGATCACCTGGCCGAACCAGCCATAGAACATGAAGGCTAGCAGGCTAAGCCCTGTAACAAGGATCAAAGGACCGATGCCAACGTGGTTGATGGCCAGGGCGGTACCCGCCAGCATCAACAGGATCGAAATCATGGCCGTGATCGGCCATGGACTCGGATCCGGAATAAAATAGTCTTTCTGCCCGTGTATGGAACCGGTCATCCGGAAATATCCTCGTTGTCGTGTTGTCTTAAAGCGGCCTAGGACTAGGGGCAAACCCATCCGGAGACCCGACAGGGCTGGCCGGCGGGGTCGCCTGTTGCACCAAATTGGCCGCATTCTTGGCATCGGGTTTGAACACCCGCATCACACTATAGGAAAGCGTGATGGAGTCCACGTCCAGGGGGAGATCGGGTGAAATCACGAACCGCACCGGCATCACCTTGCGCTCGCCGCCCGCCAATGTCTGCCGGGTAAAACAGAAACACTCCATCTTGGCAAAGTATGGGCTCGCTTTCCAAGGGTTAATGGCGGGGATCGCCTGACCCGTCACCTCTCCCCCCGTCCGGTTCTCCGCCACGAAGTTAACCAGCCTAGTCTCCCCCAGTTGCACCCGTACTTGGGTCTCCATCGGCCCCAGCCTCCACGGAAGGTCCGGGTGGACGGTGGTATCGAACTTGACTGTCACCCAACGCCCTGCCCGGTCCGTTGCCCGGGTCCGACCTGCTTCGACATCGACAGCTGCCATGGGCTTGATCGACTGTAAGCCGGTGGCATCGCACAGGAGCCCATATAGCGGAACCATGGCGAAGCCGAAGCCGAACATTCCGACCGCTAGGGCCACCAGCAGCCAGAGGGTACGGCGGCGCCGATCTGGAACAGGTACCTTCACAGGCCGCCCGCTTTGCCCATCTGGTATAGCCCAGTCCAAAAGGGTATCGAGGTCAAGAAGAGGAAAGCGGCAAAGGCGGCAAGTACCCAAGCCGCACGTACGTTCCTGCGCCTTTGATTTGGGGTTATCTCATTGGTAATCATCAGGTTACTCGCGTCAACTCCGGGCTTCAGGCGGAATGCAGGCGGGAGGGGCCCGCCACAGATCAGCTTGCTCCCTGCCTTAATTGGCTAACCGTGGGGGGAATGGTCCAGCTATGGAACGGCGGCGGCGAGGGCAGCTCCCACTCGAGTCCCTGTGCCCCTTCCCAGACGCGAGCCTCCGCCTTTTTGCCGCGCCGGACGGTATCGATGATGATGTAGAGGAACAACAAGTGGCTGAGCCCGAAGACGAAGGCACCGATGCTCGACAGCATGTTGAATTCAGCAAACATCACGTTGTAATCCGCAATGCGGCGTGGCATTCCGGCCAAGCCGATAAAGTGCTGGGGGAAGAAGGTGATGTTGAAGCTAACAACGTTGATCCAGAAAAAGATCTTGCCCAGCTTCTCGTTGTACATGTGGCCCGTCCACTTTGGAAGCCAGTAAAAAACGCCCGCAAACAGCCCGAATACCGCACCTGGGAGCAAAACGTAATGGAAATGTGCCACCACGAACATGCTGTCCTGATACTGCATGTCTGCGGGTACAACAGCCAGCATGATCCCAGTGAGCCCGCCGAATGAGAATATCAGCAGAATTGCCACCGCGAAGAGCATAGGGGTCTCAAAGGTCATCGCCCCCTTCCACATGGTCGCCATGTAGTTGAAAACCATCAACCCGACCGGGATGGAGATGAGGATGGTGCCGATCATGAAATAGGTGACCGCACCGAGGGACATACCAATGGTGTACTGGTGATGGGCCCACACCACCATCCCAATGGCCATGATGGCGAGCATACCACCTACCAGCGAGTTGTAGCCGAACAGCGGCTTGCGGGAGAAGGTCGGCACAATGGCAGCCAGGATGCCGAATGACGGGAGAATCAGGATGTAAACCTCGGGGTGACCGAAGAACCAGAACAGATGCTGGAACAGGACCGGGTCACCACCGCCCGCCGCGTTGAAGAAGCTGGTGCCGAAGTGGCGGTCGAACAGTAGCATGGTCACGCCGCCAGCCAAGACCGGAACCACCAGGATGAGCAGAAAGGCGGTCACCAGCCAGGTCCAGACGAAGATAGGCATCTGTAGCAACTTCATTCCGGGAGCCCGCATGTTGAAGATAGTAACGATGATGTTGATAGACGCCAGCACCGAGGAAATACCCAACAGGTGGATGGCGAAGATCAGGAAATCCATCGACATGCCGACCTGGAGGGACAGCGGCGGATATAGGGTCCAGCCGGTGTTGATCTGGGTGCCGCCACCGGGGAAAAAGGGCACTACGAAAGACAGGATCAGCATGGTCCCGGCCGCCGGCAGGATCCAGAAGCTCAGGTTGTTCATCCGCGGCAGGGCCATGTCCGGGGCCCCAATCATGAGGGGGATCATCCAGTTCGCCATGCCCGCAGCGGCCGGCATGACGGCACCGAAGATCATCAGCAAGGCATGGTTGGTGACCAGGTTGTTGTAGAGGTCCGGTTCCAACAATTGCAGCCCGGGCATGAACAGCTCGACACGGATGAGCATGGCGCTCGCCCCGCCAAGGAACAGCATGATTAGGGCGAACACCAGGTACATGGTCCCGATGTCTTTGTGATTGGTGGAGTATAGCCACCGCCCAATCCCCTGGGACGGTCCGTGGTGTTCGTGTTCGTGTTCGTGATCGAAATCGTGATCCAGTGTTGTTGCGGTCATGGCGGTCTACCTCGTGGAAGAGAGATCTCGTTCGCAAACCATCACCAGGCTGACACCAAGCCAGCCCGGCCAGACCAGATTGCGCGAGATTACGTTCATCTGCGGATCATAAAGGGGTAAGAGTCGGCTTACTTGACCGCTAGGGTGCGGGCGGCACGGACATCCAGCGGCTGCACCACGTCACCGGTATTGTTGCCCCAGGCGTTTCGCTCGAAGGTGACAATCGAGGCAATCTCCAGGTCGTTCAACGCATTCCAGGCGACCATCGCGGTGCCAGGCCGGCCATTGAGCACCGTGTTCAAATGGCCAGCAATGGGGCCCGTTGCTACCTTGCTCCCAGCCAGGGCGGGAAACGCTGGCGGCAAACCCATGCCGTTGATTTGATGGCAAGCACTGCACTTGCTGTTGTACTGATCCTGGCCCTTAGCCATCAAATCCTCCTTGGTCCAGGTCTTATCGACATTAGCCTCGGCTGCAGAGGCCAGCATGACCTGCTTCTGATTGGCCATCCAGGAGTCGAACTTGTCCTTTGATACCGATTCGACCACGATCGGCATCCGGGAATGCCAGGTTCCGCACAGCTCGGCGCACTGCCCGGTAAAGGTGCCTTCGCGGTTAAGATCGACCCAGGTCTCGGTAACATAACCGGGGATGGCGTCCTTCTTCACCGCCAGCGCCGGCACCCAGAAGGCGTGGTTGACGTCCGCCGAGGTGTGGAGGAAGCGGATCTTCGACCCGACTGGCAGGACCAATGGGTTGTCGACGTCTCTCAGATACTTATCACCTGCCTTGTCCTTCGGCACATAGCGGCTCTCGATACGCACGTGCTGCGGCTTACCATCGACCTCCACCGAATGGTCCAGGTACTCGAATTCCCACCACCACTGGTGGCCTACCACCTTGACATCCATCAGATCTTCCCCTTTCGGGATCTCCCAGACATTTTCGAGGGTCTTTTCAGCCTTGCTGGCGATGGTCAAATCCACTCCCAGCACCAGAACCGGCACTATGACCCAGGACCAGCGCCCGAACCAGGATTCGTGGAAATGCTGATCCGCAACATAACCCCGACTCTTACGGTGAAAGACCAAGGAATAAATGACAAAGGCAAAGATAATGACCAATAAGACCGTGGCTATGGTCGAGGTCATCATATGGATGTCATAAATCTGCTGGGCCACTCCAGCAGCAGGTTCTGGGAAGTTGAATCCCAACTCGGCTGCCACATGACCTGACCAGCAGGTAAAGGATAGCGAGGCGGTTGTGGCCCCAATGCGATTTAAATTCACTACCGAATCCCCTCTCGTAGTAATAATTGTACTTGCGAGACGAGGCCTGGGATCAGAGCCTCGATTTCTTAGTGTTTACGATTGGCGCCTTGCAAGGTCAAGCACCCTTGGGTCAGGGGGCGAGACACGGGCTTTCCCGCTTGATCAAGCGTAACGCGAGTCCGTCTAAGCCCCTAAGAGCGCGGAACCTAGGAATCGAGGCTTATAAACATCTTTATTTAGGATGCGAGAAATCAATCTGAAGTGCAAATTAATTTGATCTGGATCAATATATCGGTATTTACTTGTATATTTATGTACCTACTGGCCAAGGACTGGGCAGATGGGGGTCTGAGCTAGGGCCTCGCCCAAGTGAAGCCGCGAACCCCTCCTCATGGCAAAGTTGCCGAAGTGGCGCTGCAAAGGAGGGTTAGGGACATCGCCAGAACGGGCGGGGGTGGCGTGGGAAGCTGAAGCGCGGGAAGGAGATTAGTACCGCCAAGCGGCTCAACATCTGTCAAGGAGGCTAACATGGCAAGGCCCGCGCCGGACAGCGCGGGCCTTGATTGAACAAACCCCAACGGAGAGTCGGGGCCTATCGGCACCTGCCGGTGCCGACCCAGGCAGTTACCTCATTCCTGATGAATTAAGGTAAGGCCCGACTCACTTAGTGGGGGCGACTGGAGCAACCGGGGCGACGGGCGGGGCATAGGGTCCACCGTACGGAGCGCCGTAAGGGGCGTATCCATAGGGGGCGCCATAGCCATAAGGACCGTACCCATAGCCATAATTGTCATAGTAACGGTTGTAACCACGGCCATAACCACGGCCACCACCACTCATGTTCATGCTGAAGTCGCCATAGCCATCACCATCGCCAAACATGTCGTTCATCATGTTGTTGTTGCCGTAGCCGGGACCACCGCCCCAAGGTCCACCGCCCCAGAAGGCAGCGGCCGAAACGGAAACGCCCAACAGGACAGCAATAGCGGCAGCGGTTGCAAGTTTTTTCATCTTTTGTTCTCCGAAGTAGGATCTGTGTGCAGCAAGGGATGGCGCTTAGTGCGCCGTCCTGGGGTACAATCTATTAGAGCTAGCTAATATTGTCAAATACTATTTCATGCTAGGGACCGCGCTGATCAGCCAGCCGTGTCCCAGACATCCATGCCGGTCAGGACTGGCCACGGGGCAAGCCCGCCATACGCACTTTAAGAAATTTCAAAAGGTTATGTAATGAGTCCCTGACGAGCACCCGTTACGCCCCTCATGCCGATCCTATCCACTTCGAGGAAAGAACCCTTCCCCTCCTGCCAGGGCATCGCCGATGACCGCCAGGGTCACCCAGGCCTCGCCGGGTTCCAACCCCTTGATCTGACGATCAGCGCGCGCGCATTGACCAAGGAGGTGCCACAACCGGGTAGGTGGCAGGCGGTATAGGGCCGACTTCAGAGGCCCTTGGCGATTTTTCCAAACCCGTTCGGCGTTCAGGAAGGCGTCCAGCGCCCGGGGGCCGGAGTGCGAGGCAAAGGCGGCACGGGCCAACAGACGGACCTCGCGAGCCAAAACCCACAGCATGAGGGGTTCGGCGGTGCCCTCGGCGGCGAGGCCGGCGAGAATACGGTGCATGCGGGCCCGATCCCCCGCCAGGGCGGCATCGGGGACATCGAAAAGATCAAAGCGCGAGCTGTCGGAGATGGCGCGGCTGAGTTGTTCGGCGTTAAGGGAACCCTCACCGTAAATCAGAACCAGCTTGTCCACCTCTTGAGCAGCGGCGAGCAGATTACCCTCCACCCGCTCGGCAAGCATAGCAGCGACCTCTGGACCAGGCCGCAGACCGCGCTCGCGCAGGCGTTGCCCGATCCAATCCACCAGCCCTTGGCCATCCAGGGGCTTAACCTGGAGCAGCACCCCGACTCGTTCGACCGCCTGAACCCATTTGGCCTGGAGTTCTTGATATTCCAGATTGGGCGCCAGGATCAAGAGCCGGTTTTCGGCCCTGGGCTGGGCACAATAATGCCGTACCGCCTCACCGCCCTCGCGACCGATCTTGCCGGAGCCCAGCCGTAACTCGATGAGCTTGAGACTGGAAAAGAGGGACAGGGACTGGGCTGCCACCGTCAGAAGACCCCAGTCGAAATGCCCATCCACCTCCAGAACCTCCCGCTCCCCGAAACCAAGCGCGCGGGCCGTCTGGCGGACCAGACTGGCGGCCTCGCCGAGCTGAAAGGGCTCGGCGCCGCAGATCATAACCACCGGCGGCAGTCCTTGCTTGAGGTGGGCGGCAAGCCGGGGAAACTGGATACGCATCAGCCGGCTGGTCCCGGACTAGCCTGCGGGCAAGGCGGCGCGCAACATCGCCAGGATCTGGGTGGCCGCGTCCTGAGCCATCTCGGCATAGAGCATCTCTGCCTCCAGTTGCTTGCCCAGCACCTCCACGTCGGCATTTTCGAAGGTACGGGAAATTTCCAGGGCCCTAGGCTCGATCAGGACCTTGCCCGTGGCGTCACGGGCGTCAAAGCGCAGATTTAGGAAGAGTTCGGAGGCGATTATCTTGCCATTGCGATCCAGGGCCCCGACCCTGGAGTTGCGGGACTCGGACAATATGCGAACCAGAGTGCGGGCATCCTTGGGCGAGGTGGCCTGTTGCACACTGGAGAACTGGAATCTATCCCACAGAATCGCCCCAACCGTGGAGTTGCCGGGGGCCTCGACAAAGACCGGTCTGAGGTTGGACGGTATTTCCACCGCGCCCCGCAGTTTGAAGCCACAGGCCGTCACCAGTGACAAGGTCATCAGCATCGTCACCAGCAACCCCAGGCGTCTATCCGTTAGCCCCGTTACCATCATTGCACCACCAAATTGACCAGCTTGTTGGGGACCAGGATCACCTTGCGAACCTGGGCCTCGCCCAGGAAGCGACGCACATTGTCGTTATCCAGGGCGGCCCTTTCCACGGCCTGATGATCAGCATCCGCGGGCACCTGGATTTTGCCGCGCACCTTGCCATTGACCTGGACCACATATTCGAGGGTGTCCCGGCGCAAGGCCTCCTCGTCCACGGCAGGCCAGGGTGCGCGCAGAATGTCGTCACCCAGGCCTAATTCACGCCAGAGGTGGTGACTCAGGTGGGGTGCGATGGGGGCGAGCAGCCGCAGAACGATGCCGAGACCCTCGTGCATCACCTCCGCGCTGGCCGCGCCCCGATCGAGTTTGTGGAGGGTATTGACCATGGTCATGCAACCCGAGACCACGGTATTGAATTGATGACGTTCGTAATCAAAGAGGGCCTTCTTGAGAGTGGCATGGATCTCATGGCGCGCCTCCCCGGTTTCCAAGGTTCCACCAACCTCCCGGCCCTCCCGGTGCTCGTCCAGTGCCAGCGCCCAGACCCGCTTGAGGAAGCGGGAAGCCCCCTCCACGCCCTCGTCGTTCCACTCCAGAGACTGTTCTGGAGGGGAGGTGAACATGGTGTAGAGACGCACGGTATCGGCGCCATAGCGATCCGTCAGAACCTGAGGATCGACCCCATTGTTCTTCGACTTGGACATTTTCTCGATGCCCCCGAAAATGACAGGTTGGCCGTCGGTCTGGAGCCGGCCCCGCACCAACCTGCCCCGCTCATCCCGCTCGACCTCCACATCCGCCGGATTGAACCACTGCTTACGACCATCAGCATCCTCGCGATACCAGGTTTCGGCCACCACCATGCCCTGGGTGAGCAGCCTGGTGAAGGGCTCGTCGCAGTCCACGAGGCCCTCGTCCCGCATCAGCTTGTGGAAAAAGCGGGCATAGAGCAAATGTAGGACGGCATGCTCGATGCCGCCGACGTACTGATCGACTGGCAGCCAGTAGCGAGCACGCTCATCAAGCATGGCGGTGTCGCAGTGCGGGGAACAGTAGCGGGCGTAGTACCAGGAGGATTCGAAGAAGGTATCGAAGGTGTCCGTCTCCCGGGTCTCACCGCCGCCCAATTCGGAGAAGGCCGGCATCTTCTTGAGGGGCGAGCCTGAGCCATCGACGATGACGTCCTCCGGCAGCCGCACCGGTAGGTGAGTCTCGGCACGCACCTGGCCATCCGCCGTATGGATCACCGGCAGGGGGCAGCCCCAGTAGCGTTGACGGGAAACGCCCCAGTCGCGCAGACGAAAGTTAACGCGACGACCGCCCCGACCCCTCTCCTCCAGCCAGGCGGCGATGGCGTCGCAGGCCCGGGGGAAATCAAGGCCATCGAAGGGGCCTGAGTCGCGCAAGACACCCTTTTCGGTGTAGGCCCCGGTCTCGATACCGCAGGGAGAGCCGTCGGCGGCGAAGATGACCTGCCTGCGGGGTATGCCGTATTTCTCGGCAAACTCCCAGTCGCGTTGATCATGGGCAGGGACGGCCATAACGGCCCCGGTGCCATAGCCCATCAGGACGAAATTAGCCGCGAAGATGGGCACCGGCAGGCCAGTGACAGGGTGCAGGGCATCCAGGCCGAGGGCATGACCTTTCTTTTCCATGGTTTCGATCTCGGCCTCGGAGACGCCGCCCTGGCGGCACTCCTCGATGAAGGCCGCCAGACCGGAATCGGTCTCGGCCGCACGCCGCGCCAAAGGGTGTTCGGCAGCGACGGCGACATAGGTCACGCCCATGAGGGTATCGGGACGGGTGGTGTAGATGCCAAGCTTCTCGTCCGAGCCGGCGATACCGAAGTCCATGTGGACGCCCTCGGAGCGGCCGATCCAGTTGCGCTGCATGGCGCGCACTTGATCCGGCCAGCCGTCAAGCCCGTCGAGGGCGTCCAGGAGTTCCTGGGCATAGTCCGTGATGCGTACGAACCACTGCTCGATCTCGCGCTTCTCAACCGGGGCACCGGAGCGCCAGCCCTTGCCATCGATGACCTGTTCATTGGCCAGTACGGTGCGATCCACCGGGTCCCAGTTCACCATGGACTTGGCGCGATAGGCCAAACCCTTATCCATGAGGCGCCCAAACAGCCACTGTTCCCAGCGATAGTAATCCGGATCGCAGGTCGCCAGTTCCCGGTCCCAGTCATAGCCAAAGCCCAGGCTCTTGAGTTGGGCCTTCATGTAGGCGATGTTGGATAGGGTCCATTGGGAGGGCGGGATACCGTGTTGGATGGCGGCGTTTTCCGCCGGCAGCCCAAAGGCGTCCCAGCCCATGGGCTGCAGGACGTTCTTGCCGAGCATACGCTGGTAGCGGGCGATGACGTCGGCAATGGTGTAGTTACGCACATGGCCCATGTGCAGTTTCCCGGAGGGATAGGGGAACATGGCCAGGCAGTAGAACTTCTCACGGCTCGGGTCTTCGATCGCCTTGAAGGACTGAGCCTGTTCCCAGTAGGCTTGGGCCGCTGCCTCGATGGCGCGCGGATCGTATTCTTGTCGCATGGGTCGCCTTGGCCTCGGAACTAAAGAAAATCAGGATACCGCGCGGCGGCGGCGGACGGCCTCGGCGAGTTCCTCCAGCAGGGGCTCGGTGTCATCCCAGCCGATACAGGCATCGGTAATACTCTGACCATAGGTCGTTTCGGTATCGGGGTGCCAGTCCTGACGTCCCCCGACCAGATGGCTTTCGATCATGGCACCCATGATCCGGCGATCCCCCCGGGCAACCTGGCCGGCAACGTCACGGCCCACATCCACCTGCTTTTGCGGCTTCTTGCGGCTGTTGGCGTGGCTGAAGTCGATCATGAGGCGCGGGCGCAGACCGGTGTCCTCCATCTCCTCCGCCGCCATATTGACGCTCTCGGTGTCGTAATTCGGCCGAGCGCCCCCGCGCAGGATCACGTGGGTATCCGGATTGCCGGAGGTAGCGAAGATGGCAGAGCGGCCCTCCTTGGTGACCGAAAGGAAATGATGGGGATGGGCCGCCGCGTGCATGGCATCCAGGGCAATACGCAGGCTGCCGCTGGTGGCGTTCTTGAAGCCCACCGGGCAGGACAGCCCTGACGACAGTTCGCGATGGCCCTGGCTCTCGGTCGTGCGGGCACCGATGGCCCCCCAGCTAATGAGATCGGCAATGTATTGGGGGCTGATGAGGTCAAGGAACTCGGTCCCCGCCGGCACCCCCAGCCCATTGATATCCACCAGCAAAGAGCGGGCCAGTTTGAGACCTTCGTTGATTTCGAAACTACCATCCAGGTGGGGATCGTTGATGAGACCCTTCCAGCCCACCGTGGTACGTGGCTTCTCGAAATAGACGCGCATGACAATCAGCAACTCCTTCCGGAGGCGGTCACGGACCGGCAAGAGTCGTTCTGCGTAATCCCGGGCCGCGTTGACGTCATGGACCGAGCAGGGCCCCACCACCGCCAGAAGGCGGTCGTCGTCATCGTGGAGAATGTCGCGAATGGCGCGCCGGGTATGATGGACGGTGGCGGAGATGGCATCCGTCAGGGGGTAGAGCCGGATCAGATCCTCCGGGGATATCAACTGCTTCATAGCGCGGATGCGTAAATCGTCGGTCTCGTAGCGCATGGATATCTCGTCTAACAGCGGGTATGGGCACTGGCGGCGAGTGCCAGGGAAAAGTTCAATACAGATGCCAATGGCGCTATCTTACGCTGTAACATCCAGGGCGGAAAAAACCTTTGGCCGGCGATTCGGGGCGGGCCAAGCTCAGGGGAGGTGTTGATATCCTCCGATAGGCATCGCGATCAGGACCCGGTGACCGCTCGCCGCCGGGAACCGATGATACAATTCGACTCATTTCCCACACCCTCATCCCAGTTCTTGTCCTCACCCGTGACTATTCGACGCGATCACAATAGACCGCGCCAGGCCAACAAGCCAACGGCGGCGGCTCCCAGTCACGAACAGGCCCGGGCGAATCTGGCCGCCGGCCAGTTTCGCAAGGCTATCGAACATTTCAAGGCCCTGTCCCGCATCGAGCCCCCCGCCGTCTGGCAAGAAGGACTGGCCGCGGCCTATCGCGGGCGCGCCCTGGAGCTGGAAGCCAAGGGCATGGGTAAGGAGGCGCTGACTATCTGGGAGAACCGTGATCTGGCCTGCCCTGGTCTGGCGCCGGACCCCCGCCACCTGGCCCTGTTGCTCCGCCAGGATCGGATCGCCCCGGCCCTGGCCGCCTATCGGCACCTGGTGGCCGCCGGCGAGTCCCCGGCTCTCAACGAGACGCGGGCCCGCTTCGCCGCCCGCTTTCTGGTCGAGGATCTCCCCGCGATCCTTACGCAAGACCCCGCCTTCGCCGCCGACCCCCTGGTGCGCGACACCCCCGCCGCCCGGGCGGCCCTGGCGGCCTATTGCGCCGGTGATGACCCCCAGGTCATGGACCAGCTCAAGGCCATTCCCTTTCGCTCGCCTTACCGGGACCTGGCGACCCTGCTCAGGAGCCTGACCGGGCCAAGGGAGGATCGGGCAGCTCGCGACAAACTGCTGGAGCGAATCCCCGCCGATTCACCCTTTGCGTCCCTGGCCAAGACCATCCGCCTGGCCCAGCTTCCGGACGAGGACCTCTTCAAGGCCCTCGGCGAGGCCAGCGAGCCCGCGCGGGAGTTCGTCATGACCCTGTGCGGCTGGTCGGAGCGCCGTCGCCAGATCTGGCGCGAACTTCACCGACTCGGCGATAAGCCCAGTGTCAATCAATGGATGACCCTGCTGCGGCGCTACCGTGCCCTCCTCGGCGAGTCCTGGGTGCGCCATCAGGCCCGGGCCCTGGCCATCGCCGAGTATCCCCGCAAGCTTCCCGCCCCCTTGATTGCGGAACTGCAGCCTTTTGATAGTGCCACGGGCATCGCCCTCACCGGGGAGAAACACAGCCCTCCCTCCGAAACCTATCGCTTCTGGATGGATGCCATCGGCACCCTCGGCCCCGCGGGTCATGTGCCGGCATCGGGGAGCCAGGAGGCCCTGCGCCTGGCCCTGATCCATCGCCGCCTGGGCCGGGAGCTCAAGCGGCTCAAGGGGTCCAGGCTTTTCAAGGCGGAACAAGGGCTGCTCAAAAGCCTTGACCTGGACCCTGACTACCTACCCGGCTACCTGCTCCTGATTGGCCATTTCCGGCGCGCTGGACGCCTCAAGGAGGCCCGCCCCATCATGGACCAGGCCCTGCGGCACTGGCCCGAGGACCCCGAGGTCCTTAATGAGGCCCTGGATCTCGCTCTCGCCAGTGACGCCTTCAAGAAGGCCGCGGGCCTGGCCAAGCGCATCCTCGACCGCGACCCCATCAACCGGCGCGCCCGCCAGAGCCTCTTCAAGGCCCACCTGGCCCATGCCCGCAAGCAAATCAGCAAATCCCGCTTCGACCTGGCCCACAAGGAACTGGAGCAGGCCTCTGGCTGGGGAGAGGGTGCCGCCAGTCTGGCCCGGGTGGAACTCCTGCGCAGCATTATCGCCTGGCTCCACGGCACCTTGGACAGAGAGGCCATGTCCCAGGCCTGCGCCGCACTCGGGGGTGGTTTAGCCGGCCGCCTCGCCCTGGCCCTGGAGACGGAACGTCTGCGCTTCTCGCCTGCATCCCTGCTCAAGCAGGCCGGCCTGCTCCCCTTGCCGCCGCCAGATCGGGGCGACCTCCTGGCCTTTTGCCGCGTGCTTCGCACTCAGGTGGAGGAAGAGGGCTTCAAGCCCCGGACGGCTTGGCAGCCCTTCCAAACCACGCTGCGCAAGGCGGCGGGGCTCCCACTGGACATGGGGGATTTCGAAACCGTCTGCGAGACCCTGCGCCTGGTTGGCCTGGCGCAACTCCGCCTGGATTATGCCAATGCCGCCCTCAAGCGCTGGCCCGCCAAGCCCCTGTTCGTGTTTCATCAATACGAGGCCAAGGAGGCCCTTGGCAAACCGGATAGAAGGGGCTTCTGGATGATGAGACACCCCTTGGATAACGCCCTGGACCAGGCGCGGGCTGAGGGGGACCAGCGCACCGCCCATCGCATCGGGGAGATGCTCGACCTCTTTGGGCATCTCCATGCCGACGATGATTTCGAGGACTTCGATGACGAAGATGAATTTGATCTGGGTGGCGACACTGGTCCACTGCCGGATGCGCTCGCCAACCTGGATCCCCAGGTCTTCATCGATCTGCTCAAGCAGGTACTGGGGCCGGCCTACAAGGATCTGGAAAAGTCTTTTGGCAAGGACGTCATCGGGGGCATCCGGAACATGATCGCCAACGGCGAGATCCCGGACCTGCCGCCCGACTTGATCGAATTTCTGACGCAGCCTACCCACCCCCCGAAAACCCCGCCCCCTGCCCGGCCCAAGCCGGCACCGCGCGGGGCCCGCCGCGCCAGCCCAGGGTCGGATGACGATCATCCCGGCGGACAATTGGACCTATTTTAGATGCGCGATCCCTACCTGACCCTCGGCATACCCCTGGATACGACCGACGATGCCGTCCATGCCGCCTACCTGGCGGCCATCAAGGCCTGTCCGCCGGAACGCGACCCGCGCCGCTTCGACGCGGTCCGTCAGGCCTACGAGACCCTACGCACCCAGCGCGACCGCCTCGCCTGGGAGCTCTTCGACACCTCCCTGCCCCACCCCCAGGACGTCCTGGACCGCGCCGCTCCCGCCGGCGAGCCAGGGCGGCCGACTTTGGCCCAGTTCCAGGCCTTGCTCCGGGAAGAGGCGCGATGAAGGCCCAGCATCAAGCGCTGCTGGAGCGCCTGGCCGCCTACCTTGACCGGGAGCCCACCCATGAAGTCGAGGCGGAGCCGGCGGGCGAGATACCGGACCTCTTCACCTTGCTGGCGGAACTGGCGGCCCTGCGCACCGAGGTCAAGCTGGAGTCGCGCCAGGTCAAATCCGCCCTGGACCAGTTCAGCGAATTCTTCGATATCCTGCGCGATGCCCACCGTCGCCTCCAGGATGACCTTGACCGTCAACGTGACCGCGCCGCCGCCGAGCGCCGCGAGGCCGAGCAGTCCTTGCTGCTGGAACTCCTGGACCTGCGCGACCGGCTCCAGGCCGGTCAGGACCAGGCCGAGCGTTACCAGCCCGGCTGGCTGGCCCGGCAAGGCGGCGCCGACCGCTTCGTCGCGGGCATGGCCGATGGCATGGCCATGAACCTGCGCCACCTGGACGGGCTCCTGGAGAGCCGCGGCGTCGTGACCATCGAGACCCTGGACCAGGCCTTCGACCCCCACACCATGCAAGCCGTGGATATCGCCCATCACCCCGACCGCCCTGCTGGCCTCGTCGTCGGCGTGGCGCGTGCCGGTTTCCTCCGCGACGGCCGGGTTCTGCGCCTGGCCGACGTCATCGTCAACAAGAAGGATTAAGACTCGTGAGCGACATCATCATAGGTATCGACCTAGGAACCACCAACTCCGAGGTCGCCGTGGTTCGCGACGGCCGTCCCGAGGTAATCCCCATCGAGGATTCCTGCCTCCTGCCCTCAGTGGTGGGACTGGCCGACGATGGCAGCCTGCTGGTGGGCCAGGCGGCCCGCAACCAGTACGTCCTGCATCCTGACCGCACCGTCAAGTCCATCAAGCGCCGCATGGGCGAGGACGTCCGGGTACCCCTGGGCCACCAGGAATTCAGCCCCCAGGAGATCTCGGCCCTGATCTTGGGCCGGCTCAAGCACGCCGCCGAGGGTTACCTGGGTGACACGGTCTCCAAGGCCGTCATCACGGTGCCGGCCTATTTTTCCGACGCCCAGCGCCAAGCCACCCGCGACGCCGGCCAACTAGCGGGCCTGGAGGTGGTGCGCATCATCAACGAACCCACCGCCGCCGCCCTCGCCTATGAGGTGGATCAAGCGCAACGTAAGCATATCCTGGTCTATGACCTGGGTGGCGGCACCTTCGATGTCTCCGTGGTCGGGGTGGAGAAGGACGTGGTGGAGGTCTTGGCCAGCCATGGGAATAACTGCCTGGGAGGCGACGACTTCGACGCCCGCATCCTCGACCATCTCACCGACTGGCTCAAACGCGAGCGCGACGCCGATCCCAGCGCCAATCGCCAGGCCATGGCCCGCCTCACCCGGGCCGCCGAGAACGCCAAGATCCACCTCTCCGACGCCCCTTTCGCCCGTATCGAGGAAGAATACCTGCTGGAGGGTAAGGACGGCCCCGTACATCTCAGCCTGGAGCTGAGCCGCGAGGACTACGAAGCCATGATCGAGCCCTATCTGGCCGAGACCCTCGCGGCCGTCCAGATTGCTATGGAGGGGGCCAAGCTGCGAGTCGCGGACCTGGACGAGATTCTGCTGGTAGGCGGCGCCACCCGTACCCCCCTGATCCAGCGTCGGCTGGAGCGGGAGCTGGGCCTCCAGCCCCGCGCCGAGCTGGACCCTGACCTGTGCGTGGCTACGGGGGCGGCCATCCAAGGGGCGGTCATCGCCGGGGCGCGGGTATCACAGGTCCTGGTCGATATCACCCCCTATACCTTCGGGACCAGTGCCATCGCCGAGCTCAATGGCGAAATGTACCCCTACACCTATATACCCCTGATCCGCAAGAACAGCCCAATCCCGGTCACCAAGAGCGAGGCCTTCTACACCGTCTACGATAGCCAGCAGGCCATCGAGGTCAATGTCTATCAGGGCGAGGACCTGGACGCCCTCAACAATATCGAGATCGGCTCCTTCCGCATCGAGGGCCTGAGCGACGTGCCCGCGGGCAACACCTTGATCACCACCTTTTCCCTGGACATCAACGGCATCCTCCTGGTGACCTCCCGGGAAAAGCGCAGCGGCCTGGAAAAGCACATTACCATCGCCAACGCCACCACCCGCTTCGAGGAGCAGGAAATGACGGCGGCGCGCCAACGCATCGATGCCCTGATCGCCGGCGATGACGCCCAACAGGGCCAGCGGGAGTCGGTGAAGGCCCAGGCCCTGGTGGAAAAGGCCGAACGCCTGCTGGCGGCGGCGGGGGCCGAGGATCGCGAGGATCTGGTGGACGGCATCGAGGCGGTGCGGGATGCCCTCGCCACCGACGACATCCTCGCCCTGGAGGAGGCGATGGCCGCCCTCTCAGACCTCATCTTCTACCTCCAGTCCTGAGCGGATTAGGGCCATCATCGGCATGGAACGGTGCCCCAACTGTCGCGCCCGGGTCCAGGAAGAGCCAAGCTGTCGCCGCTGTGGCATGGATCTGGCGTTACTCCTCGCCGTCGAGGCGGCGGCGGCCGAACGATTGCAGGCCGCCATCAGCCGGTTGGTCGCTGGTGACACACCCGCCGCCGAGGCGGAGTTCCGCCAGTCCCTGGCCCTGCGCCGGGATCCCCTGGCTGTAAGCCTGCTCGGCCTCCTCGCCGCCGAGACCCAAACCCAGGCCAGGGCCGTCCGCGTCCCAGCCGAATCACAGCCACCCGACGATTGGTACCTGACTTAGCCTGACCGCACCTTTGGAGACAACCCTCATGCATTCGAAAATATCCGCTGTTCTTCCCCTGATCACCCTGGTCGCCGGGTTATCCAGCCAGGCCTTGCTGGCAGTGGAAAACCCTCCCGCCCTGACAGCAACTGGCTGGTTATGGCAACAAACCCAGATGAACAACGACGACCTCTTTCGCCCCGACCAACCTGGGAATTATCACCTGCGCTTTCTCGGGGACGGAACTCTCGCCATTCAGGCTGACTGCAACCGGGCCCAGGGTCGCTACGAGATTGAAGACCATCGCCTGCGGATCGAGATGGGGCCCATGACTCTCATGGCCTGTGGCGAGACCTCCCTGGGCGACCGCTTCCTGGCCAATTTGGGCGGGGCCAATAGCTATTTTTTCCAGGACGGCAACCTCTTCATCGAGCTGAAGTTCGATAGCGGTTCCATGAAATTCAGCCCCCAGAACCCAGGTCTGGTCGGCTCCCACTGGCAGGTGACGGGTTACAACAATGGCCGGGGGGCCCTGGAGGGCGTCCATGGCGGCACGGAGTTGCAACTCCAGTTCGGTGACGGGGGTTCCTTGAGTGGCTCGGCGGGATGCAACCATTTCAGCGCGTCCTTTGCCATCAGCGGTGACCAGATCACTATCGGCCCAGCCCTGACAACCCGCAAATTCTGCCAGGACCCGCAAGGAATCATGGAGCAGGAGACCGCCTTTCTGACTGCTCTACCCAAGGCCTCACGCTTCGAACAGACCGGTGATCGGCTAGAGATGCGGATGGCGGATGATGCCCTGGTAGCCACCTTTATCAGGTTGCCAGAATAACGACTGATTCCCCTGGGAGATTCAAGGATCAAGCACACCCCTGCCTTCGGGGCGACGCTGGTAGAGGCCCAGCAGGAAGAAGCCGATGCCCACGGCAGCGGCGAGGTGTTTGAGACTATGCCCGCTGACAAAGTGCGTGAGGCGGAGGATGGGCTCGTCCAGGAATTCGAACAGCTTCGCCAGGCCATAGGAGGCCAGCAGCGCCCAGAGGTACCAGACCGGACGCAAGAGCGGACGATAAGTCAGGGCTATGAAAGGGATGAGCAGCATCGGCAGGAACTGCACCAACACATAAGGCCGCAGATCGCCCCCATCCCCACCGTCGGTGAGGCGCCAGTAAGCAATAGACCCCATGCCTAACGGGACCAGGGGTGCCAGGAGGCGGATGCCCAGGCGGGGCTCGATGTATTCACCAATGACAATGGCCAGGAAGGCCATGAAGGCGACCGTCATGGCGAGTCGGTCCCAAAGGAGCGTCGCATTCGCGGGCCACAGGTGGTAGTAACCTGAAGCCGGAAACAACAAGGCCGCACCGGCAAAGTACAACAGATAAGCGGGGCGCAGGGCGGGGAGAGCGCCCGCTGGAACACCTCGGCGCAGGGCGAAAAGACCGGCTGATCCGACCAGGAGGAAGGACAGGTTCGAGAGGGTATCGATACTATTCGGGATACCCCAGTAGGAACGATGATCCGCGAAGGCATGGTAGGCGGCTGATTGGGGAATGGGGCCATGGATGACCAGGGCCAGGACCGCTGCCAAAGCCATGCCCAGCATGGCCAGCAGTCTGGAATCAAGGTTGTTTCTAAAAACCCTAGACATGGACGTTAGGTCCCTTAATCTGTTGCTCACGTGACAAAGGCTCCGGCTCGTGGCAGTCGAAGACTGCCTAGCTCATGATGAATAGGCATGCCTACTTGTCAACCCCCTCAGGGACGCGGGGGAGGACGAGGCGAACGCCCACCACACTGCCGATATCACGGGGCGGCAACAGCACTATGGGTCAAAGTCCTACCCTGAGAATTGGTGTCGACTGACCCTCATGATATCCTCTCCTGATCGCGAACGCCCCTTCGCCCCTGACCCTTGCTCGCTGCCCATCGGTCGCCCCATCGATGAGTGCGGAGCCGGGGGAAGTAACCCCGGCAAAACGAGACCGAAGCGACGTTCCATCTGTTGTCCAGCTTCACTCTGGCCGCGTCGTCTCTGCTCGGTCCCCTGCGCGGCCCGGTAGATGCTTGCGCGGGCCATGGCGAGCGCATGATCGCCCCCAACTGGTACCAGAACACCATCGCTATCGGCTCCCCATTGAACGACCTGCTGGATCGGCCGGACGAGCGCCCGTGACCCGCCGTCACATGCCCAGCCCCCCTCAAGGACCTGAAACGGCGGAAGGCCCCGAGGGAGTCCATCGTCCCCAGGTTCGGGTGGTGCTGCTCCGCGGGGCTGGCCTCTTCGGTTTCTGGCTGCTGCTCGCCGGCCCCGGGATGCTCGATGGGTTCTTGGCGGGCGCTTGGGTGGCCCTGCTTGGGGATCTGCTGGTTGGACTCTTGGCGACCCTGGTCGCGACCTGGGTCAGCCTGCGCCTCTTGCCGCCCTCCCCGGGGCGTCTGCACATCGGCGCTCTCCTGAAGTTCATTGGGCATTTTCTCTGGCAGTCCGTGGTTGCCGGGGTGGATGTGGCACGGCGCGCCTTCGACCCCCGCCTGCCCCTCAAGCCTGGGTTTCTCACCTATCCCGTGGCTATCCCGGCCGGGACTGGCCAGGCCGCCTTCGGGGCTATCACCAGCCTGATGCCGGGCACCCTGTCGGTGGGGACTGACCCTGACGGGGGCCTCATCTATCACTGTTTGGACCTGGATCAGCCGGTGGCGGCGTCCCTGGCGAGGGATGAGGCGCTGATGGTCCGCACCAGGGGAGGCATTCGGGAATGAGTGGGTGGATGGGCGCCTTTCTACTGGCGACGGCGGCCTTTGTGCTAGTCACGGTCGCCCTGGGCCTGATGCGCATCCTGCGAGGCCCGGACGATGCTGACCGGATGCTGGCGACCCAGCTCCTGGGTACCGGCGGGGTCGCCGCGCTGCTCCTGGTCGGGGCTGCCACCCGGGCACCGGCCCTGGGCGATCTGGCTTTGGTGCTGGCGCTGCTGGCCGCCTTCGCGGCCGTCGCCTTCGTTGCTCGGGCCCGAGGGGACGAGATTGACTGAGGCCGTCACCCTCTGGGACCTCTACACCCTGACCTTGGTGACCCTCGGGGCCCTGTTCTTCCTGGCCGGGACCGTTGGGCTGCTGCGGTTTCCGGACACCCTGACGCGGCTGCATACCCTTACCAAGGCAGACAATCTCGGGCTCGGGCTGATCGTCCTGGGGCTGCTCCCCCAGGTCCCCTGGCCGGCCATGGCGCTCAAGCTCATTGGCGTCTGGCTCTTGGCCCTGCTGGCTGGGGCTACGGTTGGCCAACTCCTGGGTGGGCGGCAGCCCGCCGCTTGGCTCGCTGCCCGGGCGCGCAGGGCCGAGGAGGGCCGCCCCCATGACTAGCTCCCTGGTGGTCGATGGGGTTCTGGCCCTGTTAGTCCTGGGTCTCGCCGTCTGGATCGGCACCACCCGCAGGGCCTACAGCGCGGTGGTCGGCTTCGTTGCCTACGGGCTCCTGCTGGCCCTGGTATGGGTGCGGCTGTCGGCGGTGGACGTGGCGCTCACCGAGGCCGCCCTAGGCAGCGGGCTCACCGGCCTGTTGCTGCTTGGGGCCGCCGCACGCCTGGCCCCCTATGAGGTCGCCGAGGCCGCAGTCGGGCCAGGCCTCGGGTTGCGGTTGCTGATCGGCATCCTGTGCGCGGTGCTGGCCGGCGGACTCGCGATCCTGGTGCTGCTGTTGCCTGTCCCCGCTCCCACCTTGGCGCCGGCGGTGGCGGAGCAGTTGCCAGCCACGGGGGTCCAGAACCCGATCACCGGCGTGCTGCTGGGCTTCCGCGCCATCGACACCTTGCTGGAAACGGTGGTCCTGTTGCCCGCCCTGATCGGTGTCTGGTCCCTGGCCTCGGATCGCGGCTGGGGCGGGCGTCCGGGGTCCTTGACGCCCCTGCGCTCGAATGGCGCCCTGACCCTGATGGCCCAGATTCTGCCGCCCTTCGGGATCCTGATCGCCATCCACCTCCTGTGGATCGGGGCCGACGAGCCGGGTGGAAAATTCCAGGGTGCCGCCGTCCTGACCGCCATGTGGGCCCTGGTCCTGGTGTCCGGCTTACTGGAGCCGCCGCGGGTGAGTAGCCGTCCCCTGCGCCTGGTGATGTCTTTCGGACCCCTGGTCTTCGTCGGGATCGGGGCAGCAGGTCTCTGGCTGGCCGGTGCCTTCCTGGCCTACCCGGCGGGCTACGCCAAGCCCCTGATTCTCGCCATCGAGGTCACCTTGACCCCGTCCATCGCCCTGGCGCTGGGACTCCTGCTGGCGGGGCCGCCGAGGGGCGGGGACCACACCGAGAGGCTTCAATGACCGGTGCGACCCTCTTCGGTCTCTGTGGCGCCGCCCTGGTGGGGCTTGGCCTCTGGGGCCTGATCTGCCACCCGGGCGCCCTGCGCAAGATCCTCGCCTTCAACCTGCTGGGCAGCGGCGTCTTCCTGGTGTTTGGGGTGATTGCCCGGCGGGGTGGTGGCGTCCTGTCCGCCGCTGGGGTGGGGGTCGACGGCGACCCGGTGCCCCAGGCCCTGGTGATCACCGGTCTGGTGGTCGCTTTCGCCGCCACCGCCCTCGCCGTCACCCTGCTGCAGCGCTTCGCGCAGGCGAGCGGACGCAGCACTGGAGGACGCGGGGCCTGCTCCCAGCGGGTCCCAGGGCGCGGGTGAGTCGTGACGGACGGCACCGCGCTCCTGGCCCCCTGGCTCGCCGGGCTGCTGGATCTGGGTGGAACCCTATTGGTGCTCCCCCTGATGCTGCCGGTGCTGGGCCTCTTGCTGTCCCTGGCCCTGGGGGGGCGCTATCTAGGGCGCGTCGCCCTGGTGGTCATGTTGATTGGGCTTGCCGGGGCCCTCGCCATCGCCGCCGCCGTTTGCAATGGCGGTGCGGCCTTGCACTACGACCTGGGGGCCTGGGCGCCGCCCCTGGGAGTGGCCTTGAAGGCGAATGGGCTCTCCGCCGTCATGCTGATCACTACCGCGGTGCTGCTCCTGGCCGTGGGCATCTATGCCCATCGCGACTACCGGCCCGCCCCGGGCGCCCCTGAGACCCGGACCTCCCTGGCCTTCTGGGCGCTCCTGTTCGGGGTTTGGGCGGGGCTCAACCTCGTCTTCCTCGGCCAGGACCTGTTTACGCTGTTCGTCGCCCTGGAGCTGCTGACCTTCTCCGCGGTGCCACTGGTGTGCCTCGACGGCCGCGCCGAGACCCTAGGGGCGGCCCTGCGCTACCTGCTCTTCGCGCTCCTGGGCTCGGTCCTCTACTTGTTGGGCACGGTGCTCATCTATGGCACCTATGGGACCCTGGATATCGCCTTGCTGGCGGCTCGGTTGGGGGCGGCGGGTTCGCTGCCGCTCGCAATGTCGATCGCTATCGCCCTGATGACCACCGGTCTGCTCGCCAAAACCGCCCTCTTTCCACTGCATCTGTGGCTGCCGCCGGCCCATTCGGGGGCACCGCCCGCGGCCAGTGCCGTGCTATCGGCCCTGGTGGTCAAAGCGTCCTATTTCCTGGTGGTGCGCCTCTGGTTCGACCTGGCCCCGGGGCTCCTGGCGTTGCCGGGCGCCCAGATGCTGGGGGTGCTCGGGGCCGCAGCGATCCTGATGGGCAATCTGGTCGCCCTGGGGCAGGTGCGCCTCAAGCTCCTGGTCGCCTACTCGACGGTGGCCCAGATCGGCTACCTCTTCCTGATCTTTCCTCTGGCCGCCGGGGTTATGGGGCCAACCTGGGCCCTGGCCGGGGGCGCCCTCCAGGTGGTGGCCCATGCCCTGGCCAAGGGGGCCCTGTTCATGGCCGCCGGGCTCATCTATGGGGCCTTAGGTCACGACCGGGTCCGCGATCTGGCTGGGGTCGGGCGGGCCCTGCCCATGACGGTGCTGGCCGTTGCGCTCGCCGGCCTGTCTTTGATCGGGCTTCAGCCCAGCGGCGGCTATCTGGTCAAGGCCTTGCTCCAGAAATCCGCCGAGGCCGACGGGGCCTGGTGGTGGGGACTGGTCCTCAATGCCGGCGGCCTCCTCACCGCGGCCTATCTCACCTGGATCCTGGGCCACGCCCTAACCCCAGCCAGGCAGCCCCTGTCATTGGTCAAGGCACCGCAGCGGTCCCAGGAGTTGGTCGTTCTGGGTCTGGCGCTGGCTGCCTTGTTGCTCGGCCTGCTGCCCCCGGCGGTCTTCGACCTCATTGCCATCGGGCGCGTGCCTGGGGCCGAGCCTATCGCCGCTGCCTGGGCGGGGGCCTTCAGTTGGGCCGGCGTCGCAACCGGGCTCTGGCCCGTGCTGACCGTCGCCACCCTGGTCTTGGTCTTTGCGCCCTGGAGTGTCGGTGGGCGAGCGGGCCCTTTGGGCTGGCCGGCCCGCGGTGCCGCGGTCCTGAGCGGGGCCAGCGATCAGCTGGACGCCTGCCTGCGTCGTTGGCCCCTGGCTGGTCTCTCCCTCTTGGTGCTAACTTTTGCCCTCGCGGCTGGACTCTTAGCAGCAGGACCTTGAGGGCGGGGATCTGTACCCTGCGGGCTGCCGCGGGGACTCCTATGAGTATCCTCACCCCATATTATGATGTTCTGACAAGGTGTTATGTGTATTGTCTTCAGCTGATTTGCTCATGAAGGTCCCTGCCCATAGGCCTCATAGGCTCGAGAAGGCCCGCTCTTGATGGTCCACCCCCTCACCTCCCCTTAACCAATGGAACAGCCATGACTCAAGAACTGATGAGGGTCCTCCTCCTGCTCGCCGGTGCTATCGTCATGTTCGCCCTCAACCGACCCCGGGCGGACGCCGTCGCCCTGATGATGATGCTGGCCCTGCCCTTCACCGGCATCCTGACGATCGGCGAGGCCATCGCCGGCTTCAGCAACTCCAACATCGTGCTCATCGGCGCCATGTTCGTGGTCGGGGAGGCCCTGGCGCGGACCGGTGTCGCTAAGGGTGTTGGCGACTGGCTCGCGGACAGGGGTGGCAGCAGTGCCTGGTTACTGACCCTGCTCATCATTCTGGCAGTGGGCTTGCTCGGCTCCCTCATGAGCAGCACCGGGGTGGTGGCCATCTTCATCCCGGTCGTGCTGCGCATTGCCGACCGGACCGGGCTCGACCCCGCCAAACTCCTCATGCCCATGGCCTATGCCGCCCTGGTCAGCGGCATGTTGACCCTGGTGGCCACCTCACCCAACCTGATCATCAACTACGAGCTCATGCGCACCGGGGCCGAGGGCTTGAACTTCTTCAGCTTCACCCCCTTCGGCCTGCCAATCCTGGTGGTGACCATCCTCTACATGCTGGTGGCGCGGCGCTGGCTGCGCTCGACCCGTTCGGAGGGGTCTGGCGGGCGGCCCCAACCGGAAATGATGGATTGGATCGACCGCTACAACCTGACGAATCGCGAATATCGGGTGCGGGTCATGCCGGGTTCCCCCCTGGTGAGTTTGCCGCTGGGCGAGATGGATTTACCGAGCAAAATCGGGGTGCGGGTGCTCCTCATCGAGCGCGGCGCCGGCACCTCCCGACGGATTCTGGCGCGTTCACCGGACACCGCCCTGGAGGTGGATGACATTCTGCTGCTGGACGTTGACAGAGACCAGGCGGATGTGGAGTCCCTCAGCACCCGGTACCAGGTCGAGGTGTTGCCGCGCTCCCAACGCTATTTCATTGATAAGGCAGATAACGTCGGCATGATCGAGGTCATGGTCCCCTACGAGTCCCAACTCATCGATATGACGGTGGCCGAGGCCATGGAACTGACCGACGCCCAGTTGACGGTGGTCGGCCTGCGTCGTGGCCGCGACCCTCACCCACCCTACGGCATCCGCGAGGAGATCCTGCAGGGCGGCGATACCCTACTGCTGGCCGGACCCTGGAAGCCGCTCCGCCAACTCCAGAAGGGCGGTCACGACCTGGTCGCCCTGAACCTCCCCAAGGAATTCGACGAAGTCCTGCCTGCGGCCAAGAAGGCCCCTCAAGCTATCCTGATCCTGATCCTGACGGTGACCCTCATGGCCACGGGCATCATCCCCAATGTGCATGCCGCCCTCCTCGGCGCCTTCCTCATGGGTGCCTTCGGCTGCATCAAGATTGATAAGGCCTACCGGGCCATCCAGTGGAAGACACTCATCATGATCGTCGGCATGATGCCCTTCGCCTTGGCGCTGGAACGGACCGGTGGCATCGATCTGGCGGCGAATGCACTCGTGCAGCTGCTGGGAACAGCCCATCCCCGCGTCATCCTCGGCGTCCTCTTCGCCATTACCGTCATGACCGGCCTCTTTATCGTCAATACCGCCAATGCCGTCCTGATCATCCCCATTGCCCTGGCGGTCGCTCATAACCTGGGGGCCTCGCCCTACCCCTTCGCCATGATCGTGGCCCTGGGGGCCTCCGCCACCTTCATGACTCATATTTCCCCCATCAACATCCTGGTGCAAAGCAAGGGCAACTATGGCTTTATCGACTTCGTACGCATCGGTTTGCCCCTGACCTTGCTTATCGGCATCACAGTAGTCTTTATGGTGCCCTGGTTGTTACCCCTATACTGATCCATCCTTGAGCCCCTGGTTGCCGACACCGGCCTCCCAGCTCATTCAGCCCTCCCACCCCGGCTCTCATAGCCTTCTCCCAACCGCGGAAACTGTACCCATGGACACGCCCCCCCCCAAACCCAGCCGCCCCCCGGTTCACATAGACCTCGCTCTCCAGGGTGGCGGGTCCCACGGAGCCCTGACCTGGGGGGTGCTGGACCGGCTACTCGAGGAGGACTGGCTGGTGATCGAGGGCATCTCGGGCACCTCTGCTGGGGCAATGAACGCGGCGGTACTCTGCGACGGCTTTGTCCGGGCCGGGCCCCAGGGGGCGCGGGCGGCGATGGAGGACTTCTGGCGGCAGGTCGCGGATGCGGCCCGCTGGAGTCCCCTGCAGCGGACCCCCCTGGACCGGCTCATGGGGCGCTGGACCCTGGATCAATCACCGGTCTTCATCGCCTTCGAACTCGCCGCGCGCATGATCTCGCCCTACGACATGAATCCCTCCGCTTATCACCCCTTGCGCGACATCCTGGACCGGTCCATCGACGTCAAGCGATTGGCGGTCTCCCCCATCAAGCTGTTCATTACGGCTACCAAGGTCAGCACGGGTCGTGGCCGGGTCTTTCGCAACGCGGACATCTGTCCGGAGGTCCTGCTCGCCTCGGCCTGCTTACCCACCCTCTTTCAGGCCATCGAGATCGAGGGCGAGGCCTACTGGGATGGGGGCTACGCCGGTAACCCCACCATTACCCCCCTGGTGAGGGAGTCCGATGCCCACGACACCATTCTGGTTCAGATCAATCCCATCGAGCGGCTGGAAACACCACGCACCGCCAGTGAGATCCATAACCGCCTGAACGAGGTCGCCTTCAACGCCCCCTTACTCAAGGAACTGCGCATGATCGCCCTCTTGCGCCAGGTGGCAGACCCGGGACAATCGGAGGGGGCACGCTGGGCGGCGATGCGCATGCACCGTATTGCTAGCCCCATGATGCTGGAGTTGGGCTATTCGTCAAAGATGAACGCCGAATGGGAATTTCTATGTCTGTTGCGGGACGAGGGCCGCCGCCAGGCCGAGTTGTTCCTGAAGCAGCACGGCGACGACCTGGGCCACCGTTCCTCGCTGGACCTCGATACCTTCATCGATTGGGAGTAAGCCCGGACAAGGGATACTAACAATGACGGGCGCTTGTGGTCGGACAGGTCCGGCCTCAACTGTCCAGACCTGGGTGATGGGTTTCTGCGCGGCCGGTAAAGGCAGGCGGATTTTCAACTCATGCCATTCTTCACCGAAATCATCGGGACTTCATCATGGGACTTCTGGGAATTCTGCTTGGCCTGGCTCTCCTGATCGGCTTTGCATATCGGGGCTGGAGCGTGCTGCTCCTTGCACCGGCCGCGGGCATGGTCGCCGCCCTCTTTACCAACGAGCCCCTCCTCGCCCACTGGACCCAGACCTTCATGGGCAGTGCCGCCGGCTTCCTGGCCCAGTTCTTCCCCCTCTTCCTCCTCGGCGCCCTCTTTGGCAAACTGATGGATGATAGCGGCTCGGTCACCGCCATCGCCCAATTCATGAGCGCCAAGCTGGGTCCGCGCCATGCCGTACTGGCGGTGGTCCTGGCCGGTGCCCTGGTGACTTATGGTGGGGTCAGCCTCTTTGTCGCCTTCTTCGTCCTGGCGCCCATGGCCCAGGCCCTGTTTCGGGACGCCAGCATTCCCGGACACCTGGCGCCGGGGGCCATCTGGCTGGGGGCCGCGACCTTCACCATGTCGGCCATGCCCGGCACCCCCGCGATTCAGAACGCCATTCCCATGCCCTTCTTTGGCTCCACACCCTTCGCCGCGCCGGGCCTCGGGCTAATCGCCTCCGCCATCATGTTGTTCTTCGGACTTTGGTGGTTGGGTCTCCGGGTCGCCAAGGCGCGACGCCAGGAGCCGGGTTTTAGCGACGTCCCCGCCCGGGTCTCCGCGCCAGACGCCGCGGCGGAGGACCCCTTGGTGCGCGAGCGTTCCACTATCGTCCAGAACTTTGATCCACCCGAGATGCACCACGGCCATCGCAGTACGGATCTCCCCTCCACCCCGGTGGCCTTCCTGCCCCTGATCGTGGTGATCGGGGTCAACCTCCTCATGTCCCTGGTGGTTCTGCCCAGCCTGAACCTGGATTTTCTGGCCGAGGACCGCTGGGGATCCACATCTCTCCAGGCCGTGGGCGGCATCTGGTCGGTGCTCATCGCCCTCTTCGCCGCCATTCTGGTTTTGCTGGCACTCAACCCGCGCCGCCTGACCCAGGTCCGGGAGACCATGGACGCCGGTGCCAATGCCTCCGTACTGCCGGCCCTGAGCGTCGCCAGTCTGGTTGGTTTTGCGCAGTAGTCGCCGCTCTCCCCGCCTTCGAGATGGTGCGCGATTGGGTGCTGGCGATTGAAGGCGTCCCCCTGGTATCCCTCGCCGTCTCCACGAACATCCTGGCCGCCCTCACCGGCTCGGCCTCCGGAGGTATGACCATCGCCCTGGATGCCCTGGGCGCCACCTATCTACAACTGGCTACCGCCTTGGGAATGGACCCCGGCCTCCTGCATCGCGTCGCCGTCATCGCCTCAGGCACCCTCGATAGCCTGCCCCACAATGGTGCCGTGGTCACCCTGTTCGCTGTCTGTGGGGTTACCCACCGGGACAGCTACGTTGATATCGTTATGGTCGGTATACTTGGCGCCCTGCTGGCCCTGGTGGCCGTGATCGTCCTCGGGACCATGTTTGGATCCTTTTAATCTTTATATCAAACGGATATGAATATCTTGATTAAGAAATACCCGTGCATGCCTCGCCCACGCCCTCTTTTGTCCATGCTAGTGGGCATCGCCGCCTTGACCGGGGCCCAGGTCCCGGCGGCCGATTCCGCTGCCTGCGCGGCCATCGCTAACGACCAGGGGCGTCTAGCCTGTTATGACCGGGCCTCGGCCGCGGCGGGCCCGGTTGCCAAAAAGACTCATTCCGGTAAAAGCCAACCCCTGATGGCACCGCCAGCTAAGACCCTGGCCGCAACTCCGGCCGAGTCCGAGCCATGACCAGCAGCAACCCCTGCAAAGCCGCCCGTCACCCCCCTGCTCGGTACGGCCTGGGCGCTGAGTCCGGATCCCGAACGCTATGGCATCAACCTCTATCGTCCCAATTACCTCCTGTTCGCCCGCTACTCCGACAATCCCAACGAGTACCCCTTCACGCCGCTTTTCCCCCCGGGGGAATTTCACGTCGATCAGGTCGAGGCCCGTTTCCAACTTAGCTTCAAGTTCCGACTCTGGGCCACGGATGATCGCCGCTTCGGCATCTGGGCGGCCTATACTCTGCAAAATCAGTGGCAGGTCTATAACAAGGCCATGTCGAGCCCCTTCCGGGAAACCAACTACGAGCCTGAGGCGATGGTCTCCTACAACCCCGATCTGGACCTGGGTGCCGGTTTCCATTGGCGTCTCTTCAACCTGGGACTGAACCACCAGTCCAATGGCCGCACGGACGCTCTGTCACGGAGTTGGGACCGCATCATCGCCACCTTTGGTGTCGAGTCCGATAACTTCGTCTTACTGGTGCGCCCCTGGTACCGTATCGGGGAAGAAGAAACCCGGGATGACAACCCGGACATCGAGGATTATCTGGGCTACGGCGACATCACCGCCATCTACAAATGGCACGGTCACAGCTTCACTCTCATGGGTCGAGGCAATCCCAGCACGGGCAAGGGCGCGGCCCAGATTGCCTGGACCACCCCGCAGCTGTTAGGGCCCCTGCGCGGCTATGTCCAGGCCTTTACTGGCTATGGCGACAGCATGATCGACTACACCTGGAGCCAAAACGCCATCGGTATCGGCGTTTCCCTGAATGACCTGCTCGACCAACCCATACAACAGGTTTGAGAGGCAGCCGTGGGACTCAGTGGTTTGGCATCCGCACACCATCAGTCCTTGCAAGCCGAGCCTTGCCCATGGCTGCCCCGAGGGCTAACATCCCGCCATCGAGCACGTCCACTATTCCTAAACCTGGCTTGGGCCTTTCAGCGGTTAGATTCGGATCGGCCCAGGCAACTCAATTACCCTGACCCATAACCCGTCCCCTGGCGGCCGAGGAAACCTATGTTCAAGAACACGCTGGATGATCCCCAATACGCCAAGGTCGAGAGCCTGGCGGCTACTTTCGAGCGCACCGGCCGCATCGGCTTCTGGTCGCAACTGGTGCTAGGTACCTTCCCAGTGGCGGTCATGATTTTTGTCCTCTTCTTCGCCGGCAACCTGTCTGGCACTCGCGCCGGCGTCCCCTTCATCGAGTGGCTGACCCTGGCCAACATCATCATCCTGTTCTTCACCATCTTCTGGTTCCATCGTTACCGCAAGCTGGGCAAACGGATTGCCGATCCCGCCATCCGTCCCACCGGCGAGGAAGTGGTCGGCAAGGTGTGGACCGGCCTGGTGGCCAGCAGCCTGGGCGTCGTCTTTTCCATCCTGGTGATGCTCTTCGATGTCGGGCAAATCTTTTTCTACTTCCTGAGCGCCCCCCAAGGTGGTGTGCCCGCTATCCAACTGAACGGCACAGCGGGTGCGACCTTTGTCTCCGCCATCGATATGGCGAGTCTCATGGCCCTGGTGCTGACCATGGCCGCTGAGGTACTGGTGACCATGATGGGCCTCTGGCTCCTCTTCCGGACCAGCCGTGCCCATGCCATGGCCACGCCGGCCTAGATCCAGGCCCGCCAGGTTTGCCCCGGTCATCGGGGCATTCTCAAAGTCATTTGCGTTCCGAGCCGACCATGCCCGCCCGCCCGCCAAGCGGCCCTCGGCGTTGGCCGCGCTGGTTAGCTATCACCCTGGTTGCCTCGGCCATCCTGTTAATGGGTTGGACCTGGTGGTCCGAGGACAGTCCAAGCGCCGAGCGCCGCCTGCGCAGCCTGATCAGCCAACAGCTCCATGCCTGGTTTCCCACCGCCACGGCGCCTGATGACGGCTGGCATGGCATCTATCGGCGTGATCCGATCACTGCGGCCAAGGCCCCGCCGATTCTGTTGATTCATGGCCTGGACGAGCCCGGCGATATCTGGGATGACCTGGCGCCCGTCCTGACTCAGGCCGGCTTCGCGGTCTGGGAGTTCCGCTATCCCAACGACCAGGGCATAGACCGCAGCACCGCCTACCTGGCGCAACTCTGGCTGGAATTGCCCGCTGATCAGCCGTTGGTGCTCATTGGCCATAGTATGGGCGGGCTGGTAGCGCGGGAATTCGTCTCCCGTTGGCGGCATCCGGTCGCCACCAGTCCGCGGGTGGAGGGTGCCCCCGTCGGCGGAGTCATTCTGTTAGGCACCCCGAATCAGGGTTCGGAGTGGGCACGGCTGCGCATCTGGCTGGAATTGCGCGATCATCTCGCCAGCAAGCGCCCAGGCCCATTTGACCCGCTAGCCGGACTGCGGGACGGCCTCGGGGAGGCCAAGATAGATTTGCGGCCTGGCAGCGATTTCCTGAATGCACTCAATGCGCGCCCCTGGGCACCACAGGTGCCCCTGTTCATCATCGCCGGCCGGCTTATCGGTCCCCCAGGGGAGCGACTGGCGGATTTCAAGGCGGCGGCTACCGCCGCCGGAGTTGGGGAACTGGCCGAGGAACTGGAAAGGCTGGACACCCAACTCGGCGAGGGACTGGGGGATGGCCTGGTGAGCCTGGAATCCGCCCGCCTGCCCGCCATAGCACCCCTGGTGGTCAATGCCTCCCATCGCGGCATGATCCGCCGACTGTTCGCGGATAACCCGGAACCACCGGCCATTTCCCCCATACTCGCCACCCTACGTCATTGGCAAGCAGGGGAGCCAATCGGAAAATGACGGCCCCGACACCACCCATCGGGAACCCGTGGCAAGACCTCTGTTCGAAACCGGGGGCGTCCATGTCGGACACCCATTTACTTTAGAAGGAAAATCACCGTGACCCAATTCTGGGATATTCTCCAACTCATCGTCTCGACCGTCCTGTTCGTGGCCTATCTCATCGTCCTCTTCCATGTGGTCGTCGATCTCTTCCGGGATGCCGAGCTAGGCGGCGGCTACAAGGCCTTGTGGATCGTAGGGCTGCTGTTCATTCCGGTCCTGACCGTCATCCTCTACCTGCTCGTTCGCGGTGGCGGCATGGCCGAGCGCGAACGCGCCGTATACACCCAGGCCAAGTCCGAGGCCGACGCCTATATCCGTCAGGTCGCCGGCAAGTCCCCGGCGGAACAAATCGCCGATGCCAAGGCCCTGCTGGATGCAGGGACCATCAACGAATCAGAATACGCCCAGCTGAAGTCCAAGGCTCTGGCCTGATTTACCCAGCCCCAGGGATCTTCCCTGGGGCGCGAACGCCTCACGACCGCGATCGCGGGCGCCCCTCATGAAACGCCTAACCCTGTTGATTCCCCTCGCCGTCCTGGTCTGGCTCTTCCTGGACCTGGGTCTGGGCCAGCACCTCACCCTGGACGCCTTCCATGCCAGCCACGACGCCTTTGTCGCCTGGTACGAACAACATCCCTGGCTGGTCATTGGCGGCTATATGGCCGCCTATATGCTCATTACCCTCTTCCTGCCCATCGCGGCACTCATGACGGTGGTCGGCGGCGCCCTGTTCGGATTCTGGAAGGGAGTACCCATCGCCTCTTTTGCCGCCGCCCTCGGGGCCACCCTGGCCTTTTGGCTCTCGCGCTTCGTCTTGCATGACAGCGTGCAGCGCCACTTCGGTGAGCGCCTCGCCACCGTCAATGCCGGCATCATCAAGGACGGAGCCTTTTATCTTTTCTCCATGCGGCTGGTACCCATCATCCCCTTCTTCATGATCAATCTGGTAATGGGGCTCACGCCCATGCTAACCCGCACCTTCTACGGGGTGACCCAAGCCGGTATGCTGGCAGGCATCATCATCTATGTGAATGCCGGCACCCAACTCGCCGAGGTAGATGACCTGGCGGATATCCTCTCACCTGGACTCATCGGTTCCCTGGTCCTGTTGGGAATCTTTCCCCTCCTGGCCAAGAAGGCACTGGCATGGATTCGCCCTCGCCTGACCCAGAGCGGCCAAAGCTCGGATTAAAGGCTTTGGCTGCCGAGGTAGAGGTACGCGAAACCCCCGGGAAATATGGACTCCGACGCAAATGGCTGGGGTAATTAGCATCTCGCCACTTAGCCAAAGGGTACGCGTTCTAACCTGTGCGCCAATAGAGGTTTGGAGCTAAAAAAAAGGGGCAGGATTTAGAGGGGGAGGCAAGAAGAAGAGGAAAAAAGGTAGTCTGGACAGAGAGTCATAAAAAAAGCCAATGTTGATGACATTGGCTTTCAGATCCTTCCATCCTGGCTATCTAGATATGCGGTAGTTTTCCAAATCTTCCCCGGCTTCCAACAACGCCATCACCCATTGCGGACGCCTGCCACGTCCGCCCGACCATTCGTTGCCATTGGCATCGCGATATAGGGCCTCGGGTTTCGACACGGATCTTGCGCCCCTCGGAGGACGCCGACCGACGGGCATTTCTGGAGCATACAGCCCCAGGTCCGCCGCCGTCAGGCCATAGGTTTTTATTGTTTCTCGTAACTCCGAAATAATCCGATCCTTCTCGCGGTTCTTGATTAGGTTAGCTTGTTCCTGCAGGGCATCTATTTGGGCTTGAATCTCGGCCAAGGTGGACATCAGTTTATTCCTCGAGTTGTAGAGATGACGATTAGGATTTTAAATTAAATTCCTCAATTATGGAAGATGTCCAACAAGATTATTGATATCGATTTGCCAATCCGATTTGGCATCCCCGCGCCTTCATAAGAATGGGAGCCTTTGGAGAAACAATCCCCATGCGGTTAACCAGGCGGAGTCTAGAATCAAGTGCAACACCTTAAAGGGTGGGGGTGTTGCACTTGATTCTAGACTCCGCCCCGTTTATTCAATTTATGCTGACATCGTGTTATTTTAACGAATTATAATCAATCACTAAGCTGGAAAATTCGTCTTTTGAGCATTCATGCCATGGCTCCTCTTGCCTTCCTCTTCGCCTTTGGGCTGATCCCCGGCATCCTGACGGCCCAGCCTGGCCTGGAGGCCCCGTCGGTTCCCGGGACGGACCCGCTTCTGGACCCCTTGCGGGTGGAGCGGGGTTTCGTCGGGGCGGCGGCTTGTGGCGAATGTCACCCCAAGGAACTGGCCCTGTGGCGGGGCTCTTACCATGACCGGGCCATGAGGATGGCGACGCCTGAGTCGGTCCTCGGCGACTTCCAAGATGCCGAACTCACCGCTCATGGGGTGACCTCCCGCTTCTTCCGCCAGGATGGCGGCTTCCTCGTCCGTACCGATGGGCCGGATGGGGAACTCAAGGACTATCCCATCCGCTACAGCTTCGGCTGGTGGCCCCTTCAGCAATATCTGATCGAGTTCCCCGGTGGCCGACTCCAGAGCCTGGGCTTGGCCTGGGATGCTCGCCCCCAGGAGCAAGGGGGACATGACTGGTTTCATCTCTATCCCAACCTGGCCATAGACCACACCCATCCCCTGCACTGGACGGCGCCGGACCAGACCTGGAATTACCAGTGCGCCGACTGCCACTCCACGGACCTCCAAAAGCGCTATGACGCCGAGCGTAAGAGCTATGACACCCGTTACGCGGAGATCAACGTCGCCTGCGAGGCCTGCCACGGCCCCGGTGCCCGCCATCTGGCGTGGGCCAAGGCCACCTCCGCACGGCCGGCGCAAGCGGGCGGGACAGGCGCAGATCAGGTTGCCGGTACAGCCGCGGCCGATGATCCGACTCGAGGCCTGCTGGTCGACCTGAAGGATCACGATGGCGGCATCTGGCAGCTTTCCGCCGAGACCGGCAAACCCAGCCGCCAGCCACCCCGCAACTCCCACCTCCAGACCGAGACCTGCGCCCGCTGCCATTCCCGGCGCGGTCGCATCTGGGACGAGATAACACCCGGCGAGCCCCTGCACCAGGGCTTTCGGCTAGCCCTGCTGGAGCCGGACCTCTATTTCCCCGATGGCCAGATCAAGGACGAGGTCTATGTCTTCGGCTCCTTCATCCAGAGCCGCATGTACCACCAGGGGGTCGTCTGCGGCGACTGCCATGACGCCCACAGCCTGCGCCTCCACGCCGACGGCAATGCCGTCTGCGCCCGCTGCCATGTTCCCTCTCGTTACGATGGACCCGAGCATCATCACCATCCGGCCGGCTCCAAGGGCGCCGCCTGCGTGGCATGTCACATGCCCCAGCGGTTTTACATGGGGGTGGACGAGCGGGCCGATCACAGTTTGCGCGTACCGCGACCGGATCTGTCCCTCAAGCTCGGCACCCCCAACGCCTGCAATGGCTGTCATACCGACCGGGATGCCGCCTGGGCGGCGACCACGGTGGCGACCTGGTATCCCGATCCCCAGCATCGGGGTCCTCACTTTGGCGAGGCCCTATTCGCGGCGGACCACAAGGACAGGGATGCGACCCAACGTCTGCTGGCCCTGGCGGGGGACCCGGCCCAGCCCGCCATCGCCCGAGCCAGTGCCCTAGCCCGGCTCCATGACCAGCCCCAGGATCGCTCGGGCCCCGCAACCCTGCTCACAGTGCGCCGCCTGCTCGCCGACCCGGAGGCCCTGGTGCGCGCCCAGGCCGTGCATTATTTGGATCTCTTGGATTTGCGGACCCGGATCGAGCTGGCCTGGCCCCTCCTGACCGATCCCGCGCGCACGGTACGACTGGAGGCGACCCGGGTACTGGCGCCGGTAATGCGGCAGGGGATCGGCGGCAAGCTGGCGGAGCAGATGCGGGTTGCCTTGGCGGAGTACGCAATCGCCGAGCAGGTCAATGCTGACCGCCCGGAAGCCCATCTCAACCTGGGTCTCATCGCCACCGCCCTTGGGGAACCCGCCCTGGCGGAGCAGTCCTATCGCACCGCCCTGGAACTCGATCCCCGCTTTACCCCCGCCCGCGCCAACCTGGCTGACCTCTTTCGGGAACAGGGACGGGAGACGGACGCCGAGGCCGAACTCAAGGCCGGCCTGGCAGCCGACCCGGACAATGCCGACCTGCTGCATGCCTTGGGGCTGGCGCGGGTACGCACCCACCACCTGGATGCGGCTATTCCGGACTTGGCGCGGGCCGCGCGGCTGGCTCCCGACAACAGCCGCTTTGCCTATGTCTATGGGGTGGCCCTGGACGCCGCGGACCGCACCGCGGAGGCCCTACCCGTGCTGGAGGCCGCCCAACACCAGGATCCGGCTAATCGGGACCTCCTGATCGCCCTCATTCAATACCATGCCAAGCTGGGACGGGGGCAGGAGGCCCGTCGCTGGCTTGCGGAGTTTGGCGTCATGGCCCCCGGGGACCCGGCCCTCAAGGCCCTCCGGGAGCAGATCGGCAGGCAGGAGGTGCCCTCCTCCTGAGCACTACCACCGCCACCCCATCCCAGTCGCCTGCCTCTGGTGCATTCATTATTAGGCTGAAAGTCGAGCTGAACTGAGAGGAGTTCTGGCGAATTGGTTGTGTTTTCGCTACATGTATTTTTTTTGAAGGTGACCCTTTTCCCCTTGTCATGCGGCAACAGCACACTATCCTTAAGGTCACGAAGGTCGTTCGTTGTAGAAAAAGAACGCCATCGTGAAAATACAACAATCGTTTGCTGAGACAAGAATTCCAGGGGGTTGGCGCGAGGTTTGTTGTAACAGTCCCACATCCAGGCCAAGGCCGCCCCGACCAGGAACCATAAGCCGGAGGTACTCTCATGACCATCAGCCAATCCCAAGCCCTTTGGGAGCTCTGCCGCCAGGGCCTCCCGTTGAGCGCCGATGAAGCGGAGCGTTGCTGGGAACAGGGCCAGACATACCAACTCCGGGAGCCGGTCAAGCTTCCGTGGGAGGTCGAGGGCCTGATCGAGCAGTGCAACTGGGAGGTCAGCGTCTCCGCCAGAGCACACTGATTCTTCAGATTTTTTGCTGTCTGCATCTATCGCATTTCGTCGAACCCAAGAGCGAATAGTCATGCCCCCTAGCTACATCCCTCTTCCTACCCGGTTTCGCCGAGTACCAGCCCTTCCCCGCCGATGGTAAGCACGCGGTCTCCAATGTCGATCTTGCCAACTGGATCCTGAGTCAGTTCGCGACCGTGGAAGAGGTGCGGGCAGCGCTGTCGAAACTGACCGTTTACGAACTCGTCCTGCCCCAAGCTGGCCCCCTGCCGCTGCACTGGACCATCCACGATGCCTCAGGGGGCTCCATCGTGGTCGAGTACCTGGGCGGCAAGCTGCACATCCATGACAACCCCATCGGGGTCCTCACCAATTCCCCGCCCTTCGACTGGCACCAAAATAATCTGCGCAATAACATCAATCTCACCAACATCAACGTCGACGGTCTCAAGCTCGGAGCCGTCGAGGTCCAGCCCCTCGGTCAAGGCACGGGATTGGTCGGGCTGCCTGGCGACTACACCCCGCCAAGCCGCTTCCTCAAGGCCACCGCCCTGGCCTTTTCAGCCCTCCCGGTCGCCACCGCGGCAGAGGGTATCACCCTGGCCTTCCACATCCTGAACGCGGTGGACATCCCCCTCGGCGCGGTGGCAGAAAAGACTCCGTCGAAGGATGGCAGCGCAACGACGCTTAGCTACGATAAGACCGAATGGGCCTCGGTCTACGACCTCCAGCACCGCATCGCCTACTTCCGCACCTACGGTGACCTGACAATCCGCAAGATAGACTTGACCCAGGTCGACTTTGGCGGCAAGGCGATCCAGCACCTGCCCCTGCCGACGACCTTGCAGACCCAGGACATGACGCCAGCGGCTGCCCCTAGATAAGCGGCGCTCAGCCGGACGGCGCCCACACAGGCTGCAGACGTCGGTTCAGACCCGCCTTAGCAGGTCTACCCGGTGGGGCTTGCGAAAATGGGCCCCGCTAGGGGTCAGGTGGGCGAGGAAGGCGGCACGGATCTGCTCGTAACGGGCCGGATCTATGTCGAGTTCCGTATGAGTGACCTTGAGGAAGCGACCCTCGAAGTCCTCCCAGTCGGGGTAGGTCCCCGGGGTCTCGTAGAAGACCTCCGCTTCCAGAGTGAAACGCCCGGCGTCCAGGGCTCGGTTGAGGGCGGCGACGGCAGCCGTCCGCACCTCGCCCTCGTCATTGATAAGCCGCAGCAAATCGTTGAAGGGGCCTGCATAGACGGGCTCCAGGAAGAGCGCGTGACCGCCGGGCTTGAGCACCCGATGGACCTCCCGCAAGGCCTGGTCCATCAGGGGCATGGGGACATGGTGCAGGGACTTAAACATGAGCACGACGTCGAAGCTCCCGTCCGGGTCGGAGATGGCCTCGGCCCCGCCGTAGCGGAAGCTGACCCCGGGGAGATCCGCCACCTGAAGGTTTTTCTCATGCTGGATGCGGTCCACCTCGGTGGCGACAATGTGCTTTGGTGCGAAGCGCTGCATGACCATGCGCGTGGTCCCGGCGGCGCCGCAGCCCAGCTCCAAGACCTCCGCCCCCCGCAGATCAAGCCGCTCGGCGATGATCTCCAGGTCCTCGGCGGTCCGGTAGGCGGCGTTGGGGATGGGAGTGAACAGGACCTGAGGACTGGTGGGCATGGAATCATCTCGCAATGGGTGGTGGTCTGGGAGGTGGTGCGTGCAAGGCGCATGTATAATCGGCACCTTCCGGATGCAAGTGCATCCGCTGTCCGGATTTGAGCCCTATGATCTCGCGTCTGTTCCTTGTCATCCTGTTCCTTGGGGCCATCCTGGGGGGCATCTTCGGGTGGAAGTACTATCAACAACAACAGCAGGCTGCTATGCAGGGCCCGCCCCCCCCGCCCGTGGTTGCCTCTGCCCGGGTCGAATCTGAGACCTGGGGACCCTACCTCTCAGCAGTGGGCAGCTTGGTGGCGGTCCAAGGCATTGAGGTCGCCAATGAGGTTCCTGGCCTGGTCCGCGAGATCAAGTTCGACTCCGGGCAGATGGTCAAAGCCGGCGATATCCTGGTCCAGATCGATGATGCCGTGGACCAGGCCGACCTGTTGGCGCTTCTGGCCCTGCGCGACCTGGCCCAGATCAAGGTCAAGCGCCTCCAGACCCTGCTCAAGGACCGTTCCACGTCCCAGTCAGATTACGACGAGGCCAAGGCCACACTGGATGCGGCCCAGGCGGGGGTGACTGCCAAACAGGCGACCATCGCCAAGAAGCGCATCGTTGCCCCCTTTGCCGGACAGCTGGGCATCCGCAAGGTGAACTTAGGTGATTACCTGCCCGCGGGATCGCATATCGTGGCGCTCAACACCCTGGACCCGGTCTATGTGGACTATTCGCTGCCGGAGCGGGAGCTGACCAAGCTCGCGGTAGGCCAGGCGGTGGTGGTCACGGTGGCGGCCTACCCGGGGCAGGAATTCAAGGGCAACATCAGTGCGCTGGACTCCGGGGTGGATGTCAAGACCCGCAACGTCCGGGTGCGTGCGATCCTGCCCAATACCGATCAGGCCCTGCGCCCCGGGATGTTTGCTGAGGTCGCCACCCTCCTGCCAGACCGTGAGGGGGTTCTGACCCTGCCGCGCACCGCCATCACCTTCGACCCCTACGGCAGTAGCGTCTTCCTGATCGAGGAGAAGGACGGCATACCCCAGGTCCAGCGCCGGCCGGTGACCACCGCCGGGGCCCAAGGCGGGCGGGTTGAGATCGCCAGCGGCCTGGCAGAGGGGGACCGGGTGGTCGTTGCGGGCCAGGTGAAGCTCCGCAATGGCCTGGCGATCAAGATCGACGACTCGGCGCTGCCAGCGGCGACGGGGCCTCTGGGGCCATGACGTCATGAAATTCACCGACATCTTTATTCACCGGCCGGTACTCGCCAGCGTGATCAGCCTGCTGATCCTGGTGGTCGGCCTGCGCTCCCTATTCTCCATGGAGGTGCGCCAGTACCCGGAAACCAAGGACACGGTAGTTACCATCACCACCAGTTACCCCGGGGCCGGCGGGGACCTGGTCAAGTCATTCATCACGGCACCGCTGCAACAGGCCGTCGCCGAGGCGGCTGGGATCGACTATCTGACCTCCACCAGCGTCCAGGGCCAGTCCACGATCGAGGCCCACATGGTCCTGAACTACGACCCCAAGGCGGCGGTCGCGGAGATCCAGGCCAAGGTAGCAAGCCAACGCAATGTCCTGCCCCGCGAGGCCGAGGACCCGGTCATCGACTCCACCACGGGCGATACCACGGCCCTGATGTACCTGGCCTTCTACAGTAAGGACATGGATCAATCCCAGATCACCGACTACCTGCTGCGGGTGGTCCAGCCCCAGCTCCAGGCCGTCCCCGGGGTGGCCAAGGCGGGGCTGATCGGCAATAAGTCCTTCGCCATGCGGGTCTGGCTCGACCCCAAACGTATGGCGGCCCTGGGGGTAACCCCGACCGATGTCGAGGCGGTGCTGCTCGGCAACAACTATTTGGCCGGGGTGGGCGGGCTCAAGGACCGCTACTTTGCCGTGGACTTAAGCGCTGACACCGACGTGAGCCAGGTGGAAGACTTCCGCAACCTGGTGGTGCGCACCGAAGGCCAGACCCTGGTGCGGCTGCAGGACGTGGCCACCGTTGAACTGGGGGCCCAGAGCTACAACACCACGACGCTGTATAAGGGCATCCCGGCAATTTTCGTCGGACTGGAGCAGGCCCCGGGCTCTAATCCCCTGACGGTGGCAGAGCGGGTACATGAGCTCCTGCCAGAGATTCGTGCCCAACTTCCTGAGGGACTCTCGGTCTTCATCCCCTACGACGCCAGCGGCTTCATCCGCGATTCCATCCACGAGGTCTTTACTACCCTGGGCGAGGCGGTGGTGATCGTGCTGCTGGTCATCTTCCTGAGCCTGGGGTCCATACGCGCGGCCCTGATCCCGGCGGTGGCGGTGCCCTTGTCCATTATTGGCGGGGCCTTCATCATGCTAGCGCTTGGGTTCTCCATCAATCTGCTGACGCTGCTGGCTATGGTGCTAGCCATCGGACTGGTAGTGGACGACGCCATCGTGGTAGTGGAGAACGTCCACCGTCATATCGAGGAGGGCAAGGGGCGTACTGAGGCGGCCATCCAGGGGGCACGGGAGCTGGCGGTCCCGATCATCGCCATGACCACCACCCTGGTGGCGGTCTATGCCCCCATCGGTTTCATGGGCGGGCTGGTGGGGGCGCTGTTTACCGAGTTTGCCTTCTCGCTCGCCGCCTCCGTGCTGGTTTCCGGGGTGGTGGCGCTGACCCTCTCGCCCATGTTGAGCGCCCTGGTACTGAAGCCCAGTGGGCAGGCGGGCCGCTTCGAGCGTGGTGTTGAGCACTTCTTCACCGGGCTGGCCAACGCCTATGGCCGCTCCCTGCACGGGCTGCTGCGCTACCCGTCGGTGATGCTGGTTTTTGCCGCCGTCATCCTTGTCAGCATCTGGTTCATGTTCACCACCAGCCGTAACGAGCTGGCACCGACCGAGGACCAGAGCATTCTGTTCTTTCAGGCCATTGGGCCCCAGACCGCCACGGTGGACTACAGCACCACCTATGTGGACGAAATCCTCAAGGTCTTCGACACCATTCCGGAGTACAAGGAAGGCTTCATCCTGGTGGGAATGGGGGGCGACCCCAGCGTTACCTTCGGCGGCTTCAAAATGCCCTCGGCCTCCGAGCGGGCCCGCTCACAGATGGAGGTTATGCCCGAGCTGCAAGGCAAGCTCAAGACCATCAGCGGGGTCGACGTAGCTGTCTTTCCCCGGCCAAGCCTGCCCGGCGGCGGGCGCGGCTTCCCTTTGCAGTTCGTCCTGACCACGGATGCCGACTACCAAGAGCTGGACAAGGTCGCCGGGGAACTGGTCGGGCGCGCCATGGGTAGCGGTAAGTTCATGTTCCTGCGCAAGTCAGTAGACCTCAATCGACCCCGCACCCGCATCCTCATCGACCGCGACCGGGCCGGTGATCTCGGCATCAACATGCGGGAGATCGGGCGTAATCTGTCCCTGATGTTGGGCGAGGGCTACGTCAACCGCTTCAGCTTGTCCGAGCGCAGCTATCAGGTGATTCCCCAGGCGGCGCGCGGCGACCGCCTGGACCCGGCCATGCTCGACGACTACTACGTCCGGGCCGCGAGCGGGGCCCTGGTTCCCCTCGGTAGCCTGGTGCGCTTCGAGGATCAGGTGGAGCCGAGCAAACGCAGCCAGTTCCAGCAGCTCAACTCGGTGAACCTGGAGGGGATCATGGCCCCCGGGGTGACACTGGGGGATGCCATCACCTACCTGGAGGGGCAAGCCCGTGAGGTCCTGCCGCGGGGTTATGCCTGGGACTTCATGGGCCAATCGCGCCAGTACGCCCAGCAGGGCAGCGCCTTGGTGCTGACCTTCTTCATGTCGCTGCTGGTCATTTATCTGGTCCTGGCGGCCCAATTCGAGAGCTGGCGTGACCCTCTGATCATCCTGGTCTCGGTCCCCATGTCCATCTTCGGGGCGGTCGCCTTTCTGACCCTTGGCTTTGCCAGCGTCAATATCTATACGCAGGTCGGGCTGATCACCCTCATCGGGCTGGTGGCCAAAAACGGGATTCTCATCGTCGAATTCGCCAATCAGGTGCGCGAGCACCAGGGCCTTCCCAAGGCGGCGGCGGTGGAGGAGGCAGCGCGCATCCGCTTACGCCCCATTCTCATGACCACGGTATCCATGGTGGTAGCCATGGTCCCGCTCCTCATCGCCCGTGGGCCCGGTGCCGTGAGCCGCTTCGACATTGGGCTTGTCATCGCCTCCGGGCTTGGGATCGGAACCCTGTTTACCCTTTATGTCGTTCCGGCATTCTATATGCTGCTGGCACCGGGGGAGGTTCACGGCACCCAGCCCGAACGGTCGTCCAAGACTTCGCTGCAACTCGACCACTAGGACTCTGGATCACGGGGGGGGGTTATGCGCTGGAGAACCGGTAGGCGAAGCGACAATGTGGAGGACCTGCGGGACGATCCCGGGTCAGCCGGCGACGAATTCGGTGGGCGGCGCCTGCCAGTACGCATAGGCCGAAGCACAGGGGTTGGCGGTGGCCTGGGCACCATCCTGTTGCTCTTGGTCAGCCTCTACTTCGGGGTCGACCTGACCGATTTCCTCGGCGATGTGATACCCCAATTGGATAGCGGCGGCGGACAGCTGCAGTTTCCGAAGCCACAGCCCCACCCTGGCGCGCCTAAACCGAAGCCGCAGCCTCACGCCGGCGGCCTGCCAGTCCCGGGGCCCGGGGCCAAGCTCGATGAACTCAAGGACTTCGTCTCCGTCGTCCTGGCGGACACCGAGGACACCTGGGGGGAGATCTTCCGACAGGGAAAACAGCGCTATCAGGAGCCCAAGCTGGTCCTCTTCTCTGGAAATGTGCGTTCCGCCTGCGGCTTCGCCGAGGCCGCCATGGGACCCTTCTACTGCCCTGGAGACCATAAGGTCTATATCGATTTGTCCTTTTATGACGAACTGCGCAGCAGATTCGGCGCCCCGGGGGACTTCGCTCAGGCCTATGTCATCGCCCACGAAATCGGCCACCACGTCCAAAAGCTGCTCGGCATTTCCGATCAGGTCGAGGAGGCCAAGCGCGGCCGCGGTCAGGCCGGGGCGAACCAACTCTCGGTGCGCCTGGAACTTCAGGCCGACTGCTTCGCCGGGGTCTGGGCCAACCGCGCCGACCAGGCCCGTGGCATCCTGGAGGCTGGGGACGCGGAAGAGGCCCTTAAGGCCGCCTCCGCCATCGGCGACGACCGCCTACAAAAACAGGCACGGGGCTATGTGACCCCGGATAGCTTCACCCACGGCAGCTCCGCCCAGCGCGTCGCCTGGTTCCGCCGCGGCCTGGAGAAGGGCGACGTCAACGTCTGCGACACTTTTTCCGCTAAGAACCTGTAGTCCAGTACCTTAGCCATGGCCCGGGGTCTTGCCGGATTTCACCGGCACCCTGAGCCCCTGTCCCATCGGCAGCGTTGATGGCCTTACAATGGCCACCGGGGCCAGCCTCCGACCCATCCACCCTACCCCATCCCATAACAGGACTAAAGACACCATGAATCGCACCCGCACCCTCGCTGCCCTCTTCGCCCTTGTGCTCGTAGCCGCCGCGTTCGCCGATGAGGTGGTTCAGAAAAGTATTGCCGACATTTATAAGGAGAAAGCAGAACTCGCCGGCAAGACGGTGAAGCTCCAAGGGAAGGTGGTGAAGGTCAATAACGACATCATGAACCGGAACTTCCTCCACCTCCAGGACGGCTCCGGTGACCCCGCCGTAGGCACCAATGACCTGACCATCACCAGCGAGGATACCGCCGCGATGGGTGACACGGTTGCAGTCACCGGCACCCTGGTGGTGGACCTGGACTTCGGCGCCGGCTATAAGTACCCGGTCCTGCTTGAGAAGGCGACTATCACCCCGGCCCAGTGACTCCGGATAGCACCTTGTTGAATCGTCGTCAGGATCCCCCCCATGCCTACCCTCATGAGAACCAGGTGATTGCCCTGACCAGTGGTCGCACCAATAGGGATTTTGGCAACTACGACGACTTGCAGCATACTTCCAAGCCGCAGATTTTTGTGCGACGACTCATTTACCCTCACCTTTTCATCAACCTAAGGTTTTTCAACAAGCTCAAGGAGCAAACCATGAACCTCAGCAATAAACTCGCCGCTGAATTCATCGGCACCTTCTGGCTCGTCCTCGGCGGTTGCGGCAGCGCCGTGCTGGCGGCGGCCTTCCCCGGGGTAGGCATTGGCCTACTTGGGGTCGCGCTCGCCTTCGGTCTGACGGTCGTGACCATGGCCTATGCCGTTGGCCACATTTCCGGTTGTCATCTGAATCCCGCGATCTCGGTCGGCCTGGTGGCCGGTGGACGCTTCCCCGCCAGCGAACTCGTGCCGTACATCGTGGCTCAGGTGCTGGGTGCCACCGTGGCGGCCTTCCTGATTTATGTCATCGCCAGTGGTCAAGCCGGTTTCGAGCTGTCGGCCAGTGGGCTGGCGGTAAATGGCTACGGGGACCTGTCACCGGGCAAATATTCGCTGATGGCGGGATTTGTAACCGAGGTGGTGATGACCGCTATCTTCCTGTTCGTCATCATGGGTAGTACCGACAAACGCGGCATTGGCTCCCATGCCGGACTGGCCATCGGCCTCGCCCTGACCCTGATCCACCTGATCTCCATACCGGTGACCAATACCTCAGTCAACCCAGCGCGCAGCACGGGACCGGCGCTCGTCCTACTGATGGGTGGCTATAATCAAGCCATTAGCCAACTCTGGCTGTTCTGGGTCGCACCCATCATCGGCGGGATTGTCGGAGCCCTGACCTATAAGATAGTCGGTGGCAAGGAGGCCTGATCGCGCACTGGGCATCTGCCCCAACCCAGGCCGGGAGTGAAACCGACTCCCGGCCAACCATGGGTCCCCTCTTCCGGCTTTGCGGCTCATCCGCGCCCAAGAACATGACTGAATACTTTGAGGATAACGGCTTTATCCCCCTGAATATCGCCGTCTTGACGGTCTCGGATAGCCGGGGGGAGGCCGACGACACCTCCGGGGCCCTGTTGCGCGACCAGGCCCTGGCCGCGGGCCACCAAGTGGTGGCTCGGGAAATCGTTCGCGACGATATCTACCAGATGCGGGCAGTCTTTTCGCGCTGGATCGCCGATCCCGGAGTCCAGGTAGTGCTGGCCACCGGCGGCACGGGTGTTACCGGCCGCGACAGTACCCCGGAGGCGATCGAACCCCTCCTCGATAAGCGCATCGAGGGCTTCGGTGAACGCTTCCGGGCCATCTCCCTGGAGGAGATCGGCACCGCCAGTATCCAGTCTCGCGCCCTCGGCGGTCTGGCCAACGGTACCTTCATTTTCTGTTTGCCGGGCTCCAGTGGCGCCTGCCGTACGGCTTGGGACCAGATCCTGGCACCCCAGCTCGACCACCGCACCCGGCCTTGCAATTTCGCCCAACTTATCAAGCGGCTGCTGGAGAAGTAGCGCCGGCCCTGGCACCGAGATCAAAACCATGACTAGCGCCCCAGATTATTGCATCGCCGACAGGTCCAGCCCCAGGGCCCTCCTGAGCAAGGAAGAGGCCTTGCACCGCCTCCTGGCCGAGGTCCGACCAGTCCAGGACCACGAAAACCTACCCACCCAGGAGGCCCTGGGGCGAGTCCTGGCAACGCCGGTGGTGAGCCAGATCGCTGTGCCCAGTTGGGACAATAGCGCCATGGATGGTTACGCCCTGTGCGCCGGCGATCTGGCGACAGCGCAGGGCCGCCTGCGCGTCTCCCAGCGTATCCACGCCGGGAGCCTCGGAACCCGGCTGGAACCTGGCACCGCGGCGCGCATCTTCACTGGCGCCCCCATCCCCGAGGGTGCCGACACAGTCGTGATCCAGGAGGTCTGCCGGGTCGAGGGTGACGTGGTCATCATGCCCCTGGCAGTGACTCCCGGGGCCAACATCCGGCGTGCCGGGGAGGACTGTCAGCTAGGGACCGAGGTCATCGCTGCCGGTACCCGCCTGCTTCCGCAGCATCTGGGGGTGGCCGCCTCCGTAGATGTAGCCCGGCTGAACGTCTGGCGACGACTCAAGGTCGCGGTCTTTTCCAGTGGCGACGAACTGGTGATGCCCGGCCAACCCCTGGGCCCCGGGCAGATCTACAACTCCAACCGCTTCATCCTATTGGGACTGCTGACGACCTTAGGTTGCGAGACCCTGGACCTGGGCATGGTCCCGGACAACCTGGAGGCGACGGTCGCCACCCTGACCGCAGCCGCTGACCAGGCAGATCTGGTGCTGGGGAGCGGCGGCGTCTCGGTGGGTGAGGAAGATCATGTCAGACTGGCGGTGGAACGACTCGGTACCCTCGACCTCTGGAAGGTCGCCATTCGCCCTGGCAAGCCCCTGGCCTTCGGGCATCTGGGCCCGGGGCGGACGCCCTTCATCGGCACTCCGGGTAATCCCGTGTCCCTCTTCGTCACCTTCTGTCTCTTCGCCCGGCCATTCATTCGCCGGATGCAAGGTACTGCGGGGCGTCTGGAACCGCAAGTGTTCGCAGTCCGAGCCGGCTTCGATTGGCCCCAGGCCGCCGACCGGATGGAATTACCCCGGGCTCGCCTAATACCTGGTGAAGATGGCCATCCCGAGATCCGCCTCTATCCCAGTCAGTCCTCCGGCGTCCTCAGTTCCGTGACCTGGGCCGACGGGCTTGCGGTCATCCCCGCCAACCAGACCATCAGGAGCGGGGAAGAAGTCCAGTACATCCCTCTGAACGAGATCCTCGCATGATCCAACTCCGCTACTTTGCCAGTCTCCGGGAGCGCTTGGGCACCGGCGCCGAGCTCATCCCCGCCCCTGAACCCCCGACATCTGGAGGCGCTATCACCGTCGCCGCTCTCCTCCTCCTGCTGCGCCAGCGCGGCGAGCCCTGGAACGAGGCACTGGGTGAGGGGCAAACCCTTCTCGCCGCTGTCAACCAGGCCATGGCCCAGCCCGACACTCCTATCCGGGATGGCGACGAGGTCGCCTTCTTTCCGCCTGTCACGGGCGGCTGAACCTCAGCATCCCCGCCCGCTTCTGCCCGTTCCCTATCCCGCCCACTAAACAACCACCGGCTGAAGCCGGTGGGTTTGAGTTACGGACTGAAAGTCCGGATACGCGTCGCCTACACGACGCGTCTATTCCGGCTCCATCCGGAAATCATCATCCGGGTTCGGTTCAAAGTG
>WBZT01000135.1_pt1 | contig 62115 bp, 54 predicted proteins | sample 5204241 | NCBI WGS metagenome assembly WBZT01 (sample SAMN12344358, study PRJNA552823) | activated sludge metagenome | biome: Activated sludge suspended growth; feature: Nitrification reactor; material: Wastewater; isolation source: activated sludge from nitrification reactor of wastewater... | reverse complement strand
GATGGCGATGACCGTGGAGGCCGTCAGACCCGACCGGTCTTTCCCGCGACATGTAAAACCCGCAAAGATCCAGGGCTTCCACCGGAACTACAAGCGCTGCCGCTGAGGCTTAAGTTAATGGCATTGGTCCAAACCCTTCTTTAGCCCAGCAAGGGTTGCCACTAGCGTAATCGATCTCGCCGCGCTTGGGGCCGGTTCCGGAATAGGCGGCTAATCCTTGGGTGGGTTCGCTGCGAAGGGTGCGTGTTGCGGGGCCCTGCGGGACTTACGGGCGTATTGGGCGGCGTGAAAGGGCTTGAGCATCAACATCATGATGCCTGTGGTCCAGGCAAAGGAGAACATGCCAGACAAGGCGATGATCATGGTCATCATTTTCCAGCCCTCTGGCATGAGGTCGCTGTTGTAGCCGACGGTGGTATAGGTGCTACCGCAGAAGGTGAAGGCCTGGCGGATAGTATCGATCAGGCCCAGTTGATGGACGATGAGGGCCCACAGGGCGATTTCACCCAGATGGGTCATCATGAGTAAAAACATGCTGAATAGGAACAGCATCTCGACCCGCCAGTAGGCCCGCCGATGCAACAGCTCGTCGCATCGTTGTGAGTACCAGGGGTAGATCAAAGCAATGCAAAGCCCATGGAAAAAAAGGATGGCCATGAGGCCCGCGCCGCCGAAGACAAAGTCCGGAAGGTTATAGTTCACCGCGGCCGCATCGATGTTGGCGACGATTTGGGGCGACAGGTTGGGGGCCAGGGCATGGGTGATCGCATCGGTGACAGGACTGGATGCAATGGGGTCCGGCATCTCAAGCTCTCCTGATTAGCAGTTATGTTAAAGAAGGGCTCAATCAGCCCCTGCGGTGATGGCAGAGCCTGAGCGGCCAGCCCCTATTACCAAGGGGATGGTGGCAATTAATGGGACAAGGTGTCCCTCCCCATGCCTGGCTTGTGGTCGGCCGGGACCCTAGGGGCGACCCGGATCATAGGCCAGATTGGGCGCCAGCCAGCGCTCCATATCGACCAGGTTCAGGCCCTTGCGCTCGGCGTAGTCCGCCACTTGATCCCGGCCAATCTTGCCGACGGCGAAGTAGCGGGCATCCGGGTGGGAGAAATAGAGGCCGCTCACCGCCGCCGTGGGCACCATGGCCTTGGATTCCGTCAGCCAGATGCCCGTATGGTGCTCCGCGTCCAGAAGCCGCCAGAGGGTATCCTTTTCCGTATGGTCCGGACAGGCCGGATAGCCCAGGGCCGGGCGTATGCCCTGGTAACCCTCGGCGATCAGGTCCTGATTGCTGAGGTCCTCGTCCAGGGCGTAACCCCAGTGGCGCTGGCGTACCCGCAGGTGGAGGGTTTCGGCCAGGGCCTCTGCCAGGCGGTCCGCCAGGGCCTTGAGCATGAGGGCCGAATAGTCGTCGTTATCGGCCTCGAAGGCGGCAACCCGGGTGTCGATGCCGATGCCGGCGGTACAGGCGAAGCCACCGACATAGTCGTTGAGCCCGGTGTCCAAGGGGGCGATGAAGTCCGTCAGGCACTCGTTGGCCTTGCCCGGGGGCTGGCGGCCCTGCTTGCGTAGACCGTGGAAGGTGGCAATGGGCTCGAAGCGGTCTTCGCTGGTGAAGACCTGAATGTCGTCGCCGACGCTGTTGGCCGGGAAGAGGCCAATGACGGCGGCGGCTCGCAGCCAACGCTCTGCAATGATGCGCTGGAGCATGGCGTGGGCCTCATCGAAGAGCTTACGCGCCTCCTCGCCCTTGAACGGGTCATCCAGAATTTGTGGAAAGCGGCCCTTGAGTTCCCAGGCATGGAAGAAAAAGGTCCAGTCAATGTAGGGGGCGATCTCGGCCAAGGGGATATCCGCAAAGACCTGGATGCCAGGCTCCCGGGGCGCCGGTGGCTGGTAGTGTTCCCAGTCGATGGGGGTGGCGTTGGCGCGGGCCTCGGAGATCGGGACCAGATCCTTGGCCTCGTTAGCGGCGGCCCGGCGTTCCCGCACTTGGGCGTATTCCGCGGCGATGCCCTGCGCATAGGGCGCCTTCAAGGCGGCGGAGAGCAGTTGGCCGACTACGCCCACGGCGCGGGAGGCGTCTGGGACATAGACCACCGGATGGTCGTACTGGGGCGCTATCTTCACCGCCGTGTGGGCCTTGGAGGTCGTTGCCCCACCGATAAGGAGGGGGAGCCTGAAGCCCTGGCGCTGCATCTCCGCCGCCACCAGGACCATTTCCTCCAGCGAGGGCGTGATGAGGCCGGAAAGGCCAATGATGTCCGCCTCCTGGTCGCGGGCCTGCTGGAGGATGGTCGCGGCGGGGACCATGACCCCCAGATCGATGACCTGATAGTTGTTGCACTGGAGGACGACGCCGACGATGTTCTTGCCGATGTCGTGAACGTCGCCCTTGACGGTGGCCATGAGCACCTTGCCGGCGGCCTTATGAACGCCCCCGGCCTTCTCCGCCTCCAGGAAGGGCTGAAGATAGGCTACGGCCTTCTTCATGACCCGGGCAGACTTGACCACCTGGGGCAGGAACATCTTGCCGGCGCCGAAGAGGTCCCCGACCTGATTCATGCCATCCATGAGGGGCCCCTCGATGACCTGGAGGGGTGTCCCCAGGACCTGGCGGGCCTCCTCCGTGTCGGCCTCCACATATTCGGCATTACCCTTGATCAGGGCCTGGGCCAGGCGCCTCGCCACCGGCCAGTCTCGCCAGGCCAGATCCTGCTTGACCGCGCCGCCGACGACCCCGCCCTGGAAGCGGCCGGCCAGTTCGATCAGGCGCTCAGTGGCATCACCGTTCTTCTTAGGGGTGCGATTGAGAACCACGTCCTCCACCGCCTCCTTGAGTTCTGGATCGATTTCGTCATAGATCGCCAGTTGTCCGGCGTTGACGATGCCCATGTCCATGCCGGCGCGTACGGCGTGATAGAGAAAGACGGCGTGGATGGCCTCCCGCACCGGGTCGTTGCCCCGGAAGGAAAAGGAGACGTTGGAGACGCCCCCAGAGACCAGGGCATGGGGCAGGCTGGCCTTGATGGCGCGGGTGGCCTCGATGAAATCGACGCCATAGTTGGCGTGCTCCTCGATGCCGGTGCCGATGGCGAAGATGTTGGGGTCGAAGATGATGTCCTCGGCCGGGAAGCCGAGGCCCTCCGTCAGCAACTGGTAGGCGCGGGTGCAGATCGCCACCTTGCGGGCCTGGGTGTCGGCCTGGCCCTGCTCGTCGAAGGCCATGACGATGACGGCAGCCCCGAGGCGGTGGCAGAGTTTGGCCTGGTGGAGAAATTTCTCCTCTCCCTCCTTGAGGGAGATGGAGTTGACGATGGACTTGCCCTGGACGCACTCCAGCCCGGCGGCGATGATCTCCCACTTGGAGGAATCGATCATGAAGGGCACCCGGGCGATGTCGGGCTCGGTGGCGCAGAGGTTGAGGAAGCGGCGCATGGCGGCGACGCCATCCAGCATGGCCTCGTCCATGTTGAAGTCGATGACCTGGGCGCCGTTCTCGACCTGGGCCCGGCAGATGTCCAGTGCCTCCTCGTAATTACCTTCGAGGATGAGGCGCTTGAATTTGGCCGAGCCGGTGACGTTGGCGCGCTCGCCGACGTTGACGAAGTTGAGGGCCTTGTCGATGTTGAGGGGCTCCAGTCCGGACAGCCGGCAGGCCGGGGCCGGGCTGGGCACTCGGCGGGGTCGCTTAACCGCCACCGCCTGGGCAATGGCGCGGATGTGGTCCGGAGAGGTGCCGCAGCAGCCGCCGACGATGTTGAGCAGGCCGGCCTCTGCCCACTCGGCAATCTCCTTGGCCATCGCGGTGGGTCCCAGGTCGTAGCCGCCCATCTCGTTGGGCAGGCCGGCGTTGGGGTGAGCGGAGACATGGGTCTCGGCGATGCGGGCCATCTCGGCGACATACTGGCGCAACTCATAGGGCCCCAGGGCACAGTTGAGGCCGATGGAGACGGGCTGGACGTGGCGCAGGCTATTGTAGAAGGCCTCCGTCGTCTGGCCGGTGAGGGTGCGGCCCGACTGGTCGGTGATGGTGCCCGAGATCATGACCGGCAGGCGTCGGCCCTGCTGCTCGAAGACCTCCTCGCAGGCGACGATGGCCGCCTTGGCGTTCAGGGTGTCGAAGATGGTCTCGATCAGTAGCAGATCCGCCCCGCCCTCGATCAGGCCCTCGGCGGCCTCGGCATAGGCGGCCACCAGGGTCGGGAAGTCCAGGTTGCGGAAGCCCGGATCATTGACGTCCGGGGAGATGGAGAGGGTGCGATTGGTGGGCCCCAGGACGCCGGCGACGAAGCGCGGCCGGTCCGGGGTCGCGGCGGCGTCCGCCAGCTCCCGCGCCAGGCGCCCCGCCGCTACGTTGAGTTCGCGGCTCAGGTCCTCCATGCCATAGTCGGCCATGGAAATGCGGTTAGAGTTGAAGGTGTTGGTCTCCAGGATGTCGGCGCCGGCCTCCAGGTAGGCCTGGTGGATGCCGCGGATGACCTCAGGTTGGGTCAGAGTCAGCAGGTCGTTGTTGCCCTTGAGGTCCCGGGACCAGTCTGCGAAGCGCCCGCCCCGGTAATCCCTCTCGCTCAGGCCGTGACGCTGGATCATGGTGCCCATGGCGCCATCCAGGATGAGGATGCGCTCCTTCAGCAGGGCCTGAAATCTGGACGACAAATCTTGCATGGGAGAACCTGTCAGGTGGTGGCGCCGGGGCTGGGGCATCGGGGACTTGGACTTGGATTATATACCGAAGCCCTCGCAGCTAAATCTGGCCAAGGCAAATGATGACCAAAGGGGGGAAAAGGCGACGTGATACCTATATCATGTCCCCAAGTGGGCCAAGGGGCCCCAATTCCCAATGAGGTATCTGAACATGATCGATCGACTCATGATCCTGCCGAGCAAGGACCTAGGGCGAATCCGGCTCGTGACCGTTCCCACGGACATGTCCCCCCAAGAGGCCTATCGCTATGTCACGGGGCTGGTGAGCGAGGTGCCGCGGGAGGATGAGCAAGGCTGGGTGGAAGCGGTCATGGATACCCTGGAGGATGAGGGCTTCGGGCGGGTGGACTTCCTGCTCGGTCCCGCCCTGGACTGACGAGGGCGGTGCGTATCCATCTCTTGAGTGTTGGCCGGCGCATGCCGGTCTGGGTGGATACGGGTTACCGGGAGTACGCCAAGCGGTTGCCACCCGAATGTTCCCTGCGCCTGGTCGAGATCGACCCGGGGTACCGGGGCAAGGGTGTCAGCCCCGAGGTGGCCCGGCGGGAAGAGGGGGTGCGGCTGCTGGCGGCCCTGCCTAAGGGGGCGCAACGGGTGGCCCTGGATGAGCGAGGCACTGCCTGGACCACGGTGCAACTGGCACGGGAGCTGGCGGTTTGGCTGGCGGAGGGTCGGGATCTGGCCCTGCTGGTGGGAGGTCCCGAGGGGCTGGACGAGGCCTGCCGGGCCCGCGCCGACCGTCTCTGGTCCCTCTCGCCCCTGACCTTTCCGCACCCCCTGGTCCGGGTTATTCTGGCCGAGCAGCTTTATCGGGCCTGGAGCCTCCTCGGGGGTCATCCCTACCACCGGGCCTAGGTTTGGGGCAGGGTCTGGCCGCTGGCCGATCCTGACCCCTGGGCGTTTTGGGGTGCTGGCGGGTGGGGCCGGGGTCCGTTCAGTTCCACTCGGGTTGTCCTTGCGCCGGCCAGGCTCCAGGTTGAGACGCATTCATGGCGAAGATCCAGGTCTATCTGGCCTCCCAATCCCCCCGGCGCCGCGAGCTGCTGGGTCAAATTGGCGTGACCCATACCGTGATCGCGGTGGATCTGGATGAGACGCCCCGCCCCGGGGAGGTGCCGGAAGACTATGTGCGCCGGGTCGCCCTGGACAAGGCCCGGGCCGGGAGGGCCGCTACGCCAGGTTCCCGGATCCCGGTCCTGGCCGCGGACACCCTGGTGACCCTCGATGGCCGCATCCTGGGCAAGCCCCGGGATGCCGAGGAGGCCGCCGCCATGCTGGGCCTGTTATCGGGACGGTCCCATCGGGTGCTGAGCGCGGTGGCTCTGATCGGCTTCGAAGAGCGCCTGGCCCTGAGCGAAAGCCTGGTCAGCTTTCGCGCCATCCCGGATTGGGAGGCCCGCGCCTACTGGGCGACCGGGGAGCCCGCCGACAAGGCGGGTGGCTATGCCATCCAGGGCCTGGGGGCCCTGTTTGTAGGCGAGTTGCATGGCAGCTATTCTGGCGTCATGGGCCTGCCGCTCCACGAGACGGCGCTCTTGCTTGCCGAGGAGGGAATTCTTTTGCTGGGCGATGGCCTAACCGATTGTTCGCCCCCATTTTCCACTGCATAAACCGAAACTGAATCCCAAAGGTTCGCCATGAGTGAGGAAATCCTGGTCAATGTCACGCCGCCGGAGACACGCGTCGCCGTGGTCGAAAATGGCGTGGTGCAGGAAATCATCATTGAACGGCTGGAGCGTTGTGGCCTGGTGGGTAACATCTATAAAGGCCGTATCTGTCGGGTGCTGCCGGGGATGCAGGCGGCCTTCGTCGAGATCGGCCTGGAGCGCGCCGCCTTCCTGCATACCTCCGATATCGTGGGCGTCGAGGGCGAACCGCGCGGAGATCAAATCCACGATCTGGTGAGTGAGGGCGACACCCTGGTGGTGCAGGTGGTCAAGGACCCCCTGGGCACCAAGGGCGCCCGCCTCACCACCAATATTTCCATCCCCTCCCGCTACCTGGTCTTCATGCCCACCCTGCAAAACACGGGGGTGTCCCAGAAGATCGAGGATGAAGAGGAGCGTCGCCGTCTGCGCGATAACCTCCAACGTTTCGTCAATGAGCACGAGGGCGAGGGGGGCTTCATAGCCCGCACCGCGGCGGATGGCATCACCGCCGAGGCCCTGGTCAATGACATGACCTTCCTCGCCAAGCTCTGGCATGACATCAAGGAACGCTGTCGTACCCAGAGAGACATAGGCCTGATTCACGAGGACCTGCCCCTGGCGTTACGCGCCCTGCGCGACCTGGTGGGCCCTGAGGTGGAGCGGGTTCGGTTCGACTCCCGCATCACGATGGACAAAGCCATCGCCTTTGCCGAGCAATATATCCCCGATATCCGCGATCGGCTGGAGTACTACCAGGGCGAGCGGCCTCTCTTCGATCTCTACGGTGTCGAGGAAGAGATTCAGAAGGCCCTGCAGCGCAAGGTGCAACTCAAGTCCGGCGGCCACCTGGTCATCGACCAGACCGAGGCCATGACCACCATCGACGTCAACACCGGGGCCTTCGTCGGTCATCGCAATCTCGAGGAGACCATCTTCAAGACCAACCTGGAGGCGGCCCAGGCCATCTGCCGCCAATTGCGCCTGCGCAACCTGGGCGGCATCATCATCATCGACTTCATCGACATGATGGACGAGGACCACAAGCGGCAGGTGCTCCGTGCCCTGGAAAAGTGCCTGTCCCGGGATCACGCCAAGACCCACATCAGCGAAGTCTCTTCCCTCGGGCTGGTGGAGATGACCCGCAAGCGCACCCGCGAGTCCCTGGAGCATGTCCTCTGCGAGCCCTGTCCCTGTTGCGGGGGCCGCGGCACCGTCAAGACGGCGGAGACTACCTGCAACGAGATCTTCCGCGAGATCATGCGCGAGGCCCGCCAGTTCGAGGTCGAGACTTTGCTGGTGCTGGCCTCCCAGGATGTCATCGACCGCTTGTTGGACGAGGAATCCGGTCATCTGGCCGAACTGGAGGAATTCATCGGCAAGCCGATCCGGCTACAGGCCGAGGCTCTCTACCCCCAGGAACAGTACGATGTCGTGCTGATCTAAGGCCCTCTCGGTAGCGATTCCCCTCTTCATGCCCCGCTTCCCGAGGCCCCTGGCCTCGCGCCTCTGGCGTTTCTCCCTGACGGTTAGCCTGGTCCTGGGTCTGCTCCTGGCCGGGGTAAGCCTGGCCACCCGTTTTGCGGATCGGCTGCGGGAACCCCTGGCGGCGGCCTTGACCGCGAAGCTGGGGTTGGAGGTGCACCTTAGTGGTTTGCACCTGGGTCTGGTCGGTCTGGCGCCCCGGATCACCCTGGAGGATGTGGACCTGATGAGCCCCGGGGATCCCATTCCCCAACTCCATCTGCGTCGCCTGCACCTGGACCTTGATCCCCTGGCCAGTCTGGGCACCTGGAGCCCCCAGGTGACGGACATCACCCTCGTAGGGCCCCGACTGCGTCTGGAGTGGCGGGAGGATGGCCAGCTTGTCATCGCCGGGCTGGGAGAGGGTGGCGGTGACGGGGAGACTGGCGATCGCCGGACCTTGGCATTCTTTCTCGCACAGGGCCGTTTGCGGCTGACGGAGGGTGAGGTCGAGTGGCTGGATCGCCGTACCCAGGCTCCGCCTCTGATTTTGTCGGAGATCCGGCTCGACCTCGACAATCGCGGCGCCGGGCATCGTCTCGATCTTGAGGCGCGCCTGGCCAGCCCCCCCGAGGCCCGGCTGCGGGTGACCGCGGATCTCCAGGGGGATGCGGGCACACCCGATGATTGGTCCGGGGTGCTGGATTTCACCCTTCAGGGGGGGGGGGCTGGGCCGCCGACGGCGGGGCTTTTGCCCCAAGGCCTCCAGTTTGTCGAGGATCTGCTCGCCCTAGAGGGCCATTATCGGATTCAGGGCTCGCGATTGGCGGAGGGCCAGGCGCGGCTGAACCTTGAGGGTTTGTCGATCCAGGGCCAGATCCCCGGTCAAGGCCCCCTGCGGCTCGCGGCGGCGCGGCTTGATCTGGATCTGACGACGGACCAGACCGTGGGCGGGCGGCTCCAGATCGCAGGCGAGGGCTTGAACCTGAGCCTGCCGGGGGTCTTTGGCGACCGGCCACCGATCCAGCTGGATCGCTTGGCCGGCCCAGTGACCTGGGTGCCCGATCCTGACGGCGGGCTGCAACTGGCCAGCGAGGGCTTGGATGCCCTCAATCCGGACCTGGGCCTCAATCTGCGATTTACCCTCCGGAATCTTGGGACAGCCGCGCCCGCGGGTCCGGCGCTGGATTTGCAGGCCGATATCCGGAATGCCAATGCCGGCGTCATCCGCGACTATCTGCCCGATGCCAAGCTCAAACCCAGGGCGCGCGCCTGGCTGGAGCGGGCCTTTCCCGCCGGCCGGGTGCCCAGGGGGCAGGTCCTCTTTCAGGGCCGGCTCGCCGATTTCCCTTTCCGCGAGGATCAGGGCTATTTCCATGTCCTGCTGTGGGTCGAGGCGATGGCGTTGGATTTCCACCCCGATTGGCCACCCCTGGAGGGGCTGGAGGGCCTGGTCCATTTTTATAATCAAACCATGAGCATAGCCACAACCGGTGGCGATATCCTGGGCTTTCCGCTCAGCGAGGCCCAGGCCGAAATTCTGGATTTGGCGGATGCCCGCGTGGTCACCGTGCGCGGTTCCGCTCGCGGCGATTTCGATCAGGCCCTGGCTTTCCCTGGGGCGACGCCCCTGCGGGCATCCCTGGGGGGTATCCCGGATCTCTTCAGGGCTACGGGTCAGGTCCAGGTCGATCTGGATATGGATATTCCTCTCGGGCATGATCACCCTGAAGATCGGTTGCGCCTGGCGGGGGCCCTGTCCTGGCCCGGCCCGGCCAGCCTGACCCTCACCGGCGCGGACCTGATCTTCGCTGATTTAAGTGGTGGCCTGAGTTTCAGCCAGGATGGGGTGACGACCTCCCGCATCGAAGCCCAATCCCTGGGCGCGCCCCTGAGCGTGGCCCTGGACCGCCTCCGTCCTGACAAGGGCCTGGCCAAGTTGACCGAGCTGAAGCTTACGGGCGCGACGGCCGTCAAGGCCCTGGCGAAACGGCTCCCTCATCCCCTCTGGCGCCATCTGGAGGGCCAGATCCCTTGGGAGCTGAATATCAGGGTGCCCGACCCGCGAGCCCCCCAGGGTATCAGCGCCCTCCAGGCCGATTTCAGCCTCGTTTCCAACCTCCAGGGTCTTGCGGTCAAACTGCCCCAGCCGGTGGGCATGACGCGGGCGGAGACCCGGCCCTTGAGCCTGAACTGGCAATCCCAGGTTGGCAAGGATACGCAAGTGCGCGGTCGCTATGGCGATCTTGCCCTAAATCTGCTTTTCGCCCGCGACGCCAAGGGTAAGCAGGGTCTCAAACGGGGGGCCATGGCCCTGGGTGGGGAGCAGGTGGATCTGCCCGGCGACGATGGCTTGTGGCTGACCGGGCATCTGCCAGAACTGGATCTTAACGCCTGGCGGGACTGGACGGCGGGCCTGACGGGCGGGGGTCTGATCGGCGGTCTCCGCTGGACGGTCGCCGATTTCGGCATCGACCGTTTGCTGGTCGGTCTGGGGCAACTCCAGGCGGTGCGTCTGGATTTGGAGCAGGGCGCTCAGGCCTGGGATATCCGCATTCAGGCCCAGGAACTGGTCGGGCGCCTGTCCATCCCATACAAGACCCGCTCCCAGCCCCTGCGCGCCGAATTTGAGCGACTGGACCTCAAGCCCCTGCTGGGCTACAGCAAGCCCGATACCGCGGGGGGGCCAACAACCCCAAAGGACCCGCCCATGCGGGACGATCCGCGTCAGGCCCGGCCCCTGGAGTTGGTGGTCGATCAGCTCCGTTGGTCGGAAAATGAACTGGGTCGCCTTACGCTGAGGGCCTCCGCCACCGATCAGGGGCTGACCATCGAGGAACTGCGCCTGGCGGGCTCCCCCCGCATCCAACTGACGGGGACTGGCGCCTGGGCCCTGGAGAACTCCGAACCCTGGATGCGCCTGGATTTGGATGCCAGCACCAGCGATCTCGGGGAACTGTTGCGGCACCTGGATTACGCCAGCTACCTGGAACAGGCCCCCGCGGGCGTCCTGGCCCGGCTATCCTGGCCCGGCGGTCCCGCCGATCTCAACCTGGCTACCCTGGAGGGTGAGGTCGAGGTGAAGATCGGCAAGGGCAGCCTGCTGGAGGTGGATCCCGGCGTCGGTCGAGTGCTGGGTGTTCTCAATCTGGGGGCCTTGGGGCGACGTCTCAGTCTGGATTTTACCGACCTGTTCGATCGCGGCTTTGTCTTTGAGGGCATCACCGGCAAGCTGGGCATCCACGCCGGCTGGGTGGAGATGCGGGACCCCCTGGTCATCGCGGGCTCCGCGGCGGAGATCAGGATCTCAGGGCACGCCAATCTCATCGATGAGACCCTGGATCAGGTGGCCACCGTCACCCCGAGCCTGGGTGGAGGTGTGGCCCTGGCCAGCGCGATCGTCGCCGGTCCTTTGGTTGGCGCCGCCGTATTGCTCGCCGACAAGGCCAGTGGTGGCGCCCTCGATGTGATCGGTCGGCATAGCTATGACATCCGGGGTCCCTGGGCCAACCCCGACATAGTACCCAGGGCCAGGCTCACATTCCCCGCAGGTGGGCAGGCCCCCGCAGGCGCGGTCGGGCAGGCCGCTCCCGTGCAGCAGATGGCCAGCGATGACGCTGCTCCCGGGCCCACCCGCCCTGAACCCGAGGGTAACGCCTTTCTCGACCAACCCTGAGGGACGGGCTAAGGTCTCTGCGCGGCGGATGCCAGGGCGACCAGGACCCGCGAGCCTTGGGTGTCTGGCCACCGAAATGTTATCTTTCCCCGACCGGAACGCGGCGCGACCGCTTGAGTTGGAGACCACCCGCCTGTCATGTCGAGAAAACCCCGAGTCGCTGCCATCCAGATGGCCAGCAGTCCGCATGTGAGCGCCAACCTTTTGGAGGCGCGGCGCCTGATCCAGGAGGCCGTGGATGAGTCCGGCGCCAACCTGGTGGTCCTGCCGGAGAACTTCGCCTTCATGGGGGAAAAGGATCGCGACCTGCTGGATATATGCGAGGCCGAGGGCCAGGGACCCCTGCAGGATTTCCTCGCCGAGATGGCGGTAAGGTATCGTATCTGGCTCGTGGGCGGGACCCTGCCGCTGACGGCCAAGAACCCAGACCGGGTGCGGGCCTCCTGCCTGGTGTTCAACGATTGCGGCGAACGGGTGGCCCGTTACGATAAGATCCACCTCTTCGACGTCAAACTACCGGAAACGGGCGAGCGCTACGAGGAATCTGCCACCATCGAGCCTGGGGACACCCCGGTGGTCTTGGAAACCCCATTTGGCCGTCTTGGTCTGTCGGTCTGCTACGACCTGCGTTTCCCCGAGTTGTACCGGGAGATGCTTGACGCTGGCATGGAGATCATGGCCATGCCGGCCTGTTTCACCGCCATCACCGGCAAGGCCCATTGGGAGGTGCTGGTGCGGGCGCGGGCCATCGAGAATCTTTGCCATGTGGTCGCGGCGGCCCAGGGTGGTTATCACCGTAATGGGCGCGAGACCCATGGCCACAGCATGGTGGTGGACCCCTGGGGGAATGTCCTGGCACAGGTGCCGCGGGGTTCCGGCCATGTCTGTTGCCCCCTGGACGTGGAATTTCTGGGCTCGGTGCGGCGCAACTTCCCCGCCATCCAGCACCGCCGCCTGACCTGCCACGTCTAGGCTTGAATTTCGTCGCCCCGCTCTCAAAGTCGGGTCAAAGTACACCCAGCTCCATTCACCATCGGTCGCCCCGGGGCGGCCTTGCCCAGGTCCTTCAATCAAGACCATGACAGATGCCATCGCCATTGCCCGCGACCAGATCCTGAGCCCGGTGGGCCTCGATACGGGCCACATCGAGCAGCTCCTCGGCCAGCTCAGGACCACCGCCATCGATGCCGCTGACATTTATTTCCAATACAGCCGGCTGCAATCCTGGATGCTGGAGGATGGCATTATCAAGGATGGCAACTTCAATATCGAGCGAGGCGCGGGCCTTCGTGCCCAGAGCGGCGAGAAGACCGGCTTCGCCTACGCCGACGAGGTCCAGTTCGAGACCCTGCTGCAAGCCGCCAAGGCGGCGAGCGCCATCGCCCGTAGCGGCGGCGAGGCGCGGGTCAAGTTGGAGAGTATCGGAACCGGCCGGAGCCTTTACGAGCCCATCGATCCCCTCGGAAGCCTTTCGGACGAGGACAAGGTCGCCTTGCTCCACCGGGTCGATGTCGAGGCTAGGCGCCTGGACCCGCGGGTGCGTCAAGTCATCGCCAGCCTGGTGGCCGTGCGGGATCTGGTCCTGATCGCCAGCGATGATGGTCGCCTGTGCGCCGACGTCCGGCCCCTGGTGCGCCTCAGCGTCAGCGTCATCGTCGAGGACGGCGATCGCCGCGAGCAGGGAGCCAGTGGTGGCGGCGCCCGTGCGGACTTGGGCTACTTCCTGGCCGAAGACCGCGCTCTGGGCTATGCCCGGGAGGCGGTCCATCAGGCCCTGATCAACCTGGAGGCCGATGCCGCCCCCGCCGGTAACATGACCGTGGTCCTGGGTCCGGGCTGGCCGGGTATCCTGCTCCACGAGGCCATTGGCCATGGCCTGGAGGGTGACTTCAATCGCAAGGGCACCTCGGCCTTCGCCGGCCGCCGTGGCGAGCGGGTTGCCGCCCCGGGCGTCACGGTGGTCGATGACGGCACCCTGGCCGGCCGGCGCGGCTCCCTCAACCTTGACGACGAGGGCACCCCGACTCAGAACACGGTCCTGATAGAGGATGGTTTTTTACGCGGCTACCTCCAGGATCGGCTCAACGCCCGTCTCATGGGGGTCGCCAGCACGGGTAACGGTCGGCGGGAGTCCTATGCCCACCTGCCCATGCCGCGCATGACTAACACCTACATGCTCGCGGGTGACCGCGACCCGGGGGAGATCATCGCCTCGGTAGACAAGGGCCTCTATGCCGTCAACTTTGGGGGTGGCCAGGTCGATATTACCTCCGGCAAGTTCGTCTTCTCCGCCAGCGAGGCCTATCTGATCGATAAGGGCCGCATCGGCCGCCCCGTCAAGGGCGCTACCCTGATCGGCAATGGCCCGGACGTGCTGACACGGGTGAGCATGATCGGCAATGACCTGGCCCTGGATCAGGGCGTCGGCACCTGCGGCAAGGAGGGCCAGTCCGTCCCCGTCGGCGTTGGCCAGCCTACCCTGCGCGTCGATGGCCTGACCGTGGGCGGAACTAACGGTTGATATGATGGGAATCCCTGACATGACCCAAACCTACTCCAATGACACCGCCGATCGCCGCGACCGTCTGGAGCGCATCGTTCGCGACCTGCTGGCGGAGGCCAAACGCCAGGGTGCCAGCGCCGCCGAGGCCGCCGCCAGCTCCGAGGCGGGCCTGGAGATCAGTGTGCGCCTGGGGGAGGTCGAGACGGTGGAACACACCCGCGACAACGGCCTCGGCATCACGGTCTATTTCGGCCAGCGCAAGGGCTCTTCCAGTACCTCTGACCTCAGCCCCGAGGCCGTGCGTGATGCTGTCAGCGCCGCCTGCGCCATCGCCAGCCGTACCCAGGAAGACGCCTATGCCGGTCTGGCGGACGCTGATCTCATGGCGGTTGATCTTCCGGAACTGGATCTGCATCACCCCTGGGATCTGGAGCCGGATGCCGCCATCCAGCTCGCCATCGAGTGCGAGGATGCCGCCCGCGCCATGGACCCCAGGATCGTCAACTCCGAGGGCGCCAGCGTCTCCACCCAGGCCGGTCTGCATATCTATGGCAATAGTCATGGCTTTGTGGCCGGCTATCCCAGCACTCGCCACGGCCTGAGCTGTGCCGTGGTGGCCCAGGAGGGGGAGAGCATGCAGCGTGATTACTGGTGGACTACGGCCCGCGCCGCCGCTGATCTGGAATCACCCCAGGAGGTCGGTCGCCGCGCTGGCGAGCGCACCCTGGCCCGCCTCGGGGCGCGCCAGATTTCGACCCGGAAGGTGCCGGTGCTCTTCAGTCCCATGACCGCCGCCGGTCTGCTGCGCTCCCTCACCAGCGCCATCAGCGGCTCCAGCCTCTATCGCCGGTCCAGCTTCCTACTCGATCGCATCGATACCCCGATCTTCCCCGACTTTGTGCGCATCCACGAGCTTCCCCACCTGCCCAGGGGCCTGGGCAGTGCCCCCTTCGATGGCGATGGCGTTGCCACCCGTGCCAAGGATCTGGTCAGCGGGGGCATTCTGCGCACCTACCTGCTCGACGCCTACTCAGCCCGGCGCCTCGGCCTCGCCACCACCGGCAACGCCGGAGGCGTCCACAATCTCCACATCGAGCCCGGCGCCCTGGACCGCTCGGCCATGTTACGGGAGCTGGGCACCGGCCTGTTCGTCACGGAACTCCTGGGCCATGGCACTAATCCGGTTACCGGTGACTACTCCCGGGGCGCCGCCGGCTTCTGGGTCGAGGGCGGTGAGATCCAATTCCCGGTAGAAGAGATCACCATAGCCGGCAACCTCAAGGAGATGTTTCTGGGTCTGGTGGCGGTGGGTAACGACTGCGATTTCCCCGGCAGCACCCGCACCGGGTCCTGGCTTATCCCCGGGATGACCATCGCGGGAGATTAGCGGCATGGAGTATCTGCTGGCCATCGCCAACCGTTTCCGCCGCACCGCCCCGTCCGCGGACTATTGGTCCCTGCACCTGATGAGCGAGGAGACGGACGAGTTGGCGGTGCGCCAAGGCGTGACCGAGCCCAGTGTCCTGGGCACCAGCCTTGGCGCCTTTCTGACCCTGGTGCGGGGGGCTGGCATCGGCTATGGCGCCACCTCCGATCTCAGCCCCGCCGGTCTGGCCGCCGCCTGGGAACGGGCGGCAAGCTGGGCGGACAGCCACGCCCACCTTGGGCTCTTCGACGCCGGTCTCTTGCCCCGCTCCAGCCTGCGGGCCGAGTACGCCAGCCCCGTCGCCGAGCCTTGGGAGTCCGTGAGCCTGGGGGACAAGCTCGATCTACTGCGGGAGGCCTGCGCGGCACTGGAGATCGACGCCCGCATCGTCGATAACACCGCCTGGTTGGGCCGGCGGCGGGTCCAACGGTTGCTGGTGACCAGCGCCGGTGGCGAGATTAGCCAGGTCTTTGACCAGGTTTCTTCCGGCCTGGTCGCGGTAGCTAACGCGGGCAGCCAGACCCAGACCCGCCACGGCGGCGGCGCTGACTGGGGCGGTCAGGGCGGCCTCGAACGCCTGGCTCGGGTGGGTTTCCCCGCCGATGCCCAACGCGTCGCCGAGGAGGCCATCGCGTTGCTGACCGCCCCGGAATGCCCAGCGGGCGTCCGCGACCTGATTTTGATGCCGAGCCAGATGGTGTTGCAGATCCATGAGAGCATTGGCCACCCCCTGGAGCTGGATCGCATCCTGGGCGATGAGCGCAATTACGCCGGCACCAGTTTCGTCACCCTGGATATGTTCGGCGCCTACCGCTATGGTTCGGAGTTGCTGAACATCACCTTCGATCCCGGCGTCTCCGGCGAACTCGCCAGCGCCGTCGCCGATGACGAGGGCACCTTGGCCGAACGTCAGGTCCTGATCCGCGCCGGAATCCTGGAACGGCCTCTGGGTAGCCGTCTGTCTCAGGCCCGCTGCGGCCTGCCCGGGGTCGCCAACGCCCGCGCCAGCAGCTGGGACCGGCCGCCCATCGATCGCATGGCCAATCTCAATCTGGAACCCGGCCAGGACAGTCTCGCCAGCCTCATTGGTCAGGTCGCAAAGGGTGTCCTCATGGACACCAACCGCTCCTGGTCCATCGACGATAGCCGCAACAAGTTCCAGTTCGGCTGCGAACTGGGACGGCTGATCGAGGAGGGGGAACTCGGGGGGCTGGTGCGAAACCCCGGTTATCGCGGCATTTCCGCCAGCTTCTGGCGCTCCCTGGCCGGGGTCGGCGCCGCTGCCAGCCAGGAGGTCCGGGGGGTCTATAGCTGCGGCAAGGGGGAGCCCAATCAGGCTATCCAGGTGGGCCACGCCTCGCCCCCCGCCCTCTTCCGGGATGTCGAGGTCTTCGGAGGCGGGGAATGAAGGACGCGGCCTTTTTCGAACTCACCAACCGTCTGACCCAATCCTTGGGGGGTGACGAGGTCTTGCTATGCAACCTGGACGGCGAGGATTCGGACTTCGTGCGTCTCAATGGCAACCGGGTGCGTCAGGCCGGTGGCCTCTGCGCTTGGAATTTGCGCCTGGATCTCATCCATGGTCGGCGCCAAGCCCAGGCTCACTGCGCTCTGAGCGGCGCTCTGGATGAGGATCTGGCCCGGGCTCGGGGCCTAATCGAGCGTTTGCGGGAACGCCTGCCCACGATTCCCGACGATCCCTACCTCAATTACTCCATCGAGCCCAGCGCGAGTCACCGGGTTTTGGATGGGGGCGGCGTTGGAGCGGAAGGCCATGGCGCGGAAGGGGCTTGGGACAGCGCCGCGATTATCGCCGAGCTCAGCCACGCCGCCGAGGGCATGGACCTGGTGGGCATCTGGGCCAGCGGCGAACTCAGTGCCGGTTTTGCCAGTTCCCTGGGTCACCGCCACTGGCACGCCAGCCGGAGCTTCAATCTTGATTTCAGTTGCTACCTGGAGGGAGACAAGGCGGTCAAGGCCAATCTGAGCGGTCTGGCCTGGGACCCCCAGGCCCTGGCCGCCAAGTTGGCGGGGGTGCGACGCGACCTGGAGATTCTGGCCCGCCCGGCCCGCGCCATTCTTCCCGGTCGCTATCGTGCTTATCTGGCGCCGGCGGCCGTGATGGAGATTCTCGATCTCCTGTCCTGGGGGGGCTTCGGCCTCAAGGACCACCAGACCGCCCAGACGCCCCTGCTCCGCCTGGTGCGGGGCGAACGCCACCTGGACCCCCGTATCACCCTGCGGGAGGAGCACGCCCGGGGACTGGCCCCTCGCTTCACCGCCGAGGGTTTCGTTACACCCGAGGCCGTTACCCTCATCGCCGACCGCCGCTACCAGGAGTGCCTGGTGGACAGTCGCAGTGCCAAGGAGTATGGCCAGGCCGTCAACGCCGCTGGGGAGGGTCCCGCTGCCCTGGCCCTGGATCCGGGGGATATTGCCCGTGCTGCGATTCCGAGTCGCCTGGATACCGGATTGGCGATCGGTAACCTCTGGTATCTCAACTATGCCGACCGTAACGACTGCCGCATCACGGGTATGACCCGGTTCGCGACCTTCTGGGTGGAAAACGGTGAACCCGTCGCCCCGGTTACCCCCATGCGTTTCGATGATTCCCTGTATCACCTTCTGGGTGATCGCCTCGAAGGGCTGACGAGCGAGCGCGAGTTCCTGGTCTCTGCGGAGACCTACGAGGGCCGCTCCTCGGCGAGTGCCCTGTTACCGGGCATTTTAGTCAGTGGCATTGACTTGGCCTTGTAATGAGGGTGACCGTCGGGGGTGGGGGCGGAATCAAGGGACGATGCGTATCCGGGTGCCATCCTTGACGGCTTGCCAGATTTCGTCCATCTCATTGTTATTGACGGCGATGCAGCCATTGGTCCAGTCGAGGCGGTCATATTCGGCCAGCACCGTCGAGGAGTGAATGTAGTTGGGCTTGCCGTGGATCATGATCATGCCCCCCGGCTTGAAACCGGCCATCTCGGCGCGCAGGCGATCATCGGGGTTCGGGTAGGAGACGTGGAGGGCCTTGTAGTAATTGCTCCTTTGGTTGCGCCAGTCGAGGACATACTCCCCTTCGGGAGTGCGCTGATCACCCTCGCGGAATTTGGGGCCCACCGGGTCCTTGCCTAGGGCGACACGGTATTCCCGCATCACCTGCCCGCCCTTCATGAGCCGCAAGCGGCGATCGGATTTATCCACGACCACCTCGTCGGCGGTTGCCATCTTGGGCGAGGCGGTATCCTTGGTGGTAGAGCAGCCCGCCAGCCAGGTGGTGAAGCAGAGGGCGGCGCAGAGCATGCCCCCGGCCCTGGTGAAACCTCTCGCAGAGGAGTCCAGGCTAAACAAAGGATTACGAGTCATGCCGCTTCTCAATCCAGTCAATTTGCAACCATGCGTAAAAGTAAACGACGAGAGCGCTCCGGCGTCAAGTGGTCGCCACCCACTTACAACCTCCCAGGGGTCATGAGGGCCATGTCGATGTCCAGTGCCAGGTGGTGAGTCAAGCCGGAACCGGACGCCGATAGGCCAGGATGAGCAGGAGGATGCCCGCCAGAATCATGGGCAGGCTCAGGATCTGGCCCATGGTGACCCAGTCGAAGGCCAGGTAGCCAATCTGACTGTCCGGCACCCTGACCAACTCCACCAAGCTACGGAAGATGCCGTAGCACAGGAGAAAGAGGCCAGACACGGCCATGGTCGGGCGGGGGCGATTAGAGTAAATCCACAGGATCAGGAATAACGCCAGACCTTCCAGGGCCGCCTCGTAGAGTTGCGAGGGGTGTACGGCCAGGCTCCATTCGGCCCCGAAGGGCAGATCCCGGCAGTGCTCCGGAAAGCGGGTGCAAGGAAGGCGCAGACCCCAGCCGACAGCCGTGGTCCGGCCCCAGAGTTCACCATTGATGAAGTTGCCGATGCGCCCGGCCAGCAGACCCAGGGGCACCAGGGGGGCGATGAAGTCCGTGACCTGAAAGAAGCTGCGTCCCTGCCGGTTCCCGAAGAGCGTCATGGCGACCAGGACGCCGATGAGTCCGCCGTGAAAGGACATGCCGCCCTGCCAGACCTTCAACAGGTTGAGGGGATTGGCAAGGATCTGGTCGAAACCATAGAAGAGCATGTAACCCAGACGGCCACCCACGATGACGCCGATCACGCCATAAAAGAGCAGGTCGTCCACCATCTGGGCGGTCCAGCCCGAATCCGGCCGCCGGGCGCGGTAACGTCCCAGGGCCCAAAAGGCGCCAAAGCCCACCAGGTACATGAGGCCGTACCAGTGGATCTTAAGGGGGCCCAGGGCCAGGGCAATGGGGTCGATATCAGGATAGGTCAACATGGCGCGCATTCTAGCGCATCCTGGCGGCTGGAGGCGGATGGGTGGCGGCAGGGTCGATCAATTACGCCCCGCGGTGACCCTGGCGACCAGCACCTGCATTTGCTCAGCTACCAGGGCGATAAGTTTTTCGTCGATCAGGTTGCCATTGGTGTCAAACCCACCAGCAAAGGCGTTGGCGAATACCTCCGGCTTGTTCAGGGGACGTAGGTCAAGAAAGACGCAGACCTGACGCAGGTGGTATTGAGCCCGCGAGGTGCCCATGCCGCCACCGGCGCCCATGATGGCGACCGGCTTGCCGGCCAGTAGGGCGTTGTTTGCTTCGCGAGAGGCCCAGTCCAGGATGTTCTTCAAGGCAGGGGCCAGTGAGTAGTTGTATTCGGTGCTTGCCAGCACCAAGGCATCCGCTGCGCCAATTTGGGCGAGCACCCGGCTGACGGCCGCGGGTTTTTCGGCGATGTCCAGGTTGTAAAATGGGATATCGGTCAGGTCGGCAATTTCCAACTGGGCATCAGCCGGCAGATTCGCCTGTGCCGCCCGCAGCAGACCTCGGTTGGTGGATGCCTGACGCAGGCTGCCGGCAATGCCGAGTAGTTTTATTGAAGCCATGAAGTCTCCTCGCAGACGCGGTTGATGGGCTTGGTGAAACTCAAGGGCATGGTCATAGATGAGACGTTGCCATGCAATCCGGGCTTTCCAACATTATCGGTGGAAGATAGTCAGTTTTGTTCCGTCGTCAACAGGCGGGTGCCTCGCGGGTGTCACGCTACTATGGCGGGGCTGCTGGTCCTAGACAAACATAGGCGGGTTGGACACATATGCCCGGCCAACAAGATTCTGCCTCTGGGATTTCCCCGGATAGGAAAGAGCTCGTCCCTGGCCAGCATCATCGCACCTGACCCTTAATGCCACCTAGCCACTCGCAGGGTAACCATGTCATCGACCGCCTACCAACCCGCCAAAGAGGACGGGAATCTGCCCCAGCGCCGCGTCCTTGTTCTGTTTGCCCACCCCTCACCGGATCGTTCCGAGGCCAATCGGCCCCTGGCCGAGGCGGCGGCCCAGGTGGAGGGCGTGACCCTGGTGGACCTCTATGCCGAGTACCCGACCTTTGATATCGATGTGGATCGGGAACAGAGACGTCTCATCAGCCATGAGGTGATCTGCTTTCTGCATCCGCTCTACTGGTACTCCACCCCGGCGATCCTCAAGGAGTGGCAGGACCTGGTGCTGGAATATGGCTTTGCCTATGGTGTCGGGGCGACGGCCCTGCACGATAAGCTCTTCTTCAATGCCCTGACCGCCGGTGGCCCTGAGTCCGCATACTGTGCCGCTGGCAGCAATCACTTTGCGATTCGCGAACTTCTCTGTCCCCTGGAACAGATGGCGCGGCTCTGTGGCATGATCTTTTTGCCCCCCCTGGCCCTCTTTGGCGCCCGCACCGCGGGAGCGGATGGGCGCCTGGCACACCATCTGGACGACTGGGTCAGGGTGCTCGAGGCATTGCGTGACGACCGGCTGGATGTGGGAGTAGCTGTCACCCAGGCCAAACTCAATATCGACCTTAACGCGATTATCCGGGGGAGATGAGCCATGGCAGGAATGCTCTTTTACGCCCTTGTTTTTCTGACCGCCGCAGTGCTGGCCGTCCCCCTGGCCGAGCGCCTGGGACTGGGTTCCGTCCTCGGTTATCTGATCGCGGGCATCCTGATCGGCCCAACCCTGGGTCTGGTGGGCGCGGAGACCCAGGACATCCAGCATGTCGCCGAATTCGGCGTCGTGATGATGCTGTTTATCGTCGGCCTGGAACTCGAGCCCAAACACCTCTGGGAGATGCGCGCGCGTTTGTTTGGCCTCGGTGGCCTCCAGGTTGGACTCACCGCCCTGGCAATCATGGCGATCGCCCTGGTGAATGGCTATTACTGGGGCCTGGGGTTGGCTATTGGTTTAACCTTTGCCACCTCTTCCACCGCCATCGTGCTGCAGACTCTGAACGAAAAGGGCATGACTAAGACGGCTGGGGGGCAAGCCAGCTTTGCCGTGCTCCTGTTCCAGGATGTCGCGGTCATTGGCATCCTGGCCTTGATCCCCCTCCTGGCCCCACCTGAGGCGGCGCCAGGGTTGATAGCCAGTGCGGACGGGACACATGGCACGCCGCCGTCCAATGTCATCGCCCTCCTGGTGGCCGGCTTGCCACCCTGGGCTTATGCCCTGGTGGTGCTCGGGGCCATTGCCATGGTGGTGTTGGGCGGCCACTACCTCTCCCGCCCCCTGTTCCGTTTCATCGCCGAGACGCGGCTACGGGAGATCTTTACCGCTACCGCCCTGCTGCTGGTCATCGGCACGGCTATGTTGATGATCCTGGTGGGCCTGTCTCCTGCCCTTGGGGCCTTTCTGGCCGGTGTGGTATTGGCCAACAGTGAGTTTCGCCATGAACTCCAGGCCGACCTTGAACCCTTCAAGGGGCTGCTAATGGGGATCTTCTTCATCACCGTGGGCGCCGGGATCGACTTCGCCATCTTCTTGGGTGACTTTGGCACCCTTCTCGCGTTGACCTTGGGGGTGATGGGGATCAAGGCGGTGGTGCTGTTCGGGCTGGCGTGGCTGTTCCAACTGCAAGCAGGCGATCGCTGGCTGTTTGCCTTGGGACTGGCGCAGGTGGGCGAGTTCGGCTTTGTGCTCCTGAGCTACGGTGTGCAGACCGGGGTGATTCAGGGCGATATCGCCCGCACCCTCTCACTGGTCGTGGCGCTGTCCATGCTCCTGACGCCACCGCTCTTCATTCTCTATGACCGACTGATTGCCCCCTGGCTGCGCAGGATCGACCAACCCGCTCCAGACACCATCGAAGAACAAGGTACGGTGGTCATTGCTGGCATGGGTCGCTTTGGTCAGATCGTCAACCGGTTGCTGATCGCCGCCGGGGTGCGCACCGTGGTTCTGGATCTCCACCCGGCCCAAATTGATATTCTGCGCAAATTGGGTATCCAGAGCTATTACGGGGATGCCTCCCGCCCGGAACTGCTGGAAGCGGCGGGGATCGCTCATGCTCGGCTTCTGATCGTTGCCATCGATGATCGTGAACGGGCGGTTGATATGGTGGCTTATTGTCGGCGGACCTATCCCCGGTTGCTGATTCTGGCGCGGGCATTCGACGTGGGTCACCGCTATCTGCTCCAGAAGGCGGGCGCGGACCTAGCGCTACGGGAGGTTTACGACAGTTCACTCAGCCTGGGTGGTGCGGCCCTGCGGCACCTGGGGGTGCACCCCTATAAGGTCGAGCGCATGACCCGTGCCTTTCGCGGCCACGAACTCGAGGGCCTGGACGGCATGTTCGAACTGTGGGACCAGGATCCTGATATCGCCCGTAACCTGGCTCTACAGGCCCACATCCGGCAGAACCACAAATCGCTTCAGGACACGCTGGAATCAGACCGTCAGCAATTGCACGACCGCACGGAACGGGGTTGGACACCCCCCCCAAAAAATTCAGCTTAGAAACACCAGCGATTCCTCAAACAACGCCGGTGGATGGATCACCAGCGCGAATCGCTTAGTGACGCAACATGGATCTGCTTCATCTGATGGCGGCATTCTAACCAGCGGCTATCACAAATCTGACCTCCCATCCCCATACCGCCAAGCTCAGTCTCCCTGTGCGGGTGAGTTGCAGATAACGCTGAAGTGCAAAATAGCCTAGCCTGGGCAGTTCATCCGCCTCGAAAGAAAATCGATCAAGGTCCTCACTCGGTGGGGCAGGTAGCGGTTGCTGGGCAGCAGGGCATAGATGCCGAGATCGGGCGGTGAGAAGTCTTCGAGCAGGGTCACCAGGCGGGCATCGCGCAGATAGTCCTCCGCGACGAAGTCTGGAACCATGGTGATGCCCAGATCCCGCACTGCCGCCTCGGCCGTCTCCACCAGGTCAAGGATCTCCCCTCACTTCTCCAGGTAGGCGGCTCCTCCCGACGTTAGGGTCAGCCGCCGCGTCGTGCCCATCATCAACTTAACAGGGTGTTGAATTTCGAGCGCATGCCTACGGCATTCGGCCCCGTGGGGGCGTTCAATGTTGGCGCGGAGGCCGCGTGAGCCCTGAGAATCCCATTCTAGCCGGAGAAAACCCGTCCCCTCCAGCCCGTTTCCCGCCTTTTGGCGGTCAGCGGGCATACCTATCCCTAGGCGGTCGACCAGCGCCAACCGACCAGCGTGCCCATCCGCGTCAAGTTGTAGGCAGCGAAGGTGAACAGAGTCTGCGCTCGGACCTTCTCCAAGCCGCGGAACCGCGTCTTGCGCAGGCCCCCGACGGTCTTCGCCCAACCGAACACTTCCTCGATCCGCTTGCGGATCTTCAAACTGGTGCGATAACCGGCGTGTCGGGTGGTGCGCCCATCAATCGCGGAACCCCTGGTCTTCTGCGCCACATGGGGCGTGACGCCCAGTTGCCGCAAGTCCGCCACAAACGCCGGAACGTCGTAGGCTTTGTCCGCCCCGACCGTCGCTCTGGCACGGGTGATGGTGCGGGCGATCATCACCTTGGCCGCTGCGCGCTCGGCCGTGCCGTTGGCGTGGGTGACCTCGGCATCGACCACCAAGCTCTGCCGGTTTTCCATCAGGGCATGACCCACGAACCACCGGTACAGCAGATTGAAGTCAATCTGTTCCACCAGTTGCCGTTCCGAACGCACCGAGTACAGCACTTGCAACAGGCTAGCCCGCCGCCAGCGCTCCGGAGGAATCGAGTCCTGGCCGGTGTTGGCGTACAGCGCCGCCAGGCCGGCGTCCATCGTGCGCAAGAGTACATCGACCACGACCCGCAACTTTCGCAACGGGTGCTGCTTGGGAATCCGCTCTTCCAGCGTCCGTATGCTGAACAATGCTTCTGGCGTGATGTCCGCGCCGCGCCTCAGGGGAGCTCCGTGTATCTCGCTATGCATACCATTTTATCAAGTATAACAGCCGCTTACCATTATCTTCTGGGCGCGGTATGGGCTCCGATAGCGAACTCATGCGTCTTCCAAAGCTTGAGAAAATCAACACCCTGCTAATCCCAAGGTGCTCCTCCAGGGCGGCGAGCCGGCGCGTGATCACGGAAGGCGCCACCCCCAGCCGGCCGGCGGCGGCCGCGAAACTGCCCAATTCCGCGACCCGCACAAAGGTGGTCATGGCGTCGAGACGGTTCATGGTTGCCCTTTCTGCAATAAATAACAAAGGGCTGATTCTGAGCTATTGGGTGCTCGGTCGGAAGTTCGGGGTGTGTTGAGATCTGATTTAACCGATCCATGACCAGCCGCCAGTCCTTGTTCGGGTCATGGAGGGCGCTGATCCGGGCGAAAAAAAGGCAGCACAGGTGCCGCCTAAAGGTTGGTCCATCGGCTGCCGTCCCTGGCAGCTGGTTGCGTGGCTTAGACGCTCATTTCTGACGGTGACACATGCCGCAACCCACGGGGGTGCCCTTCGGGATGACCGCCGTCGTCTGACCCGCCTTACACTCCGGCAGACTGCCTTGGGTGGTCTTGCAGCGCACGGTACGGTCATCGGCGGTGCGCGACAGCACGGTGCCCGTCAGGTTGGTGCCGTGGCAGGACTCGCAGCCCGGCCCCTGGGAGCGGTAGTTGCGGTGCTGGATGTTCCAGCGGTCGTCGGGCAGGAAGCCAGTGCCGGCGGCGGGCTCCAGATCCACGATCGCATGCATGCCGTGGGGACCGTTGTTGCCGAGGGGCAAGGAGGCATCCGTCGGCTCGTGACAGACCTGGCACTCGGCGATGTAGCCTGAGTGACCCTGGAGATCCTTGGCGGGGAGGTTGTCGTTGGCGTTGGGGTTGGCGCTTGGCCACTCCGCGTGGGTGCTGCCGTGGCAGGCCTCGCAGAAGAGCCCACCGTGGCCGGTACTGACCCGATAGAGTTTCGGGTTGCCATCGGCGGCGCCACCCTCGGCCACCACATTCTCGGCAAAGGCCTTATTGTTGGGCACGATGGGCGTGGCCTTGCTATCGCCGGCCAGGTAGGCCGCCAGCAGGCGGATGCCGTCCCGGTTACCCAGGGTGTCCGTCGGGTTCACCAGGGTCCCCGCCGTACCCGCCAGGTTACTGGTTGCGTAGCCGGTGTGGCAGGAGCCGCAGCCGGGCTCGTTGGCCCAGGGTATGCGGGGCGTCAGCGGGTTGTCATAGAAGTCCGCCGCCAACTCGAAGGCACCGGGGTTGCCGGGTGAGACGCTGCGCGAGAAGTCGTTGCCTACCTGCGCCATCTGCCCATGGCAGTCCTGGCAAACCAGACCGCCATTAGCCATGGCCCCGCGCATGCACTGGGTGCGCTTGCCGGGGTGGCAACGGTAGCAGGTTTCCTCCAGGATGGTCGTGGTCGTGGTCGGGCTGCGCCGCTGCCCCTGGCCATTGATCGCCGGGGGCATAGTCGGGAATAGACCGGTGCCGGCATGATGGCTGTGCATCACGTTGGACATGGACGGCTGGGTGAGCTGCTCGCGGCCGTTGACCTCGTTCGGACCCACCTGGGCCAGGTCCAGTGCCGGGGTGTAGTGGCAGCGCTGGCAGACCACCGGCTCGGCCGCGCGGCCGTCGGCACCGAACGGCGTTTCCAGCGAGGTCCCGTGCCGCAGGTCGTGCAGGCGCAGGATGTTGAGGTCGCTGGACCACTCGACGCTGACCGCCTGCGGCACGGATCCGTGAGCAGGATCGTCCAGGGAGTCGGCCACGTTCGTACCCAAGGCCTGGGTGGCATCGCCGGTTCCGCCGTCCACCGGGGCGGCATGGCAGACCTGGCACTCGGCCTCACCGGAGATGGGCATGACGGTGTCGAGCGAGGCGATGGTCGTGGTGCCCTGCTTGGCCTGCACCCGCACCAGCGGGTAGGGGTTCTCCCGGCCGAAGTCGTCGAAGGCGGCGATGGGCACACCCGCAGCCTCGAACCAGTTGACGTTGTCCGCCACGTAGCCGAAGGGGAAGTTGATGAAGAACGGGAAGTTCGTGAAATGCTCCTGGAAAGGCTGGGGCTCGTTGCCGCTGGCTGGGTCATAGGGGAAGTTCCAACCCGGCATCTTCTGCTGCGTGGCGTGCAGCTGGCCGTCCTCCAGATAGAGCCGCTCCACGTCAGGCACCGGCAGTCCGATGTCGACGTTGTTGGCTGGCGTGCTCGGATCGTAGAACAGCTCGAGAATGGTGTCAGGGTAGAAAGGATCGTAGGCCTGGAAGGCCACCTTCCAGAAGTTGGTCTTGTAGACCTCGTCATTGACCACCGAAGAGAGGCGCTGTCCCGGCCCACTACCCACCGACTTCCCGAGCACCGGGTCGGCCGGGTTCGATGCCGCCGAGTAGGTGAGCTCGGCCTCCGTTTCACCCAGGATCCGCGGCAAACCGGTCTTGCCGCGCTGAACCACCTGGGCGTGCAGCACGTTGAAGGGCGGCAGGATGCTGGAGATGCGGGTGTCCAGGTCGCCGCAGTGCATCCCTAGGTCGTTGATCGCGAGCAGGGTGAAGAGGTTGGTCGGGTCGATGCCGGTCTTCGACTGCTCCGGCACCGCATCCGTCGGCAGGGTGCCGTTGGCGCTGGTGGAGTTGATGGAGACCTGCGCGGCGGCGGCAACCCCAATGGTCACGGTCGCCAGGTTGGACGTGGCGCCCGCGGTATCCCGAGCCCGGTAGGTGAAGCTGTCCGAGCCGCTGTAATTGTTGGCGGGCGAGTAGGCGAAGCCGCCGTTGGAACTCAGGTTCAGGGTGCCGTGGGTGACGTTGGTCCCGAGGACCGCGGTGATGGGATCGCCGTTGGGATCGATGTCGTTGGTCAGGACACCCGGGGCGGCCACCGTCAGGGGCGTGTTTTGCTGGGTGTTGTAGTCGTCGTTCTGGGCCACCGGCGGCTGGTTGCCCGTCGCGTTGACCTGCACGGTGACGTTGGCCGTGCAGGTCTCGTTGCGGCCATTCTTGCCGTTGAGGGTCGCCTGAAAATTGCCGGCGTTGGCGTAGCTCACCGTCACCGACTTGGCGGTGGAACTGGTAGGCGATCCGCCATTAAAGGTCCAGGTATAGGTTGCCGGGGTCTTGCCGCTCACAGTCCCGGCAAAGGCGACGCTCTGCCCAACATTGATGGTGGGAGGGGTCGGCGTTGTGCTGATGCTGCAGGTGGCCGCCGCATGGACCGCGCCGGCGGCCATCCATAAGGTGAACCCGGCGGCGGTTGCTACCAACCTCCGCGTCAGCGGACTTGCGCTGCCAGGGTGGCAATCTAGAGTCATTCAAACCTCCAATGAGTGGTGGGGAGACGTCACAGGCGGAGACCTCGACGCCCTTATTGATGCCAAAGGGTAACGCCAACCCTCAAGCGGGGTCGGAACCTGATCCTTAGCGACAATTGTTACTATCTGGCTGTGGTAACAGCCTATTTTCCTTGACCTTTGGGTTCCAGGAATAGCGGGGATCGTTACCTCGTCACAAGGTGTTGTTGTCCCCGTCTAGTTATGGTGCATGGCAGTCGCTGCATACAGCATTCCCTTGCGATCGCAAGCATATAGAAGACCATGGGCATGTCAAGAGGCTGTTTTCGCAATCTGTTCTACCTGCTTGGCATGTGGGTTTGGATTGACGTATTTGGTCGGTAATTACCAGATAGTGTTCGAATCAACCCAATTGCTCGACCAGAATTGGTTCGGGTTGATTGGGATTCAGACGATTGTCCTCAGGCCGGGCCATCCAGCCCGTGGATTGTTGCGGCTACAGCAATTCAGAATTGCTTGCAGACGGCTATTTTGGAAGTCTCGCGGCCGTTACAGTACCGCCATCGCCGATTGCCGCGGCGGGGGCCACCCAAAGGAGCAAGCCCGTGAATCAACACTACACCCGCACTGCCAAAGGCCTGCACTGGCTGATGGCCCTCCTGATCCTGGGAATGCTGGGGCTGGGGTTTTACATGCAGGGACTCCCCCTGTCGCCGGAGAAACTAAAACTCTATTCCTGGCATAAATGGGCAGGCGTTACCGTCTTCTTGCTGGGGATCGTGCGTCTGGCCTGGCGTGCCACCCACCTGCCGCCGGCCTTACCTGCAGCGATGCCCTGGTTGCTGCAGCGGGCCGCCCAGGCCATCCATCTCTTGCTGTACCTGTTGATGTTGGCCATTCCGCTCTCGGGCTGGCTGATGAGCTCGGCAAAGGGATTTCAGACGGTGTGGTTTGGGGTCTTGCCGATGCCGGATCTGGTTGCCAAGGATAAGGACCTGGGGGATTTCTTGGAAAGCCTCCACCTGAATTTGAACCTGCAGTTGATTGGTCTTCTGGTGGCCCATGTGGGTGCCTCGCTGAAGCACCATTTCATCGACAAGGATGATGTCCTCCTGCGCATGTTGCCGCGGTTCGGCAGGGGCTGAACCCATTACAAGAGGCTCGAATTTAATGAATAGGTATCGCATCACCCTTGCTGGCGCCCTGACGGCCCTGTTTGTTCCCGCCCTTCAGGCCATCGAATTCAATCAGGTTCGGCCCGATCTAAGCCGCATCACCTTTGGCTACACCCAGATGGGGGTTGGCATGGAGGGCAGTTTCAACACCTTCAGCGGCCAGTTGCACTTTGATCCGGCCCAGCCGACCACTGCCAGGGCCCTGATCGAGATCGATCTGGCCAGCATCGATACCGGCACCTCGGAGGGGGACGAGGAACTGGCGACCAAGGTCTGGTTCAACACCCAGGCCCTCCCGACCGCCCGGTTCGAATCCGTCAGCGTCAAGTTCGTCGGCAAAAACCGCTATGAGGTCACTGGCCGGTTGACCATCAAGGGCAAGACCCAGGAGGTTCGGGTGCCCACAACCTTCGGGACCGAGGGGGAAACCGGGGTGTTCGCTGGTAGCTTCATCATCCGCCGGGGAGACTTCGCGATCGGCGAAGGATCCTGGTCCGATTTCGATATCGTCGCCAATGATGTCGAGGTCAAGTTTCATCTCAGCGCCACGGTTGGCCACTAACCCCAGCCATGGGCGCAGCACTGACTCATCCCTCAACCTGAACCGCAATCGGAGATCACAAATGACCAAGATCACCCAAGTAGCCGCCGCCTTTATCCTCATCACCGCCTCGGCATCGGCCTTGGCCGCCCCAGAGACCTACCAGGTCGATGGTACCCACACCTTCCCACGCTTCTCCTACAGCCACCTGGGTCTGTCCACTCAGGTCAGCCAGTTCAATAAGACCACCGGCACGGTGACGCTGGACAAAGAGGCCAAGACGGGTGCTGTGGACATCGTCATCGACACCCGTTCGGTCGATACGGGCTACGCCACCTTCAATGAGCACATCCAGGGTGAGGATTTCCTGGATACCGCCAAGTATCCGACCGCCACCTTCAAGTCCACCAAGGTGGTCTTCGCAGGTGATCAGCCCAAATCGATCGAGGGTAACCTGACCATCAAGGGTATCACCAAGCCGGTGACCCTCAAGGTCAATCACTTCAGCACCAAGATGCATCCCATGCTGAAGAAGGATGCCATTGGCGCCAACGCCAGCACCCTCATCAAGCGCAGCGAGTTCAATGCTGGCAAGCATGTCCCTAACGTCGGCGACGAGGTGTCGATCACGGTCGCCATCGAGGCGATCAAGGGCTAAGGCCTGTACCAAGCCGGTGACGGTCACTCCCTGGCGAGTGTCCGTCTCTCCGGCTTTTCGCGAGGTAGTAGCGATGCTCGAACTCAGACCCGCCGCTGCCCGTGGCCTCGCCAAGCTGGGCTGGCTGCATTCCTACCACAGCTTTTCCTTTGGCAGTTACTATGACCCTGAACAGGTCGGCTTTTCGGATCTGTTGGTGATCAACGACGACCGCGTCCAGCCGGGCCGTGGCTTCGACACCCACGGTCACCGCGACATGGAGATCTTCACCTATGTCCTGGCGGGGGGGCTGGAGCACAAAGACTCGATGGGCACGGGCTCCGTCATCCGCCCTGGCGATGTGCAGATGATGAGTGCTGGCACGGGTATCCGCCATAGCGAGTTCAATGCCTCGCGCCAGGAGTTGGTGCATTTTCTGCAGATCTGGATCATCCCGAATCGCAAGGGCGTCAGTCCGCGCTATCAGCAGCAGCACTTCCAGGAGGCGGAAAAGCGTGGCAAGCTCCGTCTCATCATCTCTCCGGACGGCGCCGAGGGCTCCCTATCGGTCTATCAGGACGCCCGGGTCTATGCCGGTCTCTTTGACGGTCAAGAACAGCAGGTCTTGACCTTGCCGGAAAAACGCTATGCCTATATCCAGGTGGCACGCGGCTCGCTGGAGGTCAACGGCCAGCGCCTCCTGGCAGGGGACGGCGCCCGTCTGCGCAACGTCGAAGAGATCAGCTTCGGCAAGGGCGAAGACGCGGAGGTGCTGGTCTTCGATCTGCGCCCGGTCGAATTGCCCAGCTATTGAGGGGGTCTGGCTCGACTGTTGCGTCAATCGGCAGCCATTGCCTGTGGCGACATCACCCAACTAGGGCCCCACCGCTAACCCTTATCCCCTCGGTTTTGATCAATCATTATGAAAGTGAAAAAGCTCGCCTTTATCAAACGCAGCAGCGGCAGTCACTGGGTTGGCGACGGCTTCCCGGTGCGGACCCTCTTTTCTTACCAGGACATCGCCGCTGAAATGTCGCCCTTCCTGCTGATGGACTATGCCGGCCCGGCCGATTTCGCACCGACTAGCGAGCGCCGGGGCGTCGGCCTGCATCCCCACCGGGGATTCGAGACGGTGACCCTGGTCTATGCTGGCGGCGTCTCCCATCGGGATTCGTCGGGTGGTGGCGGTACCATTGGCCCGGGGGATGTCCAGTGGATGACGGCGGCCTCTGGGGTGATCCACGAGGAGTATCACAGCGCCGACTTTGCCCGCCAGGGCGGACCCTTCGAGCTGGTCCAGCTCTGGGTCAACCTGCCAGCCCAGGACAAGTTGGCGGCACCTGGCTATCAGGGCATCACCGCCGCTCAGATCCCAACCGTAGAACTCCCTGGTGCTGCGGGCAGGGCCCGGATCATCGCCGGTCGCTACGGGGATACTCAAGGGGCGGCACGCACCTTTACCACCATGAATGTCTGGGACCTGCGCCTCAAGGCGGGCCATTCGCTCGCTGTCGATCTGCCTGCCGGACACACTACCGCCTTGTTTGTCCTGAAGGGGTCGATCCGGATTGGCGCGGACACCGTCCACCCGGCCGAACTGGCGGTCATGGAACGCCAAGGTACACAACTCAAATTTGATATACCTGAAGAAGCCACCCTGCTGCTGCTGAATGGTCAGCCGCTCAACGAACCCATCGTCGGCCACGGTCCCTTCGTCATGAACACCCAGCAGGAGATCAGCCAAGCGATTCATGACTACAACAGCGGCCAATTCGGGCAGATCGTCCACTAACCTGGCAGAGACGGCAGGACTTGACAGAGAGGGACTGACTGCCGTGTCATGAACTTCCTCTGTATGACTTGGCATTCTCGGCGTTGCACGAGAGGAGGGTGGTTTGTGACTGATCGGACCCTGCCGGCGATGCCCCAGGCTAAGTCCACCGTGACGGATTTGGACGAGATCACCTGCGACATCATCGATGCCACGGTTGGGGCGGTTGCGCCGGAGCGGATCGTCTTGTTCGGCTCCCGTGCCCGCGGTGACAGCGGGCCGGATTCCGATCTGGATCTACTCGTGGTAACACGGGATTCCTTCACGCCAGAACACACGCGGCAAGGCGACTTAAGGCGGATTCGCCAGGCAATAAGACAATTCCGACTCCCCGTCGACGTGCTTCTCTATAGCCGCGACGAGATCGACACCTGGCGCCAATCGCCAAACCATGTGATTGGGCGCTCCTTGCGCGAAGGGCTTACGGTATATGAAAGATCCTAAGCATGGTCGGATGATGCTTGATATGGCAACGGCTGACCTGCAAGCCATCCGCTACATGCTCAATCCGCACCAGTTCACCGATTCGATCTTCGGCTTTCATTGTCAACAAGCTGTTGAGAAACTCCTGAAGGCATGGCTCAGCTTTTTGGGGGTTACGTTCCCGCGCACCCATGACTTGCGAATTCTGTTCGATCTGGCCGAGGACATTGACCCGCAGGCAGTGGCAACTTTCCGGGAACTGGAAGACCTGACGGACTATGGCGTCCAGTTCCGTTACTAGGCTCCGTTCGATCTGGAACCTTTGGATCGTTTGGCCTTGGCGGATCAGGTTGGTAAGCTTGAGAGACGGGTCAGCCGGCTCATGGATCCTGCGCCATAACCAAGGCGAAGACCCTCAGGTCGCCAGCCCCTTCATCTGCAGCTCCTTGAGGCGGTCGCGGACCGCCGCCGCCTTCTCGAACTCCAGATCCTTGGCGTAGCCGTACATCTCCTTCTCCAGGGTCTTGATCTTGCGCGCCATCTGGGCCGGGGTGAGGTTGGCGTATTCGGCCATTTCCTCCGCCACCCTGGCATATTCCCTGGCCTTCAGGGGTCCGCCGGGTGTCGCCCCTTCCAGGATGTCGGCGATGGCCTTACGGATGGTCTGGGGCGTGATGCCGTGGAGGGCATTGAATTCGGTCTGCCTGGCACGGCGGCGCTCGGTCTCACCGATGGCGCGCTCCATGGAGCCGGTGACCTTGTCGGCGTAAAGGATGGCCTTGCCATTGACGTTGCGGGCGGCCCGGCCGATGGTTTGGATCAGCGAGCCCTCAGAGCGCAGAAAGCCCTCCTTGTCCGCGTCCAGGATGGCTACCAGCGACACCTCGGGCATGTCCAGGCCCTCGCGCAGCAGGTTGATCCCCACCAGGACATCGAATTCGCCCAGGCGCAGGTCGCGGATGATCTCCACCCGTTCCACGGTGTCGATATCCGAGTGCAGGTAGCGCACCCGCACGCCATGGTCATTCAGATAGTCAGTGAGATCCTCCGCCATGCGCTTGGTGAGGGTGGTGACCAGGACCCGTTCGTCGTGGCTGACCCGGGACCGGATCTCCGTCAGGAGATTATCAACCTGGCTCAGGGCCGGACGGACCTCCAGATCCGGGTCCACTAGCCCAGTGGGCCGCACCACCTGCTCGACGATGGCCCCGGAGTGCTGGATCTCGTATTCGCGCGGGGTGGCGGAGACATAGATGGTCTGGGGCTGGCGCTCCTGGAATTCCTCGAAGCGCAGGGGGCGGTTATCCAGGGCCGAGGGCAGGCGGAAGCCGTACTCGACCAGGTTCTCCTTGCGCGAGCGGTCGCCCTTGTACATGCCGCCGAGCTGGGGCACGGTGACATGGCTTTCGTCGATGATGAGGAGGGCATTGTCCGGCAGATAATCGTAGAGGGTCGGCGGTGGCTCGCCAGGCCCGCGCCCGGACAGGTAGCGGGAATAGTTCTCGACCCCGGAGCAGTAGCCGACCTCTACCATCATCTCCAGGTCGAAAAGGGTGCGCTGCTCCAGGCGCTGGGCCTCCACCAGCTTGTCGTGTTCGCGCAGCCAGGTCAGGCGCTCCCGGAGCTCCACCTTGATCTGCTCCACCGCCGCCAGGACTGTCTCCCGGGGGGTGGCATAGTGGGTCTTGGGGAAGACGGTATAGCGGGCGACTTTACGCAGCACCTCGCCGGTCAGGGGGTCGAAGACCGCCAGGGACTCGATCTCCTCATCGAAGAGGGTGACACGCAGGGCCTCCTCGTCCGACTCCGCCGGGTGAATGTCGATGACGTCGCCCCGCACCCGGAAGGTGCCCCGGTGCAGTTCCACCTCGTTGCGCTTGTATTGCAGGTCCGCCAGCCGACGCAGGAGGGCACGCTGATCCACCCGGTCGCCGCGGCTCAGGTGCAGGACCATGCGCAGGTAGGCATCCGGGTCCCCCAGGCCGTAGATGGAGGAGACAGTGGCGACGATGATGACGTCCGGCCTCTCGAGGATGGCCTTGGTGGCGGAGAGCCGCATCTGCTCGATGTGCTCGTTGATGGAGGCGTCCTTCTCGATATAGGTGTCCGAGGAGGGGACATAGGCCTCCGGCTGGTAATAATCGTAGTAGGACACGAAATACTCGACGGCATTGCGCGGGAAGAAATCACGCATCTCGCCATAGAGCTGGGCCGCCAGGGTCTTGTTGGGCGCCAGCACCAGGGCCGGGCGCTGGAGTTCCTGGATGACATTAGCGACGGTGAAGGTCTTGCCCGACCCCGTCACCCCCAGCAGGGTCAGCCCCGCCTCGCCATCCCGCAGTCCCGCCACCAGGCGGCGGATGGCCTCCGGCTGATCACCGGCGGGATTGAATTTCGAGACCAGTTCGAAGGGTTTGTCGAGGGGCTTGCTCATGAGTGGCAGCAGTGTTTCCGAGTCACGGTGGCTAAGTTATGCCGGAAAAGTGGCGAATCCCCGTGCCGGAATTGGCGCGTTTCGCTATTATTGGGAGCCCCGCCCGCGATTGCCAGGGCGATAAACCTTCCCCACCGGCAAAGAGTCGAGAACAGGACCGATGAGCAGCAAACTTTCCGCCCGCGTACAATCCGTCAAGCCTTCGGCGACCCTCGCCATCACTGCCCGTGCCAAGGCCCTGCGCGCCGCGGGTAAGGACGTTGTCGGCCTGGGTGCCGGCGAACCGGACTTCGATACCCCGGATCACATCAAAGAGGCCGCCATCAAGGCCATCAAAGATGGTTTCACCAAGTACACGCCGGTGGAAGGCACCGTCGAACTGCGGCGGGCCATCGTCGAGAAGTTTAAGCGTGAGAACGGGTTTGACTACCAGGTTGAAGAAATCCTGGTCTCCTGCGGTGGCAAGCAGAGCTTCTACAACCTGGCCCAGGCCATCCTGGACCCGGGCGACGAGGTCATCATCCCCGCCCCCTATTGGGTTTCCTATCCCGACATGTCCCTGCTCGCCAGTGGCGTACCCGTCATCGTTGACGCCGGGGCGGACCAGAGCTTCAAGATCACCCCGGCCCAGCTGGAGGCGGCTATAACCGAGCGCACCGCCCTCGTCGTCATCAACAGTCCCTCCAACCCCACCGGAATGTCCTACACCCACGCCGAGCTGGCAGGTCTGGGCGAGGTCCTGCGTCGTCACCCCCAGGCCGTGATCGCCACCGACGATATGTACGAGCACATCCGCTGGAGCACTGAACCCTTCGTCAACATCCTCAACGCCTGCCCTGACCTGGCCCCGCGCACCCTGGTCCTCAATGGCGTGTCCAAGGCTTACTCCATGACCGGCTGGCGTATTGGCTACGCTGGGGGCCCCGCCGACATCATCAAGGCCATGAAAAAGATCCAGGGCCAGAGCACCTCTAATCCGACCTCCATCTCCCAGGTCGCCGCCCAGGCTGCTCTCGAGGGCCCCCAGGACTGCATCGCCACCATGGGCGCCGCCTTCAAGGAGCGCCATGACTACGTGGTCGCGCGCCTCAACGGCATGGCCGGCATCGAATGCCTGCCCACTGACGGCACCTTCTACGTCTTCCCGAAGGTCCAGGGTATGATCGACGCCATCGACGGCGTCAAGGATGACCTGGAACTGGCCGAGTACCTCATCGAGAAGGCGGGCGTGGCCCTCGTCCCTGGCTCCGCCTTCGGCCTCGGTGGTCACGTGCGCATCTCCATCGCTACCAGCCGCGCCAACCTGGAAAAGGCCCTCGACCGCATCGCCAGCGTCATCGGCTGACGGGGTAACGAAAGGCGGAATGTTGGTCTGGACCGCGTAATGCCCGCTCCATGGTCACGCGCGGTCCTTGACGCCGGTAAAATTGACTAATAGAATGCCGCGCTTAGACTAATCCCCGGTAGCTCAGTCGGTAGAGCGGATGACTGTTAATCATTAGGTCCGTGGTTCGAGTCCACGCCGGGGAGCCAAATAAAGCAAGGGCTTAGGTCGAAAGACCTAGGCCCTCTGTGTTTTAAGCTGAAACGTGTCACTACTATGTCACCACCTGGCAATAAATAGTTCGAGCCAGAACCGGATCACCATAGCCTGCGTTAGGGTCTCCCGGATCTGGTTGATTTACGCTTACCGCCAGTTGGGAGCCCCGGCCAGGGTTAGACTTCCGTCTTGTGCCGTTTCCAGGTCTTTCCAGAAGGCGACCCAGGGCACGGGGGCCTGAAAGCGGATTTCCGTGATTACATGCCCATCATTTACATGGCGTTGCGAGCATACCGCCAGCAGCGCTTAGGCGAGGATTGGAGACGTTAAAGGGCGGTGCGGCCGGGGCGCCGAAGGTGGTCGAAAGCCGCTGGACCGCCGGCTATTTCCCTTTCACGCAGTATTCACCACTGCGGTAATAGTGCGGAGGACATGTCGATCCATGCCTAACAAGGGGCGGATCTACATCAACCTTGGAAGGCACGCAGTAGTCACCATTGCGATAATAATTAGGGGGGCAGGTAGCACCCTGCCTGGTAATGGCTGGTTTGGTATCGTGGCTAGAAGGCGTGCAATACTCGCCGCTGCGATAATAGCCAGGCGGACATATGGAACCTTTCCGTACGATGGTTGCGGCGGCTTGCGCCCCGGTAACGAACAGACAGAGCAATAATAGCTTTTTCATAGTGTTACTCTTGATGGAGCCCAGGAACTTCAAGTAAGGTCTTACGGGCATCCGACATGACCTTCTGGGTGGCGCTAATGACTGCTCGCCGTCAGCCATGAACCCTCACAGCATCTCAGGCCAGTTTACCCCTTGAACGAGCTCCCCAACCGGCTCAGGATCGGATCATAGCGGTGACGCTGATTCTGGGGATACTCGATATAGAAGGTCTTGAACATGTCATTGGAGAGGAAGGTCTTCTGGTAGAAGATCTTGGGTCCGATGTAACCGGAGACGACGAACCAGTTATCCTTCTGCCTTTTATAGGTAACCTTCTTGGTTATTTTAGGTGAAGAGGCATCCTGGGATTCCTGCTGAAAGAGGTCCTGGATGGTTTGTTCCAGGACATTATGGGTGCCATAGATGATCATGCGGGCCTCCTGGTCGGACGAGGCGAAGATTTGACCATCGCCATTAGGGGCTTCGCCCTGCGGAATCAGCAGATCGGCAGGATAGTCGATGGAATAGTTGAATCTGGAGTTGGAATAGGTCTTAAAGGTTTCTACCGCGGGAAGGGTTTGGGAGAGTAACAGGAGGGATAACAGCAGATAACGGATCATGTGTCCTGTACCTGGTATGTTGATGGAAGGAGAAGGCCGAGCCAGGCTTCCACCCGCGCACAGACATAGCCGGGCCTGGCTAGGCCTGAATCGGCGTCCTTCTCCCTTAAGCTTTCACCTTCTCAATCATGTGATTGATGACAAGGCTGTGCTCGTGCTGTGGGCTAAACATCACGATATCAGCGTCTGTTTCGACCCTGACATTGTGACCGGGCGGCCAGTAAAACAGATCATGCGCACTGACCGTCTCCTGCGCACCGTGGTCGTCCGTCGCCGTCAGTTGGCCACGCAAGACGAAGCCCCAGTGCGGGCACTGGCACGCATCGCCTTGCAGTCCCTGGAACAAGGGCGTGGTATCGACCCCCGCCGACAGGCTGAAGAACTCGCAGCTCATCTTGCCGAGTCCCGTGGCATCTCCGAAATTCATGTGCTGACGAATCACGGCACCCGGGATCTGCATCCTGACGTCCACGTCCTCTTTGGCTATCCGCATTGTTGTTTCTCCTCTGTGGCTTAGGGTTCCGGGAGATAGGGTCATTACCCCTAACGCCCCTCGGTGCGCCATGTTGCTCAGGGTGTTATCCGGACCACTCCCGCGACGATGGCGAGGATCTCGCTCTCATCATAGGGTAAGTACAGAGACCCCATCTCGGAATTAGCCCATTAGGCAACCCTCACCCGGTAGCGACTGGGGCCGGGGGAGGACTCCCAGCCTCTGTCAGTCGCGCTAGCGAGGACCCAGGATCACGCGCCCAGGCGGGGGCAAAAATGATGATTGACAACATCAGAATATACTAATATTCTATCTCCCCATGGACGGCGCACCGCACAACTTAAGACGCCGCTCATACTGACAACATAAACTAACGAGAGTGAAAATCACATGAAAAAGCTTGCTACTGCTGCCGCTGTTGTTGCCCTGCTGGGTGTCTCCGCTACCGCTTTCGCTTGGGGTGGTCCTTGGGGCAACAACGGTTGGGGCAACAATAACAGCGACTGGATGAACGACATGTTCGGCGATGGGGGTGGTGACTTCAGCATGAGCATGTCCGGTGGTGGTCGCGGCTATGGACGCGGCTACAACCGCTATTATGACAACTACTACAATGGCTATGGCCCCTACGGCTACGGCGCCCCCTATGGCTATGCCCCCTATGGCGCTCCTTATGGTGTGCCCTATGCCCCGCCCGCGCCCCCGGCCGCCCCGGCTGCTCCCTCCAAGTAACTGACATGGCTGAACTGGCGCCGGAGGCGGGTAGTGTCGTAAGCAGCAAGGTAGTATCGCGGTAGCAAGCTCCCACCTCCGGCGCCACCTTTCCGCGTAACAAAACCCCGAGCAGTACTGCCTGGGGTTTTTTGCGTTTGGGCTGAGGTAATCGTGGTCAGGCTACCACCCCCGACTCGTTCTGCTGGCGCCCGCGGCCGAGCATCAGGCGCCACCCGCTTGCGGTCTCGCAGCGCGTCCCATCCCACCCCAGACCACCCGACTCAGCCGCAAACCCCTTGCCCGGTGTCGTTAGCGCGTCTATGATCCAAGGCATATGTAAATCGCGGTAAATCCGGACAGCGTGACGGTTCCGTATCTGAAGTAGGTACTGAAGAAATGATAAGGCGACTCCTGCTCTTCTGCTGTCTCGTTCCTGCCCTGTCGGCGCAGGCGTTGGACGTGGATGTGGACGGAATGGTTGCCGCGCACAATCGCTGGCGCAAAACAGTTGGCGCCCCATCCCTCACATATTCGCCTGTTCTTGCCGCTGCTGCCCAGAAATGGGCGAACCATCTGAAGCAATCCAACCAATGCCGCATGCAGCACAGCAAGCCTGATGGGCGATACGGTGAGAATTTGTATTGGGCGGGTGCAATCAAATGGTCGGATGGCAGGCGCGAACTGCAGAAAGTCAGCCCGAAGAAGGTGGTGGACGACTGGTGCAGCGAGCGTGCTGACTATGACTACAAGAACAACAGCTGTGCCACTGGCAAAATGTGCGGTCATTACACGCAAGCCGTTTGGAAAAGCACCACCACCGTGGGCTGTGCCGTCGCGGTGTGCGATGAATCACATGAGCAGGTGTGGGTCTGTCAGTACCAGCCGCCGGGCAATTGGGTTGGGAGAAAACCCTATTGATTCAGTACAGGTAGGTTAGAGACGGGTACGTCTCTGGAGATGCGCGCCCTATGCTCCTTTCTGGACGGCTGTCACCCTCTCATTCCGCATCAGGATTTGATGGCGTGGCTGGGCGGAGCCAGCAATAGGGGCGGGAGAGTGCCTGATAAGGAGAGCGCCAAGCCCTAGTTACGGACTTGGCGGGCTTATGAGCGAGGCCCTGACCTCCGCTTGGAATCACCGCCCCCCCTTCAGGCTTATCCGTCGTTAGACAAGGCTGTGTCTCGCTTGCCCGGTGTCGTTAGCGTGGCTATGATCAGGGGCATATCCGGTCTCAGGTGGTTGAATTTCCTATCCGTCACTATCCGATGAATGCATTCACGGCACTCTGCATCAGCACCCTGGTCCTCGCCATGATCGTCGCCGTGGCGTGGCGTTTTTCCTCGCGTCGCCACACCTTCTCATGCCCGGTTTGGCTGCGTTGGCTGGTTTAACTCGACAACCCCTTTACCAAGTCCAACCGCGCCGCCTTCATCTTCGAACAGCTGGGTCTGGAAAGCGGCAAGAACGTTCTGTATGCCGGATGCGGGCCCGGTCTCGATTCTCCCTGATCATCTTGGGCTCGCCTCTACCGGTGGATGGCAGAAAATGATGCATCCACTGGGGGTTATGACCTAGATGTTGTGGTCAGGCCTTTCCCCGTACCGTGCTCCCGGCGTTGGCGTACTATTAGATCGCCCCCTTTCTCGGGCGGACCTACCATTTGGAGGACAACATGACCAAGAAATACGGCACGACAGCCGCCAGTCTTATGGCTCTATGCTTCGCCAGCACCGCCGTCGCGAGCGGTTTCGGCAGTTCTTCATCCCAAGCCCCCATGCCGGGTTTTGGCGGCCCCGGCATGAGCTTTCCCGGTTCCGGAGGACCCTGGGGCGCAACGTCCAACGCACCCCAGGCCGGTGCGGCGCCCGCTTCCCAGGGCTATTCGCAGCCTTCCTACCCTAGATATGCACCGTCCCCGCCGCCTCAGGCCCGCGAATCAGCCCCGGTCCTGCCGCCCACCTATGGCGAACAGCCCTATGCTCCGCCTGCTGACGCCTATCCGCCCGCTCAAGATGCTTATCCTCCGCCGCGTCAGGCCCGCGAAGCCGCCCCGGTTCCGCCAGCTGCCTATGGCGAACAGCCTAGGTATGCCCCGCCTGCTGACGCCTATCCGCCCGCCCAAGGTGCTTACCCTCCGCCGCGTCAGGCCCGTGAAGCCGGCCCGGTCCCGCCAGCCGCCTACGGTGAACAGCCTAGGTATGCCCCACCTGCTGGAGCCTACCCGCCCGCCCAATGGGCCTACCCCCCGCCACGTGAGCCCGCCCGCTTTCCGCCCTCCGCCGCACCTTATCCCGTGGCGCCGGGGGTCGCTCCCCCCGATCCTGGAGCCGGGGCATCCCCGTCCGGCGCCTATCCACCGCCTTCGGGGGGCTACGGTACCTCTCAAGGCTATCCGTCTAGAGGCCAGCCGCCCTTGGATGTCCGGAATGAGGATGGCAAGGACAAGGGCGGCTTCAACCCGGGTAACATGATGAACAAGATGCCAAATCCCATGAACATGTTTGGCGGCAGCAAGAATTAGGAAGTCAGAACAAGTGCCTGGAATCGCAAGATCCAGGCACTTGCCTCTGTGTGCGCCGACCAGGCGTGCTGAGGGCGCATTTCCGGCGGACGGGCCGTATCCCAGTGGCGGACGGGTGGCAAGATGAACCCTTTCTTCTGGCGGTGGTGGTTGTCAATTGGCTTGACCTCGATCCTGGTGGTCGCCTGCGGAGGCCCCGGATCCGATACCTCGCCCCCACCAGGGCCCGGGGCCGCCTCCCTGACGATCCTGCACTTCAACGACTTTCACGGCCGCTTAGCGACGGCCAATCCCGATACCCTCAGCTTCTTTGGCACCCTGGAAGAGGAGCGCCAAAGCGCTGGCGAAGGACGCACGCTCGTGATCGCCTCGGGCGATCTCATCGGGGCCTCACGCTTTCCGTCCTTCATCCAGGGGGATATCCCCACCCTGAAGATTCTGAACATCATGGACCTGGACGCCTCGGCCGTGGGCAACCATGAATTCGATAAAGGTTACGCTGACCTGGCCGACCGGGTGATGCCGAATGCGGCCTTTCCGTACCTTGCTGCCAATGTTTACCATCAAGGCACGACGCAGCCCGTGCTGCCGGCCTACGCCTTGTTCCACCGCGCCGGCGTCAGGGTCGGTGTCATCGGTGCCATCACCCTGGGGGTGCCGTCCCTGGTGGCGCCCGAAGGGGTCGCCATGCTCGATTTCGGCGATCCCGTGATGGCGGTGAACCGGGTCACCGCCCAACTTAGCGACGGTCGGGAGTCCAACGGCGAGGCGGATATCATCATCGCCGCCTATCACGAGGGTGCCAGCCGTGAGGGCAGCCTGGCCGAGCAGGAGGCCGCCAGCACCGTCTTCCGGGCGATGGTGGAGGCTACCTCGCCGCGGGTAGATGTGATCTTCAACGGTCACACGCACCTGGCCTATGTGCATCAGGCGCGGCTCCCGGGGCGCGCCAGCACTGGGACCGGCACGTCCGGTGCAGAGAAATCGGAGGCAGTCACGGCGGGGGAGGACGGCACCCTCTTAAGGGGGGGCAGGCGGGCGGGGACCCGTCCGGTGATGCAATCGGGGGCTTATGCCGCCTTGATCGGCAAGGTCAGCCTGGAGATTGACCCGGCCACTCACCGGGCGGTTTCGTCCAGCGTGGAGAACCTGGAGCCTCGGCCAGGCGCTGGCAACACCCTGCCCCGGGTGAAAAAGGTGGCAGCCCTGCTCGACTGGGCTCTGGCCGAGGCGGAGGAGATCGGCCAGGAAGAGATCGGTACCGCGACGGCGGCAATCACCCGGGCGGGTGACCTGGCTCCGGACGGGCAGGTGGTCGACGACGACCGCAGTCTGGAATCGCCGCTGACCAATTTGGTAGCGAGTATGTTTCGCGACCGGCTGGCCGAGCCTGGCCGGGGCGGCGCCCGGATCGGCGTGCAAAACCCCGGTGGGACCCGTGCGGATCTGCAGGCCGGGGCCCTGACCTATAGCGAGGCCGCCGATGTGCTGCCCTTCGCCAACACCCTGATGACAGCCCGCCTCACCGGGGCCCAGTTCAAGACCCTGCTGGAGCAGCAGTGGCAGCCGCCGGGGGCGAGCCGCCCCTACTTGCAGTTGGGTTTGTCAGACAATGTCGCCTACACTTACGACGCCTCCCGGGCCGAGGGTGATCGGATCACCGCGATCACCCTCGATGGCGCACCCCTGGACCGGGAGGCCGAGTATGTGGTGGGGAGCAGCGCCTATCTCATCGGCGGCGGGGATAACTTCACCGTCTTCACAGCGGCGGCGGAGCGGCGGGATTCCGGGCTGAGCGACCTCGAGGAATGGGTCGCATACATCAAGGGGTCTACAGCGCTGGCGCCGTCTTTCGCCAAGCAGGCGGTGCAGGTGTCCCCGACCCCGATGACCTTGATGATCGGGAGGCCCCAGCCAATCAGGGTCAGCGGCATGAACTTCGCCAAAGTCAGTGACGCGGTGCCGAATAGGCGCCTGACCGCCCGCATCGATGGCACACTGGTAGGTACGGCGAATATCGCCGATGGTGCGGCGGATCTCAACCTCAGCCTGCCGCCGGGCCTGGGCGGGGGATTCAAGACCCTGGCCATCACCGCCAGCCCGACCGGAACGACCCTGAGAATCCCGGTTGAGGTGCTGGCCACCGGCGGCTAAGCGTGACGGCAGCCTACCCAGAAGAGGCGAAGTACAAGGCGGGCAACCTCCGCAATGTAGGCGCGACGGCAGGCCGCGAGCTGACCTGGACGCAGTGGTTCTTTGGGGGGTTGAAGTCATTGGGGCGCTATGGGCTCGGGAGCGACCCTCAAGAGGAGTGTCGAGGCATAAAAGACAAGCATCAAGGGGAGATATACCGATGAGAATCCTGCACACCATGCTCCGCGTCGGGGACCTGGACCGGTCCATCGACTTCTATACCAAGGTTCTGGAAATGCGGCTGCTGCGCCGCAAGGATTACCCAGACGGTCAGTTCACCCTGGCATTTCTGGGATATGGGGCGGAGTCGGAACAGGCAGTCATCGAACTGACCTATAACTGGGGCGTGAGCGCCTATGAGCTAGGTACCGGCTTCGGCCACCTGGCCCTCGAAGTCGATGATGTCTACCGCGCCTGCGAGCAGATCCGGGAGCGGGGCGGCAACATCATGCGTGAGGCCGGACCCATGAACGCGGGCACCACCATCATTGCCTTCGTGGCGGACCCGGATGGCTATCCCATCGAGTTGATTGGACGTAAGGATTGAGTTGACTTGGGGTGATCCCCAAGGCGCTCTTCTCTACCGGTGCGGCCTGAACAGAGACCCCCAATGAAATGTGGGTGAAGTCGCCATCGCCGAACAGGACTTGGCGGGTCTGTCTCTCAAGCGGGGCTACCGCGCACCCAGCAAGCTGTCCCGCTTTCTGAACCAGCCACTCAGGCTCAGGCGTTCGCGGCGGGCGGGCAGGACTTCGTGGATAAAACGGTCACTCAGGAAGCACACCAGGCGGCCGGCGATGGGGAGTACCTGCTCCTGGCGGTTTTCATCGGCGGGGTCGGTGTAAATGCGCAATTGACCGCCATCCTCTTCCCGCCAGGAGGTGTTGAGGTAGAGGATGAGGGTGACGAGGCGCTGGTCCGTGTCCCGGAACTGGTCCAGGTGTTTGCGGTAGTAGGCCCCGGGGGGATAGAGGGCGAAGTGCCCCTCGAACTCGAACAGCCCCAGGAAGAGGGCGCGGTTGATGGCCAGGCGCAGTCCCTCCAGGGTGGCCAGGAAATGGCGTTGGGCGGGGGTGGCGGCGGCTGGGTTCAGCCACCGGATCCGGTCGGTCCGGATGGTGGCGTTGTGTTGAAAGTGCTCGCCCTGGCCGATGCCCGCGTCCTGGAAGTCCCCGCTGGTCCGGAACTCCCGCGCCTCCGCGGCCAGTTCCGCCACCCGTGCGGGCGGGAGGAAGTCGTCGATGATAGCCAGCCCCGCGTTGGCCAGGCCCTGGACGATGCACTCCTGCAAGGCCTCGGCCCCTAGGTCAGCGGGGCCAGCGGCAACCAGGCTCATGGCAGTATCAGGATGCCATCCATCTCCACCGCGGCGCCCTTGGGCAGGGCGGCGACGCCAATGGCGGCGCGGGCGGGGTAGGGCTCGCTAAAATAGGACGCCATCACCTGGTTGACCAGGGGGAAATGGCCGAGATCGGTGAGATAGACGTTGAGCTTGACCAGGTCACCCAGGCCGCCGCCGGCGGCCTCGGCCACGGCGGCCAGGTTATCGAAAACCTGGCGGATTTGGGCCTCCATGTCACCCGTCACCAAGGCCATGGTGTCGGGGACCAGGGGGATCTGGCCGGAGAGGAAGACGGTGTCGCCCACCCTGACCGCCTGTGAATAGGTACCGATGGCTTGAGGGGCGCGGTCAGTGCGAATGATGGTTTTAGGCATGGGTTCCCTCGTCAGAGTGAGGCCAGTGATGGCAAAGGCGGATAGGGTGATGGCGATGAGGATCCGTGTTAGGGCCCGACGGGTTGTCTGGCGCTAGCCGGACTTCATTCGAAAAGCTTGCGCCACCAGCGCCGGCGATTTTGGGGCAGAATGCGGGTCGCGGGCAGGTCAACCGGCGGGATCAGGCTCAAGACCCAGCCGGGCAAGGGCGGGTTGTCACTGAAACCGCAGGAGACGCCCAGGTTATGGGGGTCGTAAATCTTGATGAAGGTGGGAGCTTGAGGGTTGTCGGCATAGACGATCCCGCAGTAATCCTCCTTATGCTCCGCGCGCAGCAGTTTGTCGATCCCGGCAATGAAGGCGAGGACCTGCTCGGGGGTGGATGGCGCTGTCGGCGGTATCTCCCCCAAGGCATAGAGGTACCAGCCTGCGTCAGCCCGCTCGCGCATTCGTTCCCAGAGAGCATCGAGGTGATGCCAGCGCAGGGTGGCGGTGAAACCGCCGCGAAAGGCGGTCAGGAAGGCGTCTCGGGGTGTCCCGGTCTCTGCGGTCACGAACAACTCCTAGCGAGTGATGTCAGGGTATCCCCGGGATACAGCCATCGGGGCTGACCTGAATGTATGGCCGGTTGGGTACCTTTTGGGGTCCCAATCCGTGCGATATGCGGCACGTCCATAGCGCCCTGGGGCGGTCAAGCGGCCCTTTCCTGTATAGTTGCAGTTTTACTCCGGTGGAAGCAACAACCCATGTCAGCTCTCTACGAATCCCGGCTCCCCCATCTCGAACTCCTGCATCGTGGCAAGGTGCGCGACCTCTACCGGATCGATGCCGAGCATCTTCTGATCGTCGCCAGTGATCGCCTGTCGGCCTTTGACGTGGTCCTGCCGCAGCCCATTCCTGGCAAGGGCGAGGTGCTGACCCGGGTTTCCCGCTTCTGGTTCGGGCGCATCGGCCACCTGCTCCCCAATCAGCTCACGGCGATCAGCGTCGATGAGGTGGTGACGGACCCCGCAGAGCGTGCACAGCTCGGCGACCGGGCCCTGGTGGTGCGCCGCCTCGAACCCTTGCCGGTGGAGGCCATTGTGCGGGGCTATCTGATCGGCTCCGGCTGGAAGGACTACCAGCAGAACGGGGCCGTCTGCGGTATCTCCCTGCCGGGGGGGCTGCGCCAGGCGGATCGGTTGCCCCAGGCCATCTTCACCCCCTCCACCAAGGCCACCCTCGGGGCCCACGACGAGAACATCGACTTCGACCAGACCGTCGCCCTCCTTGGCGGTTCCCTGGCCCGGGAGGTGCGCGATGCCGCCCTGGCTATCTATATCGAATGCGCCGACTACGCCCGCTCCCGTGGCATCATCATTGCCGACACCAAATTCGAGTTTGGTCTGGACGAGGCCGGTCGCTTGCATCTGATTGACGAGGTCCTGACCCCCGACTCCTCCCGCTTCTGGCCGGCGGACCAGTACCAGCCCGGCATCAGCCCTCCCAGCTTCGACAAGCAGTTCGTCCGGGACTACCTGGAGACCCTGGACTGGGACAAGACCGCGCCGGGCCCCGAGCTGCCCCAGGCAATCATCGCCAAGACCGCGGCTAAATACCGGGAGGCAGAGGAGCGGCTGACGCAACCCCTTCAGTCGTAGCGTTCGTCCTTCCAGCGCCGCAGGGCGGTAAAGACCTGGGCGCTCGTCTTGAGCGCCGTCCCCGCGAAGCCCTCCGCCGCCGCCCTGACCGCCGGCACGCCCGTGCGCAGGAAGGGGTTGGTGGCCAGTTCCTCGGCCAGGGTCGAGGGCACCGTGGGTTGCTCGGCCGCGCGCAGGGCCTGGGCCCGGGCGGTGCGCTCGGCTAGGGCGGGGCTGTCCGGTTCAACCCAGGCGGCAAAGCCAAGATTCGCCAGGGTGTACTCGTGGGCGCAATAGACCTGGGTCTCCGGGGGCAGGCTGGCGATCCGCTCCAGGGAGGCGGCGAGTTGGTCGAAGGTGCCGTCAAAGACCCGTCCACAGCCGGCGGCAAAGAGGGTATCGCCACAGAAGAGGACCCCGGCCCCCCAATAGGCAATGTGGGTTGCGGTATGGCCAGGCACTTCCAGGACCTGGAGAGGCACACCCAGGCCCGGTGGGCTGATGATTTCTCCTGCTCCCACCGGGTCCGTTACCGACCGGATACGCCGGTCCCGGGGCCCGAACACCCGCGCCTGGGGCCAATGGGCGAGGAGGTCGTCCACCCCGCCGATGTGGTCCTGGTGATGATGAGTGAGCAGGATGGCGACGAGCCGTAGGCCCTGGTCTTGCAGGTGCTCGATAACCGGCTCCTCGTCGCCTGGATCCACGACCAGGGCCTGGTCGCAGCCCTCCTGGCGGAGCAGCCAGATGTAGTTGTCGTCAAAGGCGGGAATGGGACTGATGACGAGCATGGCGGAAATCCGGTGGCTGATGAATTTGGAGAATCGACCGATTGCTGGCGCTTGGCTGGCACCGGTCTCCTGAGCTTCAGACGCTGGCGATGTCCGCCTGGTCCAGCCGGGCCAGGGCCGCGCGGATCGACTGCTCGATCCCAGGCCCGTCCAGGCCGCACGCAGCCAGTTGCATCTCGTGGCTGTCCTGGGGGAGGTAACGGTCGGGCAGACCCAGGTGCAGAAGGGCCTTCGTCAGGCCGCGCTCGGCAAGGAACTCGGCGATGGCGGAGCCCGCGCCACCCGCGACGACATTTTCCTCCACGGTCACCAGCAGGCGGTGACGGGTGGCCAGGTCAAGGATCAGCTCCTCGTCCAGGGGTTTGACGAAGCGCATGTTGGCCACGCTCGCGTCCAGGCCCTCGCCCGCCGCCAGGGCCGGCGCCAGCCGGCTGCCGAAGGCCAGGATGGCAATGTCCCGGCCGAACCTGCGTACTTCGCCCTTACCGATTGGCAGGGGCTCCAGGCCGGGCTCGATGCTGACCCCTGGACCTGAGCCGCGCGGATAGCGCACCATCGCCGGGCCCGGATACTCAAAGGCGGTTTGCAGCAGGCGTCGGCATTCGTTCTCGTCCGCCGGGGCGGCGATGATGAGGTTTGGCAGGCAGCGAGCAAAGCTCAGGTCAAAGCTGCCGGCATGGGTCGCCCCGTCCGCTCCTACCAGGCCGGCCCGGTCCACCGCCAGGGTCACGTCCAGGTCCTGGAGGCAGATGTCGTGGATGAGCTGGTCGTAGGCCCGTTGCAGGAAGGTGGAATAGATGGCCACCACGGGCTTCAGGCCCTCGCAGGCCAGGCCCGCCGCCAGGGTCAGGGCGTGCTGCTCGGCGATGCCGACGTCATGGTAGCGCTCGGGGAATAGGCTGGCGAAGGGGGTCAGGCCCGAGCCCTCGCTCATAGCCGGGGTGATGCCGATCAGGCGGGCATCCTGGTTGGCGGCGTCGCACAACCAGTCCCCAAAGATTTGGGTATAGGTGCGGCCGCTGGACTTACTGGACATGGTCCCCGTGGTGTAATCGAAGGGTGAGACGCCGTGGAAGGCGACGGGTTTTTCCTCTGCGGGTTCGTAGCCCTGGCCCTTGCGGGTCACCACATGCAGGAGGCGAGGCCCCCGCATGGTCTTCATGTTGCGCAGGGTGGCAACCAGGGCCTCGATATCATGACCGTCGATGGGCCCAATGTAGTTGAACCCCAGTTCCTCGAACAGGGTGCTGGGCATGACCATGCCCTTCATGTGTTCCTCCCAGCGCCCCACCAGTTGGCGAATGCTCGGCAGGCCCCGGAGGGCGCTTTTGCCGCCCTCGCGCACGCTGGTGTACAACTTGCTGGACAGGATTTGTGCCAGGTGATTGCTGATGGCCCCTACCGGCGGTGAGATGGACATTTCGTTGTCATTCAGGATGACCATCATGTCGGTATCGGTGGAGCCGGCGTGATTGAGGGCCTCGAAGGCCATGCCGGCGCCCAGGGCGCCGTCGCCGATCACCGCGATCACATGGCGCTGCTCCCCCTTCAGCCGGGCCGCCGTCGCCATGCCCATGGCGGCGCCGATGGAGGTGCTCGAGTGACCCACGCCAAAGGTGTCATATGCGCTCTCGCTCCGCTTGGGGAAGCCGGAGAGGCCCCCGCCCTGGCGCAGGGTCGCCATGCGGTCGCGACGGCCCGTGAGGATCTTGTGGGGATAGGCCTGGTGGCCCACATCCCAGATCAGTCGGTCTTCCGGGGTGTCAAAGACGTAGTGCAGGGCGATGGTCAGCTCCACCACCCCCAGCCCGGCTGCCAGGTGGCCACCGGTCCGCGAGACGCTGTCCACCAGAAAGGCGCGCAGTTCCAACGCCAGGGCAGGGAGCATCTCCGGGGACAGTCGGCGCAGATCAGCGGGAAAATCAACGGTGGAAAGCAGCGGAAAGCGCCCGCCGCCGCGCGGATGGCTCTGAGTAGCGTAAGTCATGTTAGGACAGGTCCTTCCGGAAAATGACAAAGGCTAAAGGAAAATCAAGGAAGTAGTCTAAAGCAAGTAAGCGGCTATCGTGCGGACCAGGTTGAGCGGTTTGGCGGCGGCTTAACGGCGGGGTCAGCGCGGTATCCTAACGTGTCATCGCGCTCTAGTTTCACCCCGGGCCCCCTTTCGTCGGTAGCAGGGAGGGCAGCCCCGCGGCCATTCGCCGCGCCTCGGTCAGCACGAATTGTCGAAAGGCCCGCGCCGAGGGTGACAGGCGCTTGCCGCGCCGATAGACCAGATACCATTGACGCTGGATCGGTAAGCCAACCACGTCCAGGACTACCAGCTTGCCCGTGGCCAGCTCCAGTTCGATGGTGTGGAGGGAGACCAGGCTCAAGCCCAGGCCGGCGCGGACGGACTGCTTGATGGCCTCGTTGCGGGTCATTTGCATGCCGCTCTGGAAGGCGACGCCCTGATCGGTGAAGAAGCGATCCATGGCCTGGCGCGTCCCTGAGCCCGGCTCGCGCATGACGAAAACCTCCTGGGCCAGTCGTGCCAGTGGCACGTCCCGCGTCCCCGCCAAGGGGTGATCAGGGGGCGCCACGACCACCAGGGGATTGTCCATAAAGACCTCTGACTCCACCTCGACCCCCTCGGGTGGCTGGCCCATGAGGACCATGTCGACGGCGTTCGCCTCCAGCTGGCGCACCAATTGTTCGCGATTTGTCACGTCCAGGGCCAGAGCGACGCCCGGATAGCGCCGATGGAAGGCCGCCAGCAGGCGCGGGGCGAAATAATTCACCGTACTGGCCACCGCCACCGACAGGCGGCCGCAACTGACGCCTTTCAGAGACTCCATGACGTCCTGCAACTCCCGCAGGGAGCGGTTGACGCCCTGGCTGTAGGGATAGAGTTCCCGGCCCGCCTCCGTCAGGGCGATGCTACGCCCCAGCTTTTCGAAGAGGGGCAGACCTACCTCCTCTTCGAGTTGCCGCACTTGCATGGACACCGCCGGCTGGGTCAGATGCAGCTCCTCGGCGGCGCGGGTATAGCTCATGTGGCGCACCACCGCCTCGAAGACCCGCAACTGGCGCAGAGAGATGTTCATACCAGAGAACGGGGGTGGGTCGCGCGACTCAGGCGATACTGGCCTGGTAACCCTCTGCCTTGATGGCGGCGATCAGGGCCGTCGGGTCCGCGTCACCCTCGACCGCCGCGTATTGCCTGACGCGATCCACCTCCCCAACGGTTTTCACCCCGGGTACCGCCGCCAGGGCCTGGCGCACCGCTTGCTCGCAATGGCCGCAGGTCATGCCTTCTACCTTCAGTTCGATCATGGGACAGGTTCCTCGATGGGTATAGGTGATAGATGGTTCAGACCCGCGGCTCTCAGGCCCCCACGATCAGCCGCAGGGCATCCAGATGCAGCCGGACCCGGGTCAGGTAACGGGACAGGCGGTCACGGCGTTCCTCCAGGGCCGTGATTTCCTCCGCGCGGATGTTGGGGTTAACGCGTGCCAGGGCGCGCAAGCGCGCGATTTCGGCGGTGAGTTCCTCTGTCATGTGGGCGCGGGCCGCGACTTCCAATCCCGCCGCCGTCTGGGCGGCCCGGCGTTCACCCTCCTCCATCATAGTCTCCAAGGTTGCGGTCTTGGCCTGAATGATGGCATGGGCCAGCCGGCGGTTGCGGGTCAGGCATTGGCCCCGCAGGCGTTGATGGGGGAAATCCTCCGCTCGATCCCGGCCCTCGGCATCCAAGAGCAGGCGCAGGGCGGTGGGTGGCAGGAAGCGCCCGATCTCCAGTTCCGGCGGGGCTGGGCATTGGGCGACATGGATCATCTCCAGCAGCAGGGCGCCCGTCGGCAACTCACGATCGCGCAGCAGGGTCAGGGCGCAGGTCCCCAGGTCCGAGTCCAGGATCATGGCCATGGCGCCGCGCGTCATGGGGTGTTCCCAGGTCAGGAACTCGCGGTCCTCCCGGGCCAAGGCCAGGGCGCGGTCGAAGGTTACTGTCAACCCCTCCTCGGGCAGTTCCGGAAACCGCTCCTGGAGCCGATGGGGGCCTGGTCGCAGGACCAGGGTCGCCCCCAACCCCGGTTCCAGGTCGATGCCGAAGCTGTCCCAGACGCGGGTCAGGTAATCCCGTAGGGCTGGGTCTGCGTCCTGTTCCGTGATGGCGTCTACCAGGGCGGCGGAGGCGTGGGGGTGATGGGAGTGGAGCTCCAGCAGCCGATCACGCCCGGCGGCCAGTTCGGCGCCGATCCGCTCCCCCTCACTGCGCCCCGCGGCGATGAGTGCCTCCACCTGGGCGGGATCGGCCTGGGGCTGTTCCAGCAGGTCACGGAGGCGAGCCCCAAGCCGCTCATAGACCGCCCCCGCCGCCGGGCGGATGGCGGCAAAGGCATCCAGTCCCTCCTGGTACCAGCGGTAGAGGGTCTCCTCGGGGCCGCCAATCTGATAAGGGATGTGGATGTGGATGGTCTGGGTCTGGCCGATGCGGTCCAGGCGTCCGATGCGCTGCTCCAGCAGGTCCGGGTCCAGGGGCAGGTCGAACAGGACCAGATGGTGGGCGAACTGGAAGTTGCGGCCCTCGCCGCCGATTTCTGAACAGATCAGGGCCTGGGCGCCCTCGTCGGTATCGGCAAAGAAGGCGGCGGCGCGGTCGCGCTCCAGGATGGCCATGTCCTCATGGAAGAGGGCGGCATGGATGCCCTCGCGCTCCAGCAGGGCGCGGCGCAGGGCGATGGCAGTCGTGGAGCGGGCGCAGATGACCACCAGCTTTTCCGGCCGCAACTGGCGCAGGGTCGCGGCCAGCCATGTGACGCGGGCACTGGCCAGGGGTTCGGCCTCGCCGGTGGGGTGGGCGGAGGGCTCGGGGGTGGCGTCGGGCTTCGTGCTGGCGATCCCGGCGGCGGGCGCGCGGGGCAAGGGATGTGGGATGGGATTGCGAGCGGGGAAGCCCTGGATGGCGGCGCGGCTGTTGCGGAACAAGACCCGGCCGGTGCCGTGCCGATCTACCAGGGCGGTAATGATCTGCTCCGGTGGCAGGCTGTCCAGCCCCAGGGTCCGTAACCCTTCCTTGTCCTCTGGCGCCAGGGGCTGGCCATCCAGAAGCCGCCCCGCCAGTTGGGCGATGTCGACATAGCCGGCCTCCTCGGCCAGAAAGGCGTCATAGTCCCGCCAGCGCTGGGGGTCGAGCAGGCGCAGGCGACCGAAGTGTCCGGCGCGCCCAAGTTGCTCCGGGGTGGCCGTGAGCAGGAGGACGCCGGGCGTCTGGGCGGCGAGGGCGGCCACCAGGTCGTATGCCAGACTGGTCTCGCTTGGGCTCCAGGGCAGGTGATGGGCCTCGTCGACGATCAACAGGTCCCAGTTGGCCTCCAGCACCCCCCGGGTGGCGGCGGGGGCGGCCAGCAGTCCCTCCAGGGGGCAGAGAACCTGAGGCTCGGTGAGAAAGGGATTGTCGTCTCCGGTCGCGATCTCCCCCAGCCGCTGGCGGTCGAAGAGGGCGAAGCGCAGATTAAAGCGCCGCCGCATCTCCACCAGCCATTGGTGAAGCAGGGGCTCGGGCACCAGGATGAGGGCGCGCGCCACCCGCCCGGTGATCAACAGTTGGTGGAGGATGAGGCCAGCCTCGATGGTCTTGCCCAGGCCCACCTCGTCCGCCAGCAGTACCCGCGGGGCCGGGCGTCGGGTGACCTCGGCGGCGATATAAAGCTGATGGGGGATGGGGCTGACCCGGGGCGCCACCAGGCCCAGCACCTCTGACCGCGCTGCCGCCATACCCCGCAGCCAGGTCTCGTAACGCAGGCTGAACCAGGCATCGCGATCGATTCGCGCGGCCAGCAGACGTTGGCGGGGCCGGTTAACCGGTAAGCTGGGATCGATCCGGGTCTCGGTGAGCCGGCTGGTGTTGCCATCCTTGTCCTCGCACCGGTAGGTGAAGATGCCTGCCTCTTCCTCGACCGCCAGGACCCGCAGGTCCTCGCCCCCGGGGATGCGCACCCGTTCGCCGGGTTGGAAGAGGACCCGACTCAGGGGCGCATTGTCCCGGGCATAGAGCCGGGTCTCGCCGGTCGCCGGAAACATGATGCTCACCTGGCGGCCCTCGATGGCCGTGACCAGGCCCAGGCCGAGTTCGGATTGGGTCTCGCTAAGCCAGCGCTGGCCGGGTACGAAGGGGGTCATGGGTTGGTCGGGTCGCGGCGGGCTTGGGAAGGGAGGGCTATTGTAATATCCTCGCCGCATCCGCCGAGGAGACAATCGGGATTTTTCATCGTCGCCATGTGGTCCAGCCGCTTCAACGCCACCACCATTGCCGATCGCTTGGCCCGGGCCGCTGGCCTCCAGGAGGCAGCGCGCGAGGAATTTGTCGCCGGCGACGCGGCCCCACCCCGGCCCGCCTCCGTGCTGCTGCCCCTGATCCGCCCTGGTCGCGACCGGGCAGGAGGCCAGGATCCCTCCTGGAGCCTGCTGTATATCCGCCGCTCCGAGCATGATCAAGACCGCCATAGCGGCGAGGTGGCCTTCCCAGGCGGTCGTGCGGACCCGGGCGATCGGGACCCCGTGGCCACCGCTCTGCGCGAGGCCGAGGAGGAGATCGGCCTGGACCCCCGCCACATCCAGGTCCTGGGCCAGATGCGTCCCTTCCGGACCGTCAGCGGCTATCGGGTGACCCCCGTGGTGGGTCTGGTCACCACCTGGCCGGTTGCCCTGAGGCCCGACCCCGCCGAGGTGGCGGAGATCTTCAGCTTGCCCCTCGACTGGTTGCGCGAGCCCAGCCACCGTCACACCCGACCCTGGCCAGCCCCTGGCCACCCCGAGGCCCGGCAAGTCATCTTTTACCAGGAACGGGAAGGCCGCCGCCTGTGGGGCGTGAGCGCCTGGATAACCGTCGATTTTCTAGGCTGCCTGGAGCCCTGGGGCTAATCCCGCCGGGTCAGGAACATGGCGTCGCCGTAGCTGAAGAAGCGGTAGCCCTCGCTAACCGCATGGCGGTAGGCGGCCATGATGCCTGGATAGCCGCTGAAGGCGGAGACCAGCATCAGGAGGGTGGATTCGGGCAGGTGAAAATTGGTGATCATGGCATCCACCACCTGGAAGGGGTAGCCGGGCCGGATGAAGAGCCGGGTCTCGCCGCGATAGGGGGCGAGGGCGCCACGGGTGGCGGCGGTCTCCAGGCTGCGCACGCTGGTGGTGCCCACCGCCACTACCCGGCCGCCCCGGGCGCGGGCCTGCTCTACCTGGTCACAGACGTCCTCGTCCACCTCCAGCCACTCCGCGTGCATGGGGTGCTCGTCCAGGTCCTCCACCCGCACCGGCTGAAAGGTGCCGGCGCCGACGTGCAGGGTGACATGGGCGGAGGCGATACCCTGGGCCCCCAACCGCGCCAGCATCTCCGCGTCGAAGTGGAGGCCGGCGGTAGGGGCGGCCACCGCCCCCAGGCGGCGGGCGTAAAGGGTCTGGTATCGCTCCAGGTCCGCCACCTCGTCCGGGCGCTGGATGTAGGGGGGCAGGGGCATGTGGCCGTGCCGCTCCATGAGTCCGGGAAAGTCCGCGCCCAGGGCCCGCAGATGGAAGAGTTCGCCCTCCCGGCCCAGGCATTCCAGGGCAGCGCCCGACTCCAGCCGCAGCCGGCTCCCGGGCTTGGGCGACTTGCTGGCACGGACATGGGCCAGGACCTGGTCCGGCTCCAGCAGGCGCGCCACCAGGATCTCCAGGCGCCCGCCGCTCTCCTTGCGGCCAAAGAGGCGGGCGCGCATGACGCGGGTGTCGTTGAAGACCAGCAGGTCGCCCGGCCGCAGCAGGTCCGGTAGCGCGGCGAACAACCGGTCCTCCAGCCGGCCGCTTGGGCCGTCCAGGTAGAGGAGCCGGCTGGCCCCGCGCCGCTCCAGGGGTCGCTGGGCGATGAGTTCTGGTGGCAGATCAAAGTGAAAGTCCGAGCGTTTCATGGCGCGGATGATACCGGAAACCCGGGCCGTAACGGCCGTCACGCCAGGCTCCTGTTGGGAAGGGAACGCTTCGCGGTTGCGCCCGACCGTCCGCCATGGCCCCCGCATACGGCCCTTGCCCCGCCAGCGGGAAAGGCTATACTTGACTCTTGCCTGTAGAGGCGATGCCGGGGTGGCGAAACTGGTAGACGCATCAGACTCAAAATCTGACGGTAGTAATACCGTGCCGGTTCAAATCCGGCCCTCGGTACCATAAGTAGAACAAGGGGTTAGATCGAAAGGTCTCGCCCCTTTTTCTTGGCCGCCATGCCCCGTGAGACACGCTTGACACTCTGCCCCGCACCACCCCATATCTAGGCTTGCGCCCGGCAAGGAGCCCGGTGGTAGGTCCAGGATGGTTCGGCAAGGTATCGTGAGCAGGTCCAGGGATGATGTTGTCCCTGAACCGCGGCAGGTGCATCCGCAAGTCCACGGCAGCGGTTATAATGGCCCATCGTCCGCCCTAGTCCCTGGCCCTTGTGATGTCCCGCGGTATCCACCTCAAGCAACTCACCAACACGGACCTCGGTCTTCTCGGCCTCCCAGATGATCTACTGGAGGCTGAGGCCCTGTCCGCCGGTCCGCGCCAACTGGCCGCCGAGGGGGACCCCACGCTGGCGCGCATCATCCAGGAGGTCCTCGTGACGCTGGAGGATGCCCTGGTCCTCCTGGAACAGGCCCTGGCCTTTGGCCAGGGACCGACCCCCATCCGCGCACCGGCCCAGGACCGCAACACCCGGCCTCTGGCTTGAACCTACCGAGACGATGCAGACAGGGTCTAGATCAGGGCCGGTCATCGCTTATCATGCGTCCGGTCCCCAAATCACCCAGCACCTGGTCGCTGCAACAGGCATCTAACCCCCCATGTCGCGCCTGCATCCTGCCCCCGTCCCTGCTCTCGGAGTTGATCTCATGTACGTCGTGCGTGCTTCGCGTGTCACACCGACCCTTGCTCTGCTCCTGGTCCTGATGGGGCTCTTCGCCCTGCTGACAGGCTGTGGCGATCAGGAGGCCGCCGCTCCAGGCACCCAGCAGACCCCGCAGGCCGGAGTCCGCACCCTGACACTGGGAGCCTACACTACTCCACGCGAGGTCTATGGCCAGGGGATCATCCCGGCCTTCCAGCGTTACTGGAAGGCCAAGACTGGAGAGGATGTCCGCTTCGAGGCGTCCTACCTCGGTAGCGGCGCCCAAGCCCGGGCCATCCTCGGGGGCTTCGAGGCGGACGTGGCGGCCCTGTCCCTGGAACCCGACATCGAGACCCTGGCTCAGGCCGGGCTCATCACCCATGACTGGCGGGCCGGGCCCAACCAGGGGATGGTGACCCGCTCTGTCGTAGTGCTGGCGGTGCGCCAGGGCAATCACCTGGACATCAGGGGCTGGGATGATCTGCGCCGGCCCGGGCTCGGGATCCTGACGCCCAATGTGCGCACGAGCGGCGGGGCCATGTGGAACATCTGCGCCCTGTATGGGGCCGCCCTGCGTGGGGCCACCGGTGCCCCCAGGGGCGACACCCAGGCTGCCGAAGCCCTCATGGCGGAGGTGCTGCGGAACGTTAAGGTCATGGACAAGGGGGCACGCGAGTCCATTATTAACTTTGAGAAGGGGGTAGGGGATGTGGCCATCACCTATGAGAATGAGGTCCTGGTGGGGCGCAAGGCCGGCCGCACCTACGACTACATAGTCCCCGCGGCCACCATTCTGATTGAAAATCCGGTTGCCGTGGTGGACCAGTACACCGACCGCCACGGCAACCGCGACCTGGCGGAGGGGTTCGTCGCCTTCCTGACCACCCCCGAGGCCCAGAACGCCTTCGTGGAGTTTGGTTTGCGCCCGGTAGATCCCAAGGTTGCCCAAGAGAGTGCCGACCGCTTTCCTGCGGTGAAGGACCTCTTCAGCATCCGCGACCTCGGTGGCTGGCCGGGGGTCGCCCAGACCCTGTTCGCCCCAGGCGCGGCCTGTGACCGGGCTGCCGCCGCGGACAGGCCGGTCAAGTGAACCCACCCGGCGCAGCCATCCGACCTGGGGTTGCGGGCCTTGCGGTCCGCGGCGGGGTACTGGCTTATGTGGGTGCCCTGGTGGTCCTGCCCCTGGTGGCCCTGCTCCACCACGGGCTGGCGGCAGGAATCAGTGGGATCTGGGCGGCCCTGACGGCGCCGGTGGCCCTGGCCGCCATTTGGCTGACCCTCTGGACTGCGGCCCTCATGGCCCTGGTGAATGCCGTCACGGGCACGGCGACGGCCTGGGTCCTGGTGCGTTACGAGTTTCCGGGTCGCGGCCTGCTCTCCGCCCTGGTGGACCTGCCCTTCGCCATCCCGACCCTGGTCACCGGGATCATGCTGGTGGTGCTGTTCGGGCCTCAGTCTGGCCTGGGTGCCTGGCTCGGGACACGGGGCGTCCCGATCGCCTTCGCTGCCCCCAGCATCATCCTGGCCTTACTTTTCATCACGATGCCCTTCGTGGTACGGGCCGTGGAACCTGTCCTGCTGGAGCAGGACCCGGCCGAGGAGGAGGCCGCCTATACCCTGGGTGCTGGTGCCTTCACCGTCTTTCGACGCGTCCTGCTACCCCCCATCGCCCCGGCCATCCTGTCCGGAACCATTCGCTCCTATGCGCGCGCCCTGGGGGAGTTCGGCTCCATCGTGGTGGTCTCTGGCAACATTCCCTACCAGACCCTGACCGCGCCGGTGTTCCTCTTCGGCGAAATCGAGAGCGGCCGGGCCGATGTGGCGGCGGCGGTTTCGGTGGCCCTCCTGGCGGTGGCCCTCGGCCTGACCTTTGCGGCGCGGGGCATCGAGCGCCTGGCGGGGTTGAACCGTGGCTAGGGGGGTGATCGGGCGGGATCAAGGCGGGGGTCTGAGGCCCGGGGCCCGGGTTCTGATCGCCCTGGTCTGCCTCTATCTCGGCGCCATCCTGGTGCTGCCCCTGATCGCCCTGGTGGGCCAGGTGGCCGCGGCGGGCTTGGGCCCGACCCTGGCGACCTTCGCAGACCCGGCGGCGCGCCAGGGGCTCTGGCTTACGCTGGTTCTGGCTTTCATCGCGGTGGTGGCCAACGGCATCGTCGGGGTCGGCGGGGCCCTGGTCCTGTCGCGCCATCGCTTCCTCGGCCGCCGCCTGCTCGATGCCCTGGTGGACATGCCGCTGGCCGTCTCCCCAGTGATGACAGGCCTGGCCTTCCTGCTGGTCTTCGGTCGCGGCGGTTGGCTGGAGCCCACCCTGTCCCTGTGGGGCTTCAAGGTAGCGTTCGCCTTCCCCGGTCTGGTGGTGGCGACCCTGTTCGTCACCTTCCCCTTCACCCTGCGCGAGGTCGGCTATGTCCTGGAGGAGGTCGGCACGGACGAGGAGGAGGCCGCTGCCACCCTCGGTGCCTCGCCCTGGCAGACCTTCTGGCGGGTGACCCTGCCCAATGTCCGCTTTGGACTCGGCTACGGGGTCATCCTGACCCTGGCCCGGGCGCTCGGCGAATTCGGGGCCGTGCTAGTGCTGGGGGGCGCCATCTCTGGTCGCACCCAGACGGCAACCACCTTCATCTTCAATGCGGTCGAGGAGCGTCATGAAGCCGCCGCCTATGGCATGGCCCTGGTGCTGGCCCTGATCAGCATCCTGTTGCTGGTCGTGCTGGAGTGGGTCAAACGCCGGCGCGCCCGGGAACATTGAGAGAGATCCCATGAGCATCGAGGTCCGCAATCTGGTCAAGTGTTTCGGCAGCCATCTGGCCGTCGATGACGTCAGCTTCGACGTCGGCACCGGCGAGTTGGTCGCCTGCCTCGGCCCCTCGGGGAGCGGCAAGAGCACGGTGCTGCGGATCATTGCCGGGCTGGAGAGCGCGGATGCGGGCACGGTCCACTTCCATGGCGAACGCGCCGATCATCTCCATGCCCGCTCGCGCCAGGTGGGCTTTGTCTTTCAACACTACGCCTTGTTTCGCCACATGACCGTCGCCGAGAACATCGCCTTCGGGCTCCAGGTGCAGGGGGCGACACGGGCCCGGCAGGCGGCGCGGGTGGACGAACTCCTGGGGCTGATGGGCCTGACCGGACTGGGGGGGCGCTACCCGGGGCAGCTCTCCGGCGGCCAGCGCCAGCGTGTCGCCCTGGCCCGCGCCCTGGCGCCGGAGCCCAAGGTCCTGCTGCTCGATGAACCCTTCGGCGCCGTGGACGCCAAGGTACGCGAAGAACTGCGCCATTGGCTGCGGCGGATGCACGACGAGGTGCGGGTGACATCCATCTTCGTCACCCACGACCAGGAGGAGGCCTTCTCCGTGGCGGACAAGGTCATCGTCATCCACGCCGGTGGTGTCGAGCAGGTCGGGAGCCCCAACCAGATCCTGGATGAACCGGCCACCGAGTTCGTTGCCAAATTCATTGGCGAGGCCAACGTCTACGACGGCCCGGTTCAGGAGGGGGCTCTGGCCATCGGGGCCTTGAGTCTGCCGACCCCAGGGCTGGTGGACGGGACCGAGGTCTGCGCCGTGCTGCGCCTCTACGATCTCAAGTTCTGGCGTGACGAGGCGGGGCAGGGGCGCGTGGTACGCATGACTACCCTGGGGGATCGGGTCAAGGTCGAGGCCCTGTTGGACGGCGGGATCGCCATCTTCGCCCAGTTCCCCCGCCGCAGCACCCTGCTGCACGGGATCGAGCCGGGTTGCCGCATCCACGTGGAAGTGACCCTGGCGAGGGTTTACCCGCGGGGGCAGTCGGTCCTGCGGGTTTCACCGGCCGAGCCAGCGGAGGCGGTCCTCGGCGAGCGCAGGGCGCGGGGTTACCTGCAAGCTACTGGGATCGCGACCAGCGGCGAGCTTGGCTGACACCGCCTCCTTTGGGAACCCTCTACCCCTTCGGCGGCTACCTGATCTTCCGGCTCAGCGACCTGCCCTGATCAGCCCCAGCCGCGGGGCCCGGCCTGTGAGTGCCAAGTAGGGCTTGTCTTAGCACCCTTCATCCGTGAAAATTCGGCGACATCAACCGAGTTTTCACGTATCGACCATGGACCGACCCCGCTACCTCGACCTCATCGACCGCCACTTTGACGTCCATCCCGTCGTAGCCATTCTGGGCCCCCGCCAGTGCGGCAAGACCACCCTCGCCCGGATGTACGCCGAGCGCCACCCACGGACACCAACCACCCGGTTCGATCTGGAGGATCCTACCGACCTTGCCGCCCTCGCCAACCCGAAACTCGCCCTCCAAGGGCTCGAAGGTCTGGTGGTCATCGATGAGATCCAGCGTGTCCCAGAACTCTTTCAGGTCCTCCGTGTATTGGTCGACCGCCCCGGGCAAGGAGCACGCTTCATCATCCTGGGTAGCGCCTCCCGCGACCTGATACACCAGAGCTCCGAGAGCCTGGCCGGACGCATCGGCCACCTTGAACTCGCGCCCTTCGGTCTGGACGAGGTGGGGTGCACCGCCCTTGACCAGCTCTGGCTGCGGGGCGGCTATCCGCCCTCCTTCCTCGCCCGCAACGATGCTGCAAGCGGTCAGTGGCGGAAGTCTTATGTGAGCACCTTCCTCGAGCGAGATCTACCCGCCCTGGGGATCTCGATTCCGCCCGAGACCCTGCGGCGCTTCTGGATGATGCTGGCCCATTACCACGGGCAGACGGTGAACTTCTCCGAACTCGGACGCTCGTTTGGCGCGGCTGACACGACGGTGCGCCGCTACCTCGACATCCTCACTGGGACCTTTATGGTTCGCCTACTTCCTCCCTGGTTCGAGAACATCGGCAAGCGTCAGGTTAAGGCGCCGAAGCTCTACCTTCGCGACTCTGGCCTGTTCCACACCCTCCTGGGTATCCGGGACAAAGATGAGTTACGGCACCACCCAAAATTGGGCGCATCATGGGAGGGGCTGGCCATTGAGACAGTAATTCGACACTACAGCGCCGCCGAAGGGGAGTGCTACTTCTGGTCAACCCACGGTCTGGCGGAACTGGACCTGCTGATCGTTGCGGGGGGGAGGCGCATTGGGTACGAGGTGAAATACACCGAAACGCCACGTGTAACCCAATCCATGCAGACGGCACGCACTAACCTCCGCCTGGACGATCTGCACGTCGTCTATCCAGGAGAACGCTGCTTTCCACTGACAGACGGCATCGACGCGGTGGGTCTTGGCGGTAACCCATTGATGTATAGCGGCGGCGCTGCCAGGCTGTCAACCCAAAGTAGAAATGTCCCCTTCTCTCCAAAATAGAGATGTCCCCTGTTAGCGGCTAGGGAGGGGGGGTACGCCGGCTGGGCGGGCCAGACGGCAGGAGCCCGGAGGGCGAT
>WBZT01000132.1_pt1 | contig 62401 bp, 47 predicted proteins | sample 5204241 | NCBI WGS metagenome assembly WBZT01 (sample SAMN12344358, study PRJNA552823) | activated sludge metagenome | biome: Activated sludge suspended growth; feature: Nitrification reactor; material: Wastewater; isolation source: activated sludge from nitrification reactor of wastewater... | reverse complement strand
GATGCGTGATGCGTGGCGCGTGAATCCCGGCGAGGGCGTTGGTTTCCTGGAGCGTTTCCGCCCGCCGACCAAGAATGACCACGCGCCAATCCTGCGCCGCGAGTTTGAGCGCAATCGCGCGGCCCACGCCGCTGCCACCGCCGGTGATGACTGCTGTCTGGCTCATAATTCCACCCATTGCCGCGTCTCGGCTGATTTCACCGCTGCATCCATAACCGCCAACACCCGCGCGCCGTCGTGGAAACTCGGGGTGCAGGGCCGCTGATTGCGGATGGCGTCAACGAATTCCCACGCCTGATCGTAGCGGAACGTCACCAACGGATCGCCGGTCGCGAGGTCGCGGGGCGAACCGGGCAGTTTCCAGAACTCGCGCGGAATTTCAATCGTCTCCAACCCCGGGCCGCCGACTTTGCCGGTTTGGAGTTTGTTCCACTCGCCGGTGATGAATACGAACGAGCGTTCGCTGCCGTTGACTTCGACATAATCAAGACTGCGCCAGCTTTCGTTGCGACCGCTCGCGAGTTTGCTGCTCTCCAACATGCCGGTCGCGCCGTTCTTGAATTCGGCAAGGATGGCGGACCAATCATCGAGATCGTTCGGCTGGCCGCCGCGCACGGGATGCCATTGCTTCAGGCCGGCCACGAGCCGTTGCATCGGGCCAACGAGCAGATGCGCGAAATCAATCCGGTGACTGAGCATGTCCCCGAGTTCGCCGGTGCCGGCGAGTTTCTTGACCTGCCGCCAGCCGACGCTGCGCGTGCCCCAATCCTGCAACCGGCACGACCGATAGTGATACGGCTGGCCGAGATCGCCGCGCTGGATCAAATGCGCGAGGTAACGCATCGCCGGCACGAAGCGATAGGTGAACGCCGTCAGGTGCCGCACGCCGGCGCGCTCGGCGACCGCGGCCATGGCCCGGGCGTCGGCGTGATTCAACGCCAGCGGTTTTTCGCACAACACATGCTTGCCCTGCGCGATGGCGTCGAGCGCGATGGGCGCGTGCGTGAAATTCGGAGTCGCGATGATGACGGCGTGAATGTCATCGCGCCGGACGATCTCCTCGGAACGGGTCGAGGTGATGGCGACGCCGGTTTGTTGGCGGGCGCGTTCGAGCGTGGCGGGGTCCGTGTCGCACAGCGCCGTGACCTTCACCTCCGGGCACAGCGCGAGGCCGGGGAGATGATTTTGCAGCGTGATGCCGCCGCAGCCAATGATGGCAATATTAAGGGTCTTGCTTGAACGCATCGCGCGGCCAGTATGGCGGGAGACGCCCGACGCGCAAGCGTGGGTGTCGCCGCCCGGGTCGCGCGCCTTGCGCCTTCGCGGGCGGACGATCTGACCGCAACCGAGAGGTCGCGAATTCTTGAAACTATTGTGCGGGCTGGCGGGTATCCCATTCATGCGGGTGATGTGCCCGTGAACCTTCAACTACGCAAAAACATGAAACAGATTCCCGTCCTCCTTCTCAGCCTTGCCGTCTTGGCCGGCGGCACCGCCAACCTCGCCTGCGCCGGCACCGCTCCGGGCGAAGCCGAACTGGGCAAGTTCAGCGACCTCAGCAAGGGCAACAAATACGTGGAAATCAACGTGCGCGGGACGTTGCTCGCGCTGGCCGCCCGGCTCGTGGACAAACAGCAACCCGAAGCGGCCAAGCTGCTGCGCTCGGTGCAGTTGGTCCGCGTCTATGTCGTCGGTCTGACCGAGGACAATCGTGGCGAAACCGAGAAGCGGATCAGCGGGATCACCGCGCAGTTGGAGAAGTCCGGCTGGGATCGCGTCGTCACCGTGCAGGAAAAGGACAACGCCAACGTGGGGGTGTTCGTCAAAGCTCGCGGCGAGGAATCACTGGAGGGCGTCGTGGTGACCGTGCTGGACGGCAACAAGCAGGAAGCCGTGGTGGTCAACGTGGTGGGTGACATCAAGCCAGAGCAACTGGCCGCGCTGGGCGAGGCGATGAATATCGAGCCGCTCAAGAAAGCCGGCGGTTCGATCAAGAAGTGACGCGCGCCGGCGGGCGGAGGTGTTGGGGGCCAGCCAGTTGCCCCGACGCCTTGCGTGTGGCGGACGGCTGTAACCAACCGGGCGGCGGATTCGTCTGGCCTGTGCGTAGCGATAACCGCACAACCAAAAACACCGAATCCGACACCATGAAAAAACTGTTGATGGCCCTTTGTTTCACCTGCGCACTGGCGTTGGTGGCCCAAGCCGAACCCGAGAAGAAGGAAGGCAAGAAACGCGAAGCGCCGACCGCCGAGCAGAAGGCCGCCCGCAAAGCCCTCCTGGAGAAGTATGACGCCAACAAAGACGGCAAGCTGGACAAGGAAGAACGCGCCAAGATCACCGAGGAAGAGCGCAAGAAAGCCGGCTACGCCAAGCCGGGCGAAGGCAAAAAAGGCGAAGGCAAAAAGAAGAAGAAGAGCGAATAAGTAACGCTTTACCCCAACCAGCTCCACGGTCCACCGACCGTGGAGTTTTTCTTTTCCGGAATCCGGAATTAGTTCACAAACGATGCCTCGTTCGCCTGGAGCAGGGCGTGGGCATATTCCTGCCAGGCCGTGAGCGGGGCGCGTTTGCGGATTTCCGGCCCGCGATTCCGTTCCATCCGCAGCTGCTTGGCCACCTGTCTCGGACCCGGCCGGCGTGGAAAGTTGGCCACGGTTTGAACCGGTGCTTCCCCAGTTGAAATATCGCCCGGGCGTGGGGCCTGAGAAACAAAGTCCAATCCCAATTTGATTTCCTCGGGCCGGGCTGGGCGCTGGTAGATCCGTTCGTAGAGGAATTGCACGCGGGCTTCATCGCTTACGGCGTCCGTGAATTCCTTCAACGCGACGAGTTTCTTCGCCTGTTCGACTACGACCGGGCTGTTCATCAGGAACAACGCCTGTTGCGGTACGCTGGTTTCGTAGCGTTTGCCGCTGGGCATGTCCGGGTTGGCGAAATCGAAGTTCACCAGCACGTCCAGCACGTCCGAGCGGTCAATCACGCCATAGACCGTGCGGCGGCGCGACTCGGGATTGCGCTCCAGGTCCACGGGCCGGCCATACATCGTCCCGTCCAGCGAGCCGCCGATGGCGAGCAGCGAATCACGCAAGGTCTCGAATTCCAGCCGCCGGATGTTCGCGCGCCAGAGCAGGCGGTTGTTCGGGTCCGCTTGCGCGTAACGCGGATTGTCGTCAGTCCTCTGCTGGTAAACCGCCGAAAGCATGATGAGCCGGTGCATGGCCTTGAGGCTCCAGCCGTCTTGCTGAAAACGCGCCGCCAGATAGTCGAGCAACTCGGGGTGGCTCGGCGGTTCGGACATCGTGCCGAAATCGTCCGGCGTGGTGACGAAACCCTCGCCAAAGTGATGCTGCCAGACGCGGTTCATCATCACGCGCGGAGTCAGGGGATTCTTATTGTCCACGATGGCATGGGCGAGTTCGAGCCGGCCGCTGCCATTGGTGAAGGCCGCGCGACCGTGGGGCGAGAGGATGTCCAGAAACTGCCGCGGCACAACCGGGCCAAGGTTGCCAGCCTCGCCGCGAAGGAACACGGGTGAATCCTTCGGGCGGCGGGCGTCCTCGACGTTCATGGCGCGCATCACCGCGCCGGGATGCGTCATCTCGAGCCGCGCCACCGCGCCGACGTTTTCCCGGATCTGCCGCTGGAGCAGTTTGATGGTTTCGCGGTCGCGCTTCTGCCGTGCCTGACGGAATTTCCTTTCCAGTTCCTCCTTCTCGGCTTCGAGCGTCGTGCGTTGCTTGTAGTAGTCCTGGTACTCCGGCGTGTTGGGAATTTTCTGAATCACGCGCTCGACGGATGGCTCGACCGTGCTCGCGAATACGCCGTGGAGCGAATAATAATCTTTCGTTGGAATGGGATCGAACTTGTGGTCGTGGCAGCGCGCGCAGGTGACGGTCAGGCCGAGAAAGCCTTTCGTCACCACATCAATGCGGTCGTTGATGATGTCGTTGGGCATCCCCATGAAGCGGTCGCCCACGGTCAGGAAACCGAGCGCGGTAAGGTTCGTGGGGTTCTTCGCCGTCGCGGGCAGTTTGTCGGCGGCGAGCTGTTCGATGATGAACACGTTATAGGGCTTGTCGTTGTTGAAGCTCTTGATGACGTAATCGCGATAGGTCCAGGCGTAGGGATTGTGCGGGTCTTCGCGCTGGCGGCGAATCTGGCCTTTCGTGTCGCTGTAGCGTGCCACGTCCAGCCAATGGCGTCCCCAGCGCTCGCCGTAATGCGGCGAGGCAAGCAGACGATCCACGACTTTGGCGAAAGCGTCCGGCGAATCGTCAGCGAGAAAGGCATCCACCTCGGCGACGGTCGGCGGCAGGCCGATCAGGTCAAACGTCGCGCGGCGAATGAGCGTACGCTTGTCGGCGATGGGATTGGGCTTCAGTCCTTTCTCGTCCAGCTGCGCAAGAATGAAGTTGTCCACGGGTGTCTGGCACCAGGCGGCGTTCTTGACCTCGGGCACGGCGGGTTTGGTGAGCGGCTGCCAGGCCCAGTGATCTTTGCCTTTGTCCTTCCAGTCCTTCTGCGCCGCGGTAGCGCCGCGCGGATCGGGCGCGCCCATCTTCACCCACGCGACGAGATCGGAGATTTGCTCATCGGTGAGCCTGTTTCCTTTGGGCGGCATCTGGAGATCGGGGTCGGTGTAGCGCACCGCCTTGATGAGCAGGCTTTTCTCGGGGTCGCCGGCAACGATGGCTGGGCCATTTTCGCCGCCGTGCAATACGCCTTCGCGTGAGTCGAGGAACAGGCCGGCCTTCACGCGCTCGGCGGAGGCGCTGTGGCATTTGTAGCACTTGTCCGCCAGCACGGGGCGGATTTTGGTTTCGAAGAATTGGGTTTGCGCGGGCGTTAATTCCGCCGCAGAAGTCGAAGCACCAAGCAAGGCTGAAACAGCAAACACCAAACCCCAAACCCCAAAGAAATCCCAAGCACCAAACACCAATCGCGCAGACATCCCCGCAGCTTTTTGGATCTTGAGGTTTGGAGTTTTCTTGGTGTTTGGTTTTTGGTCTTTGGTGTTTTTCATCACGCTACGATTCCTTTGACCACGTTCCCCGCCACGTCCGTCAGCCGGAAATCGCGGCCGTTGTAGCGGTAGGTGAGTTTGGTGTGATCGAAACCGAGTAACGCCAGAATCGTCGCGTGCAGGTCATGAATGTGAACACGGTCCTTCACCGCTGCTGCGCCGAATTCATCTGTCGCGCCATACACCATTCCGCCTTTCACGCCGCCGCCGGCGAAGATCGTGGTGAACGCCTTGGCATTGTGGTCGCGGCCCGGATTATCGTTGCCGTTGCGGTCGCGCACTGGCTTGCGGCCGAATTCGCCGCCCCAGATGACGACCGTCTGGTCGAACAAGCTGCGTTGCTTGAGATCGGCGATGAACGCCGCGAGCGGCTGGTCAATTTCCCGCGCGCGTTCGGGCAGGCGGTCGTCGAGGTCCTGATGATGATCCCAGCCGCCGGCCCAGACCTGCACGAAACGCACGCCGCACTCGATCAAACGCCGCGCCATCAGCAGTTGATTCCCCTGCGGCGTGCGCCCGTAGGCGGCCCGCACGTCCGCCGGTTCCTTCTGGATGTCGAACGCGTCCGTCGCCTCGGTCTGCATTTTGAAAGCCATTTCGTAGGATTGCAGGCGCGCTTCGAGGTGCGCGTCTTTCTGGAGGTTCTGCGCGTGGAGTTCGTTGAGCTGATGCACGAGATCAAGCTGGCGGCGCTGTTCCTTGAGCGGGATGTACGGGTTGCGGATGTTCTCGATCAACTGGTCCACGGAGGTGACCTTGGTGTTGATGCTGACGCCCTGGAACGTGCCAGGCAGAAAAGCCGACTGCCAGTTTGCGCTGCCACCGGGCGGCGGACCGCCAGGCCGCAGCGAAATGAACCCCGGCATGTTTTGATTCTCCGTCCCAAGCCCGTACAGCACCCACGAACCGATGCTGGGCCGGGCGAGGCGCGAGTTGCCGGTGTTCATGAACGTGGTCGCGACTTCGTGCGCCGGGATGTCCGTGTAACAAGAACGAACCACGCACAGGTCGTCCACCGTTTCGCCAAGCTTGGGAAAAACCTCGCTCACTTCGATACCGGACTTGCCGTGCGGCGAAAACTTGAACGGCGACGCCATCGCCACGCCGTCCGAGCTGGGGATGGACTTGCCATCGAACTTCGCGAGCATTGGTTTGGGATCCCAGGTGTCCACGTGCGACGGCGCGCCCTGCGCGAAGATGTGGACGACGTGTTTGGCCTTGGCGGGAAAGTGTGGCGAGCGCGGCCGCAGATTGTCCATCGCGGCGTCCGAAGCTCGCGCGTCGTTCAGGAAAACGCCCTCGCCGAACAGCGCCGCCAGACTCAAAGCACCGAAGCCCATGCTGGCGCGATTCAGGAACTGGCGGCGGGTCAGGAAGTAATCCGGGAGCCGGGCGGAATGCTCCTGCTTAAACTTGTCGGCGGCGTTCATAGGCTTAACAATACTCTTCACGACGGCGCTGGCGATGCGGAGGTTTCACAATTTCGCGCGCCGCGTGCCAGCAAATGGCGACGACCAAAAACATTCTCGGCGAGTGCCAGCAATGCGGCGGGCAGTTCGAGTTCCCCGCCGAGCGGGCCGGCTTGACGGGGGATTGTCCGCATTGCGGCCAGCCCACTGAACTGCTTTTGGCCACGCCGCCGGAGGCGGAATCGCCGGGCGCGCGAAAGGCCACCGTTTTCATCATCATCGCGGTGGTGATTCTCGCGGGCGGATTGATTGGCGCGACGCTCGCGTTAAAACGCGCGCAACGCCTCGTAACGAAGCCTGCCGTTGCCGCTCCCGCCGCCATCTTCCAGCCGCCCGATCCGTTCACGGCACAAGGTTTTCGCGTCTCACCGGTGACGTTGGAGCACACGCCCGGCAGCAAATTGGTCCATGCCCAAGGGACGATCGTCAACACCACGAACCGTCAGCGCTTTGGGGTAAAGGTGGAACTGGATTTGTTCGACGCGAGCGGCCAGCGGATTGCCAGCGCCGCTGATTACGTTGGCGTGATCGAACCGAATGCCCAGTGGAAATTCCGCGTGCTCGTGGTGGAAGCGAAAGCGGCATCAGCAAAGATAGCGGTCATCAAAGAGACGAAGTGAGTCCGGCTTGAGCCACCTTGCCGCCGCGTAGAGGCACGCTCAACAGCCTGGCCGGGAACCGCCAACCGCCGTCTGAATCGCTGGATGCAAAATCCGAGGGCCAGGAAACTGATGAGACGGAAAGCGGGCGGCTCCGGAATCGCCTCCGGGGAAAACTGAATACCGTCAAGGTAAGCCACCGTGAAGAAGCGGCTGATGGGCCGTTCAGTGAATCGCAATTCTCCCGTCGTCGCGGCAAACGCGGAAATATCTCCGCCGTAGGTCGTGTAGTTCGGGCCGGTCGCCAGAGGAAAGAAAGGGATGGTCTGGCCATTGAACGTCACCAAAAAGTCACTTGCGCTACTATACGAACCGAGGCGAAAGCGCAGAGACTGAGACGACACGGGAACAAGGCTGGTCTGGGAGATGGCGGCTGAAAATAAGGAGTCGTGAGGGTAACTCAAATCCACTCCGGCGACCAGAACGGCGGTATAGTTCCCAGAAATCACTGAGTTGCTCCAACCCGACGTGTTGCGGCCAATAAGCGATACCAACGCGCTTCCCGCTGATACGCCGGAACAAAACACATCTGGGAATTGGTTCGTACCCAAGAGCACGGTCCAACCAGGCATCGCATTTGAAGCCGGCACGAATCCGTTCTGCGTTGGTAAGTCGTGCGCGGCCTCGAATCCCAGATTTTGAAACGAGCCTTGCGCCCGTGCGGCGGACGCAATCGCCATTGCCAGCAAGCACATGCATGGTTGAATTCTGAGTTTCACGTCCGATTCCTTCTGAGCATTCCCCCGCCGAGCGCCACAGCGCCAAGTGCGATCAAACCAAACGTTGCTGGCTCAGGAATGGGCTGAACGGAGAACTGGATCGCATCTAGAAAAATGTCGTTGTTGGGACCAGTAAGCAATTTTGTTGAAATCACCGTGAAGTCGAGCCTAGCCATTTGGCCCTGCCACGGCTGGATATCGGCACCGAAAATTACGTGATTGGTCAGCGTTTGCAATGGAACGAATTCCAGATTCTGCCCGCCCAAGGAAACCCTCAATGAATCGTAACCGCGCCAGCTATAAGCCCGAAAACTCAGTGACATCGCGCTTACGGGTATCAGACTTTCCTGGCTCAGGGTCACATCGGCCTCCGTGATTTGCGATGACAATGAGAACCCAGCCTGGAGCAGAACTGTGTAATTGCCCGAGATCACGCTAGCTCCTCCGAATGAGGACTGGTATGGCCACGCTTTGTCTATGATTGCAATGCCCGATGAGTCGAGAAACCACGAGTTGGAGAGTGAGGCTGCCTGCCGCACACCTCCGGCATAACCAACCCAACCAGGAAACGCACTTTCAAAAGTCACCCTTCGATATGGATCGCCCGGGATTGCAGCGGGCGCAGCGGATTCGAAGTCCAAATTTTGAAATGTCCCTTGACCGTGAGCAGCGAAGGAAAATGCCAATGTCAGACTGCTGAGAAAAAGGGGAACTTGCCGTTTCATAAATCCCGCCCTTTCGATGTGGCTTCCTGAGTTTTCAACCCAAATGGAAATTACCACGACAGTCCTGCAACGGCGACCGAAGAATTTTCAATTATTCCTCAAAAAGAAAACACCTCTCCCGATCGCAGGAGAGGTGTTGCAAGTCTTCCGGAGGCGATTACTTCGGCAACAACTCGCTCACCAGCGCCTTCTCTTCCTTCAACTCGGTTTCCGTGAGCGCGATCTTGCCGCGCGAGAATTCATTCAGCGGCACGCCTTGGACGATCTCCCACGATTTGCCCGTGCTGCGGATCGGGTAGCTGAACATCAAGCCCTTCTCGATGCCGTAGCTGCCGTCGGTGCAAACGGCCACGCTGGTCCAGTCGCCGGCGGGCGTTGGATTCACGAGCGAGCGGACCGTGTCAATCGCCGCGTTCGCCGCGCTGGCCGCGCTCGAAGCGCCGCGCGCCTTGATGATCGCCGCGCCGCGCTGTTGCACGATGGAAATGAAATCCTTCTCCAGCCATTCCGTGTGCTTGATCACGTCCGGCACGGGCCGTGTGCCGATCTTCGTGTTGAAGAAATCGGGATACATCGTCGAGCTGTGATTGCCCCAGATGGCTAGGTTGGTGACGGCGGTGGTGTCCACGCTGGCTTTCTTCGCGAGTTGGGCCTTGGCGCGATTCTCGTCGAGGCGTGTCATGGCGAAGAAACGGTCGCGCGGCACGCCGGGCGCGTTGTTCATGCAGATCAGCGCGTTCGTGTTGCACGGGTTGCCGACCACCAGCACGCGGACGTCGCTGGCGGCGTGCTTTTGAATCGCCTGGCCCTGGCCGACGAAGATCTTGCCGTTCGCGCCCAGCAGATCCTTGCGTTCCATGCCGGCCTTGCGCGGCGCGGCGCCGACGAGCAGGCCCCAGTTCACATCTTTGAAACCGACCGAAAGATCGCCCGTGGCCACAATGCCCTTGAGCAGCGGGAACGCGCAGTCCTCGATCTCCATCACGGTGCCCTTGAGCCGCTCAAGAATCTCCGGCACGTCCACTTCGATCAGGTGGAGGATAACCGGCTGGTTCGGCCCGAAGAGATCGCCCGAGGCGATGCGGAACAGCAGTGAATATCCGATTTGGCCGGCGGCGCCGGTGACAGCTACGCGAATTGGAGTTGCGCTCATAAATTTTGGTTTTACTTCCGGGCGCGAGTATAAGTTCACCGATCCCCGGCGCAAGCGCGGAGACTGCCAAATCGCGGTTCACAGCGGTCGGGTCAGTAATTCCCGCGCTTGAAGTCCGGGGGTGTTTCCGCTTTCTTGGCGCGCATCAGTCTTGGGAAATACATGAAACGGAAATCTATTTTGTTCGTCGCGGTCACCTTGCTGACCTTAACCGCCACCCTCACCTTCGCCGCCACGCCTGTCTGGACGGCCAAACTGCCCGAGTCCGCCAAATGGCAGACCGTCACTGAAATCGGCACGTTGCTTGTGGGCACGGATGGCAGTCTGTGCAGCTTCGATTCCGAGAATGGCAACAGCCTCTGGATGCGTGACGACCTCAAGAAGACCGCGCAGTTCAACGTGCGCGAACTGGCCGGCACGCCGGTCCTGCTCGTCAACAACCACAGCGGGCAGATGAATCCCAAGACGAAAATCCTCGCGCTCGACATCGCCACTGGCAAGACGCTCTGGGAAACGCCCGAGGAGCAGGGCTATCCCATCGGCATCTTTCCAGTGCTGGCGAAGAATCTTGTCCTCGTCTTCGCCAACGCCTGGCAAAAGGACGGCGGGGCGGGCATTTACATGTCGGCGCTGGAAATCGAGACGGGCAAGAAGCTCTGGGAGACCAAATACGCCAAACCCAGCGACGTGCCGCTGCACCCGGCCGACAACTCCGGTCGCTTCTTCGTAACACTAGACCTCAGCGGACATCAGGAGCCGGTCGTGCAGGGCGACTTGCTTTACCTCTCGTTCGCCGGTGTGCATTGTTTCGATCTCAACACCGGCACGAAGAAGTGGGGAACGGAATTCCGTACCGTGCCCAAGCAGGGCTGGAAGCGCGCGTCGGCAGGCTTGCTCTTCGATGACAACACGGTGTTTGTTTCGGCGGTCAACAACGTGCGCGCATTCGACAAGAACACCGGCGCGCTGAAGTGGGAAGGCAAAAAGGTCTGGTCCGGCACGATCGTGGAGATGCAGGACGCCGGGGACAAACTGGTGGTGCGGCTCGGCGGCAATTTTCTCGAACCCAGTTCGCGCAAGTGGGCGTTGGAAAAGCCGCTCGAAGTGCTCGCGCTGGATAAGGCCACCGGCAACGAAGTCTGGCGTTACAAGGACATTGACGACGGCATCACCAACCTGCAACTGGACAAGGAGCACGGCGTGGTGCTGGTGGCGGATTCCGGTGCGCTGGTGGGCCTGGATCTGAACAGCAGCGGCACGGCGAAGGAAAAGTTCAAGGTGAAGCTCGAGTTCAAGCGGAAGCTCGGCGGCGGCGAGGCGGCGATGAAATTCGGCCTCGGTGCGCTCGGCGGCATTTCGGGCATCGTCAAGGCGGCGGGCAGCAAGGACCGGCTCGATATTCCGGTGGCGATCACCAAACAGTCAGCTGGTTATGTGGTTCGCGGCAAACAGCACCTGCTCGCGTTCGATCCTGCCGGCCAGCAGATCAAGTGGTCCACGTACTACTCCGCGCCGGGCTCGTCCGGGTTCGAGATGGTGATGATGACCGCGCTGACGGCGTCCGTGGCGCTGTCCTACAACGCCAGTTACGCGGCGGGCCAGAGCAGCCTCGATTCCGCTTCACGCAACATTCATAGCTCGCTGGATCAGTTCAACAAGTTTGCCGACAAACGCTACAGTGCCACCAAGGCCGCGCGGCAAAACGTTTACATCCTCACGCAAGTCGAGGAAGGCAAGGACAAGGGGGTCGGTCTCATGGCGATTGATCTGAACACCGGCGAACCGGTCGGTCAGGTTCTGCTCAAGGAGAAGGACCCCGATTACGCCGTGGACGACGTCACGGGCCGGCTCTACTACGTGAAGAACAAGAAAGAGATTCAGGCGCTCGACGTGAAGTGACGGAGCGCGGACCGCCGAGTCCGCGCGTTGCCTGTCCCCGAATTGCGCGAACAAGGCTGTCCGCCTTCCGCGCGGCTCACTGGTGAATCGTCACTCCATCACGATCTCGTAAGGCGGGATCGTGATGATTTTGCCGGCAGCTAATCGCACCGTTGCGGGCCGGCCGCTGAAGTTGAGCAGAGCCAGCCTGCCGTTTTCCAGCACGCTCCAGAACACGGTCGCGGGCTTCTCCATTTCCAACGCGGCACGGATGGCGGGTTGAATCGTCGGTGTCTTCAGCAGCAATCCGCGCACGAACTCCGCGTAGCTGCGCGACGGAACCAAATCGCCGCGCCAGAGCACCACGCGGCCTTTGCCCGTATCGCCCGCGAGCCACTTCTGCGCGATGGATGTGTCACCTTCCACGGTTGAAGGATTGCCGCGCGGGCTTGCCGCGAAGACCAACGTGCCGCCGTTGCGCACCCAGGCATCCATCTTTTCGAGCACGGGGCGTTCAGTGATCGCGCCCCAGAGAAACAACAGCACGCGATAACGGTCCAGCGCGCCGTCGAGAATCATCTGCTCGCTGGCGTAGTCGAAGTCCACCTCTTCGCGCAGCGTTCTGGCCACGGAGAAGAAGATCCCGCCCCAACGATAGCGGACGAGTTCGTCGTCCAGCTTGAGCGACGCGTCGGGATAGAACGCCGCGACGTCAATCAGGGGCTTGGCGCGCTGGTCGAGCAACGGCGCGTATTTCAGCCAGGCGTCGAGCGCCTGATCATTCGCCGTGAGGTTGCCGAGGTAATAGAACAGATGAACGCCGCCGGTGGTGATGGTGTTGAACAGCCGCGCCATCACGCCGCGTTTGCTGCCGAAACCGCCGGGTTCATAGCCCAGCGGAATGCCGTAGAACCGCGCCGCCGAGGAGGCCATGCGCGTGATGGTGAAGTTGTCCGGGAAATCGTCGCCCTCGTTCGTGAGCCGCATCCCGCCGTGGACTTTCGCCATGCTGCGCGCCTGATAGCTGTAGTCCGTGCCGATTTGCACCGGCCCCCAGCCGCCGGAGGATTGATGAATCACCGTGGCGGGCAGCGCGGCACGTGACCAGATCGCCCATTGTTCGCACCATGCGCTCATTGCGCCCATGTACCAATTGGCGAAGTCGAGCCGCTGCCGGCGGGTGAGCGCAGTTTCGGGCAGGAAGGTGCCGACTTGATCGAACGCCGTGAAATGCGCGCGCCAGGCTTCATTCAGATTCGCAACATCGCCGTATTGCTTGCGCATCGCTTCACGGAAGTCAGCTTGCGCCAGGTCATCCGCCGCCCAGTAACCAATGTGCGTGTGGTGATCCTGGCGGAATTTGTAGCCCGGGCCTTTCGCCGGATATTGCGCCTCGCCGTAATCGCCGCTGGGCCCGAGCCGGATGCCGAGGAGCGATTTGCGGTCGCGATAATGTTTCCCAAACTCCGCGATGAAGCGGCGGGCGTACTCGCGCTGAAACGGCTGAAAGATCGTCTGTGTGTCGTGAACGATGCCGTGTTCGAGGCATTTGAATCCGACGTTGTTGGTGGAATCATACAGCCACGCCGGGAGAGCGTAACCCGACCCGGCCAGCAACATGGGAAACCACTGCAAACCGTGGCGCTCGATCTCGGCCAGCATCGCGTCGTAGTAACTCCAGTCGTAAGTGCCGCGCTCGCGCTCGACCAGGCCCCAGCGGACGTAGCTCTCGACACCGTTGAAACCGATGGCGCGGACCAGCGGCAGTTGGTTGCTTAAACCCGCCAGCGCTTCGTCAAGTCGCGCGGGGTCCGAGTAATCGCCGCCGGCGGAGGTCACGCGTTCGGAGGGAATGGAAAACTGCAGCGCCGGCGCGACGAGTGGCGCGGGTTCGCGCTTCGGTTCTTGATCGGCGAGCGCGACAGCGTGCAAATAATCCAGTCCCTCCACTCGCAATGACCTGGGCGCGACCGCATACTCGAATACGGCGCGACGAAGTTTGCCGGAATTCACCCGCGCCACGCCGCTTTGTAGTTTCTCCCCCACGCCCGGTGATACGGAGATCAACCCGTGGCCGCGGTCGAGGAATTCAAGCACGAACCAGACCTTGCCGGTCGGAGCCAGGTCCAGCGCAAGCTCGTAGGCCGACCGCGTGTAGTAATCGGCGCTCGGTTTCAGGCGGGCCGCGGTCGTGCCCGCCACGGTTTCGATATTCCATTCCGAATCCTGGGCGGGCCGCACCTGGATGCCGCGTGCGTTCGGCGGGTTGGCTGCGTCCCAGCGCGCGAGTTCGGCGCTGAAGGCGCAGGCGGAGGACCAAAGGAGGACGAGTAAGATGGGCTGGTGTGCAGGTTTCACGCGCCCGGCGACCCTAGCGCCGGGGGCGGGCGAGAGTCAATGGATTCATTGGCTGTCGGTCTTTTTGCGAATCTCTATGGACGCACTCAGGGCGGAGTGCGGTCCGCTGAGGCCGCGCGGTCCACACCGCAAACACATCTCCGTCCGCCTTCGTCGCGCTTTCGGTTTGCGGTTGCGCTGGATTGCTTGCACGCTGCCGGTGGTGTCTTGATATGAAACGTTTGATTTGGCCCGCCACGGTTCACGAAGTCTCCCGATCAACCCCGGCTCCGCGCACGGCGCAGCGGATTTGCGCCATCGTCGCACTGTGGTTCACCGTGTCGCTCTCCGCCGCGCCGCGCCACGTTTACCTTACCTGGCAGGGCGACACGAGCCGCACCATGACGGTCAATTACCAGACCTTCGAGCCGACGGCGGCCGGCACGGTGTATTACGACACCCAGCCGCGCGGGGGAAATCCGGCGGATTATCGTCATCACGCGACCGGCACGGCCCACCAGATTCCGGGCTTGCCGGATGGGCGGTGGGTTCACTGGGTCGAGTTGAAGAAGCTGTCGCCGGGCCGGACGTATTATTTCATCGCCGGGGATCCCGAGCACGGGTTTACACCGGAGCGCAAGTTCCAGACGGTTGCCTCGGGGTCGCAGGATTTGCGCTTCGTCATCGGGGGCGACATGGGCATCGGACCGGCGGTGGCCTCGCTGTTGCAACAGGCGGCGAAACTCTCACCGGCCTTCGGTGTCGTGGGCGGCGACATCGCCTACGCCAACGACATGGTGACGAACTCCGCCAAGTGGGACGCGTGGCTGGACCATTGGGAGACCAACATGATTTCGCCATCGGGGTTGACGATTCCGATGGTGCTCGCGATCGGCAATCACGAAATTCGCGGCGGGGCAAAGTCGCTTTCGCCGACGAATTCCCAGTTTTATTTCGGCTACTTCGCCCAGAATCGCGAACGCAGCTACCGGGATTGCACGTTTGGGAAAAACCTCGCGCTTTTCCTGCTCGACACTGGCCATGCCGCGGCGCACGACGGGGCGCAGGCGGCCTGGCTCGACGCGCGCCTGAAGGCGCGCGCCCGTTTCCCGCATCGCATGGCGGCCTACCACGTGCCGCTTTATCCGAGCAACCGCGCGTACGACGGCGCCGGTTCGGTCAAGGGACGCGAAGCCTGGCTGCCGATCTTCGACAAGTATCACCTGACCACGGCTTTCGAACATCATGATCATACCTTCAAGCGCAGCAAGCTGCTGCGGGGAAACAAGGTTGATCCCGCCGGCACGCTGTATCTGGGCGACGGTTGCTTTGGCATGGCGGCGCGTCCGGTGGATCAGGAACTGCGCTGGTATCAGGCCAAGACCGCGAGCCTGCAACACTTCTGGTGCGTGGACGTGAGCCGCCGGCGGGTCGAATATCGAGCCTACAACCTCGAAGGAAAGGTCTTCGATGTTTATCCACAGTATGCCGCCGGAGCGTCCGCAGCGGACCAGGTCTTCCAATCATTGGCTCGGCCCAAGCCGTGAGCGAGAACTGATGCCGCAAAGATTGAAGCCGGCTTGCTTCTTCGCTGTCGGAAACACATCATCCAGCGCAATTCAGTCAGGAACCGTTACGTGCCAGCAGACAAATCATCGAATATGAAAGCATTCCTCGTTCTCGGGTTGGTTGGGATTCTTGCCACGACGTTGGGCGCCGCTGATTCGGCCTCGCAAACCAAGATCCGTAGCGCGGCCAAAAAGGTGGCCGACCAAGGCAATTACAGTTGGACCACCTCAACCAGGGAAGCCGATGGCAGCCCCGGGAAACTGAGCAACATTGAAGGCAAGGCGGAGCCGGGCGGCGGCACCTTCCTGAGTTTTGCCGTCGGTGGCCTGCCAATCGAGGTTTACCTGAAGGGTGGCAAAGGTGCGGCCAAGGCGCTGGAGGGCTGGCAGAGCTTTGACGAAATCGCGGCGACCGGCGGCACCGCGGCGGCCGTCGTGCGCTTTCTGCGCGCGTACCAGACACCCACCAGTGAATCTGCCGGCCTCGCCGGGAAGATGAGCGAGTTCAAAGAAACGGACGGCGACCTTGAAGGCGCGCTCAATGAGGAAGCCGTCAAAGAGTTTTTGCTTTTCGGAACGCGCCAGCGCGAGGGGCAGGAGCCGCCCAAAGCGAGCGATGCCAAAGGGACCGTAAAGTTCTGGATCAAGGACGGGGCGTTGGCCAAATACGAAATCAAGGTTCAGGGCAAGGTCGCAGCTGGCGAACGGCAGAATGAAATCAATCGCACCACCACCGTGGAACTTAAGGAGGTCGGTGCCACAAAGCTCGAAGTGCCGGCGGAAGCCAAACAAAAGATGAGTTAGTCAAACTGCGGCGTCTCGCAATGTTCATGCAAAAGCTTTTTCGTCTCCGCTCCGGTGCGACGGCAATGGGATTGAGCCTCGGGCTTTGTTTGATCAGCAACCCGTTGCGAGCTGACGACGCGAAATCCGCTTCGGTGAAACGAACGCCGCTCGAACGCATGGCAGTGCCACGTCTCCAGGCCACCCATGCGGACGTGCAGAAATTCAGGAAGCTGCGCCAGGCCGTTCCACCCCTGGCCGGTTTCACCGACTATCGCTGCATCCTTCACGCGCACGCCGAGGATTCTGCGCACACCGGCGGCACGTTGCCCGAGATGCTCGCCGACGCGAAGAAGGCCGGCATCAGCGCCATCCTGCTCACGGATCATTTCCGCCCGCCGCGTGATTTCATTGATGGGCGCTGGCGCGGGCTGAAGGACGGCGTGTTGTTCATCCCCGGCTCGGAAATTCGCGGTTGCCTGCTGTATCCGGAAAAATCCGTGCTCGATAAAATGGAGCAACCGTTCCCGGAACTGCGCGACGCGGTGACGGCGGGCGACGGGATGATTTTTCTCTCGCACATCGAAGAGCGGAAGGACCATCCGATGGACGGGCTGACCGGGCTGGAGATTTACAACCGTCATTGGGACGCCAAGCAGGACATGCCCTCACTCATCGCCCTGGCCTTGAAGCTCACGGACCCAAAGCAATTGGCCGAATTGCAGGAAGCCGTGCGGCTCTACCCAGATGAACTGCTTGCAACCCAATGCGAATATCCGCAGGTCTATCTCGAGAAGTGGGACGCCGGAACGAAACAGTTCCGGCTCACCGGCATCGCGGCGAACGATTGCCATCATAATCAGGTCCTCGTCCTCAAGATGGTGGATGCGGAAACCGTTTTGCTCGGCACGATCGTGGACAAAGACGACGGGATGCGGAAGGTCACCGCCGCCTCGCGCCCGGGCATCCGCGAACTGACCAGGGGCCACCAACCCGGCGACATCGTGGCGCGGGTGGATGTGGACCCGTATGAACGCTCGTTCTGGAACAGCAGCACCCATGTCCTCGCGCCGAAGCTCGATGAACCCACCCTCCGCGCCGCGCTCAAGGCCGGGCACGCCTTCGTGGCGCACGACTGGATGTGCGAGGCTACGGGCTTTCGCTTTGAAGCCATCGCGGCGGACGGCAAAGCCGTCGGCCTCCTGGGTGACGAAGTGAAGCTGGCAGACGGACTGAAGTTGCAGGCGCAATTGCCCCTGGCTTGCACAGCGCGCTTGATGCGCGGCGGCGTGCAGGTCGCGGAAATTTCCGGTCAGGATCGCGCGGAGTTTCCGGTGAAAGAACCCGGCGTCTATCGGCTCGAAGCGTGGCTCACGCTCGATGGCGAATTGCGCCCGTGGATTTTCGCGAACCCGATTTACGTCCGCTGAAGGCAGCCGCTACAGCCCGATCGGATGCCACGCCGTCTTGAACTCGACGGTGTCCTGAATCCAATACGCGTCTTCGCCTTTCGCGGTGAACCATTCCTTCGGCGCGAGCGAGTGATTCGCGTAGCGCTTGAGGTTGACCGCCACGCCACCCTGCAATTGCGCGCTCAACGCTGTATCGCCCGCGCCGTCCACGATGGCGTTCACGTCCCGATGCGACGCAATGTGCGGAGTGAGTTCCGCGCGCTTGCCGGTGAGGAGATTGATCACCCCACCCGGCAGGTCGCTCGTGGCGAGGATTTCTGCAAACGTCACTGCCGGCAGCGGATATTTCTCTGACGCGAGCACCACACACGCGTTGCCGCTGAGAATCACGGGCGCGACGAGCGAAACCAGCGCGAGCAGTGAAGGCTCATCGGGCGCGAGCACCACGACGACGCCTTGCGGTTCGGGCGTGGTGAAATTGAAGTGTGACGACGCCACCGGATTTACGCTGCCGAAAACCTGGGAGAACTTGTCCGTCCAGCCCGCGAAATGCACGAGCCGGTCAATCGCGAGCGTGACTTCTTTTTTTGGCGCGGCGCTGCTCACGCCGGTGGCGCGCGAAATTTCTGCCACCAGTTCGCTGGCGCGATTTTGCAACATCTCCGCGGCGCGATAAAGAATCTGTCCGCGGTTGTATGCGGTGGCCTTGCTCCAGCCATCCACCGCCGCCCGCGCGGCGACAACGGCGTCGCGAAAATCCTTGCGCGAAGCATGGGAGTAGTTGTCCAGATGCTCGCCGCTCCCGGATTTCGCCGGCAGATAACGCCCACTCTCGCTGCGCGGAAACTTGCCGCCGATGTAAAGCTTGTAGGTCTTCTTGACTTCGAGGCGCGTGGCATTCATGACGGGCGCAGGTTGGTGAATCCACTCCGGCGAGACAATCGAAATCATTTCGCCGCGGGTTCGGACCTGCCCAGTACGAGGTATTGCGGCGATTGGGTGAGTTCGAGCTGGAGTTTCTGTCCGGATGCGCGGTTGACGGTGATCAAATGCGGAGGGCCCATCGTCCAGGCGGCAATCTTTCGTTCCCCTTTGCCGTTCACCAACACCAGCACGAAGTCTTCCTTGTTCGTAAGCCCGAGCTGCGTCTCCGCCCTGTAGCCGCTTAGCTCCCGGGTCAGGTTTCGAATGGCCAGATACGCCGGCTTCGGTTTCAAATCCGGCAGCACCGTGCCGAAGTTGTGTTCGTTCTCCTTCGGATCGTCGCCGTCGTTCATCCAGTCGTACCAGATCGAGAGCGGAATGCCATTCATCAGATTGGCCAGCTGCTGACGCACGGCAAAGGCCGCCTGTGCTTCGAGCGAAACTCCTTTCGTATTCGACGAGTAACCCCACTCGCCGCTGAGAATCGGCAGACGCCCCTTCTTCGCCGCCGGCGCATAGCGGTCAATCAACTCGCGCAGCTTGGCGTAATCCGCCTCCACTGTTTCGGGTGGTTTGGACGGGTTGCGATATGGATGAACACTCACGCCGTCGAGATACTCCAGCGCGCCGGACTTGAGCACGGTTTCCAGAAACTCCCACGGAAATCCTGACGTCGCCGGGCCGATGATGGTCGCTTGCGGATCGGCCTCGCGAAGGGTCTTGCACGTCGCGAGCGCGAGCGCCGTGTATTGCTGCACGTCCGGCTTCGGTTGCCAGAACTGGATGTTCGGCTCGTTCCAGATTTCCCAGATGATCTTGCGCCCGGCGAAATGTTTCGCCGCCACGCCCGCCCAGCGCGCGAACGCCGCCACGCTTTCCGGGTGCTGCGGCGACGCGGTCGTCTGCTGCACCTCCTTCGTGATCGGGTTCGTGCCGCGTACGGTTTCCTCGTAGAGGTGATGCGAGTAGTCGAGGATATAGAGCGCGCGGAGGCCGCGCTTTCGAGATTCGCGGTCAATTGGTCGTACTCGGACCAATCGTATTTGCCCTTCTCCTTCTCGATGGCCGTCCAGGCAAAGTCCATGCGGATGAATTTGAAGCCCGCCGCCGCGATGAGATCGAGATCGCGCTCATGGCCAGTGACGAAGTGGATGTTCACGCCCACGCCTTCGGGCAGAACCGGCGCGGGGATTTGCGCGGCGAGCGCAAGCGGCAGCGCCAGAAGCGCGACGAACAAGTTGGTTTTCATTGGGAAACTCCAGTTGCGGATCCGCCGCCATCTGACACCGGCGGCGGTCCAAATGGCCAGCGCTTTGTCCGCCAGGACCAGGCGAGGAACAGCAGCAATCCCACGAGCAACGTGCCCAGGCCGAACAAAATCAACTTCCCGCCCGCCGTGCCGAACACGAACAGCCAGCCCGCCAACGCAATGAAACACGGCAACGGATAAAGCCAGATGCGATACGGCCGCTCCATGGCTGGTGCGCGGCGGCGCAGCAAAATCACCGCGACAATCTGGCCGATGAATTGCACAAGGATGCGCGTGATGAGCAGCGCATCAATCACCGTCATCAGCGGCAGGAAGCTGCACACGATGGAAACCGCGCCGATGACCAGCAGCGAAACGTGGGGAAAATCTTTCGTTGGATGCAGCTTGCCGAAGACTTTGAAGAAGTCGCCGTTCTGCGCCGCTGCGTAAGGAATCCGCGAGTAGCCGAGCATCAGCGCGAACACCGAACCGACCGCCGTCCAGAGCACCATCACGGTGAACACTCCGGCCACTTTCGAGCCGTAGAGTTTTTCCATGAACATCGAGGCGACGGCGTCGGGCGGATCCTTCGCCGGCACAAATTCCCGCCACGGCACCACGCCGATGAGCGAAAGGTTGATGGCGAAGTAAATCGCCGCCACCACCACGAGGCTGATCAAGATTGAGCGCGGAATGACGCGTCCGGGTGATTTCACTTCCTCGCCGATGTAGCAAACGTCGTAGTAACCGAGGTAGTCGTAGATGCCCACGCGCGAGGCCGCACCCAGGCCGAGCAGAAAACCCCACGAGAAATGAAAGGCGCCGGGCGGGAAATCGAACGCGCGCCTTGCATCGAAGTTCAACGCGCCGCTCACAATCACTGCGCCCACGGTGAGCATTGTCCCGATCCACAGACTCACGGTGATCTTGCCGATGGTCGTGATGCGCCGGTACAGCAGCGCGACCGTGAGCGCGGCGACGCCGGCTGCGAGCAACTGCGCGAGCCGGACATTCTCCGGTTGCCGCAGCGCCGGGAAGAGATACCCGAGATATTGCGCAAAGCCGATGCAGCCTGAGGCGATCTCCAGCGGTCCGCTCAGAATAAACTGCCAGATAAATAGAAACGCCATCATCCGTCCGAGCGTCGCGCGCCCAAACGCCTCGCGCAGGTAATGATATGTGCCGCCCGAGCCGGGCATCGCCGCGCCGAGTTCGCTCCACACCATCCCGTCGGGAATCGCGATGAGCAGCGCGAAGAACCAACCGAGCATCGCCTGCGGCCCGCCCAGCGCGGACATCAAGGCCGGAATCGTGATGAACGGCCCGATGCCGATCATGTTCGACATGTTGAGTGCCGTGGCTTGCAGCAGGCCGAAACGCCGCTGAAGGTGAGGTTGCTCGGGTTGAGCCGGGGCGGGATTCATTGCGTGCCGCAATTTGTAGCGGCAAGTGGCGCGGCAATGCAACTCCAGCCAACCGCCGGTCGCACGTTGCACTCGCGCCCACTCGGCTTTCCGGCATACTCCCTTCACCGATGTCAAACAATGGCCCCATCGAACAAATCTGCGCCAAGTTTGCCGAAAGTCTTGCGCGCGGGACGTTCGCCCGATTGGCGCTGTCTTCGCCGGTGCAGAAGCTTGAGGCGCCGGAAAAAATTCTCGGCCGTTTCGTGATGCTGAAAGGTGCGCCGCATCTTTCGCTCACGCTTCGTTACCCGACGCGGGACGAAACGAAGAATCTGCCCGTGAGCGACGCCGTGAATTGGTTGCGCGAACAGCTCGGCGCGCATTTCCGCAGCGCGTTGGTTTGCACGACGCAGCGCGACTGGCAGTTCATTTCCAATGAAGCCGGCGTGGCGCGTTTGATTGACCATCAGCCTTCGGCGAAGAAAAGGCCGTCCACGGAGCACGATCAAAAACGCATCGGCCTGCTTGACGCTTCGGCGAATGATTGGTTGCAAGGCTTGGGCATTCTGGATCGCGACGGCAAGATGCGCGTTTCGATGGCCGACAAGCACCGACAGATCAACCATTACCTGGAGATCTTCTCGCACCTGGCGAAAGAGTGTGACTGGACCGGAACGCCGACCGCCGCGTCGGCTCGAAGCGCCGCCGCCGCCGCAAACGCGCCGGGCCGGAAACCAGCGCTCCAGTTGGCCGACATGGGCTGCGGCAAAGGCTATCTCACATTCGGCCTCTGGCATTTGTTCGCGCGCGTTTGGAAACAGCCGGCGCGCGTGCTCGGTGTGGAAACGCGAGCGGATTTGGTCGCGGCGACCAGCAAGCTGGCACGGCAGATCGAGGCGGGCGGGTTGGAGTTCATTCGCGGCGAGATTGTGAATGTTGAACTCCCGCCCGTGGACGGACTCATCGCTTTGCACGCGTGCAACACCGCCACCGACGATGCGATCCGCCGCGGCATTGAACTGGGCGCCAAGTTGATCGTCGTCGCGCCGTGTTGCCACAAGGAAGTCCGTCCGCAGATGGGCAAACCCGAGCCGCTGGCGACGATCTTGCGCCACGGCGTGATGGAAGAGCGCATGGCGGAGTGGACGACCGACGGCTTGCGCGCGTTGTTCCTTGAATGGGCCGGCTATCGCACGAAGCTGATGGAATTTGTCGGCAGCGAACACACGCCGAAAAATTTGCTGATCGCCGCCGTGCGAGAGCATGAGCCATTCACTGACCCGGCGGCACGCGACCGGGTTGTGGACGTGAAGAGGTTTTTTGGCATCGAGCGACACTCACTGGATGCGCTGGTGGCGAAAGGTCAGAGCGCTTCGTAAGCCGCGCGGCAGGTCTGAATTCCCTCCGCCAGGAAATCGCGCTCGAAATCCGTCACCACCGCCGCGAGTTCCGACGGCGTTTCCACCCTCCGGAACAATGGGCTGGCAGTGAAGACCGTCTGCATCTGCTCGAAATAGTCCGAGTGATCGGTGCGGAGGAAAACCACGCCACCGTTGGTCAGCGCGGCGTGGGCGAGGACGGGGAAACGTTCATTGACGAGCCGGTGCCGGCGATGTTTCAGCTTGGGCCACGGGTCGGGGAAATAAACATGAATGGCGCGGGCGCAGTTTTTCGGCAGCAGCCATTCGAGAAAATAGGCATTTTCGATGCGCACGCCGCACAGATTTGCCAGGCCGATCCGGCGGCCCTTCTTGTCCAGCTTGCGGATGCGGCCAAGCAGACGTTCCACGCCGATGAAATTCCGCTCCGGATGCAGGCGGGCGTATTCCGCGATGAACGAGGCGTCGCCGCAGCCGAGTTCCACTTCGAGCGGTTGTGGTTTGGGAAAAAGACGGGCCAAATCCAGGCGCTCCAGGATCGAGGGCAGTTCGTAGATGCGGTCGGAGGAAACCGACGCCGGGCAGGTAGCGGGAGTTTGGGGCTGCAATTGCGAATCCAAAGCGTAAATCAGGAATTGAGAAATGGTCGGGGCGGTGAGATTCGAACTCACGACCTCTTGTACCCGAAACAAGCGCGCTAGCCAGGCTACGCTACGCCCCGACCCAAGGACGGGAAAGTTGCCCGCGCCGGGATAGAAAAGCAATGTCGAATTTCCGTTCGGTGGAAAACTCCGGCCCAATTGCACCCCCAACTGGTCATGGATGCGATCCGCACGTTTTTCGGGAACCAATAGGGCGGTGGCGCCTCGTAGGTGTGACCCGGGGTGTTCGTTTGGCGGCGGCGGAAATTTGTGCCTGATTCCGCAGGCGGGGTGGTTGTGCCCGGGGCGAAATGAAACGCGGCAACAGTGCGGCAAAACCCAGAACAACAACAGCGGCAGGTAAACTATGAAAAGAACCCTTCTGACCCTTCTTATCGCAGGTAGCATGGTGGCAGCCCAGGCGGCGACCTATCAATACACCGTGTCTTTTAGCGGGCCGAATGAATTCCCGGTCAATGCTTCGCCCGGCATCGGCAGCGGCACCGTGAATTACGACGACGTCAACCATCTGCTGCAACTGCAGGCGACCTTCAGCGGTCTGCTGGGCAACGTGACGCAATCGCATATTCATGGACCGACCACGGCCCCGGGCTTTCAGAACGCCGGGATCGCGGTTACGAGTCCATCGCTCCCCGGATTCCCGTTGGGTGTGACGAGTGGAAGCTACAGCAATACCCTCGACCTGACGCTGGCCGGCAGTTACAACGCGACCTTCCTGAGCAACAATGGCGGCACGCCGGCCAGTGCCGAGGCGGCGTTCTTCACGGCGATGAACCAGGGCCGGACCTATTGGAACATCCATTCGAGTTCGTTCGGCGGCGGCGAGGTGCGCGGGTTTCTTACGTTGGTGCCGGAGCCATCGAGCGTAGCGTTGGCGGCTTTGGGCATCGCGGGCCTGGCTTTCCGTCAATGGCGCCGGCGCGGCGGGATGCTGCGATGAACTTACCCGGCTCCGGAAGCCGGGCGCGAGGCTTGCAAACAGACTTGTGCGACCATGCGGGACGTTGTGATGGAACTGGCATGATTGCGGCATTGCCCAGGCCGCGAACGGGGATGAGCAAGTTTGCCGAATGGTTGGTGCTGGCCGGTGCGGCGGGCTTCGCCGTCCCGATCTTGGCAAGCTGGCCGCCGAAAATCGAGTTCATCGAGCCGCTGGTCTTCAACGGCACCAATGCGGTGTTCATCCACTTCGACACCGAGGCCAATTATTACTACGACCTTGAATATACGGAGACGATCACCAACGGCGCGCCGGGTGGGAATTGGACGCGTCTGAACCAGCAACCGTATCCCAAGCTGCCCTCGGTAAATCACTACATCGAGGTGGACCTCCGCACGAGCAAACAACGGTTTTACCGGTTGCGAGCGTATCGTTGATCTGAAATGAAACCGGCACTCACCCTGATGTTGTCGCTCGCGGCGCTGCCGGCGGGGGCGTGCGACCTTTGCGCGGTTTACCGGGCGGGCGACACGCGCGCCGGCAACCGGCCGGGTTGGGTGTTCAGTCTGGCGGAACAGTTCATTCCTTATCGCACCGCCCAGATCGAGGGCGAAGAAGTGAAACCGGATTTTGCGGAGCACGTGGACAGTTCCATCACCCATTTGGTGGCGAGCTACAACGTCACGGCGCGTTTCGGCGTCAGCCTCAACCTTCCGCTCACCCATCTGCAATTCCAACGCATGGACGTGCGCTATTCCCGGACGGGGCCGCTGGAGTTTTACACCGAGAGCGGTGCGGAATCCGGGGTGGGCGACCTGGCTTTGATTGGCCGGGGCACGCTGCTCAACGCGCGCGGCGAGGATCGCGGCTTCGCGTTGGATCTCCTGGCCGGTGTCAAGTTTCCGACCGGCGACCCGCGCCGAATCCGGGACGAGGTGGATCAGACCGAGATTTACAATTCCCGCCTGCCGCCCGGCACGCCGCATGATCCGCTGGGCCACTCGATCACCAGTGTGCATCAACACACGCTTGCGCTGGGCTCGGGCTCGTTCGACGGCATTTTTGGTCTGACCGCGAACGGGAATTGGCGGCGCTGGTTCTTCAAGGCTCAATTCCAGTATTACCTCCGCACGGAAGGCGAACCGGGCTTCACGTTCGGCGATGAATGGATGATCTCCGGCGGACCGGGGGCGTTCCTCGTCCAAAAGCGCACCCGCGCCTTGAGCCTTCAAGTCAACGCGGTCTATGATGAGATGGCGCGAGATGAGGTGTTGGGCCAGCGTTCGAATCGAACCGGCCTGACCGCTTGGTATCTGGGGCCGTTGCTCAATTTCACCTGGCGCTCGCTCAACGCCAACGCCGGTGTGGACGTGCCGTTGCAGATCCGAAACAACGGCTATCAGGTTGTCCCGGATTACCGGTTACACGGGGGAGTTTCCTGGAGTTTCTGAGGCCGCTAGCCGGCTTGAGTCCCAACAAAAAACGCCCGGGTGAGGCTGACTTCACCCGGGCGTTTGCGCGTAGCGGTCGCTGAATCGATGCGCCTATGGGGTCCGCACGCGGAAATACGTCTCCGGCGCGAGGACGGAATTTGTGAAGTGAACCTCCGCGTCCGCCGCCAGCGCGGGGAAGTTGGTCAACGGATTCCAGTTCGTGGCCGCGAGGGTGCTCCGCGATTCGACGGTATAAGTCCGGTTGGATTCGGCGTTGAAAGAAAAGCGGATGCCGCCGGCCACCAGCGCCGCGGCTGAAAGCACGGGTTGCGCGGCTGGCTTCGCGGTCGCGGAATACTCGATGGTCAATTCCGGCGGGCTGAGGGAATCTCCGCGGCCGGCAAACCTTCGGATCGTTCCCGGGGTTGCTTCCGACTGGCTGCGCAAAAGCCAGCCGAAATTCGCAGCCGGATTGGTGAACCAGTTCCGCACGTCTTCCGCCAACGCGGCGGCGGCAAAAGAGTAGCTCCCGTTGCCCGCGATGGCGGCGCTTGCGCTGGGGGTGGCCGCGTAATCGCCGCCGGCGGCGGTCCAAGCAGTGGGCGAACTTCGCTTATTCCAAGTCGCGCTGCCTGCGCTCGCTGGAGTGCCGGTGTGATCATCGCCGTTCCCTTCGCCCCAATCGTTGACCAGCCGATGCAGATCGAACGTTGAAGCGCCGCCGTTGGCGTTTTGGACCTGTAGTTTCAGTGTCGCAGAGAGGATGACGGCTCCCGTCGGCAGATTGCCGGCAGGGTCGAAGCGCAACAGAGCCCGTGCCCGCCCGCCCTGATTTCGTCCGCCCGCCGTTATGGTCGTCCCCCCGCCAAAATTGGAATCGGGAAACGCTTCAAGAAGCGACGTGTCCGCCAGTGGATGGAGCACAAGTGTTTCGGCCCGGCCGGTGGCCGCTGCCAATAGAAACATCAGGGTTTGACCGAGCAATCGCCCGCTCAAGTTGTTACGAAGAGAGTTACAAATGTCTTTCATGAGATCGTTGATGATGAGAGGCAACAACCCGCCTTTTGTTCCGAATGCGAAACTTCAATGAGGCATGAAACAAGTTACATTTGTGACTTTACCAATCACCGGCAACGGGTTTATCTATACCCAGACAGGCAATCGCCGTAACGGCCATGAATGGTCAGAGCTTATTTCTGGCGACGAAGTTCAGCAGGTGTTCCCGCAACCGGGGTTTCACACTGATCGAACTGTTGGTGGTTATTGCCATCATCGGCCTGCTGGCGGCGCTGCTGTTACCTGCCATTTCGAGCGCCAAAGCACGCAGTCAGGGCATCACCTCTTTAAACAACACCCGCCAACTCGCGTTCGGCTGGTTGCTGTACGCCGATGAGCACAATGGCCGGCTGGCCTACAACCTGGGCGGCATGGGGCGCGCCCCAGCCCTGTTGCATACCAACCTGAACTGGGTGAACAATGTGATGAGTTGGGAACTGGACCCCGATAACACGAATAATGCGGCCCTGACCGATGCCAGTTTGGGAAGCTATGTGAGTCGCAACGTTGCCATTTATCACTGCCCCTCGGATACCACGTTGAGCATGGAGCAACGGCGGGCGGGGTGGTCGCAACGCAACCGCAGCTATTCCATGAACGCCATGATCGGCGACGCCGGCGATCTCACCAGTTCCGGCCGTAACCAGAACAACCCCTCGTACGTCCAATTCTTCAAGCTCGACAGTATCCCGCAGGCGTCTGAAATCTTCGTCTTCGTCGAGGAACACCCGGACAGCATCAACGACGGCTATTTCATCAACCGCGCGTATTCCTCCGAATGGCTGGACCTGCCGGCTTCCGACCACAATAGTTCCGCGCCGTTTGCTTTTGCTGATGGCCACAGTTCCATGCGCCGGTGGAAAGAGCGCTCAACGCTTCAGGCCGCCCAGCCGGACGCGGTGGCGTTGCCGCTGTCGCTCAGGGAACATGAACGGGAAGATTTTGATTGGGTGGTGCGCCACATGAGCATTTACCAGCACTGACCGGTCAGAGGCCTAACCAACTTCGCAGCGTAGCTTCGTCGCCTTCCGTTCCCAGCAGATAGAACTTTCCGTGCTTTGCCCAGCTGGCCGTCGTCAGCCGGCTCACTTTTGCAATCTTTACTTCACCTGCCGGCGGCGCGTCAGCAACGACACCATTCAGGACAAACAACCAGAGATCGCTCTTCTCGCCGCGGTTGGCTGGCTGGCCCTTGCGGAAGCAAATCATCGAGACGTAGCCCCCTTGCCAGCGGGTCCGGGCACAGCCCACCACCGCCACCTCTGCCAGTGACTTTGGCAGTTCGAAATCCGCCGGGTAGTCCTGCTGGGCGAGATAGCTCCGGATTTGTTCCAGGCTGTTCGTCTCGATTTCCATGGCGTAAGGCGACAATGCCAGCCGGACCATTCGATTGCGGAATGCGGTCAGCGCGGGCGTGCCGGTCGCGGGCGGCATCAGTTGCCACCAAAGCAGTCCCACTGCGAGCAACAATGCCACCGTCAGCGCCAGCCGCAGCGCCGGCTGCCGCCAGCGGGCGGCTCGCAGCGCGGCCCGGTGCTCGGAGATGATCTGTTCCTTCAAGCCCGCCGGCGGAACGATGCTCCGAAACGATTTGCGAATGGCTTCCTGCGCCCGGCACTGCTCGCTGAACCACGCGCGCAGCGTCGCGTCCTGTTCGCACAGCGCCAGCGCGGCGGCGAATTCCGGATCGTCGGCGTCGGCCGTTCCGGGCCGGTACCGCGTCAGAATTTGTCTGGCTTGTTCGGGTGTCACGTTGGCTGGATTTGAGAGCGGTTCGGAGCCGGAGCGTCAGCCAGCAGTCGTTGCAACTGGCCAATGCCACGGGAGATTCTTGATTTCACCGTGCCCAAGGGCACGTCGAGGATTTCGGCGATTTCCTTGTACGAGCAGTCCTCCAAATAGAACAGCGCCACCGGCGATTGGTAAACTTCGTCCACGCTTGCGAGGGCTTTTATCGCGAGCGCGGCGTCCAGCCGTTCCAGTACGTCCGGGCTGATGACTGGAAGGGCCGGCTCGGCGGCTTCCAGGTCTTCCTGCGGGAAGCGCGTCGCGCGCCGGCGTGATTCGAGAAACTGGCGGTGCATGGTGGTGAACAACCAAGTCTTCACTTTCGCTGGTTCTCGCAACTGGTGTCCCTTGGTCCCCCAGATGTAGAACGTCTGCTGCGTCAGATCGCAAGCCTCGGCCTCGGCGCGGGTCAGGCTGAAAGCGAATTGATAGAGTGGCGCGTAAAACCGCGCCACCACGCTTTCAAAATCCAACCCTTGATCCATAGCGCTGCATTTCTCGTGAGAGTCGCGGCGCGGGAATTGGTTCCCGCCGAATACTCCCGCCGGTTCAATAGTGCGGATTTTCCCGTCGGCGTTTCGAGTTAAAAAATGCCGTCGTCGGGAACCAATCGCCACTCCCGCGCATCGGAAACGTATGAAACGACCAAGCTGGGCAAACGGGATCGCGCGGTTAATTCGCCCTCCTGATCGTTCCCGCCATCCTAGTCCGCACCCCTGGCTCTCCGAGTGCCGGTCGGTTGCTCCTGTGGCGGAGAGTCGCCGGCTGGCGGTCAGCGTCAGCCGCTACCATTTTTGGACGAAGCCCGTCGGCCGGCCGGGCGCCGTTGAAATCTCCCCGGCGGTCGCCATCCATCCATTGGGTTCAAGGTGATTTTGAATCGTTCGACCATTCTCACCGGGTTTTGCGCGTGCCTGCTCGCGGGCGGGTTCCTGCTCAGTTCCTGCTCCACGATGCAGCGCGTGGTCGTGGCGCCACCAGACATCGAAGGCGCGTCCTTTGCCGGCAATCGTGCCTGTTTCGAGTGCCATACCAATTACGTCCGCACGTTCTTCGCCAGCCCCCACTCGCGTCTCCGGCTCAACGACGGGCCCGGCGCGAGCGAGCACGGTTGCGAGGCCTGCCACGGACCTGGCAGCAAGCACATCGCCGCCGGCGGCGGGCGCGGAAAATTCATCAACAATCCCGGGCGCGACGCCACCGCTTGTTTCCAATGTCACCTGCAAACACACGCCGAATTCAACCTGCCGCAGCATCATCCCGTGGCGGAAAAGAAAATGAACTGCGTGCAATGCCACGACCCGCACGGCTCGGACATGCTGAAACCCGCCGGCGGTCTGGCCATGTCCCGGCTGAATGAAGCCTGCGCCCAATGCCATCGGGAGCAGACCCGGCCCTTCGTCTTCGAGCACGAAGCCATGCGCGAAGGTTGCACGGCCTGTCACAACCCGCACGGTTCGATCAACGCCAAGCTGCTGGTCGAGCGCGACAACAATCTCTGCCTGAAATGCCACGCGCAGCAGCAAGGCACGCTGGCCGGCGCGAGCGGCATTTACTTTGGGCGTGAGAACCACACGGACAAGTTGAGACTCGGCGGCTGCTGGAGCGCGGGTTGCCACACCGCCGTGCATGGCTCGAATTTCAGCCCGCACCAACTCTACTGACGCAACGGCATGGCGCTCCCTCCCCAGTCTCCATTCGCGGCGTGCGGGCGAACGCACCAGCTCGTTTGCGCCGCGATGATCGGCGCGGCGCTGAACTGCGTCCTCGCGGCCAGCGCTGATTCCGTGGCCGCCAAACTTCCGCCGTCGGCGGAGCGGCCCGTCACTTTCGCCGCGGACATCCAGCCGCTCTTCGAGCGCAGCTGCCTGCGCTGCCACGGCGCGGAACGGCCCAAGGGTCGCTTCCGTTTGGACAACCGCGCATCGGCCTTGCAAGGCGGCAGCCACGGCCCGGCCATCTCGCCCGGCGACAGCGCCCGCTCGGCGTTGATCGTTTACGTCGCGCGGCTCGATCCCGAGATGGCGATGCCGCCCGAAGGCAAGGGCACGCCGCTGACGAGCGAGGAAGTCGCACTGCTCCGCGCCTGGATTGACCAGGGCGCAGCGTGGAACGGTGAATCGTCGGTGAGCTATTCGTTCAACGCCGCGCCGGCGGTGGGGTTCGTGAGCGTCCAGGGCAACGCGGCGAAATTCCGCGAGCATCAATGGCTGCGCGATGGCTGGCGCGGCGGCTTGGAGTCGTTTGAATTTACCGAGCGGCTTTCTCCCGAAACCAGACTCAGCGTCACCGGCCGCGCGCTGCTGGAGGATTACCGCGTGGCGGGGTTGCTGGAAAAAGCGGACCTCGGCTTTCTGCGCTTCGGTTTCGAGCAATTCCGAAAATACGATGCGGACACGGGCGGCTTCGTGCCCGACTTGGGAAATTCGGTTTATCAACTCGATCGCGATCTGCATCTCGACACCGGTCGCGCCTGGCTGGATTTGGGATTGACGCTGCCGGACTGGCCGCGGCTCGTGCTCGGCTACGAGTATCAATTCCGCTCGGGCGAAAAATCCACGCTGCAATGGGGGCCGGTGGGCGCGCTGCCGCCGGACGATCCCAGCACGGAGGCGCGCAACATTTTTCCGGCGTTCAAGGCGGTGGACGAGCACACGCACGTCCTGAAATTCGACGCCGAGTTCGCCCGGGGCGGCTGGCAACTGGCGGACAGTTTTCGCGGGGAATGGACGGAGTCGCAAACCCGCCGCGAGAACGTTCATCAATTGGTGTTCGGTTCGCCGGACACCATCTGGACGGACACCGCTCGCGAGGGCTGGCACGCCTTCCAAGGGGCGAACACGCTGCGCGTGGAGCGCGAGTTCCGTGACTGGCTGCGCGGTTCGGCAGGCTACCTTTACAGCCACTTGTCCGCGGACGCGGATTTCCGGCTGGACACGCTTAACCCGGCGGGCGGCGGGCTGTTTCCCGGGGTGGTGGACAGTCTCCAATGGCGCAGCCAGCGCATCGTGCTCGAACGCGAATCGCACGTCAGCAACCTGAACCTGCTGCTCGGCCCGTGGCAGGGTGGCTCGCTCACGTTCGGCGTGCAAGGCGAATGGACGCGGCAAAACGGCACCGCGGAGGGTTTCTATGACGTCATCTACGCGCCGGATTTTCCGTTCCCGCTGCCGCCCGACGCGGTGAGTTTCATCGCCGACCTCGACAAGGCGGCGGTGGATGAATCCGTTTCCCTGCGGTTCACACGGCTGCCGTTCACCACGGTGTTCGCCGAGGCCCGGTTGCAACAAATGTCCATCGGCCATCGGGAAAACGTCACGGGCGAACACACGTTCGATCGCGATTCGGACGCGGAAACCCGGTCGCAGGATTGGCGGGCCGGTTTCGATTCCTCGCCCCGCTCCTGGCTGAAATTCGGGTCGCACTACCGCTACGTGGATCGCCGGACCACCTTCGATGACGGCTTCGCCGACGGCGAACCGCTGGACGTATTCGGCTATCCGACGTTCATCACGGCGCTCGAACGCGCGTCGCACGAAGTGGAATCCCGCCTGACGCTGCGGCCCAATCGCTGGCTTACAACCACACTCACACACCGGCTGCTCGCCACGGATTATCACACGACCACCGAATCCCTGACGCAGGATGCGACGGGCGATTTGTCCCCCGGTGGACGCGTGCTGGCGGGCGACTATGATGCGCAAATCTTCAGCTTCAACGCCACACTCACGCCCTGGCGGCGCTTGCACTGCTTCACCACCTTGTCTTATCAGGACACCCGCACTCGCGCGATGCATGATCGTTCGGACGCGGTCGTCCCGTATCGCGGCGACACCTGGAGCTTGCTTTGCCACGGACGTTATGTGCTCACCGAGACCACCGATCTGACCGCCGGCTATTCGTTTTCGCGGGCGGATTTTCGGCAGGAGAATTTCGCGAGCGGCCTGCCGGTGGGCATCGCGTACGATTTGCATGGCTTGCAGGCGGGCCTCGTTTCCCGTTGCGCCCGCAACACCACGTTGAAGCTGCAATACGGTTTTTATCACTACACCGAACCGAGTTCTGGCCACGTCAATGACTACGAGGCGCACGCAATCCTCGCGGCCATGACCTGGCAACTCCCCTGACGCCATCATGCGAAACCACTGGTCATTGCTCGTTTGTCTCCTGCTGGGCTGGAGCGGTCTCACCTTGCGCGCCGCCACCTTCCAAGTTCAAATCCGGGATTTCTTTTTTACCCCCACGAATCTGAACATCGCCGTCGGCGACACGGTGCTGTGGACCAATACCTCCGGTTCCATGATCCATGACACAACGGGCACGAACGCCGTGTTCCCGTGGGCCAGCGGTGACATTGCGTCGCATGGCACCTTTTCGCTCACGTTCACCAACGGCGGCACTTTCAACTACCTGTGCAACCGCCATTTCTTCGCCCCGTTCGGCGCGCACCGCGAGCAAACCGGACGCGTCTTCGTCGCCAGCGCGAATCTGCCGCCGGGCATACAACTGACCAATCCGCCGAACAACGCCCGGTTTCGCGCGTTGACGAATCTCGTATTGAAAGCCTCTGCCAGCGATACCGACGGGAGCGTTACAAACGTGCAGTTCTTCACCAACGAGGTTTTCTGCGGCAGCCTCGCGGCCTCGCCCTACAATTTTACCTTGAGCAACCTGCCGGCGGGCAATTACGCGCTCAAAGCCCGCGCGGTGGACAATCTGGGTTTGGCGGCGACCTCGGCCGTGGTAAATGTTTCGGTGCTGACGAACGCCGTGCTCACCACTCCGGAAAGATCGCCTGCGGGAACGTTCCGTTTCAGCATCCAGGGCATCGCGGGGCAAACCTACGCCGTCGAATTCTCCACGAACCTGGTGAACTGGGCGGCGTTCGCCACCAATGTGGCGCCGGCCAATGTGTTCAATGTCACCGACGCGACAGCGACGAACGTGCTGCGGCGATTCTACCGCACCCGGCAGGACTTGTGATCGCGGCGGCGAGCGCCGGCGAGTTCAAGGTTTGGCTTCCGCCACCGCCCGCATCTGTTCCATCAACTGCCCGAGGCTCAGATGCGACCAGCCGTGGCCTTCGCGCGGCGCGTAGTGAAATTCAACGACGTCTTTCGGCTCCCGCTGCGCCAGGCTTTCTTCGAGGAGGTGAACCGCGCCGTTCAGAAAATAATCGTCCGCTTCACCCACGGAAATGTGCAGCTTGCCGCGCAGCCGGGGCGCGAGCGCGTCCCAGTTCTCCTCCAGCACGAACCGGAGATCGTATTTCTTCCAGTGCTTCGCCACACCGGGATTGATCCGGCCCTGGGCGTCCCACAACGGCACCGGCAGGCCATCTTCGCCGCGCGGGCTGAAGACAGCGTTCCACGCGCCCCATTGCTGGCCGGATTGCGTCCAACGCCCGCCGCGACCGAGCGCTCCCTCTGACTGCACCTCGCGGCGCATCGTGATCCGCACGTCGCCGCTGGTTTCGCGGGCGCTGGGACGCTCCTCGCCGTGGCCGTTCACGAAGGCGTTCGTCTCCGCGTAAATGTTGACGAGTTGGAAGGCGCGAAAGTCCACGGGATCGGGACTCGAAGCCCACGCGCCGCCGAAAAAGCTCGGATAGAAAATTTGCAGCGCCAGGGTGACCCAGGCGCCGGTGGAGCGCCCTGAGAGCAGCCGTCCCTGGGGTTGTTCCTGGCCGCGGAATTGTTTTTCGATGGCGGGAATGAGTTCCGACACCACGGCGTGGCCGTACGGGCCGTTGTTGGCGGAGTTGACCTGGTATGGATCGCCATTCGGGCCGGCGCCATCGAGCAGCACGTAAATCATCTGCGGCGTTTTCGGCGACGTCCACAGGGCGCGAAACGGCGAACGCGGCTCCATCATCCCCGCCACCCGCGTATAACGCGCACCATAGCCACCCGTGTAAATCCAGAGTGGATAGCGCCGATCTGGCTCCGTCTCGAAGGACGCGGGCAGGATGACGCCGGCGCGGAGGAAGATCGGTCGCTGGTGAAACTCGCTCAACAGCCGCGACTGGATCTGCACGAACTTCACGAGTTCGGTTTCGCGCGCGGGCTCGGTCGGCAACACGCGGGAGAGTTCAAGCTTCACCGGTTCCTTCAAGCGCGGACTCAGCGTCAATTCCTGCGCTTCACTCACCAGATTGCCCGCCTGATTCGGCCCGCGCAGGTCGGTGCTCACATCCAGCAAAGCCTGGACGAAGTATTTTCCCGCCGGCAATTCGGAGAGTTTGACTGCGCGGTTGCCTTGCGCGCCATCGCCGATCACCAGCGGCTTGCGCGCCGTGAGGTAATCCGCGTCCAGACCGAAGATGAACGGCCCGTCCGGGTCCGTGTCTTCCAGCGTGAAGCGCGGCTCGTCGTGATCGTGCGGGCCGAGAATCAAAAGCACGCGGCCCTTGAGCGCGTTGGTGGCCAGGCCGGGCGTCACGCTCACTTCGAATCGTAACGCCGCCGTCACGGACGGCGTGGCGGTGCAGAACAGACCCAGCCCGACGGTTGCGATGGAAATGTGGCGGAGGATCTTCATGAGCGGGAAACCGGCGGCAGCTTTTGTGGTGCGGCTGGTCAATGGAATGGAATTCATCGCAGCGCGGGCAGGGGTGGCTTAGTTACCGGAGTTGGCCGCGTCGGCCACTGGGCCAGGCGCCGCGTCCGGAGTCATCTTGCTCGCAAACACAGCCGCCGTGGCCAGCAGCACCACCGTACAGGTCAGGTAAGGCAGTGCCGGGATGAAATGCAGCGTGGTGGTGGCGAAGATGGGACCGAGAATGCGCGCCAGGCTGCCCGCGCCCTGCGCCACGCCGATGTTTGCGCCTTGCTCGTGGGCGGCGGTGAGGTTGGAAAGCAATCCGAACAACGGCGGTCGCGTCAGGCTCGAACCGATGGCGAGCAACGCCAGCGCCAGCAGCATGACCAGCCAGGTCCGGCCCTCCGGCTGGAACAGGATTTTCCAGGAAAGTTGCGAGGTGCCTTTGATGAACGGCAGCATCGCCAGGCTCACGCCAGTGAAGACGAGGCTCACGGCGATCAGCTTCGGCTCCCCCATTTTCTTTACCATCCGGCCAATCGCGCCGCCTTGCACGAACGCGCCGATGATGCCGCAGTAGGCAAACAGATAAACCACCGTCGTGGCCGAGCCGTGATCGGAGGTGATGTCGAGATGGAAATTGTCGCTGACGAGCAAGGGCAGGGTGCTTTCAAAACAACTGAAGCAGAACGTCGCCAGGAAAAACACAATCACCAGCAAGCCGATCTTGGGCTCGCGTAGCGTGTGCAGCCATTGGTCCAGGTGCGGGCGCTGCGCTGCGTGTTCCGAGTTGGGTTTGTGGCTCTCCGCCAGAATGGCCAGCGCGAACAGAAAATTGGCCAGGCACAATCCCGCCGCAATCCAGCCCGGGCCGCCGTGCCCGAGATGTTTCAGGCTCAACCCGCCGATAATCGGACCGAAGATAAAGCCCAGCCCGAACGCCATGCCGATCAGCCCCATCTTCTTGGAACGCGCCTCCGGTGGCGTGATGTCCGCGATGTAAGCCTGCGCCACGGTGATGTTCGCACCGCAAATGCCGGCGAAGATGCGCGCCGCGATCAGCAGCCACAGCCCAAGCTGCGGATTATCCAGGGAACAACTGATCGCGAAGATCACGTAGGAGGCTGCCGCGCCGAGCGTGCTGCCGAGTAACACGGGTCGCCGGCCGATCCGGTCAGAAAGCCGGCCCCAAACCGGCGCAAAGAGAAATTGCATCGCCGAGAATGACGAAATGATCACGCCGATCATCAAACCGGTGAGCGTGGAGTTCTGGCCAAACATCGGCTCGACCAGCTTCTTGCTGAACAGCGGCACCAGCGGCACGACGATGCCGAAACCGATCAAATCAATGAACACGGTCAGCCAGATGAAGAGCACGGATGGTTTCTTCATGGCGGCCAGGCGGACGCGACCAGCGCGGGACGATACGAATCGAGCAAGAGCATTGCGCAGTCTAGTCCGGGGGGGCGTCGAGTCAAGCGGGCGGGAACGGCGCTTGCGAGGTTCGGTGGATTGGGGCAGTCTGACGGCGGCAGCACCAACCCATGGCCGCGACCAAACAAACACCTCCGCGCGATTCACGGAAGCGCATACTGCTCGTGGACGATCACGCGGTGGTGCGTTTCGGCATCGCGCAACTCATCAACCAGCAGCGCGACCTCACCGTGTGCGGCGAGGAGGAGGACGCGGCCCGGGCGCTGGCCGCCGTCGAGCGGTTGCAGCCCGACATGCTGATCGTGGACATTGGACTCAAGGAAAGCAGCGGGCTGGAGTTGATCCGCAACGTAAAGGCGCAGTTCCCGAAGCTGCCCGTGCTCGTCGTGAGTGGACACGACGAAAACATCTACGCCGAGATCGTGTTCCGCGCGGGGGCGCTGGGTTACTTGATGAAGCAGGAGATGCTCGACAAGATTCCCACCGCTATCCGACAGGTGCTCGGGGGAAACATCTACGTCAGCGCGGCCTTGGGCGCGCGGATGTTGCAGGCCCAGGTTCGCGGCCAGAGCAGCCTAGGTGAGTCGCCTGTCAAGAGTTTGAGCGACCGCGAACTGGAGGTCCTGCAACTGATCGGGCATTGGAAGAAGACCAAGGAGATCGCCGGCGAGCTTCATCTCAGCGTCAAGACCATCGAATACTACCGCGAGCAGATCAAAAAGAAGCTCAATCTCAAGGACAGCGCCGAACTCGCGCAGTACGCCACGGCTTGGGTGCAGCGCGAGACGCCGTCCTGAATCGGTCGTCCGGGTTGCAGTTGCTTAGTCGAGTCGCGCGCTCTTCAGCCTGCAGGCACTCAATTTCGGGTTCACTCGTCCGCCGAGCCTCGGCCCGGGCCATTTCGGCTTTTCCGTCCGCTCCCGCAACCATCGGCACCCGGGGATTCCCCGGGGCGCTGACCGGCGTTGACCCGGTGGCACGACCCGGAAGCGCCCCGATTGTGATCTCGTCTCCCGTCGCCTACGGTTTCCCCAGCAACGGTGAGCAACACCCGAGCGACACGAGGAGGAAAACAATGAGTCTCGAACAGTTTTGGCAGCAGCTTCGCACCGCCTGGTCCGCGTGGATCATCCGCCCGACTCCACAACTCCGCCCGATTCGCGTCCCGATCCGCGCCGGTCAGCCGGCTCGCCGCCGCCAGTTTTGAACCAGTCATCCAACCAACCAGCCATGAATCAGCGCATCAAAATTCTCATCGCCGACGATCACCCGGTCGTCCGCAAGGGCGTCAGCCAGAGCCTCGCCCGGCAATCCAACTTTGAAATCGTCGGCGAGGCCGTGGACGGCCGCGACGCCGTGCGCCTGGCGTATTCGTTGCGCCCGGAAGTCATCGTCGTGGACATTGACATGCCGAACCTGAACGGCATCGCCGTGGCGGACCTGATCCGCCGCGAACTGCCCGACATCCGCGTGCTGGTCCTGTCTGCGCATCGCGCGCAGGACTATGTGCAGCGGATCATCCAGTCGGGCGCGCGGGGCTACGTCCTCAAGGACGCCACCGCCGAGGAACTCGCGCGCGCCGTGGAGGCGGTTCATCGCGGCGAGGCGTTTTTCAGCCCGGAGATCGCGCGCGTGGCGCTGAATCAAATCGTGCAGGGCCACAGCGCCGAAACCGATACTCCGCAACTCACCAATCGCGAGCGCGAAGTGCTCATCCAAATTGCCGACGGCTTCAGCAACAAGGAAATCGCGGTGAAACTGGGTGTGGGAGTGCGCACCGTTGAGACGCATCGCGAACGGATCATGCGCAAGCTGGACATCCACAACGTCGCGGGCCTGACCCGCTTCGCGATTGCGAAGGGCCTGATCCATCTTGAAGCCCCGGTGCGGAATTGAGGATTTTCAATCCACGGGAAGCCCAACACAAGGCGGGCGGCGCGCAAGCGCCGCCCGCCTTCAAGTTTTAAGCGCGTGAACAGATGGCTAATTCCTTGTGCATCCATTTGTTCACGGATGCGTTGACGCGGACTACTTGAATGCAGTTAGCTTGGTGTGTCCCTATCGGTTCCGATAGAGACGCGGGCCGAGTCGTAGTTTCTCATTGGCCGTTCGTCTAGGTCCAAACTTGACGTTAGCCGTGCAGGCGACCAGCGACAAACTCGGTGGCTTCCAAAACCGCCCTCGGCCCGCATCCTCTTCATGTTCCCAAGTGGATTCGGTTTCGCAATGAGAAGTTTTGCGCCGCGGTGAGCGCCGCTTTTTACAAGGTTGGAGATGAAGACTGCAAGCACTCGCGTTTCCAGTTTTTCTTCTGTGGAGAACCTGTCATCAACATTTAGTAAATGATGTTTGCTGGGGTGAGTTTTATTTCGTTCTCTAGGTCGCGACATGATTGACTCAGTTTCCGAAAGTGCCGGTGGGTTGGCGGATTTGAAGAAGGCGCGCCGGCGCAAACCCGCGATGTCGGCTGATGCGTTGAAGACGGATCGGCTGCCGCCACACGCTCCGGAGGCCGAGCAAGGAGTCCTGGGGTGCGTTCTGCTTTCCCCGAATGATTGTCTTGGCCAGTGCATTGAGAAACTCAAGGCCGGGCCGGATGTGTTTTACGATTTGCGTCACCAGACGATTTACACGGCGCTGGTGGAGATGTACGACCAACGCGAGCCGATTGATGTAATCACGGTGCAGCAGCGGCTCAAGGACCGGCAGTTGCTCGACCAGATTGGGGGCATTCCTTACCTCAACGCGTTGCAGGACGCAGTGCCTTCCGCTGCGAATGTCACCTACTACGCGGAGATCGTGCAGGAGAAGTATCTCCTGCGGAAACTCATCGGCGCGTGTTCGGAGGTCGTGGGCAAGGTGTACGAATTCGAGGGCGAAGTGGATGTGTTGATGGATGAGGTGGAGCGGGACATTCTCAAGATCAGCGAGTCGCGCGTGCAGGGTGGCGCGGTGGCGGCGAAGGCGCTGGTGCAGAAAGCCATTGGCACGGTGGAGAATTATTTCAGCCGGCAGGGCAAGCTAGGCGGACTGGGCACGGGCTTTCCGGACCTGGATAAATTGACGGATGGTTTGCACGGCGGAGAAATGGTCATCGTGGCCGCCCGCCCGTCCATGGGCAAAACCTCGCTGGCCATGAACATCGCCGAGCACATCGTCATGACCGAAAAGGTGCCGGTAGGGGTGTTCAGCCTGGAAATGACTGCGGAGTCGCTGGTGTTGCGTATGCTTTGCTCGAATGCCCGCGTGAACCTGCGCAACATCCGCGAGGGATTCATGTCGGAGTCGGATTTCCCGAAATTGACGAGCTCGGCGGGGCGGCTCTCGAACGCTCCGCTGTTCATTGACGACACGCCGGGGCTTTCGATCTTGCAGATGCGGGCACGGGCGCGGCGCATGTGGCAACAGCATGGCATCAAGCTTTTTGTGGTTGATTACCTGCAACTTCTCCATTCTACTTCGCGCCGGGCTCAAGAGAACCGGCAGCAGGAAATTTCCGAAATCTCCAGCGGGATCAAGGCGCTGGCCAAGGAATTGAATGTGCCGGTCATCGTGTTGAGCCAGTTGAACCGCGAATTGGAGAAGGACAAGAGCCGCAAGCCGCGATTGTCGGACTTGCGCGAGTCGGGCGCGATTGAACAGGATGCCGATCTGGTGGGTCTTTTGTACAAGCCGAGTGCCGGCGACGACGACGAAGGTGCGCCACCGGAGGAAATGGACGGCATTCCAGTAAACCTGCTCATCGCCAAGCAACGCAACGGCCCGACGGGCGATGTAAATTTGACGTTTTTGAAATCCTATACCCGCTTTGAAAGCGCCGCCAAAGTCAGCGATGAAGACGTGCCCCGCGAGTAAGCGCCCATGAAAACCTTTTCTCGCCTGGGCGGTCTCTGCCTCCTCACCCTTGCGCTGCCGCTGGCTTGGGGGCAGACCGGCGCGCCTACCGTCCAGCAAGTCGCCATCGAGCACGTCGGCCCGGCCAACGTCGCCGACGAACTCATTCGCGCCAACATTCACATCAAGTCGGGCGACCCGTATCTTCCCGCGACGGTGGATGAAGACATCCGCAACCTGTACGCGACCGGCCTGTTTTACAACATCCGCGTGAAGGCGGAGCGCGCAGATTCCGGCCTTAAACTCACCTACGTGGTGCAGGCCATGCCGCGGTTAACCGACATCAAGATCACCGGCAACAAGAAATTCAGCGAGGCCAAGATCCGCAAGAAGTTGACCTCGAAGATCGGTGATTCCCTGAACGAGGCGAAGCTGTTCAGCGACTCGCAAGCGATCCAGGAAATGTACCAGAAGTCCGGTTATCCGGGCACCACCGTTCAGGTCACGCCCAGCATCATCGAGGAAAGCGGCCGTGGCAGCGTGGTGTTTGAGATCAAGGAGAGCCAGAAAGTTCGTATCGAGGACGTGAAGTTCGTCGGCGCTTCGGCGTTCAGTGAGCGGAAGCTGCGCAAGACGATCAAGACCCGGCGGCATTGGATGTGGTCGTGGCTGACGGGCAGCGGCACCTTCAAGGAGGATCAGTTCCAGGATGATCGCGAGAAGCTGGCGGAGTTTTACCGCGAGAAGGGCTACATTGATTTTGAGATCAAGGAAGTGAAGTTCGAGCGGCCGACGGACAAGTCCATGATTGTCCGGATCGAGGTTTATGAAGGCCAACCTTACAAGGTCGGGGCCGTGACGTTTGAGGGCACGGTCATGTTGCCCACGAACGCGGTCAGTCCGGGTTACAAAACTGGCAAGCTCCCCCGCCAGAAGTCGGAGCGGCGCGACTGGTTCGAGAAACGCGAATTGAACCGGGCGTTCGCGATGAAGCAGGGCGACACGTTCACCGGCAAGGGCCTGAGCAAGGACATCGAGACGATTGAGAACTTCTACGGTTCCAAAGGCCACATTGATGTCGAGCAGGGCACGGGCAACCTCAACGTTTCCCGTGTCGCCAACACGGAGAACAACACGATAGACCTCAAATTTGATGTCAAGGAGGGCCAGGAATCCTACGTCGAGAAGATTGACATCCGCGGCAACACCAAGACCAAGGACAAGGTCATCCGCCGCGAGCTGACCATCTCGCCTGGCGAGGTTTTCAACATGGTTGCGGTTAAGCGCAGCAAGGCGCGGCTCGAAGGATTGCAGTTTTTCGAGAAGGTGGACGCGCGACCTGACGCCACGGAAGTACCCAATCGCAAAAACCTGATCGTTGGCGTGGAGGAAAAGAACACCGGCAATCTCTCGCTGGGAGCGGGCTTCAGCTCGGTGGACGCCGTCGTGGGTTTCGTCGAAGTGAGTCAGGGCAACTTTGACCTGTTCAACCCGCCGAACTTCACCGGCGCCGGCCAGAAATTCCGCCTGCGCCTTCAGGTTGGTTCGCGCCGGCAGGACTACGTCCTCAGCTTTGTTGAACCCTGGTTTCTGGACCGCAAGCTCGCGTTCGGCACGGAACTCTATTACCGCGACCTGAATTACCAAAGCTTGGGCAACCTCTACTCGGAGCAGCGCATTGGCACGCGCCTGAGCCTCACGCGCGCTCTCTGGAGCGACTACCTGATCGGTAGCGTCAATTACACCATCGAGCAGATCGGCATTGATCTCGACTCGGGACTGCACGGGCCGCTGGTCGTGCCGGGGCCGACTCTGCCCGGGCCGACGCCGCCGCCCGACATCTACTCGGAGCAGAACGTCCCGAGCGCGATTCTCAATGAGGCTGGCCATTCGCTGGTTTCCAAAGTCGGGTTTTCGCTCGCCTACGACACGCGCAACAGCACGCTTCTGCCGGATGCCGGCCAGCGGACGGAACTCGCCGTGGATTTCGCGGGCGGGCCGTTTGGGGGCGAACGATCCTACTACCGGGCGGAACTCAAATCCGCCTGGTACGTCCGCGGTTTCTTGAAAGGCCATGTTTTGGAATTGGCGGGTCGCACCGGCGTGGCGGACGGATTGGACGGCGACGAGGTTCCCTTTTACGAACGCTTTTACCTGGGCGGGCTCTACTCGCTGCGGGGTTTCCGTTATCGCGCCATCAGCCCGCGCGAAGCCAAGGCTACGGGCGGTTTCTTTGATGAGCCGATTGGCGGCAACACCTACTGGTTCGGCACGGCGGAGTACAGCATCCCGATCATTCAAAAGGAAAAGACCGGCGGCGTGCGCTTCGCCCTGTTCTACGACATCGGCAACGTAATGGAGGGGGCGTACGATTATAATTTCAGCAACTACAGCGACAACTGGGGCATCGGTCTTCGCCTGAATCTCCCCATCGGCCCGCTCCGGCTCGACTACGGTATTCCGATTCACCACGATGATTTCAGCGGCAGTTCCGGTCGCTTCCAGTTTGGTGTCGGCTACACGCGTGAATTTTGAACATGAACCGTCCCGTTAAAGCTATCAGGTCAGGGGCGCTTAGAGGGCTTGGCATCTCGACCACCCTCGCTTGGCTGGCGACCGCCGCGTGTGCCACCCAGCCCGGGGGTGTTATTCCCACGGGACGCCTGCCGCTGGGCACTTTGCCGCTCTGTTTCGAGGCCAACCGCGCCCAGCGCGACGGCGATTTCGCGTTTTTAGCCCGTGGCCGCGCCTGCACTTTTTCCATTGCTCCGGGCGAGGCGGTTTTGTCGCTGACCAAAACGGATGCGTCGGCGGTTGGCGAGCACCCTGGCCGAGGCCGGGTTCCCTCCACCCAGACTTCCACCACCCGGGAATTGCGTTTTCAGTTCGCCGGCGCGAATTCCTCCGCCACGGTCAGTGGCGTGGATCAACTCCCCGGCAAGGTGAATTACCTGTTGGGCAATGATCCATCCAACTGGCGCACCGGCGTGCCGCTGTTCAGCCGTGTCCGTGTCACGCAACTGTATCCTGGAGTGGACTTGGTTTATTACGGCAACGAAAGCCGGCTGGAATACGACTTTGTGGTCGCTCCCCGGGCTGATGTCGGCCAGATCGCGATTCATTTCGCCGGGGCGGATCGGATTCATGTCAATGAACGTGGTGATTTGGTGTTTACGCTCGGCTGCCAGGAAATCTGTCAGCCGAAACCGATCGTGTATCAAACCATCGCCGGAGTGCGGCAGCCGGTTGCTGGCAGTTATGTCCTGGACGACCCGCAGACTGTGCGTTTCCAAATCGGCACTTACGACCGGCAACTGCCCTTGGTGATTGATCCCATCCTGAGTTACGCCACTTACTTCGGCGGCACTGGCATTGATGCCGCGTGGGGCGTGGACGTGGATGCCAGCGGCAACATTTATCTGGCGGGAGAGACGATGGGAGCCCTGCCCACGAATGCCGCCACGCATTTTTACACTAATTACACGGCGGCCGTACGCAATCACGGTGACGCCTTTGTCGCCAAATTTGATAACGCCGGCACGAACCTGATCTATCTGGCCTATCTCGGCGGCCACGGTGCGGATATCGCGGTGTCCATCGCCGTGGATAACGCGGGCCGGGCGTTTGTCACGGGCTTCACGGACTCCACCGACTTCCCGGTCAAGAACGCCGTTCAACCGGCGATCCATGGTAACAAGTATCCCGGGCTGAACGTTTATCCGATAGATGCTTTCGTGACGGAACTCGAAGCCGACGGCAGCTCGTTGGTTTATTCCACTTATCTCGGCGGTGAATGGATTGACCAAGGCGTCGGCATCGCCGTGGACGCCAACGCCAACGCCTACGTCGTCGGCTACACTGAGTCCACAAACTTCACGCCGAAGAACGCCGTGGGTGACCTGGCTCGTTACGGGCGCAATGGCGATGGCTTCGTGGCCAAGCTGGGGCCGTTGGGCACCAACCTGCTTTATTGTTTTTATCTCGGCGGCACCAATTTTGATGGGGCCAATAGCATCGCCGTGAATGATTCCGGCCAGGCGTTCGTGGTCGGCTTCACCCAGTCCACCAATTTCCCCGCTTCGACCAATCTCCCGGCCAATCAGTTGGGCGGCGGCTGGGACGCATTCCTGACGATCGTCGGCACCAACGCGACCGTCAGCATCACTAACCTCCAATCGCGTTTCTTTGGCGGCATTGGGAACAACGCCGCGTTCCGCGTCGCGCATGTTCCCGGTTCCGAGACCGACACCCACGTCACTGGTTTCACCACCACGGACGCCAATTTCCCCGTAACGCCCAGCCTGTTGAATCCCGGCGGCGCCTTTGTCAGCAGTGACAGCGCGGGCAACTGGACTGCCGCCAGCGCCGGGCTGGCCAGCATCGTCGTGAATGCCGTGAAGGTGAACCCGGCCAACGCCAGCCAGCTCTTTGCCGGCACAGATCACGGCGTGGCCCGCAGTGCGGATGGCGGCGCCACCTGGCAACAGAATTCCACGGCGAGTGCCACGGACAGCGGCGAAGCTTCCGCGATCCTGGCGCAAACCGTGTTGTCCCTCGCGTTGGAACCGGGCAATCCAGCCGTGCTTTACGCCGGCACCTCCGGGCATGGCGTTTTCAAAAGCAGCAACGGTGGGAACAGTTGGACCACGAACAGTACGGGCCTGGGCAATCTGACGGTCAGCGCGTTGGCGGTGGATCCGAACTCAATCACGACCGTTTACGCGGCCACGGACGCTGGCGTTTTCCGGAGCGTGGATGGCGGCACGAATTGGTTCGCCTCCAGCGGCGGGCTGGGCGGCAATGCGGTGCGCGACCTGGCGATGCTCCCGCAACTTCCCGGGACCATTTATGCCGCCACGGCCAATGGCGTTTATCGCACGAGCAACAACGCCAGCAACTGGAACAGTTTCAACACCGGCATGGCCAACCTCGCTGCGCTCGTGATCGCCGTCGCCCCTGGAGCCGCCACGGTGTCGAACGTCCTGTACGCGGGGACGGCCGCCGGGCTGTATCGGTCTGCCGACAGCGCCACGAACTGGGTGCTCGTCAACGGCGCCGGCACGAATCTCTTGAGCGGTACCAACGTGACGGCACTGGCGGTGGATGCCGCGGCGGTTTATGCGGGGACCACCAATGGCCTTTTCAAGAGCGTGGATGGCGGCGCCAATTGGTCAGCGGCCAGCACCGGCTTGACGGCAAAAAATGTGCGGGCTCTGGCCTTCGATCCGCAAAGCCCGACCAAACTTTACGCCGGCGTCCGGGGCGTTTCGACGTTCGGCGGGAAAGATGCCTTCCTTGCCCGGTTTCATGGCCTCGATCTGCTCTCGTCGAGCGTGTTGGGTGGCTCGGCGGATGAGGAGGGCTGGGATGTTGCGATTGATGTCGCCGGCCGGCCGCACCTGACCGGCTGGACCACTTCGACCAATTTCCCGGCGAACAACACGGACGGTTTGCTGCGCGCGACCAACTCCGGCAGCGTGGATGCCTTTGTGGCGCTCTTGGCGGCCGATGGCGGCGGTCTACTGCAATCGGGCTATCTCGGCGGGACGAACGCGGACTTTGGCTACAATCTCGCGGTGGATCCCGACGGCAGCACGTTGGTGGTGGGAACGACGCTCTCCCCGAATTTTCCCGTCACGCCTGGGGCGTTTCAGACCGCTGCCGCCGCGACCAATGAGACTTTCCTAGTGAAGTTGCCGGCCATCCAACCCGTGCTGGAACTCAGCCGGCCGTCGGCCAGTCTTGTGCAACTCTCGTGGCCGGCGTACTGGTCGGACTTGAAATTGGAATCGAGCTTGAACAACGGCTGGAGCGCCGTTACGACCCCACCCGTTCGGACCCAAGGCAAGTTGTCCGTCACCTTGGGCTCGACGACGAACAACGCCTTGTTCTTCCGCCTCCACCGTTGAACCGCGGCTCGAGCACTGAACATTTCCCGCGGGCGCGTGTCTCATCCCCCGTCGGCCTTCTGAGATTGCAGTTGGCGCAGCGGGGTTAATCTGATTTGCTATTCCTATGAACAAAATGATTCGCAGAACGATTTGGGCTTTGGTGTTGGCCGGGGCGACCGCTTTTACAGCGCAGGCGCAGACGCGCATCGGTATCGTAGATTACAAAAAAGTGGTCGCGGGTTATTGGAAGACGAAGGAAGCCACCACGGCTCTCAAGGAACGGCGTGAGGACCTGCTCAAGGAACTCAAAGGTCTGGGGGAAGACATCAAGAAGGGCGAGGAGGATTACAAGAAGCTGATTGAAGATGCCAACGATCCCGGCGTCTCCGCCGAAGAGCGCGAAAAGCGTAAATCCTCCGCCGAAACGAAACTCAAGTCCATCAGCGAGATGAAGGACCGCGCCCGCGAATTCGACCGCAACGCTTCGGCCAACCTCAACGAACAGGCCGCCCGCATGTCCGACCGGATTGACGAGAAGGTCCGCACCGTGGTGACCGCCCGCGCCAAATCCGCCGGCTATGGCCTGGTGTTGGATATCACCTCGCGCAGTGCCGACAACCGGCCGGTGGTGCTCTATAACAATGGCGACAATGACATGACTGAAGGCGTCCTGGAACAGTTGAACTCGGACGCCCCCGCCGAACCCGCCAAGGGTTCGGAAGCCAAGCCGGAAAAGACCGACAAGAAGGAAGACAAGAAGTAACCGTCGGTTTTTCAATGTGGCCGGAATCCCTCTGTGGATTCCGGCCTTGGTCATTTCAACTTTCGCTCAATCGCTTCATCGGTTTCTCGTGGAACCGGGCGTGCGCCTCTTCCAGGATTGGCAGGATGCGATTGGCAAATGGGCTCCGGGCGAGCGCGGCGGTGAGATCATGCTCCCGCGCTTTGGCCGCGTTCTCGCCGGGAAACCAATGGTCTGCCTGGCCCAGCAGGTTGTACCGCATCTTGGCCCAGCCCACGATGTCGAGCGCCTGCGCGTAAGTCCACAGCCGCAGGATTTCCGCGATGTTGATCTCGCCCGGCACGTCCACGTAATTTGGCAGGCCCTCGAACCACCGGGCACACCAGTCAGCGCCCAGCGACCGCTCCATCTCGGCCCGCAGCCGCCGCTCGATGGGCGCGACAATTTCCGCCGCCCGATCGTAGCGCTGCAAGGCGCCGAGGTGATCGTCAAAATCCTCCGGCCGCGCCACGCCGCAACTCAGCGTGTGAACGTGCGGGCGGGCCAGACAGTACAGCGTGTTGAACTGCATCGGCGTCAGCGGCGCGCACAACTTGACCAGTTTCTCGGGTGGCGCGTAGAGCTTCCCGCCTTTGTCATTGGGGCTGATGATGAAGACGCCCATGTCGCGCGCCGTCGCGGCCTCGACGCTCGACCAGTTGAGATCATTAACGAAATACCAGTGCAGGTTCACGTAGTCGAAATCGCCCTGCGTGATGGCTTCGTTGATGAGATCGGTCGTGGCGTGCGTCGAGAAACCGACGAACCGGCAGCGGCCTTCGCGCTGAAGCTGGCGTGCCGCTTCGAGGCAGCCGCCGGGACGCAAGGACCAGTCGAGCAACTGCCGGTTGTTGATGCCGTGCAACGACAGCAAATCCACGTGCTCCAACCGCAGATACTTCATGGATGTGTCGAAGGTCTGCCGGAATTCCGCCGCCGTTGCTTTGGGCATCACCTTCGTTTGCACAATGATCTTGTCGCGCGGCAGTTTTGGCAGCACGTCGCCCAGTTGCATTTCGGACGTGCCGTAGCCGCGCGCAGTTTCGATGTGATTGATGCCGAGTTCGACGGCCCGCTGAATGCAGGCTTCGAGGTTGGCCTGTCCGGCGGCTGGAATCTCCTTTGGCTCCACATCCTGCCACTTGTGTTGATAGCGCATCCCGCCGCAGGAGATGACGGGCATTTGCAGTCCGGTGCGGCCAAAGCGTCGGTATCTCATCGCGCGCTCAAGATAGCGGCGCGGTTCGCGAGTGGCAAGTTGGCGGCAATCCCGCCGCGATCATTTGGCCGCTGGCGCGGGGAGATAGATGATGCGATCGGGCTGGGTCGGCGCGTAGGCGTTCCGCTGGGGAATGTTCGCGCGATTGAACGGCTTGTAATCCTTGATCGCGCCTACGCGCGCCAGGCGAAGCGACTTCCGGATGATGCCTTTGCCGTTCGGGGTCGAGTCGCTGAACTTGCCCTGTCCGTAGCCCACGCCCTTGCTGCCGGAGAGATTCGAGGAGAAATATTTCAGCCCCACGATCTTGTGCTGCTCGTCCCGTTGCCATTCAATGAAAATACACGAATGTCCCCCGGGCGCGGTGGTGTCGTAGCTCAGAAAATCGCCCGGGCGCACCTGCTCGAGGTCGGCGACGCTGATGCCGTAGCCCAGGCCGTAGGATTCGATCGCCCGCCGCTCGCAATCATCCTTGCCTTCGATGTACCAAAACTGAAGCGCATTGAAGAGATCGTGGAAGGTCATCCCGTTGAAATCGTCCGGGTCGATCCCCTTCTGGAGGTTGCGCAGCTTCATCGCACGGACGAACACCTCGAACGTGAACCCGCAGCAATAACTGCAACGCGAGCCGTCCGGATACGCCTTCGCCACGACCATGCCCTTGTACCATTGGTCCTGCGTTACGCCGTTGTAGATGTCGTACTCCCGCACCTTCCAGGCGCAATGATAGGGGAGCGAACCGTCCAAGGCATAGCCCGCGATGACCGTCATCACGTAAGGATTCAGCGCGCCCTCCTCGTCGTCTTTCACCAGTTCCTCGCCGGCATAGTACTTCGCCAGCGCCTTGTCCACCGGCGAAAACCCGCGCTCGTCTACCGGATACGGCCGGGGCGTGTAACTGAACCGCCGGGTTTCCGGCCTGGCTGGATCGTAGGTCATCGTCGGTGTGGGTGCGGCGGCGCCCAGAGGCGGTGCGGCGGGTTTGACGACGGTGGTGGGGCAGCAATCAGCGGTCTCCTGCGTGCGGCAACCGCTCAATGCGAGCGTTGCGCCAGCCAGAACCGTGGCCAAGAGGGGAAAAGGTTGAAATGACGCCCGGCGCCGAGCGAAAAACTGGTTGGTCTTCACATGGCGATGTTAACAGAGCGGGCAGTCATTTCAATGCTTTCGCTTCACGGCAACGGCACGAGCCGGTAAAGCCGGGGCGGTTGTCCGAGAGCGGAGACGTCGAAGAACAGTTGCGTCGTGTTGGTCAACGTCACCGAGCCGAGCGGCGACCAGCCATCAACCGGGCCGGAGCGATTGATCCAATCCACGCGCAACGAACTGCCCGGATTTCCGGACAGCACCAGTGTCGGCACCGCCGGTATCTCCACGGATGGCCGCGTGCCCGACGTGCTGGATTGCCACGCACGGTAATAGCGCTGCTCCGGCTGTGGCGACGCCAGGTCAAAACAGAATTCCGTTGGGTTGGTCAGGGTGACGGACGTGAGGGGATTCCACTGGGCCGCCGCGTCCACTGCGCCGGACCATTCCACGTTCAGGGTGCTGCCCGGATCTCCGTTCAACTTGAGGCCGCGCATGGACTGGCGCGCGACTGGCGCGATCACATTCAGCCGTACCGGCGTGCTGGTGACAACGCCAAGTACGTTGCTCAACACGAGCGTGTAGGCGCCAGAAAGCGAAGGATGAACCGGACCCAGTTGCAGGCTTGGCCCGGTGGCATCCGTGATGAGATTGGTGTCGTTCCAAAACCACTGGCACGCCGTCGGTGCAAAGCCGGCCACGCTCGCCGAGAATGTCACCCAGTCCCCGACCTCGGCCGTTTGCGATAGTGGCAGACTCACGAACTGCGGTGCGGTGAGCGAAAGGCCGAACACCACGCCCATGTTGTAAAAGCCGCCGTTGACCGTCGTCCCATAAAGTGTGTTGCCCATCAACAGCAGCTGGCCGTCTGGCTCCGCGCCATCCGTGCCGCAGAAACGCTTGAGCACGGTGAATCCGCTGCCATCGGGGTTGAGCAGGAAGACGCTCCCACGGTTCGTCGCGCTGCCGTCGCCGTGGGTGGTGCCGTATAATCTTCCGTTCGCAAAAATCAGTCCGGCGTTTCGTGCGGGCGCGTCGTCGCACGGAAGTTCATGCAACGTGGTAAAGCCGCTGCCGTCCGCGTTGACTTTGTAGATCAAGCTGCGGGCATTGGGGCCGTCGTAGCAAGAGGCGAGCGTGACGCCAAACAACGTTGAGCCGGAAATCGCCAGACCCGCCGTCGTGCGGCCCTGGGACAAGGCGGGATCGAAATACTTGAGCACGGTGTAACCAGTGCCATCCGGGTTGATCTTGAAGACTGTGCTGCCGCCGGGGCCGCCGCCACCGCTTGTGGTGCCGTAAAGGACTCCTCCCGCGAGCAACATTTCGGTCCCGGGACTAGCCCCGTCCGCGCCACCCGCGAAGTGTTTTACAATGCTGTAGCCGAGTCCGTTGGTGCCGATTTTGTAGAGCGTGCCGTATCCCGAATTCCCGCCAAACGAGGTCGAACCGTAGAGCGTGTTGCCGGCCAGCGTCAATCCGGCGTCGGGCCGCTGCCCGTCACTACCGCCGGTGAAACTGTGGAGGACTTCGTAGTTCGAGCCATCCGCGCGGACGCGATAGATCGTGCCGCGATTGCTCTGCCCACCCAGCACGGTCGTCCCGTACAACAGATCGCCCGCTTGCGCTACCGCGCCCGCCGGACCGTAGGTCGGATCGTTGCCAAAAGCCTGGATGACGGCGAAGTTGCTCGCCGCTCCGTTGGTGTGGGCGCGGAACAGCGCCCCCGCGCCGGGCCAGGCGTCGCCGCTGGTCACGCCGTAGATTGTCCCGGAAGAACTCGCGAGCAGGCCGCTGAACGGATGCGCGTCCACGTAACGATCCTCCTGCCCGGTGAAGTTGTGAATCAGGAAGCAACTCGGTCGTGTGTTCACGTCCGCGTTGCCCGGCGCCGTGCCCGCGAAAACGCAGGTGCCATCGGAACTCGAGTTGCCGCCGCCGTCGGTAAAGGTTCCCGAAGCGTTGCCGCCGGGAACGTTTGCCACCAGAATAGTCGCCATCAGGATGCCACCCACGCTGCGCAGACTGCCCATTGTCTGGCCGACCGCGCCACCGCCGCCAGTGGCCCCGCTTGGGTTGCCGCCGCCGCCGGGGCCGCCCACCCCCCCCTCACCCCCAATTGAGGCGTTGTACATCACCACGCAGTTGGTCAGCAGGCACAACGCATTGAGGTCACAAATGGCACCGCTAGCCGGACCGCCTTGGCCGCCGGGGCCGCCCGATCCGCCGGCGCCGCCGTGCGGGTACATGTTGGGGTAACCCGCGCCGCCGGGACCGCCCGCGCCGCCATGACCGCGGTTGCCGGTGAAGGAGCAGTCCGCCACGACCGCCACGCCGGCATTGAAAAGCGCGCCGCCGTTGGCGGGCCCGCCGACGCCACCGGGACCGCCATCGCCGGGTGGAGTGTAGGGCATGCCGCTCGCCCCGTCGCCGCCGCGTCCGCCGGTGACGCTGTTGCTGAGAAACGCGCATTGATTCAACTTCAATTCGCCCCAGTTGCCCAACGCGCCGCCGTTGGCCGCACCGCCCGCGCCCGCGATGCCGCCGCCGACTTCTCCGCTCGCGGAATTCGCAATGAAATCGCAGTGTTGCGCCGCCAACGTGCCGGCGTTCGCAATGGCGCCGCCACTGGCCTCGTGTGCCGTGCCGCGGATGTTGAACGGACCGGGCGCGCCCGTCACCGAGTTGCTGACGAAGAAACATCCATGCAGTGAAACGGTGCCGCCCTCATTGGCCAGCGCCCCTCCGCGCGTGCGAGACGGATCGGTGGAAGAACTCGCCTGTTGACGGGCGAGGTTGCCAGCGAAGGTGCAGTTGGTCGCTGCAACGGTGCCGCCTTGGTTGAACAAACCTCCGCCCGCCGCCGCGCCGGTGGTTTGCGATTCGGCCTCGTAGCTGGCCGTGTGGTCCTGGAGCAAAACACTCTCCAGTTGCAATCTTCCACCCGCGTTGAGAATGCCGCCGCCCCGCCGGCCCAATCCGCGTGCGATGGTCAGGTTCACGATTCGCAGGCTGACGTTCGTGGCCAGGCAGAACACCCGGTTGCTGCCCGCGCCGCTGATCGTGATTTGGTGGCCGGTGCCGTCGAGCACGGCGTCAACGGTGTTGGTGATGGTCTTGGCGAGTGTGATCGTTCCGTCGCAGGCGAACGTCACCAACCCCCCGCCCGCGAGCGCCGCGCGCAGGGACGCTTCGGTGGGCTGGGACACCGCGCCGCTGCCGAAAGCCGTCGCGGCGCAGAACAGTATCGCGCTGGAAATGTTCCGTGTCTGAAGAAGAACGACAGCCCGCAGAGCACGCACGAAGGTTCGGGTTCTGTTCATGGTACACCTCGTCCGTTGTGTGAACCTACGCCTCAGTCCGGAGTGACGTCAACGGATGCGTTGGAATTTCGCCCGCGCGGTGTGCAGTGAAAGCTAATGCTGAGCGGGTGGAATCTTATGCGCCCTATGGTTTGTGCAGGCGATAAAATGCCGCGTCACTTCCGGTTGGAGTTGTCACGCCGAAATTGTCGCCCAGATTCACGACGCCATTCGTCAGTGGGGTCCAGAGGCCTTCTATTCCCAGAACAGGACTCGACTCCAGCGCGAAATCCTCCGCCGAAACCGGCCAGGTGAGCAGTAGCTGGCCGGGCGATCGGGTGCTCATCAAGCGCGGTGGAACGATCCGCGTGGTGCGCACCAATTGGTTGCCGGCATCCGCGACATAAAGGTGACCCGCGCCGTCCAGGGCCAGGCCGGCGGGAAAATAAAACTGCGCCGCGCTGCCGCTGCCATTCGTGCTGCCGGCCAGCCCGGCTGCGCCGGCCACGGTGCTCACGACCCAATTCGTGCCGGCGGCCGAAATCCGGCGAATGGTGTGATTCCCCGAATCCGCGACGAAAAGCGTGGCGCTGGCGGCAACGATTCCCTGCGGCTGGTAGAATCGCGCGGCAGCGTTCGTTCCATCCGCGCCGCCCCAGACGCCCGCCAAGCCAGCGATTGTACTCACCGTGCCATCGGGAGTGATCTTCCGGATCGTGTGGTTGAGTGAATCCGTCACGAAGAGATTGGTGGCGGTGTCCACAGCGATTCCGGCGGGCCGATGAAACCGCGCTTTGCTATTCGCGCCGTCGGCGCTGCCCGGATTTCCCGCGAGACCAGCCAGCGTGCTGACAATGCCAGCGGGTGTGATCTTGCGGAGGGTGTGATTCCACGCGTCGGCGACGTACACATTGCCTGCGGCATCCACGGCCACGGCTTCCGGCCGATAGAACTGCGCGGCAGCGCCCGCGCCGTCGAAGCTGTTGAAGTTGGTCGGCGAGCCGGCCAGCGTGTTCACGGTGCCTTCAGGCGTGATTCTGCGGATGGTGCCATTGGCAGTATCGGCAACGAACACATTGCCCCCGCCATCCACGGCGAGGCCCTGCGGACCGAAAAACTGTGCGTTGGTTCCGTTGCCGTTCGCGCTGCCGGGATTCCCGGCCGTGCCGGCGAAACTGCCGGCGAATCCTTCCCGCGTGATCTTTCGCACCGTTCCATTCTGCATGTCGGCCACGTAAACATTGCCCTCTTGATCCGTCGCGACGCCGAACGGATGGTGGAAGCGCGCATTGCTGCCGTAACCGTTCGTCGCCCCGGGCGTAGTGTTGCCGGCCAGCGTCCGCAGGGTGAGCGGTTGGCCGCGCAATTCACCCGCGATCGCGAGCAGCGCGCCGCCGGCGATGATCAGTTTGCGGAAAGCCTGGTTCATACGCTCAGTTCCAGTTCGGGCGGTACACCGTGCCATTCGAGGCCGTGCCGCCCCGGCCGGCGACGGAGGCTTGCAACGTATAGGTTGCGCCCGGCCGCCGCGCGGGCAGGCGCAGGACATAAGCCGGCTTCACCGGCGCCGAGCCGGTGTAGCCGGCGTGTGTGTCGCGGTCAATCTCCACCCCGTTTTCCAACAGCGCCGCCCAAGCGATGTCGAGTCCGTTTGCGCCGCTCTTCCAGCAGAAGCTCACGTCAATTTCGCCGGGCGTGGTCACGTTGGAGGTGATGTTCCAGGCCAGCGTCGTGTAATTGGTCGAGATTTGTGCCGGCGTCCAGACGCCGAGCGCGGGCGGAACTTGATGCGGATTGAAATTTACGCCCTGGCGCGCCAGCCGCTGTTGGTGAAACGCCAGGCGGTTGGTGAAGTCGCTCCAGTTCTTCTGCGCGGCGGGCGTCCAGTCCACTTCGGCGATGGCGCAGAGACGGGGAAACACCCGGAATTGCAGGTTGAGCAACGACGGAATGTATTCCGACCACGCTGGCCCTTCGGCACCGAGTATGAAATTCGTGTACGTCGCCGGCAGGCCGGCGGGAATCGGCTCGTAGGCGTACACGTTGGAGAGCGTGCAAAGGCCCGATTGCCCGGGCGGCTCGTTGGACCAGATCACGCCGCCGCCGCTGTTGTTGGTGGCGGTCTCCCATTTGTTGATGTACAGCGTCGCGCTCGGCGCCATGACAACGTATTCACCATTGGTCGCCGCTTGCACGGCGCGGGTATTCAACCAGTCCATCAAGGCCGCGTTGGTTACCGTGCCGCCGTTCATGATCTCGCTCCAGCCCATCATCGTCCGGCCCCGGCTCTTGAGCCAATCGGCGATTTGCTGGGTGAAGTGGCTTTGATACGCCTGCATCGAGGCGGTGCCGAGGCTGTTCGTCAACGCGCGATCGAGCGCGTGTTTGTTCCAGTTGCCGAAATTCACCTCGTCGCCGCCGATGTGAATGAATGAGCTGGGAAACAACTCCATGACCTCGGTGAGTACGTCTTGCAGGAAGGCCATCGTTTCCGGTCGCGCCGCGCAGAACACGCCACCCGAGTAACTCGTGACGCTCAGGCTGTACGGCACGTTCGAGCAACTGAGACAATCGCCCACCCCGCCGTTGCAGGAGAATTGCGGATACGCCGTCAGCGCGGCGGTGGAGTGCCCCGGCATTTCGATCTCCGGCACGACCGTGATATGCCGTTGCGCCGCGTAGGCCACGATCTCGCGAATCTCTTCCTGTGTGTAATAACCACCGTAGAGGCCGAGGTCATTCCACGCTGTGCTCGACCGCGGATTGAGGCCGAACATGATGTTCGTCCGCCACGCGCCGACCTGCGTCAGCAAGGGCCATTTCTTGATTTCGACGCGCCAGCCAGAGTCGTCATCGAGATGCCAGTGCAGCGTGTTCAGCTTGTGCATGGTCATCGCATCAATCATCTGCTTCACCTCGTCCTTGGTGAAGAAGTGGCGCACGCTGTCGAGCATCCAGCCGCGCCAGGGAAAACGTGGCGCATCCTGGATGTAAACGCAGGGAGTCGTCCACGCCACGCCGCCGACCGGCAGCGGCGAATAGATCTCGGGCGGCAACAACTGGAGCAGGCTCTGCACGCCATAGAAGAGTCCCGCCGGCGTCGGCGCGCGGATGACCACCCCATTCGTCGCCACGATCAACTCATAACCTTCCGTCCCCAGGCCGGCGAGGGAGGCGTTCGTGGTCAGCAGAATCGCCTGCGGCGTGGTGGTCACGGCGCCGCTGGTCGCAATTTGAAACCGGTAACCGGTGGACTTGAACAGGGTGGTGGCGAGATATTCGGCGGTTTCGCGCGCCGCCGCGTTGGCGAGGATGCGGGTCGGCGCCGGCACGGGCGCGCCGGAAAGCACTGGCGCCGGGCAAAGCGTGTACGTGCCGGAGTAAACCTGGAGCAGCCGGGGCAGGGGGACGAGCGCTGGGGTTGCGGCGTATCCGGCAACGGTCAACCCGACCAGCACAGCGCCGACGAGGCGCGCATTCAAGCGGCGGAGAAGGGTGGCCTGGTTCATACTGGTTCCCCGAACGGTTCAACCCTAAGCCGCGACCACGGCGAAAACAAGTTCCGGTTACGGCGAAAGGTGATCGCCGGCGCGGCGCGCTGACCGATGGCGGGCAACTGGCCCGGCGTTGGGCGGTCGTTGACGGCAGCTAGGATTGGGGCGCGGGCGGGCTGTCCTGTTTGGGCACGAACGCGACGCATAACAGTGCCGCCAGCAACATGAACCCGCCGCCCGCCATCACCGCGTGGACCAGATTCCCGCCCAGCCAGTGCTTGACGATCTTCCCAAACGTCAGCGCGGCGATGATCTCCGGCAACACGATGAAGAAGTTGAAGATGCCCATGTAAACGCCCATCCGTTCGGCGGGCAGCGCGCCGGCGAGGATCGCATAAGGCATGGAGAGAATGGAGGCCCACGTCACGCCGCCCAGCGCGAGCGCCAGCAGCAGCAGATTTTTCTGTTCCTCCCCGTGGATGAAGCCCACGGCCAGCAGGCCCAACCCGCCGAGCGTCAGGCAAACCGCATGAACATAACGGCGGTCCAGCTTGCGCGCCGCCGCCATCAAGGCAAACGCTGCGACGAAAGTCACCGCGTCCTTGACGGAATAACAAACGCCCGCCCACTCCGCGCCGCGCTTGAATGTGTCTGAGTTCGGATCGCTGCTGCCGAAAACCACCGGTACGGCGTTGGAAAAATGCAGCCACATGCAAAACAACCCCAGCCAGGTAAAGAATTGGACCAGGGCCAGCCGTTGCATCAGGCGCGGCATCTCGCGCAAAGCGCCCAGGATTTCACCCATGAAATGGCCCAAACCAGCTTTTGCGGACTTGCGCCGCCGAAAGGCATCGAGGTCGTCCGGCGGATATTCCTTGCTGCTGAACACCGTCCACAACACCGCCAGCAGAAACGCTGCGGCGCCGAGGTAGAACGAGATTTTGACATTCGGCGGAATGGCGTTGGCCGCGCTGGTGTCGCTGCTGACGTGAAACCAGTTTTTCAGAATGTACGGCAGCATTCCGGCGATCACCGCGCCCACGCCAATGAAGAAGCTTTGCATGGCGAAACCCGTGCCTCGCTGTTCCTCGGGCAGATTGTCCGCCACGAAGGCGCGGAACGGCTCCATGCTGACGTTGATCGAGGCGTCGAGAATCCACAGCAACCCCGCCGCCATCCAGAGCGCGCTGCAATTCGGCATCGCGATCAGCGCCAGCGAACTCAGGATCGCGCCGACGAGAAAATACGGCCGCCGCCGGCCGAGCGGTCCCCAAGTGCGATCGCTCATCGCGCCAATGATGGGTTGCACGAGAAAACCCGTCAGCGGCGCCGCCAGCCAGAGCAGGGGAATCTGTTCGTCCGAAGCGCCGAGGTATTTGTAGATCGGGCTCATGTTGGTCATCTGCAAGCCCCAGCCGAACTGGATGCCGAGGAAACCGAAGCTCATGTTCCAGATTTGCCAGAAGGATAGACGGGGTTTGTTCATGCGCGTGGACGTTGCTTCCCGTCGCCCGGCGCCGCGTGACTTCCCTCGTCACCCCGACGAGGAACCCAGCCGGCGCCGTGCGGCGGACCATTTGGACAATGGTTGTTAATGCGGGACCAAGGGTGGCGGACGCCGCGCCGGATGCAACCGCATGTTTGTGCGCCGCACCTGCCAGAAAGCAAGCGGCCGGTCCGCATCGAAAAGGCCGGAAGGCCCGGCCGGCGAGATTTGCCCGCCGTCGGTGGCGATGACACCCGGGCCAAGCGCAACGCGAACTTTGTTTCACAGGCGAAGAAATCCGGTCGGACAAATTAGACCAAGGGGCGGGTGGTTTTGTCCGTTCGTGCCGACGGAGCAACAGGTCAGGGCGCGAGCTGGTTTGGCTTCGCCCAGCGGATGCGGGCCAGCAGCAAGTCACCTTTCCAGCCGCGCTTGGGAAGGATCTCGCCGTCCGTGACCCATGCTTCGCCCGCGCTGACGTTCACGGGATGAAAATTCCCGCTGTAGGCGACGTCGTCCGGAGCGTTCACGCAGTCACCAACCAGGGGCAGCACAACGCGTTCGCTGGCGCGCACGAGGTGGAGGTTCCTGGTATCCACCTGGGCCAGCCAGAGCGGCGCGCGCCAGCGCGGGACGTTGAGGTTGGACGCGTCCCTGCGGGTGTAAACGAGGAACAGCCCCTCCGAATGCGCGAGCCAATGTTGCTGCGTGGTGGACATCGTGAGGGGCTCGCCGTTGTCCCACGTCCACGGCTGCTTGGGCGACCAGTGGAGGCCATCGTCGCTCGCGCTGACGTAGCCTCGATTGTCCTCGGCGCGCAGCGTCAACCAGAACCGCCCGTCAAATCGCACGAGCGACGGTTCCAACAATCCGCGCCCAGCCTCGTGATGAAGTGGCTCTCCGACTTGTTTCACGGCGAGCGTCTCGCCGTCAAACGCGCAAATCACGCCGGCCACGGAGCGCGGTTGATTCTTTCTGGCCGCAAAGCTGAACGCGAGCAGGATGTCGCCGCTGGGCAGCGCGACACGCTGTCCGCAGTTGTTGGTGTAGATGTAAGCGCCGCGCGGATCGTTCCACTCCAGCTTGCGGCGCGCTCCCCAACTGCCGTCGCGCCACGTCGTGTAAACCGGCCAGCGCGGCGGTTGGTCCGGCGAAAACTTCGGGCCGGAGTAAAAAACATTGTGTCCGAGCGCGAGCACGGTCTGGGTGGCGGGATGCCACTCCGGCACCACGTCGCAAACCCCCTCCTCTACGCGATCCGCCTGTCCCACGCGACCCAGCGCGGGCACCACGCGCGGCTCGGTCCACTCCCAATCCGGCGCGTGCGCCACCATCCAGTGGACCGGCCCGAAATAGTCCGAACCCGAAATGGGTTGCAACGTCATCAGCGCCATTTTGCCGTGCGGGCTGGTAAACACGCACGCACGCGGATGAAACCACGTCGGCGTGATGCTGTCGCGCCCTCGCCGCAGCACGACCTTTTCGATGGAGGCGATCAAGGCCGGTGCGGTCTGGGCGGCGAAGAGTTGGCCCGGGTTCCGGCCGAGGGCCAGCAGAGCGGTCGCGCCGGAGGTGCGTCTGAGGAATTCGCGGCGGTTGGTTGAACGGTTTGATTTCATGGCAACCGGCCACGAAGGAATAACGTCGCCGCGCCGTGGCGTCACGCTGAATCAAGCATCGGCAGTTGCGATCTATCGCGCCCGGGCGCGGCTGGCTGGGGTAAGGTGTGGGACGTTGGTGGGCCCGCTCGGATTTGAACCGAGGACCAAGCGATTATGAGTCGCATCCTGCCGGGTTGCGCCGAGTCGCATCCGGTCGTCACAAGTTGCGAAAACCCCGTTTTTATTGGGTTTCCCGCTGGAGGGCCGCTACCCCCCACAACCCGACACAACCACTCAGGACCGGAAAATTGGCCAAGAATTGGCCAAGCATTCGGAGGCGTCAAGCGCCATTGAGGTTCTTCTCCAGGCCGCTGGTCGGAGACGTAGCGATCTGGCGGCGCGTTTTGTGTAGCTCATGCACCTATTCACTTCCGGGGTGTGTTGAGATGGCTGTTCAGAGAGGACATCTATGAACGCCTCTGAACTGATCGAGCAGGCAAACGCGCCGATTGCCATCGCGAAGGAATGCGAGGCGAAGCGATCGTATCCCAAGACCCACGCAAATTATTGGAAGGCCCGTCTGGAGCACCGGACATACACGCGGGACGGCAAGACGTACGAAGTGCCGGAGTGGTCCGTGAGAATTCATTTCGGCGGCAACCGCAAGAGCTTCGACTTGGAGACTGGGAACAAAGAAGAAGCCGCCGCCAAAGCGCGGGACATTTACCTGTCCCTGATCGCCAAAGGTTGGTCCGCGACTCTCGCCGATCTCAAACCAAATGCCATTCAAACAATCGGAATCACTGCCGGAGATGCAACCATTGGCGAATTTCTGGCCGAAGTGGAAAGAACATCCAGTCTGAAGCCGAAGACATTTCGCCGCTACTCCCAATGCCTGCGACGAGTGGCTGCGCATATCCGCGGAGTCAAAACTGACGAGTCGCGGTACGACTACAGGACCGGCGGCTTGCTCGCCTGGCGGAAGCAAGTTGACGTGATTCCGCTCTCTGCCATCACCCCTGCCGCTGTTGCGGACTGGAAAATTCATTATCTGCGGCGAGCGAACCCCGATCCCCGACGAAAGCTGGAAGTGAATCGTTCCTTCAACACTTGGCTGCGAAACACAAAAAGCCTGTTCAGTTCCGCGATCATCAACAAGCCAAACTTCGGAGTTAGAGTTCCCAAGTTCAAAGTGCCAGACGGACAGCGTGGAGAGCGCGAGGCTTACTGGTTCGAAACGGTGGACTTCGAGAAGATGGGCTCGATGAAATTCCAAGCACCCGCCGGGGTTACCTATGAGGACTTGGTGATGAAAGCGCGGACGGAGTTGCGAGCAGGCAGTCCTGAAGCGTACAAGCTCTTTCTCCTGTGCATGTGCGCCGGGCTGCGGCGCGGGGAAGCCGACGTGTGCTTGTGGTCGCAATTGAGGCCGGATGACTGTTCCATTCGGGTTGAAGCCACCGAGTTCATTGAACCGAAGCACGGTTCAGGTGGTACTGTTTACGTCGATCCGGCCCTCATGAAGGAGTTGCTAAGTTTCAGGGCGGATGGCCAAGAGGGATTTGTGGTGCAATCTCATCTGGAATGGAAGGCGACGGCGTATGTGCGTTACCGCTGCGAACCGCACTGGCGTACGCTGTTGGACTGGTTGGAATCGAATGGCATTGCCGCACGGAAGAAAGTTCACGAACTGCGAAAGCTGTTTGGCGACGCCATTGTCAAACGGGAGGGCATTTTCGCTGGAAGCGCGCAATTGCGTCATTCGACAATCCAAATGACGGCGAATCATTACACAGACCCTCGGCAACGCGCCGCGCTTCCGGTCGGCCGCCTGTTCTCGGACAAGACCCCTCGCCGCAGTTTCAAGTCTCGCCCGATCTCGCAGGCACATGGGGAAAATGGGAATGGGAATGGCAATGGAACTGCCCGAGGTGCAAATACAGGCCCAGGCCGCGTGAAAAAGTTGACGTTCGGGAGGAAGCTATCACAATGACACTACGCGATTGCTCGCGCGGGCCTGTAGCTCAATCGGTTAGAGCATGGCACTCATAATGCCGGGGTTCTCGGTTCAAGTCCGAGCAGGCCCACCAATCTTGCGTTGCACCTCATCGCGTCGTAGCACAGGAAGCCTCAGCTTGCGAAATCGCAACGCAACGCCCCTGTCCTGATCGTTCATCCCTTCCTAGATTATTCTGCACACGATCCGATTCCAGGTGGGATCGGTCATCCGATGAGATTTCCCGTTGTGTTCATCCCGCGTATGCCCGCGCCTCTGGTTGCTCCGCGCAACCTCGCGCCAGCGGACGAAACATCTTTTCGCCCGCTGTCACTCCGTTGCTGATGCTCCGCCGCCCGGCGGCACGGGCACACGCGGGTGCGTTTCGTTCGGAGCGGGGCTGCTCTCTCGGGGCAGGTGAAGAGAGCAGTCCCGCTCCTTCAGAACGAAACGCAAAAACATGAACATAACGGAAAACCTCATCGCCACTGAATGCCCCGCAATCGCTCCGCAACCCGAAAACAAGATCGTCAAACCAATCAAGTTCCCACCACAACCGCAGGAATGGAAAATCGTATCACTCAGGGAATGTCCTACACCCGACACCATGCAACAGTGCGAGACGCCGGATCAGGCAGCCGCCTATTGGAGAACGCATATCGCGACGCATCCCTACTTCAATTCTGAATGTGAATGTTTGGTGGTGTTCATCCTCAACACACGTCGGCGCATCAAAGGTCACTACCTGGTGTCCATTGGAACTATGGATACCATTCTCTGTCATCCCAGGGAGGTATTCCGTTTAGCCATTATGGCGAGTGCCGCCGCAATCATCATCGCGCACAATCATCCGAGCGGTGAACCGACACCATCGGAAGCCGACATCAAAATCACTCGTGACCTCATTCGAGCGGGACAACTTCTCAAGATCGAGGTTCTTGACCATATCGTGATTGGCAACCCGACCATTTCATCGTTGCGATCCTTGGGTTATTTCTACTCCTAGCCGACAGCGGCTACGCCTTCGATTGGAGGCGCATTTCTTGCCGTGGAGGGAGGACTGGCGCGCAAATGGCTCATAATAGCGTTTGCACAACGTAGCGGCAGACGCTACGATACGGAAACGATGAAAAAGTCAAAACGCTCTCAAGACAGCCGCCTGATCGGGGCG
>WBZT01000130.1_pt1 | contig 63003 bp, 48 predicted proteins | sample 5204241 | NCBI WGS metagenome assembly WBZT01 (sample SAMN12344358, study PRJNA552823) | activated sludge metagenome | biome: Activated sludge suspended growth; feature: Nitrification reactor; material: Wastewater; isolation source: activated sludge from nitrification reactor of wastewater... | reverse complement strand
GAAAATCAGAAAAGACTGATTTACCGCACGATCACGGGGGAAAACGCATGCGCTTCAGGCTTCATCCGCTGGCGGCAGGGCTTGCCGTCGCCTTTTCGTCATCCGCTGCGTGGCAATCGGCGAACGCGCAGTCCGCGGACGTGCTGAGCGACATCGTGATACGCGCATCGCGCCCGACGAACGTGCCGGAATCCACCACGCTCGATCCGAACGGCATGGCTTCGCTGCGCGCAGCAACCAGCGACGCGGCGAGCCTGCTGCGCGACATTCCGGGCGTCAGCATCTATGGCGCCGGCGGCGTATCCGGGCTGCCGGCGATCCACGGCCTGGCCGACGACCGCTTGCGCATCAAGGTGGACGGCATGGACATGATCGCCTCGTGCCCGAATCACATGAATCCGCCGCTCTCGTACCTCGATGCCTCGGGCATCACCAGGCTCCAGGTGTTTGCGGGCATCTCGCCGGTCAGCGTCGGCGGCGACAGCATCGGCGGCACGATCATCGCCGAGACGCGCCCGGCGTCGTTCGCCGGTGCCGGCGAAGGCTTGCTTGCCAAGGGCGAGGTCGGCGCGTTCTACCGCAGCAACGGCGGCGCGCTGGGCGGCAACGTCGCGTTGAGCTTCGCCACCGAGAACCTCAACCTGAGCTACACCGGCGCGACAGCGCGCGCCGCCAACTACGATGCCGGCGACGATTTCCGCAGCTCGGCCACCAGCGGCCGTCTCGGCCGCAAGGTCGCGCTCGACGAGGTCGGTTCCAGCGCGTACAAGACGCGCACGCATACGCTCGGATTTGCCATCAAGGGCGGCGACCACCTCGTCGAAGCGAAACTCGGCTATCAGGAGGTTCCGTACCAGCTCTACCCGAACCAGCGCATGGACATGCTGGACAACGAGCAGAAGCGTTTCAACCTGCGTTACCTCGGCAAGTTCGCCTGGGGCGGGCTGGAGGCGCGCGCGTATCACGAGCGCGTCGAGCATCGCATGGATTTCGGACCCGACAAGCGCTTCTGGTATGGCACAGGGTCGGGCGGGCCGGCGGCGCCGGCTGGCAGTCCGTGTGCGCCGCTCGGCATGAACTGCGCCGCCGGCATGCCGATGTACACGTCCAGCCGCAACACCGGCGTGACCGTCAAGGCCGATGTCGACCTGAATGAACGGAATCTGCTGCGCGTCGGCGCCGAGGTTCAGCACTACACGCTCGACGACTGGTGGCCGCCCTCCGGCGGCATGATGTGGCCGGGTACCTTCGACAACATCAATGACGGCGAGCGCAACCGCAAGGCCGTTTTCGTGGAATGGGAAGCGCGACCGGGCGCGCTATGGACGACGCTCGCCGGCGTGCGCTACGAGCGGGTGGAGAGCGACGCCGGGCCGGTGAATGCCTACAACAATGCTCTGGCGCCCGCGACGACGCTGCAGCCGCAGTTCAACGCGCGCAATCGGGAACGCCGCGACAACAACTGGGATGCGACGCTGCTTGCACGCCACACGCCGAAACCGACATTCGGACTGGAATTCGGTCTCGCGCGCAAGGTGCGTTCGCCCAGCCTCTACGAGCGCTACACCTGGTTCAGCCGCGGCATGGAAATGCTGATGATCAACTGGGTCGGCGACGGCAACGGCTACATCGGCGATGTCCGGCTCGATCCGGAAAAGGCGCACACGCTGTCGGCCACCTTCGACTGGCACGCCGACGACCGTCGCTGGGAGCTCAAGCTCACGCCGTACTACACGCGCGTCAGCGACTACATCGACGCTGCGCGCTGCCCCATCGGCCTGGGCGGCGCCTGCACTGCCGCCAACCGGACGGCATCGGGGCGCTTCGTCTACCTGCAGCTCGCCAACCAGTCGGCACGGCTCTATGGCCTCGATGTATCGGGCCGCATGCCGCTGGCCAGCACCGGCATCGGCGAGTTCGGCCTCACGGGGCTGGTGGGCTACACCAACGGCAGGAACCGCGACACCGGCGACGATCTGTACAACATCATGCCGCTCAACGCAAAGCTCGCGCTGACGCACAAGCTCGGTGGCTGGGACAATGCGATCGAGGTGATTGCGGTGAAGGCGAAGGACGACGTGTCCGACGTGCGCAACGAGATCAGGACGCCGGGCTACGGTCTGGTGAACCTGCGCGCCGGCTACGGCTGGAAACAGGTGCGGGTCGACTTCGGCATCGAGAATCTGTTCGACCGCCTGTACTACCTGCCGCTGGGCGGCGCCTACAACGGCCAGGGCACGACGATGACGACCGGCGGTGCCAGTTCGCCCGCCTGGGGCGTTGCGGTGCCGGGGATGGGGCGTTCCGCTTACGCCAGCGTCAACGTGAAATTCTGAGCGCAAGTCTCCCATCCCGGCGGCAACGGCTTCCGGCCAGGGAGAAGTGCTCGCGCAACTGCCGCCAGGCCACACGTCGCATGGACTGGCGATCCTGGCCGGGCATGTCTGGAGTGCGAGCGTCCACGCGCCTCGTGGCTTGGCACTCATGCAGATCGAGGCGCCAGGCGGCCTCCGGGGCACGCTGCTCTGACATGGCAGACGGCGATGCGCTCAGGCGCCGGTCAATTGCCGATACAGGTCGACATAGGGCTGCACCGCGTGGCGCCACGAGAAATCGCGGGCCATGCCGTTGCGCTGGATCTCGCGCCACAAGGGCGCGTCGCGCCAGGCGTCGATCGCCCGTTGCACGCTTTGCAGCAGTGCCGGCGCGGTGGCGTCTCGAAAGGTGAATCCGTTGGCGCTGCCATCCTTGCGCGTGGGGCCGGTGAGATCCACGACCGTATCGGCGAGTCCGCCCGTCGCGCGCACTACCGGCGGTGTGCCGTAGGCGAGGCTGTACATCTGGTTCAGCCCGCAGGGTTCGAAGCGCGAAGGCATGAGGAAGACGTCGGAGCCGGCTTCGACCATGTGCGCGAGCGATTCGTCGAAGCCGATGCGAACGCCCACCGCGCCGGGATGGCGCTCAGCGAGCTTGCGCCAGGCTTCTTCCATCAGCGACTCGCCGGAGCCGAGCACCGCGAACTGCGCGCCCTGCTCGAGCAGTGGCTCGGCGGCGGCGATGACCAGATCGCAACCTTTCTGGTGCGTCATGCGGCTGACCATGCCGAGTACCGGCGCACTGGCGTCGGCGAGCAATCCGAGGCGCTTTCGAAGGCCGGCCTTGTTGGTGGCTTTGACATCGAGCGTGTCGAGATTGTAGTTGCGGTCGATCAGCGTGTCCGTCGCAGGATTCCATTCGACGGGATCGACGCCGTTCAGTATGCCGCTCAGCACCGTGTGCCGATGGCGCAGCAGGCCGTCGAGCCCGAAGCCGTGGATATGCTCGCAGATCTCCCGTGCGTAGGTCGGGCTGACGGTGGTGATGCGGTCGCCGAACTGCAGACCGGCTTTGAGGAAGGATAGGTGGCCGTGGAACTCGACCCCGTCAATGACAAACGACTCGGGCGGCAGATCGAGCGAGGCAATCGCCGCATGCGGGAAGAGTCCGCGGAATGCCAGGTTGTGAATGGTGACCACGCTGGCGGCCACTGGCTGCAGGCGGTAGTGGAGGTAGGCCGGCGCCAGCGCGGTCTGCCAGTCGTTGCAGTGGAGTACTTGTGGCCGCCAGTCCAGCGGCGAGGCGGTGCTGGCGAGCAGCGCCGCTGCCTTGGAGAGCAGGCCGAAGCGCAGCACGTTGTCGGGCCAGTCCTGGCCGGTGCGATCCTGGTAAGGCCCGCCGAGACGTTCGTAATAGCCGGGGCATTCGAGCAGCAGCAGCGTGACCCCGTTGTCGAGCCGCACGCTGGACAGATCGGCGGGCAGCATGGCGCCTGCGATATGGCCGATGGAGGCAATGCGCATGCGATCGGGAAAGGCCGCGAGCAGCGCCGGATAGCCCGGCACCAGAACGCGTACGCCATGCCCCTGGGCCGCGAGTGCAGCGGGAAGGGCTGATGCCACGTCGCCGAGTCCGCCCGTCTTGACCCATGGGGCGATCTCGGAGGTGGCAAACAACACACGCAGGGACGGCGTCCCGGCCGCTTTGCGACGCGCCATCGACCGACCCTCAGAGCCAGAGCATCATGCCCATCTCGAATGGATGGGTGAGCATCTCGTGGTGCGGATAGACGCGGAAGCGGTAATCGATCTTGCCGCACAGTTCCGGCTGCATCTCGATCGCATAGAGTTGCTCGCCGTTGTCCAGCGGGCGCATGCAGCGCAGCTCGAACTGCTTTGCGGCGAGCGGGCGCGGTTCGGCAGAAGGACGGCCGACCATGACTTCGACCTTCACGTCCTCGGGCTTCAGGCCGTCGAGCCCGACCGCAAGCTCGAATCGGATCGAGTCGCCGAACGAGATCCGTTCCTGCTGGTGGTCGATGCGGCGCAGGCGCACGTTGTGCCAGCTGTTGCGGATGCGTGTCTTCCAGGCCGCAAGGTCGCGCGCAGGGCGGAAATCGTCGTGCGCGACGCGATGCCATTGGCGCGCCGCCGGGCGGTAGAAATTTTCGACGTACTCGGTGAGCATGCGTTCGGTGTTGAAACGCGGCAACAGCGTGGCGATGGAACGCTTGGCCATCGCGACCCAGGCGGGTGAAAAGCCGAGTGGGCCGACGTCGTAGAACATCGGAACCACGGAATCCTGCAGCAGCTCGTAGAGCGTGCGAACTTCCTCGCGGTCGCGCCGCGCGGGGTCGGTGGTGTCGGCGACCGGCTTGACTGCCCAGCCGTTGCTGCCGTCGTAGCCTTCGCCCCACCAGCCGTCGAGAATCGACAGATTGATCACGCCGTTGAGCGCCGCCTTCATGCCGGAGGTGCCGGAGGCTTCAAGCGGATAGATCGGGTTGTTGAGCCAGACATCGACGCCCGATACGAGCCGGCGCGCGAGTCGAAGGTCGTAGCCTTCGATCAGCAGGATCCGTCCCTCGAACTCCGACATGCGCGAGACTTCGGCGATGCGCCGGATCAGATCCTGCCCGGGAATGTCGGCCGGGTGTGCCTTGCCCGCAAAGAGGAAGATCACCGGACGGTTTTCGTCGCAGACGATCTCGCGCAGCCAGTCGATGTTCTCGAACAGCAGCGGGGCGCGCTTGTAGGTGGCGAAGCGGCGCGCGAAACCGATCGTCAGCGCGTGCGGATTGGTCGGATTGGCCAGGCGCAGCACACGGTCGAGGTGCGCCTCCGATCCGTGGTTGCGCGCGTGCTGTTCCGAGAGCCGATTGCGCAACAGGTGGAACAACTGCGACTTCAACGCCTGGCGCACGGCCCAGAACTGCTGGTCGGGGATGGCGTGGATACCCTGCCAGCATTCGCGGTCGGTGAGCCGCTGCTCCCAGCCATAGCCCAGGTAACGGTCGAACAGGTCGTACCAGTCGGGCGCGAGGAAGGTCGGCACATGTACGCCGTTGGTGACGTGGCCGACCGGGTTTTCCTCCGGGTCGATCTGCGGCCACATCTTCGAGCAGATCTTCGACGACACCTCGCCGTGGATGGTCGACACGCCGTTGTGGAAGCGCGAGCCGCGAATCGCCAGCGCCGGGGCTTCGTCCGAGCGACAGCAGGTGGTCGGTCGTGATGCCCAGCTGGGGCAGCCAGCCCTCGAAGTAGTGGCGTACCACGTCCTCGGCGAAGTGGTCGTGGCCGGCCGGAACGGCGGTATGCGTGGTGAATACGGTGTTGGCAGCGGCAGCCTCGATCGCGCTGGCGAAGTCGAGCCCCTTTTCGATCAGCATGCGGATGCGCTCCAGCAGCAGGAACGCCGCATGTCCCTCGTTGATGTGCCAGACCGTCGGCGTGATGCCGAGCGCGGCGAGGGCGCGCACGCCGCCGACGCCGAGGATGATTTCCTGCTCGATGCGCGTGGTGCGGTCGCCGCCATAGAGACGGTGCGCGATGGCGCGGTCGGCGGCGCTGTTCTCTGGCAACGACGTGTCGAGCAGGTAAAGCCGCACATGGCCGACGCGCGCCTGCCACACCTTGAGCACGACATCGCGCCCGGGCATGGGCACGGTCACCTTGAGTTCCGCGCCGTCCTTGCGCACCAGCGGCGAGATGGGCAGGTCGTCGAAATCCGAGTCGGCGTACTGAGCGTGCTGGTTGCCCTCGTTGTCGATGGTCTGGAAGAAGTAGCCTTGCCGGTACAGCAGTCCGATGCCGACGAAGGGCAGGCCGAGATCGCTTGCGGTCTTGCAATGGTCCCCGGCGAGAATGCCCAGGCCGCCGGAATAGATCGGCAGGCTTTCGTGGAAACCGAATTCGGCGCAGAAGTACGCAACGAGGTCGCCCTCGCCGAAGTCGCTGGTTTCACGCACGCGCGAAGGTTGCGCGTGGTAGGTGTCGTAGGCCGACAGCACGCGGTTGTAGGCGTTGAGGAAGACGCGATCCTCCGCGGCTTCGTTCAGCCGCCATTGCGAGACGCGCTTGAGGAACGCCTTCGGGCTGTGGCCGCAGCGGCGCCAGAGGGTCGGGTGCAGGCGGGCGAACAGCGTGCGGGTGGGGCGATCCCAGCTATACCACAGGTTGTTGGCGAGTTCGTGCAGCCGCTTCAGCCGCAAGGGAAGCTGGGGATTGACCTCGAGCAGGAAAGGCGTGCCGGGCATGGCGGTTCCGTTCTTCGTTGTTATTGATCAGGCTAGTGTAACGTCAGGCGACAGGTAGACATCCTGGATTGCGTGGAGCAGGACGACGCCGTCGTTCATCGGCTTCTGGAACGCCTTGCGCCCCGAGATCAGGCCCATGCCGCCGGCGCGCTTGTTGATCACCGCAGTGCGCACCGCCTGGTGCAAGTCGTCCTTGCCCGATTCGCCGCCCGAGTTGATCATGCCGGCGCGGCCCATGTAGCAGTTCGCCACCTGGTAGCGCACCAGGTCGATCGGATGGGCGGTGGTGAGTTCGGAATACACCTTCGGGCTGGTCTTGGAGAATTTCACTGCGTTGAAGCCGCCGTTGTTTTCCGCCATCTTCTGCTTGACGATGTCGGCCTCGATCGTCGTGGCGAGGTGGTTTGCCTGCCCGGACAGATCGGCGGACAGATGGTAGTCGACACCGTCGACCTTGAATGCGTTGTTGCGCAGGTAGGCCCAGAGGATCGTCGTCATGCCCAGTTCGTGCGCCCGGCGGAAGGCCTGCGAAACTTCCCAGATCTGGCGGCGCGATTCCGACGAGCCGAAATAGACGGTTGCGCCCACCGCCACCGCGCCCATGTCGAATGCCTGCTCGACCGAGGCGAAGGGCGTCTGGTCGTAGGTGTTGGGGCAGGACAGAAATTCGTTGTGATTGAACTTCAGGATGAACGGAATCCTGTGCGCATACTTTCTCGATACCGCGCCAAGTACGCCGAGCGTTGATGCCACCGCATTGCAGCCGCCTTCGATCGCCAGGCGCACGATGTTCTCGGGGTCGAAATAGATCGGGTTGGGCGCAAACGACGCGCCAGCCGAATGTTCGATGCCCTGGTCGACCGGCAGGATCGAGAGATAGCCCGTGCCGGCCAGTCGTCCGTGGCCGAACAGGGCTGCCAGGCTGCGCATCACACCGGGCTTGCGATCGGACGGCAGCACGACGCGCTCGATCCAGTCCGGACCCGGCGCATGGATCTGGTCGCGGGGAATGCCGCGACACACGTGCCCGAGAAGCGACTGTGCATCGTCGCCGAGCATGGATTGGATATTGCTCATGGTCGTTCCTCCATCACTCAAAATGCTAGCACCCTGACGGGCCGAGGTCAGCTGTCGGCGTGAAATGACAGCCGTATTTCCGTGCGGTTGCCGGGTTTATCCACCGCCCAGCGCAGATACAGCGCCACCCCCTGCATGATCTTTTCGAATCCGGCCTCGGACAGCGAAACGGTGTGGAAAGGCGCCGCTTCGATCTCGACCGGCCGCGAAGCGGTGATCCTGATGCTGCCGCCCATCCAGCGATCGTCGAGCGTGAGGCCGCGCGCATCGTCCAGCACCAGCAACTGTCCGAACCCGCCCGGGACGCTGCCATCCTCCAACACATATCGCCCCGAATAGCCGTCGCAACTCGGCATCGCGATGTTCAGCACCGTCTGCATCGTGCCGACGCTGCCACCACAGGCGTAACGCACCGTGAGGGTGTTGTCGCTTACGCCGATCGATTTGTCGCAGACCAGCTCGCCGGCGGTACAGCGCAGCGTCGCTTCACGCAACGTGCCGTCCGCACCCAGCAGGGCATAGGTGTCGAGCGGGCGCGGTTCGGCCGTGCCGGATGCTTGCCAGGCGTCGAGAAAGGATGCGCGCGGGCGGCGATCCGTCTCGAGATCGGATTCGCTGATCGGATGCTTGAAATCGACACGGTCGTGCGCCGAGCGGATGCCTTCTCCGTCGTGGGCCGTTTGTTCGTTCTGTTCGATGCGCTGGTGATAGTGTTCGCGCCGGCGCCGCAGCGTGTCGCCGAAATTCTGGCGTAGCGGGTAGAAAGACAGTTCGTGGAGGGCGGCGTTGCCGTCCAGCCGCATGGCCGCCTGGAGCGAGCCGGAATTCAGCAGCAGTTCGTCGACGCCGTCGAGGTCGACGTCCGCGCGCAGCAATCCGGGGCGGGGAGCAAGGCGATCGAGCTCCGCTTCAAGTTGGAGGAGGTTGTTCCAGATGGCGCGACGCAGGTGCGGCAGGTACAGCCCGCCAAACAGGCCGTGCCAGTACGCGTCGTTGGCCTGGGCGCGATGCAGCAGCTCGGTGAGATCGGCTGGCGCCGCGGGAACGCGCGAAAGGCGCTCGGATGCACTCTGCACACGTTTGTGCATCCAGTTCGATTCCGGATATCGGCTCAGGAAGTTGCGCCAGATACCGCCGCGGGTGAAGGGTTTGACCTGTTCGAACCGGCCGGCGTGTTTCTCCCTTTCGAGCAGCTGGGAATAGGTGGCTGCGGCGGGCGCGGGCAGTGTCCACTCGTTCATCTCGATGTAGGAGGTGGTCGGGAGGTACACGATGCCGCGTGTCGCGTTCGAGGCATGGAAGTCCGCATAGGTCGACGTGCGGATCTTCGGCGATGCGAGCACGCCCTCGATGAACTGCTCCAGCCAGCCACGGATGTAAACCCAGTCGTAGGTTTCGGGCCAGATGCCGAATTTCTCGATGTCGTCGAAATAGACCGCCCCGCGATGTCCGGCGTCGGCGAGGCTTTCGAGATGGGCAACGACTTCATGTGCGGGTGCGAACGGAACGCGGTAGCGCAGCGCTTCGGAAATCGGGAAAAGGTCGAGCCGGCGGCCGTCCTCCTCCGTCGTGTAGTGTCCGTCGAGTGCATCGGACGGCAGGCCGGTGCACAGGAAGTGATAATCATCGACCGCGACGTAGCGGATACCGGTGTCGGCCAGGCTGGCCACCACGGTGGATTCCCAGACCCGTTCGGTGAGCCAGGCCCCAGTGGGCGGGCGCACGAAATGCGCCTGCAGCTTCTTCGACAGCACCTCGATCTGGGTGATGCGGTCGCGCGTGGCGATCGCTGCCAGCACCGGTTCGCAATCCCCGGAACCGAACATTTCGACCTGGCCGCGCGCGACCATTTCGCGCAGCAGCGCCATGTCGCGCGGAAAGCGTTCCATCAGCCAGCTCAGCAGCCAGCCGGAAAAATGCGCGCTGAAACGGAACGGCGGAAACCGGTAGAGCGTCTCGATGAACGGTTTATAGCAGCGCTCGTGCGCTTCGACCATCACCGATTCGAAATTGCCGACGGGCTGGTGGGCATGCACGCCAAGAAGCAGATCGATTTTCAAGAGTTCTCCTGCATGGTGAGAGCCTGTTCCCGCGCAATCGGGTCCATCGATCGTGCGGGAACAGGCCCTTCATCCGGCACGGCGCATGGTGCCGCCATGCTCGGGGTCGCCACCGCCGTGGCTGATCGGTTCGTCGAGCGCGCCCGGCAAGGTCAGGCCGAGCAGGCGGTAGAGCTGCTTCAGGTTGGCGCGGAACAGGCTGTCGAAGGTCTGCACCACGTGCGAGGGGTTGTGCGCACCAAACCACCAGAACCAGTCGGAGCTTTCGCACCGCGCAAGCTGCGCCGTCGCGGCGGCTCGGGATCCGGGGTCGAGCCGATCGCCAGCCATGACGAGGTCGTAACTTTGCTTGGCGGCGCACAGCAGATCCCAGGCGCGGTTCTTCTCGGTCTCGCCGATCCACGTCGAAAGCGTTCCATAGACCCAGCTTCCGGCGACCAGCGATTCGATCCTTCCTGGCTCCAGATCCCGCTCGTGGAGGATTTGCGCATACGTGGTCGGGCGGATGCGGGGGCAGGCGCAGATGGCTTCGTAAAGGTGGTCGAGGAAGTAGAAGCCGTTGTACGGGTAGTACTCCCAGGCGTTCTCGCCGTCGAGGATCACGCTGACGATGGGCTTTTCGCCAGCGGGGGCCTCGTCGGCAATGCGCTCCAGTTCGGCAACGAAATGGCGCGCTGCATCGCTGCCGTGCCAGCGCGAGTATTCGAAGCCGATGAGGTCGGACAGTCGTTCGTCGCGAAAGAACAGGGCGGGGCCGGTAGGCGCCACGCGGTAAGGGCGATAGAGCCGTTGCGCGCGCTGCGACTGGAATGCATCGGCGCCCAGGCGGAGGCTGTTGACCAGCACCGATTCGCTGGTTGCCGCCCATTGGCAGCCGGCCTCGCCCAGCATGGCGACGAACGCATCCGACACGGCGCCTTCCGCGGGCCACATGCCCACCGGCGGACGGCCGAAACGAGCGGCATGGGTAGCGCGGCCGGTTTCCACCTGGGCGGCGGCGCGCGTCCTGCCGCCGGGGTAGGCTTTCGCCAGGGGCAGCGGCGCGTCGGGCATGGCCTGTCGTGCGCAGCCGAGGTCGATCAGCAGCGGCGCCAGCGGGTGGGCGTAAGGGGTGGCAGACAGTTCGATGCGTCCGGCCGCGGCCAGCGCGCGGTAGCGCGGTATCAACGATCCGACGATCTGGCCGATCTGCTCCAGCAGCGCCAGCCGGTCGGCATGGTCGAACCCCGAACCCTTCGACAGCAATTGCGCGATCACCGGCCGCTGGCGGCGCTCGCTCTCGCCGCACCACGCGAGGTGATACCAGGTAACCAGGTCTGCGAAGTAGCCGGCGGAGAAATACCACAGACCGCTGTCGCCCTCGGCGACTGCCCGGACGTACAGTTCGTGGAGCCGCTTGTAATGCGGGTAAGGCTCCAGCATCGTCTTGTGATTGCTGCGGAAGCAGGCATTCGTCAGCGCGCGGCGCTCGTCGAGCGACATTGCGTCGAGATCCTGTCGGCCCAGGGAGCGCAACAATGGGTCGCGCAGCACGCCTCTGGTGCATTGCGCCGCGTAGTCCTCGAGCTGGTCGAGCAGCACCGGCACGAAGTTCACCACCGCCCGCATCGCCGGATGTCGCTCCAGGTGGGCCGCCATGTCGGTGTAGTCCTTGATGGCGTGCAGGTAGGTCCACGGCAACACGAACTCGTCCCCGCCGCCCGGATCGGCAAGCCGATAGTCGGGCTGGTGCATGTGCCACATCAGGACGAGGTCGATGCGCTCCGCCATGGACTCACTCAGCGCAACTGGTGAATGGTCTGGCCCAGCATCTCGGGCGTGATCAGCGTGATGCCGCGATCGGTGACATGGAAGCGGCGGCGGTCGGATTCCGGGTCGACGCCGACCTGCATGCCCTCGGGAATCGTCACGCCCTTGTCGACCACGCAGCGCTTGAGCACGGCATGACGGCCGATCTCGACATCGGGCAGCACGACGGTGTCCTCGATCACCGAGTAGCTGTTGGCACGCACCCCGGAGAACAGCAGCGAGCGGCGCACCGTCGCTCCGCTGATGATGTTGCCGCCGGAGACCAGCGAGTCGACTGCCGACCCGCGCCGTTCCTCGTCGTCGAAGACGAACTTCGCGGGGGGCAACTGTTCCTGGTAGGTCCAGATCGGCCAGTCCCGATCGTACATGTTGAGTTCCGGCGTGACCTTGGTGAGTTCCATGTTGGCTTCCCAATACGCATCGATCGTGCCAACGTCGCGCCAGTACGGTTTGGCGCCGGGCTCCATGCCGACGCAACTCTCGGCGAAGCGGTGCGCGAACACGCGATAGCGCGACACGCTGTGGGGAATGATGTCCTTGCCGAAATCGTGACTGGTATCGCGCTCCTGCGCGTCGCGCACCAGTTGTTCGAACAGGAAGGCGGCATTGAACACGTAGATCCCCATGCTGGCGAGTGCCACCGACGGGTTGCCGGGCATCGGCTCGGGGTTGGCCGGCTTCTCGGTGAAACGCCGGATGCGGCCATCCTCGTCCGTGCTCATCACCCCGAACTGCGTGGCTTCGGCGATTGGCACCTCGATGCAGGCGACAGTGAGATCCGCCTTGCGGCTGACGTGCTGTGCGAGCATGCGACCATAGTCCATCTTATACACGTGATCGCCGGACAGGATCAGCACGTATTCCGGCGCTTCGCGGCGAATGATGTTGAGATTCTGGAACACTGCATCCGCCGTACCTTGGTACCATGCATCCTCGCTGATCTGTTGCGCGGCCGGCACGATGTCGATGAACTCGTCGAATCGTCCGTCGAGAAAGCTCCATCCGCGCTGCAGGTGGCGAATCAGACTGTGCGCCTTGTATTGCGTGGCGACTGCGACACGCCTTACGCCGGAATTGACACAGTTCGACAAGGTGAAATCGATGATGCGGAATTTTCCGCCGAACGGCACCGCCGGCTTGGCCCGCCAGTCGGTAAGCTGGTGCAGGCGGCTGCCGCGCCCGCCAGCCAGCAGCACCGCGAAGGTCGACTTGGTCAGCGCGCTGACGAAGCGCGGATCGGCGGATTCGCGCTGGCCACAGTAGTCGTAGTGGGGGCAAGGCTGGCTCATTGAATTCATCCTCAGGGAGTGATCACGCAATTGCTTTGCAACCGGACGTCCGGCCCGCGAGTCAGCCCGGACGTTCCCGAACGGAAACCCGGAACATGCACGAGACTGTCATCGAAATGCCGAACGCAAGAATCAGCCGACTCGTCGAGGGGCGGGAACACGACCCGTTCTCCCTGCTGGGACGCCACCGGACCGAATCGGGTTGGGTGGTCCGCACGCTGCAGCCGCACGCGGCGGAAGCCTTCATCGCCACGCCGGCCGGGTACCAGGCGATGCGCTGCGTGCATCCGGCGGGCGTGTTCGAGTGGATGGCGGACGACGTGCCGGCGAACTGGCGCCTGCGACTGAGCTCGCACGGCCACGTCTGGGAAATCGCAGACTGCTGGGCCTACCCGCCGTGCGGTGACGAGCAGGGGTTGTACCTGTATTCGGAAGGCCGCAATTACGCCGCCTGGCGAATGCTCGGTGCCTTGCCGCAGACACGCCAGGGCGTGCAGGGCGTGTGTTTCCGCGTCTGGGCGCCGAACGCCGAGCGCGTTTCGGTGGTAGGCGATTTCAATCGCTGGGACGGCCGCGTGCATCCGATGGCCAGCCTCGGTGCCAGCGGCGTGTGGGAGCTTTTCGTCCCCGAGCTGCGCGCCGGCTCGCTTTACAAGTTCGAAATCCGCAACCGGCACTCCGGCGCCGTGATGGTGAAGATCGACCCCTACGGCCGCGAATTCGAGCTGCGTCCCTCGACAGCTGCGCGTGTGCCGGCGCCAGGCGGCTTCGGCTGGAACGACGCCGGCTGGATGCAGGCACGCGCCGCGTGCGACTGGCAGCAGGCACCGATGTCGATCTACGAAGTCCACGCCGCGTCGTGGCGGCGCCATCCCGACGGCCGCATGTACACCTGGCGCGAGCTCGGCGATGCGCTGATTCCCTACCTGCTCGAAGCCGGCTACACCCATGTCGAACTGCTGCCGGTGACCGAGCATCCGCTGGACGAATCCTGGGGCTACCAGACCACCGGCTACTTCGCACCGACCTCGCGCCATGGCACACCGGATGACTTTCGCACCTTTGTCGATCGCCTGCATTGCGCCGGCGTCGGCGTGATCCTCGACTGGGTGCCGGGCCACTTTCCGCAGGACGACTGGGCGCTCGCCCACTACGACGGCAGCGCCCTGTTCGAGCATGAGGATCCGAAGCAGAAAGTGCACCCTGACTGGGGCACCCACGTGTTCAACTACGGGCGCCGCGAAGTGTGCTCGTTCCTGCTTTCTTCCGCGCACTACTGGCTCGAGGAATTCCACATCGACGGCCTGCGGGTCGATGCGGTCGCCTCGATGCTCTATCTCGACTATTCGCGCCGTGCCGGAGAGTGGACGCCCAACCGCTATGGCGGCCGGGAGAATCTCGAGGCGATCGATTTCCTGCGCGAACTGAACGTCATGGTCCATGCCGAATTTTCCGGCGCCGTGACGCTGGCCGAGGAATCCACCGCCTGGCCCATGGTGTCGCGCCCGACCTACGTCGGCGGACTCGGCTTCTCGATGAAATGGAACATGGGCTGGATGAACGACACGCTGTCCTACCTCGAAAAGGACCCGGTCTATCGGCGTTACCACCATGAACTGCTGACCTTCGGCCAGCTCTATGCATACAGCGAAAACTTCGTGCTGCCGCTGTCGCACGACGAGGTGGTGCACGGCAAGCGCTCCCTGCTCGGCAAGATGCCGGGCGATTTCTGGCAGCAATGCGCCAACCTGCGCCTGTTGCTCGCCTACCAGGCCGGCACCCCGGGCAAGAAGCTCACCTTCATGGGCAGCGAATTCGGGCAGGGGCGCGAATGGAGCGAGAAAGGCGAACTCGACTGGGGCTTGCTTGCACAACCGGCGCATCGCGGCATCGCCAACCTCGTGCGCGACCTCAACCGGCTCTATCGCGAGCGTCCGGAACTGCACCAGCTCGACTTCCAGCCCGAAGGCTTCCAATGGATCGATTGCCATGATGCCGATCATTCGGTGATCGCTTTCGTGCGCCGCGCGCGTAACGGCGACGCTTTGATTGTTGTCATCAATTTCACGCCCGTACCGCAGTTCGGCTACCGGATCGCGGCACCCGCTGCGATCTCCTGGCGCGAAGCCATCAATACCGACTCGGCCCACTACGGCGGCAGCAACCTCGGCAATGCCGGCCGCCTCGACGCGACCGCAGAACCGCGGGCCGGCTGGCCCGCGAGCCTGGAACTGACCCTGCCGCCGCTGGCGGCGCTGGTGCTGGTGCCGGATCAGTGACGCGGCGAGGCGAGCATCCGTTCGATGTCCTGTTCTGCCTGCAGCCAGTCATCCTCCGACGAACCGTCGCCGAAGCCGCGCCGTTCGGCGATGAAGTAGGCGGCCTCCGCCACCCACTGCCGGCGCATGTCGTCGGGAATCGTCGTCGCCGTCTGCACCGATTCGTCCGGCTGGACGGCGCTCTTGCGGGTTCTCGTGCGGGTGGTCGAAGCGGTGACGCCGCCCGGCGTCTGTGAACGCGATGCCATCGTAGTCTCCTTCACGGGATTGCGAGGTGTGGACCACCCCTTGGAATTGGAGCTGACTTCAGTGTGGCACGACCTGATTACGATAGCTTGACCGGCGTCAAGCTTCTGCAAGCCCGCGCCGGCCGGCGAGCTGGAGCGTTCCGAGCAGGCCGAGGCGGGGTTCCATGACCACATTCACAGGATAGTTGCCTGCAAGCCTGTTGTGCACCCCCTTGTCATGGAATGCCGCCATGAATCCGCCGGCCTGCATCGCCGGCAGGATCTTCGCCGCGATGCCGCCGGCGATGAAAACGCCGCCGCGCGCGTCGAACAGCAGGGCCAGGTCGCCGGCAAAGGCGCCATAGGCGGTGCAGAACATCGCCAGCACGCGCCCGCAGGTCGAGTCCGGCTCCGCCAGCCCGAGCGCCGCGATGGCCGCGGCCGGGTCGGGTGCGTCGAGCGGGTTGGGCGTGGCGGGCGGCGCGCCCTCGCGGCACAGGAAGCGGTAAATCTCGGCGATGCCCTTGCCGCACAGCACGCGTTCCGCCGTGACGCGGGGTTCGCGGGCGGCAAGCCAGCCGCGCAGCCGCGCCTGCCATTCGTCGACCGGCGCAAAGCCCATGTGGCCGCCTTCGCCCGCCAGAATGCGCCAGTGGTTCGCGGCGCGGCACAGTGCGGCCACGCCAAGCCCGGTGCCGGCACCAAGCACGACGCGCGAGGCGCCGGGGTCGACCGAGCCGGGCTGGAGCGGCACCAGTTCAAGCGCATCGGTATCGAGCACGCCGGCGGCGGCGGCGGCAAAATCGTTGACGAGCTGCACTTCGGCACGCGGGAAGCGGCGCTGCAGGTCGTGCGCGTCGATAATCCAGGGCAGGTAGGTTACTTGCACCTTGTGCCCGCGCACCGGCCCGGCGACGCCGATGCAGGTCGCCGCCACGACATCGGTGTGCCCGGCATCGCGTGCTTCGGCGAAGAAGCGATCGAGCGCCAGCCCGAAGCGCTCGAATTCGCGGCTGGCATAGCTGCGCTCGAACACCGGGCGTATGCGCCCCGCGTCGTCGAGTGCCGCAAGGGCAAGCAGGGTCTTGGTTCCACCGATGTCGCCGCCGAGCAGCAGGCCCATGTCACGTCACGGAGGGTTGCAGTTGGGCGGATAATGCCCAAAGCCGCCGCACAACGCCAGCCAGGCCGATGACAACCGCAATTGCCCCCGACACCGCCGAAATGCTGCCCGACTACGATGGGGGCAGCATCCTGAACCTGATCGCCTCGATCGGCCGCACCTGCGGCGGCCGGTTTCCCGACTACGCACCCTTATCTCTGGTGCCGGAGCATTCGTTCGCGCGTGCGCGGCGCCTGCTGCTGATTGTCATCGACGGCCTTGGCGACGCACTGCTGCGCGAGGCCGGGCAGGGCACGCGGCTGGCTGCGCATCGCGTCGGCGGCCTCACCTCGGTGTTTCCCTCCACCACCGCGGCGGCGGTGACCACGCTGATGAGCGGCCTGGCACCGGCCGCGCACGGCCTCACGGGCTGGCACATGCTGTTCGAGGAGGCGGGCGGCGTGCTCGCGGTGCTGCCGCTGCGCCGCCGCGCGCCGCCGGTTGCGGATCGGCCCGTGCCCGACGTGCCCCCGCCCGGGCGCCTGTTCACCCATGCCGGCCTGTTCGCCGGGCTGCGTCGCGCGTCGCGCGTGCTCTCGCCGGCGGACATCGCCTTCTCGCCCTTCAACCTGTTTCACACGCGCGGCGCTTCCACGCACGGCTACGCCGATCGCGAAGACATGTTCGCGCAGCTCGCCGATGTGGCGGCGGACGTTGCGCGATCAGACGCGCCGGCCTTCACCTACGCGTACTACGACGGGCTCGACGCGCTGTCGCATCGCTACGGCGCCTATGGCGACATGGCCCGCGCCGAGCTGCTGGCGCTCGACGCCGCCTTCGGCCGCCTGCTCGACGCGCTGGCCGGCAGCGACACCACGGTGATCGTCACCGCCGACCACGGCTTCATCGACTCGCCCCCCGAACACTGGCTCGACCTGGCCGATTTTCCCGAACTCGGCGCGCTGCTCGAACAGCCGCTGTGCGGCGAGCCGCGCGTGGCGTATTGCTACGTCAGGCCGGGGCAGGGCGAGGCCTTCGAAGCCGCGGTCGCGCGCCAGGTCGGCCACGCGGCGTGCTGCGTGCGCAGCGCGGCGCTGATCGACGCCGGCTGGTTCGGCCCGGCGCCGATCCACCCGCGCCTGGAGGCGCGCATCGGCACCCACACGCTGCTGCTGCGCGACGACTGGACGCTGCGCGACTGGCTGCCCGGCGAACGCCGCTATCGCCAGTACGGCGTACACGGGGGCATCTCCAAACGCGAGATGCAAGTGCCGCTGATCGTCGCGCGCGTCTAGGCAGGCCGGGAAGGCGCATGGATAGGACATCTCGGGCCGGCATGCCTTGGCGGGCGCACCCTTGTTGCCTCGTGGCGCGGCATGGCTGGGGAGTCAATAGCCATGCGCCGTTCGGGCCTGTCATGTGTCGGTGGATGCGCAAATCGACGGGGCTCGAGTTTTTCGTTCAGGGCGATTGCGGAGAACTTTTTATGTCTTGCGAATCAATCCGCGCCAAAGATTCGGGGTGCGTCCCCTATTACGTTAATCAATCCGCGCCAAAGATTCGGGGTGCGTCCCCTATTACGAGCGTCCCCTATTACGAGCTATTACGTGCAGACCGCATAAGGAGAGAAGCATGAAGAAACTCGAAGTGTTTGACCCCGCCATGTGCTGTTCCACGGGCGTCTGCGGCGTTGATGTTGACCCGGTGTTGGCCCAGTTCGCCGCCGATCTGAAATGGGTCGAAGAGCACAGCATCACCGTTGAGCGCCACAATCTCGGCCAGGAGCCGCAGGCGTTTACCGCTAATCCGGCCGTGGTCAAGGAAATGGAAGCTGGTATGGACCGCCTGCCTATCCTTGCCGTTGACGGCCACATCGTCTCCACCGGCATGTATCCGTCGCGTGCCCAATTGGCCCAGAAGCTGGGTATCGCGCTCACGACCGCTGAGAAGCCGCACATCAAGGCCGGTAGCTGCGGCTGCAAGCCCGGCACCTGCTGAGGGATACAAAATGGCTCTACCCGACACCCAGACCCGCTATCTGTTCTTTACCGGCAAAGGTGGGGTTGGTAAGACATCTCTCTCCTGCGCGACAGGCTTGGCGATGGCAGATGCCGGGAAGAAGGTGCTCATAGTCAGCACCGACCCAGCTTCTAACCTGGACGAGGTGTTGGGTGTGGGCTTAAGCCAGATCCCGACAGCTATTCCCGGCGCTTCTGGGCTGTTTGCATTAAATATTGACCCCGAGGCGGCGGCCCACGCTTATCGGGAGCGCATGGTGGCACCGTACCGTGGCATCCTGCCGCCGGCAGCCATCCAGAGCATGGAGGAGCAATTCTCTGGGGCTTGCACGGTGGAGATTGCAGCTTTCGACGAATTCTCCAAGCTGCTGGGCGACCCCAGGGCAACCGCCGACTTCGACCACGTCATCTTCGATACAGCGCCGACCGGTCACACGCTGCGTCTGCTGACCCTGCCTTCGGCTTGGAGCGAATTCATTTCCTCTTCGACGGGAGGTGCCTCCTGTCTCGGCCCGCTAGCTGGACTGGAGAAGCAGAAGGCTCTCTACGCCGCTACGGTCGAACGCCTCTCCAACGCCGAAGAAACGACCGTCATCCTGGTCAGCCGGCCGGAAGCGGCGTCGCTACGGGAGGCCAATCGGACTCGTGGCGAATTGGCCGAATTGGGCATCATTAACCTGATGCTCGCCATCAATGGCCGCTTCACCACTTACCGGCAGGACGACGCCATCGCCGAAGCAATGTCTCAGAGGGCCACCAAGGCACTGGTGGACATGCCTGAGGCGCTTGCAGAACTGCCCGGCACGACGATTCCTTTCCTCCCAAGGGGGACCGTCGGCCTGGAGGCATTGCGCCTCATGGCACATCCTGAGAGCGCTAATGTGCTAGCTGAACCAGTTGCGACAGAAACTGCCTTGCCGCCCGGCTTGGGTGGATTGGTCGAAGACATCGCCAGCACGGGCCACGGCGTCATCATGACCATGGGCAAGGGCGGCGTGGGCAAGACCACGGTGGCGGCGGCGATTGCTGTAGCGCTCGCTAAGCGGGGCCATAAGGTCATTCTCTCGACGACAGACCCGGCGTCCCACGTGGCGAATACGATTGAGGGCAATATCGCTGGTCTGACGGTCACCCGTATTGACCCAGCCCGAGAGGTCGCCCAGTACACCGAAGATGTCTTGGAGAAAGCCGGCAAGCAGTTGGATGCCGGTGGCCGTGCGATGCTGGAAGAAGACCTGCGTTCGCCCTGCACCGAAGAAATCGCGGTGTTCCGGGCCTTCGCTCGGACCGTCGATGAAGGTAAGGATGGCTTCGTGGTTCTGGATACGGCACCGACTGGTCATACGATCCTACTGCTCGATGCAGCGGAGGCTTACCACCGCGAAGTCATGCGCACGCAGGGCGACATGCCCGAGGCCGTCCGCGAACTACTGCCCCGATTGCGGGACAAGAAGTACACCCGCGTAATGCTTGTGACCTTGCCAGAGGCGACGCCAGTCCACGAGGCGGAACGGCTGCAAGGCGACCTGAACCGGGCCGGCATCACTCCGCACGCCTGGATCATCAATCAATCCCTCCTGGCGAGCGGCACGCATGACCCGCTTCTCTCGCAACGCGGTGCCTACGAAGCCCCGTTCATCCGCCGGGTGGCCGATGAGTTGTCGCAGCGGAGCGCCCTGATTCCCTGGCTGGCAGAGACGCCGGCCGGGGAGGCTGGTCTCTCCAAAGTCATCAGCGCTTGAACTTAAACGGCTAACGTAATAGAACGTAATAGGGTAGCGTAATAGGGGACAGACCACTAATATTTCTGCTACGCTTCCCGCATCGCCCTTCTTCGGGAGCCTGCCATGCCGCGGCGCGCACGCCTTGCCCTTGCCGGCGTTCCCTGGCACATCATCCAGCGCGGCAACAATCGCGCGGTCTGCTTCTTCGGCGAAGACGACTACCTGTTCTACCTGCATTACCTGAAGGAATTTGCCGCGGGGTTCGGCTGCGCCATTCACGCCTACGTGCTGATGACCAACCACGTCCATCTGCTGATCACGCCGCAACGCGAAGACAGCGCCGCGCTGATGATGAAGCATCTGGGACAGCGCTACGTCCAGTACATCAACCGCAGCTACCGGCGCAGCGGCACGCTCTGGGAAGGGCGCTTTCGCTCCTGCCTGACGCAGACCGAAGACTACGTGCTGGCCTGCTACCGCTACATCGAGCTGAACCCGGTGCGCGCGGCGATGGTGAGCAAACCGCAGGATTTCCGCTGGACCAGTTTCCACGCCAACGCGATGGGCAAGGCCAACCCCATGCTCACGCCACATGACCAGTATCGACGGCTCGGGCGAACCGACGCCGAGCGCCGGCAAGCGTACCGGGCACTGTTTCGCGCCCACCTCGACGAGGCGGTGGTCGAGGAAATCCGCAGTGCGACCAACGGCAACTACGCACTCGGCGACAAGCGCTTCCAGGCGCAGATCGAAGCGGCGCTGGGCCGGCGCGCCATTCGCGGCGTGGCGGGCCGGCCGCCGAAAGCGCCGCAGGGGGACGACCGCCAGCAGACGCTGCTGTGAGAAATCGTGGTCAGTCCCCGTTTTAGTGCGTTTTAGTGTCGTTTTAGTGCGCCTCGTTTTAGTGCGTTTTACCTTGCATCTTACCGGCCGCTTTTACCTTCCCGAGGCTTCCCATGTATTCATCCACCTTCATCTTTGCCAAGGGCGAGTGGGACGACGAGTTCTACCGGCTGGACGAACAGATTGCTGCCGCCGCTCGGGCAACGCCCGGGTATCTTTGCGAAGAGTCCTGGGAAAACGCCGAGACCGGCCTTGTCTCCAATGTCTATTACTGGGAGTCGCTTGAAGCGCTGCAAGCACTCATGCGTCATCCCACGCATCTGGAGGCCAAGGCAAAGCAGGCCCGCTGGCTGGATGGCTATCAGGTCGTGGTGTCCCAGGTGCTGCGCGTCTATGGCGACGCCAAGCTCGCCGGCAGGCTCCCGCTCACGAGCAAGACCTGAACGGCAGGAACTCGAGGGCCGCGCGCGAATGATTTCTTAGATCGCTGCAGCCGACAGGAAACAAGTGAGTCCTGATCATCTAGCCGGCCTCTCCGCTACCTCATGGAGGCGGGGAGGCCGGTCAGATGATCGTCAGGCTCGATTGATTTATTCGTTGGACACCCGATCCAAACGGGAAATCATTCCGAGCCTCGGCCCTTTCACCCCAATCCGCCTGCGCAGGCCAGCGGCAACGGTGCCCGCGAGGGCGCCGATGCCGTCCGCCGATGTCAGCCGCGCCGGGCCGCCTCGATGGCCGCAACGTCGATCTTCTGCATGGTCATCATGGCTTCGAAGGCGCGCCTGGCCTGATCGCCGCCTGCGGCCATCGCCTCGGTCAGCACGCGCGGGGTGATCTGCCAGGAAACACCCCAGCGGTCCTTGCACCAGCCGCAGGCGCTCTCGGCCCCGCCATTGCCGACGATGGCATTCCAGTAGCGGTCGGTCTCTGCCTGGTCGTCGGTCGCGATCTGGAACGAAAAGGCCTCGGTCTGCCGGAACGCCGGGCCGCCGTTGAGGCCGAGGCACGGAATGCCGGCGACGGTGAACTCGACGGTGAGGACGTCGCCGGCCTTGCCGGACGGGTAATCGGCGGGCGCCCGGCGGACGGCCGTCACGCGGCTGTCGGGGAAGGTTGCCGCGTAGAAGCGGGCGGCCTCTTCGGCGTCCGTGTCGAACCAGATGCAGATGGTGTTCTTGTGCATGGTCTCTCCTCGTGTATCGCAACTTTGGGGTTATGCCCTGCGCGGGGCATTGCCGCACCGCCTGCTTGATGCCGGGATACGGCGGTGCGCGGGGTCGAATCGTTTCCCGGTTGGACAACGGGGCCAAACGGGAAAACAATTCCACCCTCGATCCTTTTACCACTGCCTTCGACCACTTCGGCACCCGAAGCCGCCACGAGGCCATGCGCGCTCGAGCGCGATGATCGACGGAATGCGCGGCGCGCGACGCGGCCCGAGGCCGCGCAGGGCGCTGGCGGGCGAACGGCGTCGGCTGCATGCAAAGGGGTACCGAGGTCGTGAGGGTGGCGGAATCGGCTGCCGGATGGCGGGCGCCACGCCGGTGATTCCTGCTTCTTTTTCCCGCTTGCGGACCAGGAGACGCTGAAATGGCGATCACGAACACGCAGTCCGGAACCCGGGTCGACGAGGTTGCGGACGGGATCTACCGCATCAGCACGCCGGTGAGCATTCCGGGGGGCGGCTTTTCGTTCAACCAATACCTCATCGTCGACGACGCGCCGCTGATCTTCCACACGGGGCCTCGCCGGATGTTTCCGCTCGTGCGCGAGGCGGTGGCGAGTGTCATTGCGCCGGATCGCCTGCGTCACATAGCGTTTTCGCACGTCGAAGCCGACGAGTGCGGCTCGCTCAACGAATGGCTTGCAGCGGCCCCGCAGTCCGCGCCGTTGTGCGGCAGCGTCGCCGCGATGGTGTCCATCGGGGACCTTGCCGATCGGCCACCTCGCGCACTCGCTGACGGCGAGGCCTTGTCGCTCGGCAGACATACGGTCCGCTGGTATGACGCGCCCCACCTGCCGCACGCGTGGGAATGCGGCTTCCTGGCAGAAGAGCGGACCGGAACGCTCTTCTGCGGCGACCTGTTCACGCAGGGCGGTGCCGACAATCCGCCGGTGACCGAGTCGGACATCCTCGGACCGAGCGAGACGTTCCGTCGCCAGATGGACTATTTCTCCCACACCCGGCATGCGCGGTCGATGATCGAGCGGCTCGCCTCGACCGCCCCGACGACGCTCGCCTGCATGCACGGCAGCGCATGGCGCGGCGACGGTGCGTCGCTCCTGCGCGCGCTCGCCGATGCGCTGTGCGATTGACTGCCGGCCACCGTGCCTGCCACGCCCGACGCGTTGCGTCGCTGCGTGAAGGAGCCTGTTGGCGGACACCGCCTTTCCCGCTCCCCAAGATCAATCGAAGGGTTCGGGCGCGACTCGATTTCAGCCGGAGCACGGCGCTGCCGGTCGGGGCGGTTCGGGTTTGCGGCAGCCCGGCATGGCGCATGAACTGGCGCTTGCGGGCAGGGTGTGCTGAAAATCGGCGCCAGGGGCGGCTTGCAGGCCGGGGGGGCTGAAACGCGCCATTCCATGCGCGTTGCAGACTCAGGGTCAGGAACGGGGGGTACGATGGCTGAAAAGGACGGGACGCCGCGTGGCGCCGGGCGCAAGCGCGCGGCGCGCCCGGCTGATGCCGCGGCGTCGGCGAAGCCGCTGGCCCGGCGCATCCGCGAGGCGCCGCCGGGTTCGCCGCTGGTGTGGCGCATCCGGCTGGCTGCGCTCGGACTGCTGATCCTGGTGCTGGCGCTGATCTTTGCGGTGCCGCAACGGCCCGAGGCGGCGCGGGCGCCGGACCACCCGGACGAGGCCTTCGTCGACCGTGCCGGGCTGGTGTCGAAGCAGTACGCGTGGGAGACGGGCGGCGTGCTGCTGCGCGACCCGCGTTTCCAGATGGTGGTGTACGTCGATGCGGCGCCGCCAGACGGCGGGCTTTCGGGCTGGACCAACGGGCGGGCGTCGGCGTGGCGAATCGGCGCGCAGGAGGACAACGGCATTGTGCTGTTCGTGTTCCGCGATGCGCGCATTGCCCGCGCCGAGGTGGGCTACGGGCTGGAGGACCGCCTGCCCGATGCGCTGGTGCGCCGCCTGCTGGAAGACCGCCTGGCGCCGCGCTTCGCGGCCGGCGATTTCGAAGGCGGCTTCGATGCCTTCATCAAGGGCGTCGGCGAGGCGCTCGGCGGCGACGAGGCGATGCACAAGCTGTGGCAGGAACTCGGCAGCAAGCCGCGCAAAAGCACCACGGCCATGCTGCTCGACACCTATTCGGAAGGCATCGAGCGCGCGCCGCGCATGGTCGCGGCGACCTGGCGCACCTACATCGAGGGCGGGGCGACCGAGCGGATTTTCGTGCTGATCTGCGTCGGGATCTTCCTCGCCATCCTGGCGGCGACGGTGGCGGTTGCGGTCGTCACCGTCAGCATCGCCGTGAAGCTCGCCCGGGGGCGGCCGGATGCGGCCGCTGCGCTGTCCGGTGCGGATGCCTTCGGCGGGTCGCCGCGGGCGCGCCTGGCAGCCGGCGCGTTCGGGCTGGTGTTCGGCACCCTCACCGTCGCGCTGTTCTCGATGATCCTGCTGTTCGCGCTGTCGCTGATCGGCGAGCAGATGCACCGCAAGGGCGATTTCAGCGGCGCAGGGGCGCAGGTGGTGTGGGCGGCGCCACGCTAGGGTCTGTGCACGGCGCATGACGGGTACAATCCGCAACCTTCTGAATCCATCCGGGAATACGGGCAATGGCAAGCTGCAAGTACGCGCTGAAGAGCAATCCCTCGAAGACGGTCGATGCCAAGTACCTCGGCTACTGGTCGGTCAAGTGGTCCTCGGACCAGGCTTCGGCCGCAATGCAGGCGCTCCAGCAGCCGCCGCTCGGCGAATTTCCGATCATCCGCGAGGCGGTACGCCAGCCGTTCCACCTCGGTCTGGTGCTGATGGCGTTGAACGGCGCGGTTTACTGGGCGCTGGGCGCCGGGGTGCCGGCGCTCGGCCAGCGCATCGATCAGGCTTCGTATGCCGCAACCATGGCGGACCTGCGGCAGGGGCGCGACGACTGCCTGACCGACCTCGTGGCGCCGGCGGGTGGCGCGCTGCCGGCGGAGACGCGCCAGCAGATCGTGGCGCTGTTCGAGCGCTTCTACGAAGACGTGCTGCGCGACCTTTCCGAACCGGCGCCGGTCGATGCCGCGGCGGACCGCGTCAGCCGCACCGCGGCGAGCGTCGCCACCATCCTGCAGGCCAACTTCAAGGTGGATTTTCCGCACGAGCAGCAGCTCGCGCTGGGCCGCTTCGTCGACCAGGCGGTCGACCGGCTGGCCGGGCATTTGCAGCAGGAACTCGAGGTGAAGGCTCAGGCGACCTAGCCGGCGCCGTTCAGCGCGCGTCGAGCAGCATTCCGGCCACGGCCTCGGTCGGGGCGCGCTCGAGCCGGCTGGCGTCGAACCACGCAAAACGCGGGTCGGGGCCGCCGATGGCCGCTGCGGCGGCGGTGCGGTCAGTTGCCGCGTCGAACAGCAGCACCACGCGCAGCAGGTGCGCGGCGCGCGCGAGCACCGCCAGTTCGTGCAGGCAGCCGAGGTTGCCGGCGGCGAGGCCGCGCAGGTCCATCAGCACCACGTCGGCGCGCACCACCAGCGCATCGAGCGCGAGCTTCCACGTCGTGTCGAGGCAGTAGAAGTCGGTGACGCGAAAGCGCCCGTCGGGGTCGGGCTGGTTGTCGATCGCGGCGAGCTGGCGCAAGAGGTCGTCCGGGTTGCGGATGAAGCGTTCCTCGAGCCGGCCGTTGAGGAAGGCGAACAGCTCGTCCGGGTCGAGCGTCTGCAGCGCGAGGTCGGTGCCGGCGATCAGGCTCACCGTGCCGCTGCTACGCCAGCGCCGGATCACCGAATCGAACAGCGCCTGCACCTCGGCATCGCGGCGGAATACGCGCAGCACCAGCAGGTTGGGTGGGTCGGGCGGCGGCGCCAGCCAGCGCCGGCCCAGCATCACGCCGAGCGGCAGCCACAGCCAGCACAGGATGACCAGCAGCGAGCGTGCGCCGATGCTGTGGCTCGCCGCCAGCGCGTCGAGCAGCAGCGCCACCAGCCACAGGCTGCCCATCAGGTAGAGCGGCTCGGAGAACAGGTGCCGCGCGTAGGCGTGCGCAATGGCCCGGGCGACCCGCCAGGCGGGCCAGGCGAGGATTGCCCAGGGCGCCAGCACGAAGAAGCCCATCACCGGCACGGCGCCGAGAACGCGGACCGATTCCATGATCGGCGTCGTCGCGACCCCGCGGTTGACCATTGCGTCGAGCAGGTCGGTGCCGATGATCGAGGCGCCGCCGAGCAGGATGAAGAGCGGCAGCAGATACGGGCCGGTGGCGCGTGCCGGGCCGCTGGCCGCGAGTCCGAACACGATCAGCGTCGGCAGCGTGGCGAGCAGCACGAAGTAGACGAGGGCGAGCGGCGACTGCTGCCCGTCCGAACGCAGCAGGATCAGCAGCAGCGCGACGACCATGTAGGCCAGGCTGCCGAGCGCGACGCGGCCCCAGCCCCAGCGCCACAGCAGCCCGAGCGCCGGCACGACGATCCAGGCGCGCATCAGACCCCACAGCGCAAGCTTGATCGGGCCGTAGGCGGTGTCGTTCCAGACGAATTCGAGTTCCCACCACGCCTGGGTGAGGCCGATGGCGAGCGAGAGGGCGACGATCAGCAGCGCGGTGCGCCGGCGCGCGGCGCGGTTCTGCGCGCGGCTGGCGGGGCGTGCGGCGCGCAGCGGGCGCAGGCCGGCGGAAAGCGGCGCGATCGTCTGTGCCGGCGCAGACATCAGCAGCAGCACGCGGCGGCGATAGGTCGCGGCGATCATGCGGCCGACCACCGCGCTCGCGATCACGGCGACGATGACCACGAAGAAGACCTTGCCGTCCCACATGAGGTGTCCCTCCCATCCAGATTGAATGACAGTACGCAGGACGCGGATTTGCAAGGTGAATTGCAGGTGCGGCGGGCGGCGCCGCAATGCGCGGCAGCCCCGCCGCCAGGGTGGCCTGAAAGGCAGGCGGGGCGGGCATTCTGGAGCATGCAGGCTGGAGCGTGAGCAGCCATGCGGTCTGCAGACTGGCATGGCCCGGGCCGCTTGATCCATGCGCCCCGCGGAGCAGTGGCACAATGCGGGCCGCGGCCCGGGGAACTTGTGCCCCGCCGGCCGACTCTGCCAGACCATGAAATCGATCCGACTCTCCTGGCGCCTGCTGCTGCGCGATTTGCGCGCCGGCGAGCTGCACATCCTCGGCTTCGCGCTCGTCATCGCCGTGGCCAGCCTGACTTCGGTGGGCTTCTTCGCCGACCGGCTGTCGCAGGCGCTGACACGCGAGGCCAACCAACTGCTCGGCGGCGACCTGCTGCTGACGGCGGACCACGCGTGGGATGCGCGCTATGCCGAACGCGCGCGCGCGCTCGGCCTGCAGGTCATCACCACCACCAGCTTCACCAGCATGGCGAGCACCGGCGATGTGGCGCAGCTGGCCGGCATCAAGGCGGTCGAACCCGGCTACCCGCTGCGCGGGCAGGTGCGCGTGGCGCCCGGCCTGAACCAGCCGGACGCAGTGGCGAGCGGCATTCCGGCGCCGGGCGAGGCGTGGCTCGACGAGCGGCTGAGCTCGGCGCTGCAGGTGAAGGCGGGCGATTTCGTCGGCCTCGGCGAGATGCGGCTGCGCGTGGCCGGCGTCATCACCTATGAGAGCGACCGCGGCGCGAATTTCTTCTCCATCGTGCCGCGGCTGATGCTTAACGCCGCCGACCTGCCGGCGACGCGGCTGATCCAGAACGGCTCGCGCATCTCGTACAAGCTGCAGTTTGCCGGCGAACCGAGGCAGATCGCGGAATTCCGCAAATGGGCCGAGCCGCGGCTCGCGCGCGGTGAATCGCTCGAGGACATCAACAACGCGCGGCCCGAGGTGCGTTCGGCGCTCGACCGCGCGCAGAAGTTCCTGCGCCTCGCCGCGCTGCTGGCGGTTGTGCTGGCGGCGGTGGCGATTGGCCTCTCGGCGCGGCGCTTCATGCAGCGCCATCTCGACGGCTGCGCGGTGATGCGCTGCCTGGGCGCGTCGCGTGGCGACGTGCTGCGGCTCTACGTCGGTGAATTCCTGATGCTCGGGCTGGCCGCCGCGGCGCTCGGTTGCGTGATCGGCTACGGGGTGCAGATCGGGCTGGCGAGCGTGCTCGCGGCGCTGATCGGTGCGCAGCTGCCCTTGCCGGGCCCGCTGCCGGTGGCGCACGGCTTCGCGGTGGGGCTGGCGCTGCTTGGCGGCTTCGTGTTGCCGCAACTGCTGCGCCTCGGGCGCGTATCCACGCTGCGCGTGCTGCGCCGCGAGTGGAGCGGGGCGGAAGGGCTGACGATTGCCGGTTATGCGGGAGGCATCGGCGTGCTGGCAGCGTTGATGTTCTGGATCGCCGGCGAGGCGAAGCTCGGCTTGGCGGTGGTTGGCGGCTTTGCCGTCGCACTCGGTGTGTTCGCCGCGGCGGCGCGGGTGGCGATCGGCGCCGCCGGGCGGGTGCGCGCAGCGTCGGGCGCGGGCTGGCGCTACGGGCTGGCGTCGATGCGCCGCCGGCTCGGCGCCTCGCTGATCCAGAGCGTGGGCCTCGCCGTCGGACTGACCGCGCTGCTGCTGCTCACGCTGACGCGCAACGACCTGCTCGGCGAGTGGCGCCGCGCCATGCCGGCGGACGCGCCGAACCGCTTCATCATCAACATCCAGCCGGAACAGGTGGCGCCGGTGGCCGAGTTCTTTGTCGCGAACGGACTGCCGCGGCCGGCCCAGTCGCCGATGATTCGCGGCCGGCTGACCGCGATCAACGGCAAGCCGGTGTCGCCCGACGATTACGACGAGGATCGGCCGAAGCGGCTGGTGGAGCGCGAGTTCAACCTCTCGTATGCAGACGTGCTGCCGCCGCGCAACCAGGTGATTGCGGGGGCCTGGCACGGCGCTGATCGTGCGCCCCAGTTTTCGGTCGAGGACGGGCTGGCGAAGGCGCTGCGCATCGCGCTCGGCGACACGCTCACGTTCACCGTCGCCGGCACGCCGATCGAGGCCAAGGTGAGCAGCCTGCGCAAGCTCGACTGGGATTCGATGCGCGTCAATTTCTTCGTCATCACGCCCGAGGGCGTGCTGGAAGGCTACCCGGCGAGCTTCATCACCGCCTTCCACCTGCCCGACGAGCGGGCCGATTTCACCAATCGTCTGGTGGCGGCGTTCCCGAATCTCACGGTGATCGACATGAGCGCGATCATGCGCCAGTTCCAGGGCGTGATGGACCAGCTCTCGGCAGCGGTGCAGTTCGTATTCGGTTTTGCGCTGCTGGCCGGCGTGGTGGTGATGTTCGCCGCGCTGGAATCGACCCACGCCGAGCGCGGCTTCGAGATGGCGATTTTGCGCACGCTGGGCGCGCGTGACCGGCAGTTGCGCGCCGCGCTGCTGGTGGAGTTCGCCGCGCTGGGCGCGGTCGCCGGCCTGCTGGCGGGCGTGGCGGCGAGCGCCATCGGTTGGGCACTGGCGCGCTTCGTGTTCTCGCTCGACTACCTGCCGAGCGTGCTGCCGGTCTTGTTCGCGGTGCCGCTGGGCATTGCCGGCGTGACGCTCGCCGGCTGGCTGGGTACGCGCGGTCTGCTGCGCCAGCCGGCGCTGACCAGCATTCGCGCGCTCGCCTGACATCGCGGCGCGGAGGTGCAGGCCCGGCGCGGCGTATAATCGGCGCCCCGCTTGTATGGTGATCCGCGCCCGGTTGGGCGCACTCGACCCGTTTCTTCACAGGCTCATGTCCCCCCTCAACTGGATCGTTGCCGCCAGCCTGGCCGGCGGTGTGCTGTCGGTGTGTGCCGCGGCGGCGTTCACGCTTTCGCTGCGCGCGCATTGGGTGCCGCACCTGGTCAGCTACGCGATCGGTGCGCTGCTGGGCGCAGCCTTCCTCGAGGTGCTGCCGCATACCCTGAGTCGCGCCGGCGATTCGGAGCACGGCACCGGTCTCGTGCTGGCGGGCATCCTGCTGTTCTTCGTGCTCGAAAAGCTCGTACTGTGGCGCCATTGCCACGAGGACCACTGCGAGGGCCACGACCAGATTCCCGGGCATGACCACCACGGCCACGACCACGGCGACCACGGGCGCAGCGGCACGTTGATCATGATTGGCGATACCTTCCACAATTTCGTGGATGGCGTGCTGATTGCGGCGGCCTTCATGGAGAGCATTCCGCTTGGCATGGTGACCGCGCTGGCGATGATCGCGCACGAGATTCCGCAGGAGGTCGGCGACTTCGTGATCCTGCTGCACTCGGGTTATTCGCGGGCGAAGGCCTTTGTGTTCAACATCCTGTCGAGCCTGGCGACCCTGGTCGGCGGGCTGTTGGCCTACGTTGCGCTGCCCCTGGTGGATGGCGCGGTGCCGGTGCTGCTGGCGCTGGCTTGCGCGAGCATGATCTACGTCGCGGTCGCGGACCTGATTCCGGGCCTGCACAAGCGGCGCGAGCTGCGCGCGACGGTGCAGCAGGTGGTGCTAATCGGCCTCGGCATCCTTTCCATCTCTGCCGCCCACCGCCTGGTCGACGCCCTCGGCATCCTCCCTTAGCCGCCGGCGGCGGATCGGGGTGCCGACCAGCCAGAGCAGCAGGGCGAGCGGCAGCAGGCCGTAGAACACGAATGTCAGCACGCCGGTCACGGCGCTCGTTTCGGACATCGCCATCAACAGCACGACGTAGATCCAGGCAATTGCAACGATGTACATGCGCGTTGAAGAAAGCCCCGTGCGGGCCGTTGACAGCAAAAATGCTGCGGTGCAAAATCGCGGGAACTTGGCACCCGTGTGTGCGGGATCCGCTTGGCTGATTCCGGCTACGCAGCGGGGAGCCCAGGCCACATAATCGCAGTTAAAGGCCGCGCAGACCAGAGCGCCGGCGACAACAGAGGGGAGTTCGATGTCCGGGACCACGGAGCAGCAGACCGCGGCGATGCAGGAGATGCTGAAAAGAGGGCAGGCATTCGCCAACCAGTTCTTCGAATTTCTCGGCAAGCAGGGCGGCATGCTGCAGTCGGTGCCGGTTCCGCCGGCCTTTCCCCAGCCGGAGGCGCAGAAGTTCGCGCAGTTGCAGCAGCAGTTCGTCGAGCGCCACACCCAGTTGTGGTCCGCGATCATGCAGCACAAGGAGCAAGGGCCGGCCCCGGCCGTGGCGAAGCCCGAACCGGGCGACCGCCGTTTCAATGCGCCGGAATGGTCGGAAAGCAGCTATTTCGATTTCCTGCGCCAGTCCTACCTGATCAATGCGCAGTTCCTCAGCCAGATGGCGGCGGAACTGCCGATTCCCGACGAGCGTGCCAAGTCACGCGTGCAGTTCCTGACGCGCCAGTACATCGATGCCATGGCGCCATCCAATTTTGCGGCGACCAATCCGGAGTTCGTCAAGGCGGCGCTGGAATCGAACGGCGCGAGCATCACCCAGGGCATACGCAATCTGCTGGGCGATCTCGAAAAGGGTCGTATCTCGATGACCGACGATACCGCCTTCGAGATCGGCCGCAACATCGCGGTGACCGAGGGATCGGTGATCTACGAAAACCCGCTGATGCAGTTGATCCAGTATGCGCCGCTGACCGGCAAGGTGGCGAAGCGTCCGCTGCTGCTGGTACCGCCCTGCATCAACAAGTTTTACATCATGGATCTGCAGCCGGAGTCTTCGCTGGTGCGGTTCATGGTCGAGCAGGGCAATACGGTGTTCCTCATTTCATGGAAGAACGCCAAAGCGCCGGAGTCCGGCTACGGCTGGGACGACTACCTCGAACTCGGCCCGATCACTGCGCTGAACGTGGTGCGCGAGGTGACCGGCGAGGCGAAGCCGAACGCGCTCGGATTCTGCGTCGGCGGGACGATCCTGTCGTCTGCGCTGGCGGTGCTGCGCGCCCGCGGCGAGGATCCGGTGGCGAGCCTGACGCTGATGACGACGTTGCTGGATTTCGCCGATGCCGGCGAGCTCGGCTGCCTGGTGGACGAGGCCTCGGTCGCGACACGCGAGGCCACCATCGGCAAGGGCGGGCTGCTCAGCGGCCGCGAACTGGCGCAGGTGTTCTCCAGCCTGCGTGCCAATGACCTGATCTGGCAATACGTGGTCGGCAACTACCTCAAGGGCAAGAAGCCCGATGCGTTCGACCTGCTGTACTGGAACGCGGACAGCACCAATCTGCCGGGCCCGTTCCTCGCGTACTATTTGCGGCACATGTACTTGCAGAATGAATTGCGCCTCCCAGGGAAGCTGGAAATGCTCGGTGCCAAGGTTGATCTGGGCAAGGTTGACGTGCCGGCTTACCTGCTCGCGACACGCGAGGACCACATCGTGCCGTGGAAGTCGGCCTATCTGGTGCGCCAGTTGCTGGGCGGCGAATCGACGTTCGTGCTCGGCGCGTCGGGGCATATTGCCGGCGCGATCAACCCGGCCTCGAGAAACAAGCGCAGCTTCTGGACCGGCGACAGCGCGGCCAAGAATGGCGACGAGTGGCTGGAAACCGCTGCGGAGCAAAAAGGAAGCTGGTGGCTGCACTGGGCGAAGTGGCTGAGCCGCTTCGCGGATGGGGAGGTGCCGGCGCGCTCGCAGCTCGGCAATGCGCAGTATCGGCCGCTCGAAGCGGCACCGGGGCGTTACGTCAAGGAGAAGGTCTGACGGGAATTTCTGCGTGACGGCCCAAGGGGATGGCCGTTGAGGGACGCAGTCGCAATCCCCCAACAAGAAGGTGAGGAGACCAAGAATGGCAAGAGTGGCATTGGTAACGGGCGGCATGGGCGGCCTCGGCGAAGCGATCTGCATCAAGCTCGCCGCGCTGGGCTACAAGGTCGTGACGACGTATTCGCCGGGCAACAAGAACGCCGGCGATTGGCTGCAGACGATGAACAACATGGGATACGGCTTCAAGGCGTATCCCGCGGATGTGTCGGATTTCGACTCGTGCAAGGAGTGCGTCGCGAAGGTGGTGGCGGAAGTGGGGCCGGTGGACGTTCTCGTGAACAACGCGGGCATCACGCGCGACATGACCTTCAAGAAGATGACCAAGGCGGACTGGGACGCGGTGATCAAGACCAACCTCGACTCCTGCTTCAACATGACCAAGCAGGTGATGGACGGCATGGTGGAGCGCAAGTGGGGCCGCGTGATCAACGTTTCTTCGGTCAACGGGCAGAAGGGTGCGTTCGGACAGACCAACTACTCGGCGGCCAAGGCAGGCATGCACGGCTTCACCAAGGCGCTTGCGCTGGAAGTGGCCCGCAGTGGCGTGACGGTGAACACGATTTCGCCGGGGTACATCGGCACCAAGATGGTGATGGCGATTCCGCAGGAGATTCTCGACTCGAAGATCCTGCCGCAGATTCCCGTCACCCGTCTCGGCAAGCCGGAGGAAATTGCAGGACTCGTGGCCTACCTGTCTTCGGACGAGGCTGCATTTGTGACGGGCGCCAACATCTCGATCAACGGCGGCCAGCACATGTTCTAAGGGGCTCGCGCCCTGCGGATGCGCGTCGCGAGGCGCGCATCCGCACCCGCTTCAACCGCAAGGGGATCGGACGGGGCTGCGAGCGGGGGTAAGTTGTTAGCGTTCAATAAGGGAAGAAAGATGTCTAAGCGCGTGGCACTGGTGACCGGCGGAATGGGTGGTCTTGGAACGGCAATCTGCAAGTCGCTGGCGAAAGAGGGTTTTGTCGTCGTGGCGAACTGCCTGCCGGGTTTTCCGCAGAAGGATGAATGGCTGGCCAGGACCAAGGCCGAAGGTTTCGATTTTCACGCCGGTGAAGCCGACGTTGCCGACTACGATTCCTGCGCCGCGATGGTCAAGAAGATCGAAGCCGAACTCGGCCCGGTCGACGTGCTGGTGAACAACGCCGGCATCACGCGCGACGGCATGTTCCGCAAGATGGACCGCTCCCAGTGGGATGCGGTGATGTCGACCAACCTCGACAGCGTGTTCAACGTCACGCATCAGGTGCTGGCCGGCATGGCCGAGCGCGGCTGGGGCCGCGTGATCAACGTCTCCTCGGTCAATGGCGTCAAGGGCCAGTTCGGCCAGGCGAACTACTCTGCCGCAAAGGCCGGCATTCTCGGCTTCACCAAGGCGATCGCCCAGGAAGTCGCGAAGAAGGGCGTCACCGTCAACGCCATCTGCCCGGGCTACATCGGTACCGAGATGGTCATGGCGATCAAGGAGGAAGTGCGCGAGCAGATCGTCGCCCAGGTTCCGATGGCGCGCCTCGGCAAACCGGAGGAAATCGGCCATCTGTGCGCCTACCTCGCTTCCGATCTCGCCGGGTACATGACCGGCGCGACGCTGAACATCAACGGTGGACTGCACATGTGCTGAGCGCTGGATTGGCTTCCGCAAGGGAAACCCCTGACGAGTTCAGGGGTTTTTTTCTTGTATACTGTCCGGTAAGAGTCGAAGTCCATGCCGATTCCCGCCAACGGCACGAAAGAAGACTCATCCAGAGGGCGGACAGCCCGTTCGGGGGGAGGTTACGACAATGTCGAGTGCAGCGACCAGGAAGGAAAGTATGGCAGAGCAAAGCAAGTCCGATAACGTGCGGTTGATCAAGAAATATCCCAACCGGCGCCTGTACGACACGAAAACCAGCTCCTATATCACGCTGGCCGACGTCAAGGAACTCGTCCTTAAGACGGAAGACTTCCAGGTCGTCGATGCCAAGAGCGGCGAGGATCTGACGCGGTCGATCCTGCTGCAGATCATCCTCGACGAAGAAACCGGCGGCATGCCGATGTTCACCAGCGACCTGCTGTCGCAGATGATCCGCTTCTACGGCAATGCGATGCAGGGGATGATGGGAAAGTACCTGGAGAACAACATCACTGCCTTCACCGACATGCAGTCCAAGCTGCAGGATCAGGTGCGCAACATGTACGGCGACAACAACGGCATGAGCAAGGATCTGTGGACGCAGTTCCTGAATTTCCAGGGGCCGGCCATGCAAAGCATGATGGGCGCCTACATGGAGCAGTCCAAGAAGATGTTCATGCAGATGCAGGACCAGATCGAGAACCAGACGCGCACGCTGTTTTCGGGATTCCAGTTCCCCAACTTTCCGGGCCAGCCTGTCGCCAAGCCCGACGACAAGAAGGTCGAGCAGTAAGATGCGGGCGGCCACGATGGCCGCCTGTCCCGACCTGCCGAATCAAGTATGGCAAGACCCAAACCCGCCCCGCGGGTCGGATTCGTTTCCCTCGGCTGTCCCAAGGCACTCGTCGATTCCGAGAACATCCTGACCCGGCTGCGCGCCGAAGGTTACGAGATTGCGCCGTCCTATGACGGCGCTGATCTCGTCGTCGTCAACACCTGCGGCTTCATCGATGCAGCGGTCGAGGAATCGCTCGACGCCATAGGCGAAGCTCTCGCGGAAAACGGCAAGGTGGTCGTTACCGGCTGCCTTGGCGCCAAGGGCAATGTGGTGCGCGACGTGCATCCTTCGGTGCTCGCCGTGACAGGACCGCATGCGACCGAGGAGGTGATGGACGTCGTCCATGCGCACCTGCCGCGGCCGCACGACCCGTTCACGGACCTCGTTCCCCCGCAGGGCATCAAGCTGACGCCGCAGCATTACGCCTATCTCAAGATTTCCGAAGGCTGCAATCATCGCTGCAGCTTCTGCATCATCCCGTCGCTGCGTGGCGACCTGGCGTCGCGGCCGATCGGCGACGTGATGCGCGAGGCGGAGAGCCTCGTCGATGCCGGCGTGCGCGAATTGCTGGTGATTTCGCAGGACACCAGCGCCTACGGCGTGGACATCAAGTACCGCACCGGTTTCTGGGAAGGCCGTCCGCTCAAGACGCGCCTGACAGAACTGGCAACTGCGCTCGGCGAGCTCGACGTCTGGGTGCGGCTGCATTACGTTTATCCCTACCCACACGTCGATGAGCTGATTCCGCTCATGGCCGAGGGCAAGATCCTGCCTTATCTCGACGTGCCGTTCCAGCATGCGAATCCGCGCATCCTGAAGCTGATGAAGCGGCCGGCGAGCGCCGAGAACAACCTCGCCCGCATCAAGGCGTGGCGAGAGATTTGTCCGGACCTCACCATCCGCAGTACCTTCATTGCCGGTTTTCCGGGCGAAACCGAGCAGGAATTCGAGGAGCTGCTGCAGTTTCTCGAGGAAGCGCAACTCGATCGCGTGGGCTGTTTCGCCTACTCGCCGGTCGAAGGGGCGACGGCCAACGAACTGCCCGGTGCGCTCCCCGAAGAGGTGCGCGAGGAGCGCAAGGCACGCCTGATGGAAGTCCAGGAGGACATTTCGACACAGCGGCTCGAACGCAAGATCGGCCGCGAGATCACCGTCCTGATCGACGACATCGACGAGGAGGGTGCCTTGGCGCGCTCGGAGGGCGATGCGCCCGAAATCGACGGGCTGGTGATGATTCCCGAAGCCGAGGGGCTCGAGATCGGCGGCTTCTACCGCGTCCGTGTTACCGACTGCGATGTTCACGACCTCTATGCCGAGGTGATCGAGGAATGACGGCCCGTCGGCGCCTCGCGCCCGCGGCAGACTGAGCTGCTGCGTGTCGAACAGGCCGCGCATCGGCATTGCGCTGGGCAGCGGCTCGGCGCGCGGATGGGCGCACATCGGCGTTCTGCGCGCGCTGGCGGCCGAAGGCGTTGTTCCCAACCTGATTTGCGGCTGTTCGATCGGCAGCTTCGTCGGCGCCGCTTACGCAGACGGCGATCTCGATGCGCTCGAATCCTGGGTGACCGGTCTTACGCCGCAGGACGTTCTCGGATTGCTCGACGTGCGCCTGCGCAGCGGGCTGATCAAGGGCGACCGGCTGATGCGCTTCTTCTCCGAGCGTTTTGTCGGCCAGGACTTCGCCAGTCTCGCCATTCCTTTCGCCTGCGTGGCCACCGACCTTCAGACCGGGCGCGAGGTCTGGCTCGACAAGGGCAGCGTTGCCGACGCCGTGCGTGCCTCGATCGCGTTACCGGGATTGTTTGCGCCAGTACGGCGCGAGCGCAGGCTGCTGGTCGATGGCGGACTGGTCAATCCGGTGCCGGTTTCGTTGGCGCGCGCGATGGGAGCCGATGTCGTGATCGCGGTCGATCTCGGGTCGGACGTGGTCGGCCGCGCATGGCGCACGCCGGAAGCGCCCGCCGCCAACCAGAACGGAGGCAGTCGTGCGTCGTTGCGTTCGCTGTTCGGGTTCGGCGAGAACGGCCGCGCGGAGGGTGATGCAGACGATCTGCCTTCGATGGTCACCGTCCTCAGCAGCGCGATCCAGATCATGCAGGTGCGCATCGCGCGCAGCCGTCTGGCAGGCGAGCCGGCGGATGTGGTCATTGCGCCGCGCGTCGCGGGTCTCGGCCTGATGGACTACCACCGCGGTGCGGAAGCGATCACGGAAGGGCAGGACGCGGTAGCGCGCGTCCTGCCCGCGCTGCGCCACGTGCTGGAGATCTGATTGGTCGGGGGATGCGCCATGGAACGGAGCGCCTTTCTGGTACAACTGCGCGCATGCTTGGGCGATGCTGCGCTGATCGTCCGTCCGGAGGACATGGCGCCGCATCTGGTCGACTGGCGCGGGCGCTACCGGGGCAATGCAATCGCGGTGGTCCGTCCTTCCGATACGGCGGGCGTTGCGCGCGTCGTAGAGCTGTGTGCGCGCAATGCAGTCCCGATCGTCCCGCAGGGCGGCAATACCGGTCTGGTTGGCGGCGGAACGCCCCTAGTTGAAGGGTGCGAGATCGTACTCGGCCTTTCGCGCATGAACCGCATACGCGATATCGATGCGGCAAATTCGACGCTCACGGCTGAAGCGGGCTGTCTGCTGCAACAGGTGCAGGCGGCGGCCGAGGTGGTCGACCGGATGTTTCCGCTGTCACTTGCCGCGCAGGGTAGTTGCGAGATAGGGGGAAACCTGTCGACCAATGCCGGTGGCGTGCACGTCCTGCGCTACGGAAACATGCGCGATCAGGTGCTCGGGCTGGAAGTGGTGCTTCCGGACGGCCGCATCTGGCACGGCTTGCGGGGCTTGCGCAAGGACAACACCGGCTATGACCTCAAGCAGCTGTTCATTGGCGCGGAAGGCACACTGGGCATCATCACTGCGGCGGTCCTGAAGCTGCAACCGCGGCCGAAAGTCAGTCATGTGTGCTGGCTTGCGCTCGACAGCGCATCGCATGCCATCGAACTCCTGTCCCGGCTGCGGAGCCGCTTCGGCGATCGGATCAGCGCGTTCGAGATCGTGGCCGACTCGGCGCTCTCGCTGGTGCTGAAGCACATGCCGGGCGCGCGCGACCCGCTTTCGACTGCGGCGCCCTGGTATGCACTGGTCGAGTTTTCCGACTGCTTCGAAGGCTACGACCTCGCGGGCGTCATCGAGCGCGAGTTCTCCGGCCTGCTCGAAGCCGGATTCCTGACCGATGCGACGATGGCGCAAAACCTCGCGCAGGCCCAGGCAATCTGGGGCTTGCGTGAGAACATCTCCGAGGCGCAAAAGATCGAAGGCATAAGCATCAAGCACGACATCTCGGTCCCGGTGAGCAGCGTGGCGCGCTTCCTGGAGCTTGCCGACAGTGCGTTGCGCGCGACCTTCCCCGACGTGCGTATCGTCGCATTCGGCCATGCAGGCGACGGCAATCTGCACTACAACCTGTCGAAGCCGGACGCCGCGAGCAATGCCGAGTTCATTGCACAGACGCCGGCCGTCAATCGCATCGTGCATGACATCGTCGATCGACTTGGGGGGTCGATTTCGGCCGAGCATGGCATCGGACAACTCAAGCGCGACGAACTGCTGCGCTACAAATCGCCGCTGGAAATCGAACTGATGCGCCGCATTCGCGGGGCACTCGACCCCGAAAATCTGCTCAATCGCGGAAAGCTGGTTTGACGAACGAAAACATGAGGCGCAATGCAGCAATTTTGTTTACAAGCTCGATAACAGTGCCTATAATTCGGCCTCCTTCGTCGGGGGTATAGCTCAGCTGGGAGAGCGCTTGCATGGCATGCAAGAGGTCCGCGGTTCGATCCCGCGTACCTCCACCAACGAAAGACAAGTTTTGCAGTATCCGGGTCCCCATCGTCTAGAGGCCTAGGACATCGCCCTTTCACGGCGGTAACCGGGGTTCGAATCCCCGTGGGGACGCCAGCATCAAGGGCGTTGATTGCAGTCAGTGTCCAGCAGTATTTTGGAGCGGTAGTTCAGTTGGTTAGAATACCGGCCTGTCACGCCGGGGGTCGCGGGTTCGAGTCCCGTCCGCTCCGCCAAATTCGAAGGGCCTGTCGCAAGACGGGCCCTTCGTCTTTTAGGCCGCCGTTCGGCATGAACCTCCATTGCGATTCGTACTGACGGGGTGAGCCGGATGACTGTCGCCTTGCCGACATTTTCTGCGTGATCGGCTCTCGCGCGGGCGATGCCGCCTATCCCGTCGTCTGGCCTGGCATTCGTTTAGCGATCACGGTGCGCACCAATGCGATGTGTTCTCGCAGCGTGTACATCTCGTTCTGGAAGGCGAGCGGCAACGAGCGGCGGAACGCGCGGTCCTCGATCGAATCCAGGCGCTCGAGGAAGCCGGCGAGATTTTGTCCGTCCTCGCAAGCGCGCATCTCCTGTTCGAGAAACTTCAGTTCTCCATACCAGCGATATATGCGCCGGCGTATCCTCCATGCATAGATCGAGGGCATTACGCGCATCATCGGCAGCGCGATGGCGAAGATCGGCAGAATCAGGAAGATCAGGCGGTCGACCAGCACGGCGGCCCAGAACGGCAGGTAACGTTGCAGGAATGGCGGCCCCGACTTGTAGTAGCGCAGCGCCTCGGAGGCCAGCGGATAGTCGCCGTCGCGCGGTGCCGGGAACTCCCGCGCCCGATGGAACGGCCCGGCACCGTTGTGCACTTCGGTAGCCGCCTGAAGCAGCAGATTGATCAATGCCGGGTGCATGTCGTCGCGCGCAACCAGCGTTGCAGTTGGCGCAAACAGCTGCGTATTCTGGCGCGGGTATTCATGCACCAGGTCCATCGATCCCTGGGGCAGTGTCAGTGCGGTCAGGAACGGAAAGCGGCGCGAGTAGGCGTCGGCAATCGCGAAGCTCATCAGCTTGATGTCCGGATTCTGGATCAGCTTCTGGATCACCGTGGATTCCGGTGCGGCGACGAAGATCGCCGCATCGAGCCTGCCGGCAAGCAGGGCGTCGCCCGCCTGCTCGCCACCGAGCGGCGAGAGCGTCAGCATGTCGGGCGACAACTGGTTCGCCGCGAGCAGCATGTCGGCGAGGGCGCGCGTACCCGATCCCGCCGGGCCTACCGCGACGTGCATCGATACCAGCTGGATCAGCCGGTCGAGCGTGGCCTCGCTACGGTAGAACACCCAGACCGGTTCGTGGAACAGGCTGCCGAGCGATACCAGCGGGTCGTTCTCGTCGGCTTTGGCCAGGCCGGTCTGAACGAACGCGACGTCGACATCCTGCGCCGGATCCTTCAGACGCTGCAAATTCTCGAGGGCGCCACTCGAAGAGCGCAATTCGAGCCGGACACCGCGCTGTTCGAGCAGCGCCTTGTAGCGCAGCGCGAATGCGTGATATGCCCCATCGGTCGTTCCGGTCGACAGGACGATCGTATCGGGTGGCAGCGGGCGCGCGAAATGGAGCATGATCCATACGCACAGCGCAACCGCAGCCAGGATGGGCAAGGCAGCGATCAACAGATCGCGCGTGGACACCGCTTCGCCCGGAACGCGACGCAACCACATACGCAGTCCTCGACATGGAACCGGACTGCATGGTGCCATGCCGGGCGACTCGTGCCAATCTGTGGCGATGGCGCATCGTGCGACTCGGCGCCATGCAGCAGGCTGGTAACATCGCATCAGGTGACACGGGGTTTCCGATCATCGAAACTGCGATGAGCCCGGCTGCCACCGGTCATCCATTCCGACTGGAGTCATACGCATGAACACGACCGAAGGCATGCAGGCACGTGTCGCTGCCGTCGCGCGCAAGCCGTTCGTTCGCCGCGGCGCAATCGCGATACTGGTGTTGATCGTCCTGTTCGGGCTGATCGGTTACTTCGTGCTGCCCGGGCTGATCAAGTCGAAGGTCGAATCGCTGGTCGAGGAGAAGCTCGGGCGCAAGCTCGGCATCGAGGCGATCGAGATCAGCCCCTATTCGCTCGAAGCCACGGTGCGCGGCCTCAAGCTCAGCGAACGGGATGGCACCACCCCGTTCGTGGCCTTCGATGCGCTGCATGTCAACGTGCAGGCCGAGTCGATCTTCCGGCTGGCGCCGGTGGTGCGCGAGGTGAAGTTGAGCAGACCTTACGTGCATCTGGTGCGCGAGGACGGCACGCGCTTCAATTTCTCCGACATCATCGAGTTGATCAACAGCCAGCCGCCATCGGACGAACCGGCGCGGTTTTCGGTGAACAACATCGCAATCGAGGACGGCCGCATCGAATTCGATGATCGCCCCGAGAAGATCGTCCACACCGTGAGCGAACTGCAGATCGGCCTGCCGTTCGTCTCGAACCTGCCTTCGCACGTCGAAGTATTCGTCGAGCCGCTGCTTTCCGCCTCGATAAATGGCGCGTCGCTGCACATCGTCGGCAAGGCGCGACCGTTCCACGACACGATCGAAGCATCGGTCGATCTCGACCACGAGGGCATCGATCTCGCGCGCCTTGCCACCTACATTCCCTTCGAGCCCCGTTTCAAGCTGCCCAGTGCGAAGCTCGACTTGCACATCAACGCCAGCTTCGTGCAGCCCAAGGACATGGCGCCGCGCTTGATCGTCAAGGGCACGACAACCCTCAAGGCGCTCGAACTCACCGAGCTTGACGGCAAGCCGCTGATCAAGCTGCCGCAACTCGACCTTGCCCTGAGCCAGGCCGATGTCTTTGCCGCACAGGTGGATGTCGGGCGCATCGCCCTTGCCGCGCCCGAGATCGACGTCCTCCGGCGCAAGGACGGCGGAATCAACCTGATGGCACTTGCTCCGCCGCCTGCAGGTGAGAAGGCGGCCTCGGGCGGGCAGTCCGCCAATGACGCGAACAAGCCTGCATCGAAGCAGGCGCTGCAACTGCGCGTCGGCGAGATCGTCGTAGACCGCGGGGTGGTCCGTTTCAGCGACGAGGTGCCGGCAAAGCCGTTCCGCACCGTGGTGGATCGCCTGGACGTTGCGCTGCGCAAGGTGTCGTTGCCCGGCAGCGAACCGGCATCGGTTGAGGTGACGGTGCATACCGAGGCCGGCGAAACGATACGCCATGGCGGCGAATTCACGCTGCAGCCGCTTGCGGCAAACGGCGAGGTCGAGTTGGACGGGGTGCAGCTGTCGCGCTATGTGCCGCACTACGTGCCGGTGTTCGCCGGAGAGGTGGAGAAGGGGGCACTTGGGGCCAAGGCAAGGTATGCGTTCTCGATGCCCGAGGGGCAGGTCCGGCTCTCGATCAACGATGCCGCGCTGACGCTCGCAGACCTCGCGCTGCGCCTGCCCGGCGAGAAGCGCAGCGTGGTCGGCATCGAAACGCTCGCGGTTTCGCAGACGACGGTCGATCTTGCGAAACGCCAGGTGCAGGTCGGCGATGTCAGCTCGAAGAACGCGAGGTTTGCGGTGGTGCGCGGCAAGGACGGCGCGATCAACCTCGCACATTTCCTGGCCAAGCCGGCAGCGCCGCCGCCAGGATCGCCGGTCGAGGCGCCCGCGGCCGACAAGCCGGACGCGCCGTTCGTGGTCGGCGTGTCGCGTGTCGCCCTGGAGCGCTGGTCCGCGCGCATCGAGGACCAGACCATGTCGCCGGCGATCGTCACCACGATCGATCCGCTTTCGCTGCAGGTGGCGGATTATTCGACCGAAACGGGCAATCGCGCCAAAATCGATCTCAAGGCGCAGGTGAACAAGAAGGGGCAGCTCGCGGCCAGCGGCACGGCCGGCGCAGCGCCGCTGCATGCGAACTTGAAGCTCGATGTCAAGGGCGTTGATCTGCTGCCCGGCCAACCGTATTTCACGGACAAGGTGAATGTGCTTCTCACCAGCGCAGCGCTCACGACGCGCGGCACGCTTGCGCTGGATCAGGCGAAGGAAGGGACGCTCAAAGGCGGTTTCCGCGGCGAATTCGCGATCAACGACCTTGCCACGGTCGACAAGACCAACTCGAACGACTTCCTCAAATGGAGGTCGTTGTTCTTCGGCGGCGTGGAGGCGAAGCTCTCGCCGTTCGCACTGAGCATCGACCAGATCGCGTTGAGCGACTACTACTCGCGCATCATCCTGAGCCAGGACGGACGGCTGAACCTGCAGGACGTGATGCGCGGCGCGGATGGCGAGGCCAGGAGCGTGACGGACGCCGCCGTGCCTGCGGGTGATACGACCGGACAGGCGGAACAGGCTGGAAGGCCCGCCGGGAAACCGGCTGAGGCTGCACCGGCGGCATCCGCTTCGCCGTCGCAGCCGATGCCGCCGATCCGCATCGGCAAGCTCGTGCTGCAAGGCGGGCACGTCAACTTCACCGACAACTTCATCAAGCCCAATTACACAGCCGATCTCAAGGAACTCGGCGGTTCGGTGACCGGGCTGTCGTCGGATGCGTCCACCACGGCGGATGTGGACCTGCGCGGCCAGGTGAACAACGCGCCGCTCAACATCGTCGGCAAGGTCAATCCGCTCTCCGGGGAGCTTGCACTCGACCTCAAGGCGGACGTCAAGGGGATGGAACTCGCCCCGCTCAGTCCGTATTCCGGCAAGTACGTCGGCTACGGCATCGAAAAGGGCAAGCTTTCCTTCGACGTCAATTACAAGATCCACAACCGCAAGCTGACGGCCGAGAACCGGCTGGTGCTGGATCAGCTCACCTTCGGCGAGAAGATCGACAGCCCGACTGCCACCAAGCTGCCGGTACAACTCGCCGTGGCACTGTTGCGAGACCGCAACGGCGTCATCGACATCAACCTGCCGATCGGCGGTTCGCTCGACGATCCGCAGTTCTCGGTGGGCGGCATCATCGTCAAGGTGCTGATCAACGTCATCACCAAGGCGATCACGGCCCCGTTCGCGCTGCTCGGTTCGCTGTTCGGTGGCGGCGAGGAGCTTTCGCATGTGGACTTCGACGCGGGCCTTGCCACGATTGCGCCAGCGGGCGAGGGCAAGCTGAAGTCGCTGGCCAAGGCGCTGGCGGACCGGCCGGCGCTCAAACTGGAAATCACCGGCCGCGTCGATCCGGAAACCGACCGTGAAGGACTGCGTCGCGCCAGCATCGATCGCAAGGTTCGCGCGCTCAAACTCAACGACTTGGTGAAGAAGGGCGAATCGGTCGATCCGGCCAGCATCGCCGTGGCGCCCGAGGAGTACCCTGTGCTGCTCAAGCGCGTCTACAAGGATGAGAAGTTTCCCAAGCCGCGCAACGCCGTGGGGCTGACCAAGGATCTGCCGGTGGAGGAAATGGAAAAATTGATGATCACCAATGCGCAGGTGAGCGACGACGACATGGTGGGACTCGGCAACCAGCGTGCCCAGGTGGTGAAGGACTGGCTGCTCAAGAACGGCGGGGTGGCGCAGGACCGCGTTTTCCTGCTCGCCGCCAAGGTGGGCGGTTCACCCGCGAAGGCTGGCGCGACCGAGGAAGGCAAGGAAGCCAAACCCGAAAGCGGCAAGGCCAAGGCGAGCCGGGTCGATTTTTCGCTCAAGTAGTACCTGCCTGGGGGGCGCATGGATAGGCGAGCGGCGGGCATGCCTGCCTGAAACCCGCGTGGATATTGGCATGGCGGGGTGGCACGCCCGAGTGCGCCATTCCGTGCGCCTTCCGGGCCTATCTGTCAGTGCTTCCGGCGAACCACGTTTGCATCAACGCCGTCTCGCGCTCGGCGATGGTCGCGAGAAATGCGTCGGCCTTGCCCATGTGCTTGAAGGCGCTGAAGCCGCGCTCGAGAAAGTCGTGCAGTTCGCCGAGGCCGGCGAGGTGGGCAGGGCCGCGCATCGCGCGCAGCAGGCCGCTCAAAAGCGGCATGCGCGTGAGTCCGGCGAGCGCGGCGCCGATTTCGCCGATGCGCCCGATCTGCTCCTCGCGCTGCGCCGGGTTGGCACAGGCGCGGTAGGCGGCAGCATAGGCCTCGTCGTCGATCTGTCGCATGCGTCCGTTCCTGCGCAGCGCCGCGATCATCGCGCTGTCGAGTTCTTCCGACAAGGCATCCAGCCCCACTGCGAGCGCGATCGTATGCAGCGCTGACGGTGGCAGCATGCGCGTCATCAGAGGAATGATGCGTTCGACTTCTTCGTCGCGCTTGCTGAAATCCTTCGGTCCATACAGGTCGTCGAGAAAGAAGCGTGCCGCCGGGCCATAGCGTGGGCTGTCGAGCAGGTCGCGATGCGTTCGCGCCAGGCGCAGCGCTTGCCACTCGCGCAGGCGCATGCGATCTGCGTGGTCGCTGGCAGCCGCGGCGGCGGCGGCGCGCAGCCCCTTGGCCCGCTGCACGTTGTCGCGCAGAAGCGTGGCGTAGCGCAGTTTGTCGTCGTTCATGTCGGTTCGTTTCGGTTGTCGTCCGGTTCGCCGATGCCAGTCTAGACAGGCGCAAGGCACACGTACAGCGTGCCACGTCGCGCGCATGGCATCGAACTCTGGCGGGCTGATTAGAGGCTCGCGCCTAACGGCCTGTCGCGTCATCCGCTATTCTGCAATCAGCCAGCACCCGGGAGCGAGGAGACGGCATGGCAGACAATCGGTTTCCGGGCGGCAGCGCGTTCGATGGCGAGCTCGGGCGCATGTTCGCCCAATTGAAGGCCGCAGCGGCGGCGGATCCATGGCCGAGCTACGCGACGCGCCGTGCGCGCCTGGTGGCGCTGGAGCGGCTGTTGCGAGACAACGCGGCGCGCATCGAAGCGGCCATCGACGCCGACTTCGGGCATCGCTCCGCGCACGAGACGCGGCTGCTCGAAATGTTCCCGAGCCTCGAAGGTATCCGTCATGCGCGGCGCAACCTGCGGCGCTGGATGCGTCCCGAGCGCCGGCCGACCGGCCGCTGGTTCCTGCCGGGGCGTTCCTCCATCGTGCCGCAGCCGCTAGGCGTGGCGGGCATCATCGTGCCCTGGAATTACCCCCTGTTCCTTGCCGCCGGCCCGATGGTCGGGGCGCTGGCCGCGGGCAACCGGGTGGCGCTCAAGACATCCGAATTCACGCCGCGCTTCGGCGCGCTGTTCCGCGAACTCGTCGCAAAGCATCTCGGCGACGACGTCGCAGTGGTCGTCGAAGGTGACGCCGAGGTGGGCCGCACCTTCTCCGGCCTGCCTTTCGATCACCTGTTGTTCACCGGGTCGACGGCGGTGGGGCATCACGTCATGCGTGCAGCGGCCGACAACCTGACGCCGGTTACGCTGGAACTCGGCGGCAAATCGCCTGCCATCGTGGCGCCGGGCTACCCGCTGGAACGCGCGGCGGAGCGCATCGTCGTCGGCAAGACCATGAATGCCGGCCAGACCTGCATCGCACCCGACTATGCGCTGGTCCCGAAGGGCGCGGAGCAGGGCTTCGTCGCGGCATTGCGCGCGACGGTCGATGCGCTGTATCCCGATCTCGTGGCCACGCCCGACTATACGCACGTCATCAACGAACGCCATTTCGCGCGGCTCGCCGGATACATCGACGAGGCGGCGGCGGCAGGCGTATCGCTCGTGCCGCTCTCGGGCAGCATGCAGCGGCCGGATGCAGCGACACGGCGCATGCCGCCGCTGGCGTTGATCAACCCGCCGGATGAGCTGGCGGTCATGCGCGACGAGATCTTCGGGCCACTGTTGCCGGTGATCGGCTATGACACGCTCGACGAGGCGATCCGCTTTGTGAATGCGCGGCCGCGGCCGCTCGCGCTGTATTACTTCGACGAGCAGGGTGCGCGCATCGAACGCATGCTGCAGCTCACGCACGCGGGCGGGGTGACGCTCAACGACACCATCCTGCACATCGCCCAGGACGAACTGCCCTTCGGCGGTGTCGGCGCAAGCGGCATGGGTGCATATCACGGCAAGGCCGGGTTCGACACGTTCTCCAAGCTGAAACCGGTGTTCAGGCAGTCGCGCCTCAACGGGCTGGGCATGTTCAAGCCGCCGTACGGGCATTTGTTCGATCGCCTCGTCGCGATGCTGATGCGCGGATGATCGGGCGGCGCACATTCCTCAAGGTCGGCCTCGCGGGCGGCGTCGTGCTCGGCGCGGGCGGCATCTGGTACGCGGCGACGCGCGAGGCCGTGGCGCAGGGCAGGCTCGATCGCGCGACACGCGCGATGTTCGCCGCGATCGCGCCGGTGATCCTTGCCGGCGTCGCACTGCCGGAGCCGGCCACCACGGAGGACGTCGTCGCCGGCGTGGAAACCGCATTCGGCGGCTTGTCCGCCGCCGCACAGACGGAACTTGGCGAACTGTTCGGGCTGCTCTCGTTCCCCCCGACGCGCTACGTGCTGACCGGCGTCGCGGATTGGGGGCGGGTGTCGCAAGCCGATATTGCACGGTTCCTGGAATCATGGCGACGCCATCGCCTGTCGTTGTTGCGTGGCGCGTATGCCGCCCTGCACGACCTGGTGCTCGGAGCGTGGTATGCGCGGCCCGATAGCTGGGAGGCGATCGGCTACCCGGGACCGCCGGAGGTGAAATGACGAGTCCGATCGAGATCCACGTTCCAGCGTTTGCGCGGGGTGCAGGACGATGAGCATTGACGACCCGATGCGCGAGGGCATTGCCGCCGGTTGGAAGGTCATCGATGCCTCGACGCTCGATGCGCCGCGCACTATCGAGGTCGACGTGGTGATCGTCGGCAGCGGTGCGGGGGGCGGCATCGCGGCCGAGATCATGACCACCGCCGGGCTGAACGTTGCGCTCGTGGAGGAGGGGCCGCTCAGGACGACGCACGACTTCCGCATGCGGGAGGCGGAGGCCTATCCGCAGCTCTACCAGGAGTCCGCCGCGCGCAAGACGCGCGACAAGGCGATCAACATCATGCAGGGGCGCTGCGTCGGCGGATCGACCACGGTGAACTGGACCTCGAGCTTCCGCACGCCGCCGGCCACGCTGGCGTTCTGGCGCGAGCGTTTCGGCCTCGCCGACTACACGCCGGAAGCATTGCAGCCCTGGTTCGAGATGGTGGAGCGCCGGCTGGGCATCGGCCCATGGGAGCGCGCGCCCAACGCCAACAACAGCTTGCTGCAGAAGGGCGCACAGGCGCTCGGGATCGAAGTCGGCGCGATACGGCGCAACGTGCGCAAGTGCTGGAACCTTGGTTACTGCGGCATGGGCTGTCCGACCGGCGCCAAGCAGTCGATGCTGGTCACGACCCTGCCCGCGGCACTGGGTCGTGGCGCAACGCTGATACACCACCTGCGCGCGCAACGGCTCGCGATGCGCAACGACCATGTCGAGGCACTCGAATGCACCGCCATGGAGACAGACGGGGTGCGCGAGCGCACCGTCGGCGTGACGCTGCGCGCGCGCCATTTCGTGCTCGCGGCCGGCGCGATCGGCACCCCTGCGTTGCTGCTGCGATCGCAGGCGCCCGACCCGCGACAACTGGCCGGTGCGCGGACCTTCCTGCACCCGACGGTGGTGGTGGCCGGCCGCTTCGAGAAGCCGGTGCATGGGCACAGCGGGGCGCCGCAATCGCTCTATACCGATCATTTTCTGACGCAGTACCCGATCGACGGACCGCTGGGTTTCAAGCTCGAGGTGCCGCCCCTGCACCCGGTGCTGTTCTCCACCACGCTGCAGGGCTTCGGCAGCGAGCATGCAGATGCCATGGAGGCGTTCACGCGTACCCATGCCCAGCTCGCCCTGATCCGCGATGGCTTCCACGCGGAGAGCCGTGGCGGTCGCGTCGTGCTGCGCGCGGATCGGACACCGCTGCTCGACTATCCGTTGAACGCGCCGATCCTGGAGGCGGCGCGACGCGCCTTGCTCGCGATGGCCGAGATCCAGTTCGCCGCCGGCGCGCAGCGCGTACACGCAGTCCATGAAGACTGCAGGGGCTATGCAAGCTGGGCCGAGGCGCGTGCTGGCATCGAGGCGCTGGCGATGGCGCCGCTACTGCTGCGCGTAGTGTCGGCGCACGTCATGGGCGGCGTGGCAATGAGCGCGGATCCCGCGACGGGATTGACACGTCCGGACGGCGGGCATGCCCACCTCGACAACCTGTCGATCTTCGACGGCTCGGTGTTCCCGACCAGCATCGGCGCCAATCCGCAGCTTTCGATCTATGGCATCACCGCGCGCAATGCGAGCAATTTGACAACTCGCCTCACCGGACGGGCTGCGCCTCCGCTAGCATAGGAGGATGCTTGCCCGTGTCCTCACGTCAATCCTGTTCCTCGAAGTTTTTGTTTACTCCGGCTTTGCCGTGGCACGCGTGGTGCTGGGCAAGTGGGCGCCGGGGTTCGCGATCCTGTTCATACTCGGCATGCCGGTGCTGGTGCGCGGGCTGATCACCCTGGCCAGTTTCATGCTGGCCTGGCTGTGGCGTTCGCCGCGTCCGGCGTCGGGGCGGATTGGATTGTTGTCTGCTGTGGCGCTTTTCCTGCGTGAATGGGCCGGCACGAGTTTCGTGTTCGGATTCGGCCAGGCATTCGAGAACGTGTTCGTCGCATCGGACCGCCTGCCGCAGGTGGCGCGCGACGAGGTTCCGTTGCTGTTGGTCCATGGCTACTGCTGCAATCGCGGCGCCTGGTGGTGGATGAAGCCGAGGCTGGAGCGCGCGGGATTCGTCGTCGCCACTGTGAACCTGGAACCAGTGCTCGGTGGAATCGACGACCACGCACAGCCGCTGTCCGAACGCATCGAGGAGATCTGCCGCGAAACCGGCGCGCCGCGCGTCGCGCTGGTCTGCCACAGCATGGGCGGCCTCAGTGCGCGCGCCTACCTGCGCGCCTTCGGCAGCGATCGTGTGGCACGCATGATCACGATCGGGACACCGCATCGCGGCAGCCGACTTGCACGGCTCGGGCTCGGGCGCAATGCACGGCAGATGACACCGGGCAGCGAATGGATCGAACAGCTTGCTTCACAGCCTCAGGTGCCGCAAAGCGGCGTCGTTTCGATCTACAGCCTGCACGACAACCTGGTCGCGCCCCAGGACGGCGCCATACTCGAGGGCGCCGATTCGATACCCCTTGCCGGGCGGGGCCACATCGACTTGCTGCATTCGCGCGCCGTGCTCGATCGGGTGATCGACGCAATCGGCAGCCGCGCCGCGGCTGCCGCCGAGGCGACGGTCAGAAGTAGATCCCGCGCATCAGCTGCGTGAAGGCGAGCTGGTCCGCGTTGGGTGGCGGCAGCTTGCCTCCGTCCTTGCCGCCCTGTGCCGCATTCGAATCCGGGAACATGCGGAAGGTAGTGTTCATCACGATTTGCGCCACCTTCGGCGCCAGGGCATGCAGCACCTGCCCGGTGATGCCCAGGCGTGTCGCAATGCGTACGGGCTTGTAGATGATGGCCTGTACCACCAGGTCGGCGGCCTCTTCCGGCGTAAGCACCGGCACCTGATCGTAGAGCTTGGTCGGCGCGATCATCGGTGTCTTTACCAATGGCATGTTGATGGTGGTGAAATCGATGCCGCGATCGGCGAACTCGCTCGCCGCGCAGCGCGAGAAGGCGTCGAGCGCGGCCTTGGAGGCGACGTAGGCGGAGAAGCGGGGCGCGTTGGTCAGCACCCCGATCGAGCTGATGTTGATGATGTGGCCACGCCGCTTTTCCATCATCTTCGGCAGCAGGCCCATCGTGACGCGCAGCGCGCCGAAGTAGTTGAGCTGCATGACGCGCTCGAAGTCGTGGAAGCGGTCGAACGAGTTCTCGATCGCGCGGCGGATCGAGCGGCCGGCGTTGTTCACCAGGATGTCGACGCCGCCGAGTTCGTCGGTGATCTTCGTCACCATCTCGTCACACTGCGAAAAGTCGGCCAGGTCGGCCGAATAGATGTGAACCGTGAGGCCGAGTTCCTCGAACTCTTTTTTCGTCTGCGCGAGTTGCTCCACGTCGCGCGCGCAGATCGCCGTAATCGCCCCGGCCTCGGCCAGCTTCAGTGCGGTGGCCTTGCCGATGCCCGATGAACCGCCGGTCACCAGCACCACCTTGCCGCCGACCTGACCCTTGAGCGTGCGGTCGATGAACAGGTCTGGATCGAGGTGTCGCTCCCAGTAGTCCCACAGGCGCCACGCGTAGCTTTCCAGCGGCGGGATGTCGATGCCGGTACCCTTGAGGAGCTTCTGCGTTTCGCGACAGTCGAAGCGCGTCGGGTAGTTGACGAAATCGAGGATATCGTCGGGCAGCCCGAGGTCCTTCATGATTGCGTTGCGGATGCGTCGAACCGGGGTCAGCGCCAGCAGGCCCTTCTTCACGCTCCTCGGGATGAAGCCAAGCAGCGCGGCATTCACCCGCATCGCCATTGCCGGGGCATGGGCGGCGCGCGCGAACACGTTGAGCACATCGCCGACGCGCATCGGATGCGGGTCGGTGAGGTGGAAGCATTCGCCGTCGTGTCCCTTGAGGTGCGCGAGGTAGTCCATCGCGGCAACGACGTAATCGACCGGCACCATGTTGATGCGGCCGCCTTCGATGCCGATCGTCGGCACCCAGGGCGGCAGGATCTTGCGCATGCGCTGGATCAGTTTGAAGAAGTAGTACGGTCCGTCGATTTTGTCGATTTCGCCGGTGCGCGAATCGCCGACTACGACGCCCGGGCGATAGACGCGCCAGGGCACCTTGCACTCCTTGCGCACCACTTTTTCGGAATCGTGCTTGGTGCGGAAATAGGGATGCTCGAGGTTCTCCGCCTCGTCAAACATGTCTTCGCGGAAGATGCCCTCGAACAGGCCGGCGGCCGCGATCGAGCTGGTGTGGTGCAGGCAGCCGGCCTGCATTGCCATCGCGAATGCGACCACGTTGCGCGTGCCATCGACGTTGGCCCTCTGTTGCTCTTCCTCGCCGGCCTTGAGGTCATAGACCGCGGCGAGGTGGAACAGATGCTTGATCTTGCCCTTGAGCTTCTTGCGGTCTGCCGCGCTGATGCCGAGCTCCCTGGCGGTCAGGTCGCCGACGACCGGGATTGCGCGCGTCGCGTCGACGCCCCAGAACTCGAGCAGGTCGGGCACGCGTGGGAGGCTCGATTCCCGCGTCAGGAAATACACGGTTGCGGCCGGGCGCTCGAGCAGCTTGCGGACCAGTCGTTTGCCGATGAATCCCGTGGCACCGGTGACGAAGTAGATCATCTTTGGTCTCCTCCTTTGTCTCGTTCGAATTGTGGCGGGCGACGCGCGCCGGACGCGCGGGGCGGGCCGGTGCGAACTTGCAGTCGTCGCATGATACACACGCACGGCGGCGATTCGGAATGCGGGACGAATGTCGCCGCGCTTTAGTGTGCATGCTCTAGAAGTGCCTCCTACACTGAAGTCGTGGCAAGGAGAGGTCAAGTGGAATGCCGCACTGCAGCGTGACGTGTCCCGATGAGAGGAGCGGCTGCCGGGCAAAAAGTCGTGTATGTCATGATTCAGCGTAAGGAGAGATCCATGGTCAAGAAACTCGAGAAGCTCGCGTCTGCAGCCGGTGACAACCAGATGGCAGCGAACATTCGCGATTCCGCGCAACAGATCTGGTTGGCGGGATTGGGCGCTTTCGCAAAGGCGCAGGAAGGCGGTAGCAAGGTGTTTGAAACCTTGGTGAAGCGCGGTGAGGAATTGCAGTCGCGCACCAAGGAGGCGGCTGCCGAGAAGGTGACCGAGATGACCAGTCGTGCGACCGGAACGTGGGATCGGCTGGAGAAGGTCTTCGAGGATCGCGTGGCACGTGCGCTGCACAGCCTCGGGGTGCCGACCAAGCAGGACGTGCAGATGCTGACGCGTCGGGTGAAGGAACTGACCGAGGAAGTGCAGAAGCTTTCCGCCGCAGCAGGCGTCGAGTCTGGCGCTGAGGCGAAGCCGGCACCACGGCGTCGCGCAGCAGCCAAGTAAGGGGTGGCGATCATCCGCCGCCGGCAGATGGCCGTTCCGGGTTTCCCTCCCTCTCCGGAATGGTCGCGGTTCTCCGGCGGCGGACTTTTCTGTTCGCCCGAGGATGATGGGGACGTCGAATGACAACGCGAAGAAGGCCCCGAATCGGATTGGCGCTTGCCGGTGGCGGCCCGCTCGGGGCGGTTTATGAGCTTGGCGTACTGTCGGCGCTTGCCGAGAGCCTGCAGGGCATCGATCTCAACGAACTCGATGTCTATGTCGGCGTCAGTGCCGGGGGATTCATCGCTGCGGGTCTGGCGAACGGCGTTTCTGCGCGCAAGCTCACCGCCATGTTCGTCGAGAGCGAAACCGCAGATGAACCGCTGTCGCCGTCGATCCTGATGAAGCCGGCGCTGCGGGAGTATGCGCGGCGTGCGTCATCGATTCCGCCGCTGCTTTTGAATTCGGTCTGGCATTACGTCAGCAACCCGATGTCGGCGAATTTCTTCGAGTCGTTCCAGCGCCTGTCACGCGCGATTCCGACCGGGGTGTTCGACAACGCAAGCATCGAGCATTTCCTGACCCGGTTGTTCACCGCGCCAGGGCGAACCAACGATTTCCGCGAATTGCGACACAAGCTCTTTCTCGTCGCAACGAATCTCGATACCGGAGAGTCGGTGGCCTTTGGCACGCCGGGGCACGATGACATTCCGATATCGGCGGCGGTGCGTGCGAGTGCGGCATTGCCCGGATTGTTTCCGCCGGTCGAAATCGGCGATTCGTACTTTGTCGATGGCGCGCTCAAGAAGACGCTCCATGCGTCGGTTGCACTGGATCACGGCGCGGAACTCCTGCTCTGCATCAATCCGCTGGTGCCCTTCGACTCCCAACTGGCCGCCAGCCGCGGTGCGCCCCGTCGACGCAAGCTGGTCGAGGACGGCCTCCCGGTCGTCCTTGCGCAAACCTTCCGGGCGCTGATCCATTCGCGCATGCAGGCCGGCATGTCCAAGTACGAGAAGCAGTATCCGGGTGCCGACGTCGTGCTTTTCGAGCCGAACAGCGACGACGCCGACATGTTCTTCACCAACATGTTCAGCTATTCGAGCCGGCGGCGTCTTTCGGAGCACGCATACCAGAAGACCCGCCAGGAACTGCTGCGGCGCTACGACGAGTTGCAGCCGATCCTCGCGCGCCACGGGGTGTCGATCCGGCTCGACGTGTTGCGCGATCGCGATCGGCAGTTGCTCGGGGTGAGCCGCCGTCATCGGCGTGCGCCCATGCAGGTGATGGACGCGACACGCAGCCTCGAGGCGACATTGGATCAGCTCGAGGCCTGTTTATCGCTGCGCCGCGGACCGAAGAAGCAGGCGGCGTAAGTTGCAACCCGCGCTGCGGCGCAGTGCGGACCAGGATGCGTCACGCCCTGCGCCGGTGCTATGCTGGCGTCAGATCCAAATCCGACAAGCGGAAGCGATGGAGCACAAGCCCAAGCGCCGGACGCGCGAACGCATCCTCGAGACCAGCCTGCGCCTGTTCAACGAATTCGGCGAGCCCAACGTCACCACCGGGCTGATCGCCGACGACATGAACATCAGCCCCGGCAATCTCTACTACCACTATCGCAACAAGGACGAGATCATCAATGCGATCTTCGCCGAGTTCGAGGCGGAGATGACGCACACCCTGAGCGCGCCGACACATCGCGCGCCCGATTTCGAGGATGTCTGGCTGTTCCTGCACCTGTGCTTCGAGCTGATCTGGAAGTACCGCTTCCTGTACCGCGACCTCAACGACTTGCTGTCGCGCAACCGCCTGCTCGAAGTCCATTTCAAGCGCATCCTCGAACACTCCCGCAAGGTGGCGCTGCAGATCAGCGACGGACTCGTCGCGACCGGCCAGATGCGCGCCACGCTGGTCGAACGCCGTGCCATGGCGACCAACATCGTCGTCGTCGCAACCTACTGGCTGTCCTACGAATACGTGCGTGACCCGCGCCGTCGTGCGGACGAGGAGGCGCTGGCGCGCGGCGTGTTCCACGTGATGGCGCTTGCCGCGCCGTATCTGGTGGGCGATGCGCGGCACTTCTTCGAGAAGCTGGCCGAAAAGTATGTCGAGAACTGACAAGAGGAGGAGAGACGATGGCAAAGAAGGAAAGCTGGAAGAAATTTCCCCATGCCGACAAGGCCTACCAGTATGCGGGCGCGGCGTTGAAGAAGAACTGGGTGCGCCTGCACCAAGGCGATGCCGAGGCGTTTCCCGACGAGGCAGGACTGAAGGCGTTGGTCAAGGCCAATCCCGGCCTTGCCGAGTCAGCCGACGATCTCAAGGCCAGCGCCGAAGCATTGCAGGAGGCTTGGCGCCTCTACCACGCCGGCGAGTTCCAGAAGGCGCACGATGCAGGCCTGGAGGTCGGCATGCTCGGGTATACCGTCGCGAACAAGGCGGCCTGCATCTATGGGAATTATCTCGAAACTGCGGACACAAAGAAGCTCGCACTGTTCGAGGAGGTCACGCAGCGTTGCGAGGAACTGCAGGGAGCGGCACCCAAATGGGCCAACGCATGGTACTTCCATGCCTACGCGCTGGGACGCTACTCGCAGGGCATTTCGGTGGTCAAGGCGCTGGCACAGGGTCTTGGCGGCAAGATCAAGGACAGCCTGTCGAAGACGATCAAGCTCGAGTCCGGGCACAGCGATGCGCACATCGCGTTTGGCACCTATCACGCCGAGATCATCGACAAGGTGGGCGCGCTGCTTGGCGGCGCGACCTACGGCGCGAGCAAGGACGAAGGCGTCAAGCACTTCAAGCAGGCGCTGAAACTCAACCCGGAGTCGGCCATCGCACGCATCGAGTATGCGAACGGAATGGTGATGATGTTCGGCAAGGGCAGGCTCGACGAAGCCGGGGCGTTGTACGAAGAAGCGGCGCAGTGCGAGCCGCTGGATGCGATGGAGCGACTGGACGTCGAGCTGGCGAAGTCCGAACTCGAAGATTGAGACGCCTGGAGATTGATCGACGAAACGCCAGCGAGAAATTGATCGCAGTCAAGGTAACGTGGCGACGCGGTGCCTAGGTTGAGGCTTCTTACGACCCTCGGATCGCGTTGTCGCTGGATTGGAAGTGCCGTTGCCGGGGCAACCGGGCCCCGGCGTGTCACGGCGCGAACGCTTTCCGACAGCTTGCGGCGGAACTTCGACATGCCGGAACCCGGTATCCATGAAGTGCTCGGGCGCTTGCCGCTGCTGCGCGGCATCGAACCATGCGTACTGCGCACGCTTGCCGGAGCGGCGCGGCTCGTCGAGCTAGGCCCGCACGAGGTGCTGTTCCGTGCCGGCGAGCCGATGCATGACGTGCATGTGCTGGTCTCGGGATCGATCAAGCGCGCGGTGCATGTCGACGGCAACGTGGAAAAAGTCGTCGAACTCGCCGTCACGCCGCAACTGATCGACTTGGCGGAAGCCTTTCATTCGCCGGATCGCGTCAGCTTCGCCGAGGCGCTCTCCAAGTCGAAGGTCCTGGCGATCGATGCCGGCGTCTTCCGCATGGCGGTGCTCGAGAACCCCGAACTGTCGGCGCGCGTCATACGGGCGCTCGCCGCGCGCCAGGCCGAGATCGAGCGCGAGGTGCTGAGCCATCCGGGCTTGCCGGTATCGCGGCGTGTGCTCGAATACCTGGTCGACCTTGCGGGAGATCGCCTGCCGCTCGCCGGCGAAACGACCGTGATGCTGCGCCCGACCAAGCAGGCGATTGCCGCGCGCATCGGGATTTCGCCCGAAACACTGTCGCGCGCGCTGAACGAACTGTCGGAAGCCGGGTTGATTGTCGTCGAGCGCAGCACCGTGCATATCCAGAACGCGGCGCTCGCCGGGCGGATCGAGCGCCGGCAGGGCGACGCAGCGCGCACGGATGCGGCGGGGCAGCCGGCAAAGGCACGCCCCTACGGCAGCGCGGCGGCAGCCCTGATCAATGCCTGCGGCCGGCAGCGTATGTGGTCGCAGCGGCTGGCGATCGCGTGGATCCTGCTGGGCCGGCACATCACGCCCGGCGATGCGAGGGGCGTGCTGCGACGCACGACGGCGCAATTCGAACGCAACCTGGCACGCCTCGACGGGCTGGGGCTGAAGGGCGTACTGCTGGAAGGTCTGCAGCGCTTGCACGAGCAGTGGGATGCATTCCGCCAGGCGATCTTCGATGCCGAGCCGGCAATCGACCGCGCCGGCAGCGTATTTGCGCTCAGCGAGTTCCTGTTGCACGCGGCGGACCAACTGACGCTGCGCGCGGAGGAAGCCTGCGGCACGCCGGAAGCGCACCGCATCAATGTGGCGGGGCGCAACCGCATGCTGTCGCAGCGCATGACCAAGCAGTTCCTGTTCTGCAACTGGGGCGTCGACCCCGCCCGCGCGCGGCGCAGCCTGGAAGACGCACGCAACGAGTTTCTCGCCAACCTGCAGGAGCTGAGGGAGGCGAGCGGCGCGGTGCCCGAACTTGCTGCGCAACTCGATGAAGTCGACGTGCATTGGAACGTTTTCCGCGACGAAATTTCGCGTCTGCCTTCGGCCACTGCCGGTGTGCGGCAGATCAGGCCCGTGCTCGACGCCAGCGAGCGGCTTCTGCGCCACGTCGACACCACCGTAAGGTTGTACGAGCGGCTTGCCGATTGACACGTCCGACACGTCCGCGGCGGGCGCTTCTGTGCGCCGCGGAACATCGTTGTGGGCCGCAGCTGTCCCGGTGACAAGCCGCGGTGGCGGGCAGATGTACACTGAGATTTTGCAGGAGGCGTCCGATGCAGATCGAAGGCTTCGAGCGCAGAACGGTCGATACCGAGGGTGCGGCGATCCATCTCGAGCACGGCGGCGAGGGGCCGCCCCTGCTCCTGCTGCATGGCTATCCGCAGACGCACCTGATCTGGCATCGGGTTGCGCCGCATCTGGCGCAACATTTTCACGTGATCTGTCCGGACCTGCGCGGCTATGGCGACAGCGCCAAGCCACCGGGCGGCACGGACCATGCGGCGTACTCGAAGCGTGCCATGGCGCAAGACATGGCGGATGTGATCGATGCGTTCGGCTACACGAGCTGTCTTGTCGCCGGGCACGATCGCGGTGCACGTGTCGCACACCGCATGGCACTCGACAAGCCTGCCCTGGTCGAACGTTTGTGCGTGATGGACATCGCGCCCACGCTGTACATGTTCGCCCACACCGACCAGCAGTTCGCCACCGGCTACTACCACTGGTTCTTCCTGATACAGCCCGACGGTCTGCCCGAGCATCTGATCGGCGCAGACCCGGGTTATTACCTGCGCGAGAAGCTGCGGCGCTGGGCCGCCCCGGGTGCGGTGTTCGACCCGGCGGCGGTCGAGGACTACGTGCGCTGTTTCTCGTCCCCCGCCGCGATCCATGCGAGTTGCGAGGACTACCGCGCTGCCGCGACCATCGACCTGCAGCACGACACTGCCGATCGCGGACGCCGGATCGGGTGCCCGCTGCTCGCGCTGTGGGGTGCGCGCGGCTTCGTCAATCGCACCTATGACGTGCCCGGCGTGTGGCGCGACTATGCCGACAACGTGTCGGGCCGGGCGCTGGATTGCGGCCATTTCCTGCCTGAGGAGGCGCCCGACGCGGTATGCGAGGCGCTCGAAGCCTTCTTCGGGTCAGGGGTTTAACGCACTGTAACGCCGCCGATGCGTGGCCGGTGGCAACGTATCGTTTGCAGTACGGCAGATGCTCGCCTGTTTCACCATCATCATTTCCACGACAAGGAGACCGACATGGCAGGCTGGTTCGAACTCAACAAGAACGACAAGGGGCAGTTCAGCTTCGTGCTCAAGGCAGGCAACGATCAGGTAATCCTGCGCAGCGAGCAGTACGAGACCAAGGGCGCCGCCCAGAACGGCATCGCCTCGGTGCAGACCAACAGCCCCCAGGATGCGCGCTACGAGAAGAAGACCGCTGCCGACGGCAGACCCTACTTCAATCTCAAGGCCGGCAATCATCAGGTTATCGGCACCAGCCAGATGTACAGCAGCGAGACGGCGCGCGATGACGGCATTGCATCGGTCAAGGCCAACGGCCCGAGCACGACGATCAAGGACAACGCCTGATCGACACGGCGTCCGTCGCGGCGGATCAAGGCGGGCGCAATCCTTCGGCGTCAGGTGCGCTGCAAGGCGCATCCAGCGGTCATTTCCGGCAGGGCATGCCGCACAGGGGCGTGGACAGTCGGCCCTGGCGATGCCGTGCCCAAGGCCAAGCATCCATGCGGCCTCCAGGCTGGGTCATTCACGCGTGATCTCCTCGCCTGGTTCCGCGCCGGGCTTCTTCTTCAGCCGATAGCTCAGCTGCGGGCGCGTGATGCCGAGCAGGCGCGCGGCGCCGGCCAGATTGCCCTCGGCGCGCGCCACCGAGGCCTTGAGCAGCAGATCCTCGAGCGCGTCGAGCGACAGGCCGGCTCGTGTCCTCGCATCGATGTCGATCGACGGCAGGATTCGACTATTACTTTCGTGGAATGCGTTTCCTCCCATGAAGTGATATACGTCGATCAACTGGACAACATCAAAATCATCGGATCGCTTCCCGGATGGACCGCAGCGAGCGCTTCAACAAGATCCGGCTGGCGCTGGGGCAATCCCGCGTCGTGAGCTTCGAAGCGCTGCGCACCTCGCTCGAAGTGTCGCGCGCCACGCTGAACCGTGACCTTGCTTATCTGCGGGACCGTCTGAACGCCCCGATCGTGTTCGATCGCGATGCAGGCGGCTATCGGGTCAGCCGGTCCGATCCGGCCGCCGGCGGGCAGATCGAATTGCCGGGCCTCTGGTTCAACGCAGCCGAGATCCACGCGCTGCTCACCATGCAGCATCTGCTCGCCAACCTCGACCCGGGCGGGCTGCTGGCGCAGCACATCGAACCGCTGGTCGCGCGCCTGAATCAACTGCTTGGCAGCGGCGACGGCACAGCCGAAGAAATCCGCCGCCGCATCCTGATCGTCGGCCTCGGCAAGCGCGCGATCAGGCTCGAACACTTCGAGCGCGTCGGCTCCGCGCTGCTGCGGCGCAAGCGCCTGCTCATCGCCTATTACTCGCGCGGCCGCGGCGAACTCACCGAGCGCGAAATCTCGCCGCAGCGCCTCGTCCATTACCGCGAGAACTGGTATCTCGACGCCTGGTGCCACAAGCGGCGCGGCCTGCGCAACTTCGCCGTCGACTCGATCCGCCGCGCCCACATACTCGAAAAACCGGCGCGCGAAGTCACGCAGAGAACCATCGACGCCGCACTCGGCCCCGGCTACGGCATTTTCGCCGGCCGCCGCCTCAAGTGGGCGACGCTGCGCTTCACCCCCGAGCGCGCCCGCTGGGTCGCCGCCGAGCACTGGCACCCCAAACAGCGCGGCCGCTTCGAGGCCGACGGCCACTACCTGCTCGAGATTCCGTATGCGGATCATCGCGAGCTGCAGATGGACATCCTCAAGTACGGGGCGGAAGTCGAGGTGCTCGCGCCGCCGGAACTGCGCGAGCTGATCGCGACGCAAGTCGAAAAAGTGGGCCGGCTCTACTCACGGCCGGCGGCAGTATCACGCCATGAGACTGGAGGGGAATAGGCTTGCTCACAACAACCCGGATCGGATTACGCTTATTTCATGGAACCCACCGACGATATCCCGCTCGCGCACATTGGGCCTAACGGCGAGCCGCATCTGCTCGTCGACCATTTGCTTGCGGTGGCGCGAGGTGCGGGGGAGAAGGCAGCGCTCTTCAATGCCGAAAATTGGGGGCGGCTTGCCGGTATATGGCATGACCTCGGCAAATACCGCATAGGATTCAGGAAGTACATTCGGCAGGCCAACGACCCCGATGCGCATATCGAGGGCCGCGTGAGCGGAAGGGACAAAACGCATTCGGCTGCGGGCGCCATGTGGGCGCAACAACACCTGCGCGAGATCGCGGGCAAGCAGGGCGACGTTATCGCGCGGGTACTTGCTTATGTCATCGCTGGACACCACGCAGGACTGGACAACTGGGATGGCGGCCTCAAGGCAAGGTTGGCTGGCGAGGACAGCGCCAAGGAGTTCGATGATGCGATAGCCGGCGAGCCGGCCTCCGAAGTTTTGCGCCCAGACGTGCCTTTGCCGGATATGTCGCGAATACCGGTCGACGAGAAGACCGGCGTGCCCGGTAGTTTCGCGCTGTGGGTTCGCATGTTGTTTTCGGCGCTGGTCGATGCCGACTTTCTCGATACCGAAGCATTCATGAATGCCAGGCAGGCCGCTTCGCGTGAAGGCTTCGCCTCGATCGAACAGTTGCTGGAAGTTTTCGACACCCACATGCGACAGTTGTCCGTCGAGGCCGCGCCAACGTTGGTGAACCGTCTGCGCGCCGAAGTCCTGCACCAGTGTCGCGAAAAGGCCGAGTATGCGCCAGGGGTCTTCACGCTCACTGTGCCCACTGGTGGCGGCAAGACCTTGTCGAGTCTTGCATTCGCCTTGCGCCACGCCGCACGGCACCGCAAGCGACGGATCATCTATGCGATTCCGTACACCAGCATCATCGAACAGACAGCCGACATCTTTCGCGGCATTCTCGGCGAGGCCAACGTCGTCGAGCATCACAGCAACGCCGAGTCCGATCCGGCGCAGGAGACTTCGCGCTCGCGCCTGGCATGCGAGAACTGGGATGCGCCGCTGATCGTCACCACGAATGTGCAACTCTTCGAGAGTCTGTTCGCTCGCCGTACCTCGCGTTGCCGCAAGCTGCACAACCTCGTCGGCAGCGTCGTCGTGCTGGATGAGGCGCAACTGCTTCCCGTCGAGTTTCTACAGCCGGTAATCGATGTGCTGCGGCTACTGGTCAAGGATTACGGTGTCACCCTGCTGTTGTGTACCGCCACGCAGCCTGCGCTGACCTCGCAGCAGAGCTTCGATCCGCGTCGTGGTTTGCGCGGATTTGCGGCTGACCAAGTCACCGAAATCATCGACGACGTACCTGCGCTCTATGCGCTGCTCAAGCGTGTCGAGGTGTATCGCCCCGCGAGCCTGGAAGCCAAGCGCGACTGGCCAGATATCGCAGGCGAGATCGGTCTGCACGACGCGGTGCTCGCCATCGTCAATCGCCGGGCAGATGCGCGCGAGCTTTTCGGCTTACTTCGGGGGCGCAATCGCGAAGGTGTCTGGCATCTTTCTGCGCTCATGTGCCCGCAACATCGCAGCGACACGATCGCAGCCATCAAGAACGCGTTCGATGCGCGTCGAGAGGCACTCGCGCGCGGTGAGCTGTCCTATCCGGTGCGCGTCGTCAGCACCCAGTTGGTGGAAGCCGGCGTCGACATGGATTTCCCGGTGGTCTTCCGTGCCATGGCCGGCCTCGATTCGATTGCCCAGGCCGCGGGGCGGTGCAATCGGGAAGGGCGGCTGGAGCAGGGTCAGGTTCATGTATTCGTGCCGCCGAGCCTGCCGCCGCCGGGTTTGCTGCGGCAGGCCGAGAGCACCTGTCGCACGATATGGCACGGTGTTGCCGGCGATCCGCTGGACCTGCAGTTGTTCCCGCGATATTTCAGTCGGCTCTATGCAGACGGCAATCTGGACCAGCACGGAATCTGCGACATGTTGCGAGTCGGGAGGGAGGCGGATGTCCGCTTTCGTGATGCCGCGGACAAGTTTCGCCTGATTGACAACGCGGACGCCGGCATTGTCATCGTGCGTTACCCGGTGGGCGACAGCGGAGATGTCGATCAGTGGATTGCAATGCTGGAGCGTGACGGACCGCAGCGCTGGCTGATGCGCAAACTTCAGAGATACGGTGTGACGATCTATCAGCACGATATTCGTCGCTTGCTGACCCAAGGCGATATTCGCGAGATCGGAACTTGTCCGGGACTCCATGTTCAGGTATCGGATGTGTTGTATGACTGTCTGCTGGGTCTGAATTTGAGCGGAGGGCCAGGCGATCCAGGAAATCCAGCGCCTCCGGGGACACGCAGTCCGGCCGGGTCCCGACCGCAACACCGACCATGTCCGGATGC